>Ga0210403_10005034_pt1 | contig 11288 bp, 11 predicted proteins | sample IncBWC19MmetaG_FD_150863 | JGI IMG/M metagenome (GOLD analysis project Ga0210403, IMG submission 150863) | Forest soil microbial communities from Barre Woods Harvard Forest LTER site, Petersham, Massachusetts, United States - Inc-BW-C-19-M | ecosystem: Environmental > Terrestrial > Soil >... | reverse complement strand
TCCGCAGCGGGGGTCGTTGCGGAATCTTTGGGCTCAGCTGATTGGGCAATCAGGTATTTCGGATCGTCCGACGGCGAGACGTTCCGCTGCGCCGAAACAACCATCGGCACGCGACTGTCCGATGCCGCCGGGGCTGGTTGGGAAATGACGATAAGCCCGATCGATGCGGCGATATTCCAGCCAAGCTTTCCCATATCCCTCCTCGTGACCCTTCAGATCAATTTGCGACCCGGCAGGCCCGGACCACCGCCCAGACCTGCCGCCGTGTCGAAAGGCGCTTAGCCCTTCAGCTTCTTGTTGCACTCGCTGTAATAGCCGCCGCCCTTCTCGATCCATTTCAGGCCGCCATTGCCATTGGAGGCCTTGTTGGCGTTGTATTGGTCGACGCAGGTATGCATGCGGGCCTTGCCGGCGGTTTCCTTGGAATATTTCGGATCCACGGCAGTAGGGAATACCGCTGGTCCGGCAGGTGCTGCGGGTGCCGCGGCCGGAGCCGCTTGCTTCTTCGGCTTGGCTTCCACTTCCTTCGGCGCAGCCGGCGCGGCTGGCGCAGCAGCGGGAGCCGCGGCCGGCGCTGCCGCGGCGTCGGCGCCGCACTGGGCCTTGCGGAAATCATTCCACTTCTGGCCGTTGAGCGTGCCGGCGGTCTTGGCGGCCTGATATTTCGCACTGCACTCCTGCGCAGTCAGGGCCTGCGCCGGCGCGGTTGCGACGAACGCGGCAAAACCCGTCACCGCAAGAGTGCACAATAATTTTGCTTGAATGGTCATCCTTGGTCTCCCTGGGGCGTAACGATCGGCAGGTCCACCATCCTACCCTAGCGATGGCGGGTGACAACGGACGAACCCTCGCGGCGCCAAAATATCGCGCAGCGAAAATGCAGACCTCGGCGGCCTCGTTCATCCACGGTTCAGCATTGCGGCGCGACGTTTTAGCCCTCTTCAACCCCGAGGTGTTCCCATGATGACGATCTCCTCCCGTGTCGCTGCGACCGCGTTCGCATCCCTGTTCCTGATCAGTTCGTCGTTTGCGCAGACCACCGCGCCGGCGACGCCTGCACCAGCCACCAAAATGGCGCCTGCGGAAAAGAAGGCCGAGAAGCCGCGGAGCGCCGAATCGCTGCAATGCTCGAAGGATGCCGACGCCAAGGGCGTCCATGGCAAGGAGCGCAAGAAATTCATGTCAGAATGCAAGAAGGCGGCAAAGGACGCCGCCGCCAAGCCGAAGACTTAAACGCCTGCCGCCGCCCTCCCCCTGACGGGGGGAGGGTGACCGGCTTGGAAACGCGCATTGCTGCATCGCGCTGGCGCATTTGTCCCCAGCGCACGAATTTGTCATAAGGCGGCGTGAGCCTGATCCCCGCATCGATGGCCTTTGCCATCCCCAGCCGCAGCAAAATCCTCAATGTGCTCGAAACGCTCGTTATCGGCACCGCCGGGGGCGCGCTGTTTCTATGGGCGCATCTGCCGGGCGGGCTGATTTCCGGCGCCATGATCGCGGTCGGCATCGCCGCGATCGCAGGCAGGCCGCTGGTGGTGCCGGCGCACCTGACCCAGACGGTGCTGGTGCTGCTCGGGATTTCGCTGGGCTCGCTGGTGTCGCGGCAGCTCCTGCAGCATGTGGGCGCCTACCCGCTGACCATCGGGCTATTGGCGCTCGCGACCTTCTGCTCGACCTTCGGCTCGAGCCTTTATCTCCAGCGCGTCCATGGCTGGGACCGCACCTCGGCATTTTTGGCCGGAAGCCCCGGCGCGCTGTCGCAGATCACCATGCTCGCGATCGAGCGCGGCGCCGACGTGTCGGGAATCGCGGTGGTGCAGACCATGCGCGTCATCATCCTCACCGCGGCGCTGCCGATGTTGCTGGCGCTGACGGGGATCGCGCCGGCATCGTCGCCGGCGGGTGTGGTGAACGCCGCCTCGCCGCTCGAGCTCGCCGAGCTGATCGCGGCCTCGGTCGCGGTCGCGCTGCTGCTGCGGCTGATCAAATTTCCGGCGAGCTGGATGTTCGGCGCAATGATCGGCTCGAGCGTGCTGCACGGCACCGGAGTGATCGAGGGCGGCCTGCCGCCCTGGGTGCGGGCGATCGCGCTGGTCGGCATCGGCGCGCTGATCGGCTCGCGCTTCGCGCGGATGAGACCCAAGACCCTGCTCAGCCACATCAATGCGGCGCTGGGATCGTTCGCCGTCGCCATCGTGATATCGGCGGTTTTCGTCGCGGTGATCGCGCTGACCACCCATGTGCGGTTCGCCGACATCATCGTCGCCTTCGCGCCGGGCGCCATGGACGCCATGCTGGCGCTGGCCCTGACGCTGCACATCGATCCTATCTTCGTCGGCGCGCATCATCTGTCGCGCTTTGTCTTCGTCACCATCGCAACGCCGGGCATCGTCCATCTGTTTGGACGGCCGCAGGAAGATGTCGACGATTAGGCGACGTTGCCTCATCCAGAGTAGCCGCCAACGGGTCGCGCGAACGCGCGCCCGATGACAGGCTCCGCGGCGCCTCGAAGGATGGGCGGCATCGGGGCTTTCATGGTTCGAGACGGCGCACCGGACAGTGCAAGCGCGCTGCCGGGGACGCGCCTCCTCACCATGAGGTTTAGCGGCGTGCCGTCCTGCGCACGCCCCAGGCCGCGATCGCGGCCATCAAGAGCGAGATCAGCACGTCGTAGCCGGCGAGCGACAGGCCGAGAAACTTCCACTGCACTTCGTCGCAGCGGACCACCTTGACGCTGTCGAGGCGCTCCAGCAGGTTGCCGGCGCTGCCGAGATTTCCGACCGGGCCGGTGCAGGCCGTCGGCCCCTGCCAGAACCCCCATTCGACGCCGGAATGATAGGCGGCGAGCCCGGCATTGCCGAGCGTCGCCAGCGCGATGACGGCAAGGCCCGCGACCAGCGCGCCGCGCGGCGCGTCCTTTGCCGCAGCGATCGCGGTCAGCGCGCCGAGCGGCACCACCAGATAATAGGCGTAGCGCTGCGCGAGGCAGAGCTCGCATGGCTGGATGCCCAGCACCAGTTGCATGAACCACGCCCCCGCCAGCGTCGCCGCCGCGATGGCCGTGATCACGACCGCCGCCGTCAGCGCCGGGCTGGGGTCGCCGTGCGCGTGCGAGGGATTTGCAATGGTATTGGACGTCACCGGCGATCTCCTCTGGCGCAAGCGTCCTAGCCTGCAGGCCAGGCGCTGTCGAGGCAGGGGCGATCACAGGGGAGTGTTTTGTCGGTTCGATGACACGGCGGAACGGCTTTTGCCGGAACTGTGCCTCCGCCTCTCCTGCCATGGCCGGCCGGACAAAGCTGGTCCGATCAGCGCGCCCGATCTCCGCGGGGCTTCCCTGACATGCGCGGGTTGACCGGCCCTCCCCGCCCGCTATATTCCGCCGGCTTCGCGACCTCCGGCCTACCGGCCGATGTGCGGAAAGCCCCTGTGGCGGAATTGGTAGACGCGCTCGACTCAAAATCGAGTTCCGCAAGGAGTGCTGGTTCGATTCCGGCCAGGGGCACCATTTTCCCACCAATCAAGACAGAACCGCGAATTACTCCAGAATTCCAACACACGAACAGCAACATTTGCGAGCCACGAAGCCTTCGCCGATGTAGCGTCCGGTCGCCAGTATGCAGCGTTGACTCGCCCGGGGGGAATGGCGTTCGAGACCTCGGGGCTGCTGAGCCACCCAATCTCATTTTGTCGATGATTTCACCCGGCTCCCCTGGTCCGTCTCCGTCACGACAATTGTAGCAGTCATGCCGGCGCTCAGCGTGATGCCATCGGGCACCTTGTCGATGGCGATGCGTACGGGAATGCGCTGCGCCAGCCGCACCCAGCTGAAGGTCGGATTGACGTTAGCGATCAGATCGCTGCCGATCACGTTCTCGCGGTCGGTGATGGCGCGCGCTACGCTCTGCACGTGCCCCTGAATTGGCGCATCGTACCCCATGAGCCGGACCGAGACCGGGTCTCCGATATTGATATAGCGCAGCTTGGTCTCCTCGAAATAGCCCGCGATGTAGAAGGAATCGCTGTCGACGATCGCCAGCATGGCACGCCCGGCCGTGGCATAGTCGCCGCGATCGACCAAAAGATTTGTAACGTGGCCGTTGACCGGCGCGCGCACTTCGGTGCGCGCCAAATTGAGCTTGGCAACACCGACCGCCGCCACCGCCTCATCATAGGCCGCACGGGCCGAAAGCGCGGCGCTGCGCGCCTGCATCAGCGCTTCCTCGGTAATCGATGCCGGACTCAGCTTCTCGCGCCGTTCGAGTTCGTCCTGCCGCTGGTCGGAGGTACTCTTCGCTCCCGCGAGGGCAGCTTCAGCCTGCTGCAACGCGAGTTGGTAGCGCGCGGGATCGATGATGAACAGCACGTCGCCGATCCTTACCTCCTGATTGTCCTTCACCTTCACGTCGATCACTGCCCCGGCGACATCCGGCGCGACCGTTACCACGTTGGCGCGCACCCGCCCGTCGCGGGTCCATGGACTCTCCTGATAGGTTCGCCACAGATACCAGCCGGCCACTGCGGCGACCGCGACCGCAATCACGGTGACAAGAACGCGAACGATCGAGGTCATGTTCCACATCGGTCACTCCCGACGATCAGAGCGTGGCCGCGACGAACGCGCTGAGCAGGATTACGAAGAGCGCGGAGTTGAACAGCGGCGGATGCCAGACGAAGCGGTAGACGCCGAACCGGCCAAGCAGATAACGGACCAGGTACCAGACCAGCGTCGTCCCCAGGAGATAACCGAGCAAGGGCGGCAGGAACACGCCGTCGATGTTGATTTCCTTGATCATGGGGTCACCCGCTCCATCGAGGATAAGGGCCTTGGGGCCGCTGCCGGTCCGAAGAAATCACTGTGCTGCCGAAGCGTGGCCTCGATATTGTACAACGCCTCCGCGGCGCGGGTCAGAGCCGCGCTTTCATCGAGTGCAAGAATCCGGTCGCGAGCCGCCTCGAGCACGGAAAGCGGCATGTCGGAAGAACGCCGATGGAGCATTCGGCCGAAGTGATCTGCGAGCGCTGCAAGCGCATCCCGCACCGACGATGCGGCCTCCGAGGGCAACGCAGGCAGCAATGTGCGCAGCGCCAGGATGTTGAGGCCGATACGAAGGCCAGCGAGGCACGCCTGCAGCACGGCGCGCTGGTCCGCGACCATGGGATCGAGCCGCATGAATAACGCATTGATGCGATCGAACATCCGGCTCTCGAACGCCGAACGGGGCTCCGCCGCCGGTGCCCCGGCAATATGCTCCAGATCGCGGATCATCCCGCGGGTCAGCCGCTGTACCGCCCAATCGGTGCCAGGCGGCCGCAACAAACCCAGTGCGACCGCGCCAATTCCGATGCCGACCACGTAGCCGATGGCGCCATTGATGAAGGAGACAAAGTCATAGGTCATCGCATTGGCAAGGCCGATCAGTCCGCCGGCGACGAAGATGAGCGGCATCGCGAATGGGACGGCGGCAGGCGAGGTCAGTAGCAGGCCGCAGGCAAGGTAAAACGGCGCCAGCGCAATGACGAGCGCAGAAAACGTCGACAGCGGCGGCAATACCGCAAAGAGATAAAATCCCGCGACGGCAGTGGCGACCACGCTCATCTTCAGAAACACTGCCGAGGCCGCGGCGGGATTGTCTCTTGCCCCCATGATCGCGCACATAATGCCTGCAAAGGTGACGGCGGTGGGCCCGTTCGGCCACGCCGAAAAGATCCAGAACGCGCTCGCGATCATCACCGTTACGGTAGACACCAGTGCACCGACCACTGCGAGCGTGATATCGCGATACGGACGAAAAGCGGGCGCGGGGTCGCTCTCGGGCGGATGAAGGCCGAGGGAAATATGCGTGCGGATCCAGACTGCCTCCCGCCACAGCGCCAGCACATCGCCAAGCCGCAGCAGAATGCTGCGCACCAGAAACGCTTCGTGATCGGTTCGCAAGGCATCGGGAGGCGGAAGCTGCGCATCGATCTCTGCCCTGAGTGCGAATTCATTCTCGGTTTCCCGGCGCGCCCTATCGAGCGTCGTCGGCCCGGCCGAGTCTGTGATGTGGGCCGCGGCCCGCAACAGCAGCGGCCGCAGGCGATCCGCAGCGGCCGACCCGCGGCGCTGCAACAGCCCGAAGCGGTCGTGCAACGACATCAACAGGGCCAGCAGTGACATCAGCTTGCCCTCGAATTGCCGGATCACAGCGTCGACGGCGCGCAGTGCGGGCGTGTCGAGCGATGCGAACACGCGCAAGGCGTCGAGCGCCACCACAGCCGAAATGATCCGGCGGCGGTCGACAAGACTCTTTGCCTCGCTGCCTTCGCCACCCAGCGCGTCGCCCGCCCAGCGCGCCATGCTCGGCAACGTCGCATCGAGCGCCTCGCGCAAGGCATCGCCGGCCCGCTGTGGAAACACCACATGATGCATCAGCGCCCCGCAGGCGATCCCGAGCATGATCTCGAGACATCGTGCGACCGCGAAATCAAACGCCGTATCCGGCGCGAGCGCCGCCGGCAGGCCGATGATCGCCGCGGAATATCCGGACAGCATGCCGACATAGGCCTGCGGTGCGTCGCGCAAATAGATCGAAACGAAGGTTCCAAGCCCAATCCACACCGCGAGCGCCAGACAGAACAGTTCCGGCACGTTGGCGAATAGCGAAACCAAAAATAGCGACATCGCCGCGCCGACCAACGTGCCGAGCACGCGATACAGCGATTTCGCCAGCACCATGCCCGCGAATGGCTGCGATACGACGTAAACCGTGGTGACGGACCAACTCGGCTGCGACAGGTCAAGGCGGAACGCGATGTAGAGCGCCAGCATCGCGGCGACGAACGTCTTTAGCGAAGACAAACCATCACGCCAGCTGAATCGTTGAATGATCTGTGGCATGTCGGATGGCAATCGAAACGTGTTCGAACGCGCGCTCACCACCATAGCACCTGTTCGACACTTTCGCACGCCGGAACTCGACAACCCGGGGTCCTGGCGAATGCCGACCCCGAAGCGGTGGGGATCCGGCGGCGCGATGCGCCCGATTCAAGCCAGAGGCATGCAGAATTATAGATTATAATCTTTGCCCGATATGGATTATGATTTTTGCGCGGCTGCCGACGTGCCGGCGGTGCCGCGTTCGGTTTCCCCGTTGCACGAGCGGCCGGGAGGCCGTCTTGCGCCAGAAATAGTTTGATCAACAGAGAAGGCGAGATGGAAAATACGCCGGACGCCGGCGGCCTTGCGCAGCTGATTTCTTCCCATGCGCGCATGCCCCTCGGGCACTTTCCTACCGCGCTGGAGCCGCTGAAGCGACTTGGCGAGTGGCTTGGCGGACCGTCGGTCTGGGTGAAGCGGGACGACGCCAGCGGCATGGGCCAGGGCGGCAACAAGGTGCGCGCGCTGGAATTCGTGCTTCCTGAGGCGACGGCGGCGGGCGCCGACATTCTGCTGACGTCGGGCGTTGTGCAGTCGAATTCCGTTCGCCAGGTCGCCGCGGCCGCGGCGAAGGCAGGCCTCGACTGCCATTTCGCGATGATCACCGACCGGGTGGACCGCACCGATTCGGACTACGCGCAGACGGGAAACATCTTCCTCGATCACCTCTACGGCGCGACCCACGAGATCATCAGTGTCAGGGATGACCGCACCGTGGTGCTGCAGCGGATTGCCAAGCGCATGCGCGCGGAAGGCCGCAAGCCCTACATCGTTCCCTACGGTTGCGCTAACCGGCTCGGCGGCATCGGCTACCTCAATGCCGCCGCCGAGATCGCGACGCAGGCCGAAGCGCTCGGCGTAAGCGTGACCCACTTTGTCCACGCCAGGGGACCGGCGGCACCCAGGCCGGCCTGATCGCCGGTTTCGCCGCGCTCGGCCTGCCGGTCGATGTCATCGGCATCGATATCGACGCCGATCCCGCCGGCGTCAGAGGCCGGGTGACGCAGATCTTGCGCGAACTGGCGGACGAAGTGGGCCTCGAGCCGGGACCGCTCGAAGACAGGATCATCATTGAAAGCGGATTCTCGGCCGGCGCATACGGCCAGGCCGACGAGCGGACGGTCAACGCGATCGTCATCGCGGCACGGCTGGAAGCCCTGACGGTCGACCCGGTCTATTCGGGCAAGGGCCTTGCCGCGCTCATCGGCCTGTCGACGGCCGGCCGCTTCAAGCCGTCCGACAACGTCGTGTTCCTGCATACCGGCGGGACGCCGGCGATCTACGCCTACCGGTCGCTGTTCGGATTTGGCAACCGCGATGATTGACAAGCGGCAGGCAAAGCCCGCGAAGCGGAAAGCGCAATCGGCGCTGCCGGCGAGACCTGCGCGTAGCGCAGGCCGGCCGACCGGCGGAGGCGAACCATCGTACATGACCGCGAGCGCGTTTGCGACGGAGCGGCTTCGCGAGGCCATCCTGAACGGTGAGCTGGAGCCGGGCGACCGGCTCCAGCAGCATTTCCTCGCCGCGAAGCTCGGGCTGAGCCACGTCCCGCTCCGGGAGGCGCTTCAGCGCCTGGAATTCGAGGGTTTTGTCGCCATCAGTCCGCGCCGCGGCGCCTTCGTGGTGCCGCTCACCGCCGCCGATGCGGCCGAGATTTTCGAACTTCGCGTTAATCTGGAAACCACCGCGCTGCGCGCCTCCTCAAAGCATTTTTCGCCGGAACAATTTCTGGTCGCGACCGAGATTTGCCGGCAGAACGACGGGGTGAAGGACAAGCTCGCTTACGGCGAGGCGAACTGGCAATTCCATCGTGCGCTCTACGTCGCTTGCCAGCGTCCTCGCACGTTGAACCTGATCGAGACCCTGTGGCGCAATGCCAGCCGCTATTCGATGCTGCTGCGCCACCGCGCGCCCTACTTGCGGCAATCCCAGCAAGAGCATTGGGATATCCTGGAGGCGGCCGGGAAGCACGACCCGGAGCTCGCCTGCCGGCTGCTGCGCGCACACATCGAGGCCGCTGCTCACCGGGTCCTGAATTTGCTCCAGCCGTGATGCCCCCTGCGAAGGCCAGCGGGCGCGGCCGCTCTCGCCGGAGGCCAGCAGCTGCTTCAGCAGGCGTAGATTGCGCGCATTGCCCGGTGGACCGGTAGCGTATGGGTGTACATGTCGAAGCGAGCGAGCCTGCTGTCGGCGATGACGTCGTCGGCGAGGGCAGAGAGGCCATTGACCGGCAGTTCAACCAGAGATTTAGTAGAGGGATATACTGGTTGAGAGCCTTGGGGATTTTTCATGTCGCGCGTCACGCTTTCGGCATCCACGATCTGCTTGGCTCTGATGATTGCGTCCAGCGCCGGCATCGCCGCGCCGGCCATCACGTGGGAGGTTGAAAACGGCCTTCGCTATTTCAAGCGGGCGAGCGACTACCGCGAGATCCTGCGTATCTACAACTCCGAGAAATCCGCCGCAGATCCAAACCCGACTGCGTTGCAGCTCGAAATCGCCCTGGAAAAGGCAGCGACTCAGGACGGAAAATTCAACGGCATCGAGGGCAACGACAGACGTCTGGGCTGGGCGGCCAGCATCTACCTGCACACGTGTGCACGCCAGAAGGATCACATGCACCGCAACTGCGAAATGGAAGACCATGAAAGCTATCTGGAGCCGAAAGGCACCAGGATCATTCTTCATGTCGAGGGCGTTGGGTCAGGCAATTGCGAATGGAAAATCGATGGTGCAGTCGCTGGAACTGCACGGTGTAACGACGCGGAAAATACCGGGCCTGCAAAGCCCGTCACGACCAAAGTGTCCTACAACGAGAAGCACAGCGTAACGGTTACGCCGTCAGGCGGGGCAGCCATAACTGGAGACCTCACCGCAAGAGATATCCTGATCGTGAGTTTCGGCGACTCATTTTCGGCCGGCGAAGGAAACCCCGAGAAGCCGGTGAACTTCTCGAACGCGTTTTCCGATTACACCCAATCGTCCCGCCACGGCGGCTTTCCGAAAATCGTCGACAGTTTTCCGGTTCGACCGCCCGGTCCGGAATTCTGGGGCCACAACGCCGCGAACTGGACCAATTCACAGTGCCATCGCTCGTTGTATTCGCAGCACACAAAGGCAGCCCTGCAATACAGTCTCGAGCACCCTCACGTGTCCGTGACGTACCTGAATTACTCCTGCACCGGTGCCGAAGTTTACGAAGGCATCCTGAATGCGTGGTGGGCGCGCGATGTCAGCAAGACTTTCTGGGATGACGCGCCGCAGATGGTCAAGGCTCTTCGTGACCTCTGCGACGACCCTGCCGCTTACCAGGAAACGGAATGGTCCAAGGGCGACAGAAAAGACAGCCACTTCAATTCGACGATGGCGGCATTTGCCAAATGCGAAAAGCTCGATCGCAAGGTTGACGCCCTGCTTCTGTCCGTCGGCGGCAACGATATTGGTTTTGCAAACATGATAGCGAATTCCGCGATCAACGCGAAAATAAGCGACTGGCGCTTCCAGGGCGCACGGCCCTGGGTTTACGGCTTGTGGCGGGCTGCGGCCAAGCCGCAGACTTTTGCGACGGGAAAGGAAAAAGCGAAGAGCCTGATCCCGCCTCACTACCGGGCGCTCTCAAAACAGCTGGATGCCTATCTGGACCTCGCACCGGAAAAAGTCGTGCTCTCGGCATACCCGGACGTCAGCACCGATGAGAAAGGGAACACCTGTCAGATATCCAACACGGGAATGGACGTCCACAGCATATTCGGCATGAACAATCCGAGCGCGTCGGACGCCAGCGAGGCGTTTGTGGACTTTCTTCATGACTTCATGAAGGACCAGGCGTCGAGGCTGAAGTGGAATTTTGCGGACCAGCATTTGCAAGCCGGTTCGCCGAATAATTTCAAGGGGCACGGGCTGTGCGCGAAGGACGAGGATACGCAGGAGTCGGTTTCAACGAAGTTTCCCCGTCCAACCTTGCCCGGATCACCTCCATATCACTGGAAGCCCTTTATGCCGGAGCATTACGCGCCTTACACGGTGCGCAACAGATGGCTCGTTACTCCCAACGATGCCTACTTGGCCACCAATTATCTTGACCGGAATCTGGCTGAAGCCGACCCCGTCCAGCCTTTGTATGCGGCAACACTGAGTGGTGCATTCCATCCCAATGCCCTGGGACAGGCGGCACTCGCGGACTCAGTTCTGGTGCAGTTGAGAAAGGTCTTGAAGGATTCTGATGTTCAATAGAAATCGGGGGCCCTCAGATGGCCACGGCTTTACACCGTGATCCGCTATTGTTCGATTGCCGCGACGGCAGCCCCGAATAAGCGGAAGCTCGATCTCGCAGCCGCGGCAGCGTTTTTCGGCAGCGGCACGCTGGATT
>Ga0210403_10005033_pt1 | contig 11289 bp, 13 predicted proteins | sample IncBWC19MmetaG_FD_150863 | JGI IMG/M metagenome (GOLD analysis project Ga0210403, IMG submission 150863) | Forest soil microbial communities from Barre Woods Harvard Forest LTER site, Petersham, Massachusetts, United States - Inc-BW-C-19-M | ecosystem: Environmental > Terrestrial > Soil >... | reverse complement strand
CATCTTCTGCTCGGCGGCGAGATCAGGCGCGAGCAGATAGGCCACCCGCAATGCCGGTGCGATGCATTTGGCGATGCTCGCGGCGTAATAAGTTCTTTCGGGAATGAGCGTGGCGATCGGCGAGACCTGAGGTTCGAGCGGACCATAGACATCGTCCTCGATCAACACAGTGCCGCGCTTGCGGATGATCTCGGCGACCGCCTTGCGCCGCGCCGGTCCCATGGTCGCCGTCGTCGGGTTCTGCTGGGTCGGCACCAGGTAGACCGCCTTCGGCTTGTGCTTGCGAATGGCGTCATCGAGCGCATCGGGCCGCGCGCCCTCGCCATCCATGGCGACGCCGACGAGACGAACATTCAAGCGCGCCGCGGCGGCCTTGATGCCGGGAAAGGTCAGCGCTTCCGTGACCACGACGTCGCCCGGCGCAGTGAGTGCCAGCAGCGCGTTGAAGATGATCGCCTGCGATCCCGGATAGATCACGATGCGTTCGACTGAGGCCTGCGGCACGCGCGGTTGCAGCCAGTGCGCGGCGGCTTCGCGCTCATGCGTATTGCCGCCCGGCCGCGAATAGCTGAGGAAGGCGCTGAAGCCGGCCTCCGAGCGAATCGTCGCCAGCCCCTGCGCGATGCGGAGATCGAGATTGGCCTCGACCGGCTGCGGCGGCAGGTTCATCGACAGGTCGATATTGACGGGCGCCGGGAGATCAGCGGCGGCGCGCGCGGTGGTCTCCGAGACGAAGGTGCCTTGTCCGACGCGCGCTTCCAGCAAACCGCGCCGCCGCGCCTCGCCATAGGCGCGGGTGACCGTGGTGAGATCGAGATCGAGCGCCGAGGCCAGCGCCCGATGGGTCGGCAGCCGTTCGCCGCGCACCAGCCGGCCGCTGGCGACATCGGCCGCCAGCGCATCGACGATCCGCAGGAACAGCGGGCCTTGCCATTCGGAAAGTGTAGGGACCCAATCCATGCAATCAGGCACTTTGTCTTTGATTGTATGCATATGGAGGCATATTGTATGGACACCCCACCAGTCAAGGACCACGGCCATGACCGAAGCCATTTCCCTCTCCAAGGCGCTCGCGCGCGGTTTCTCGATGAAGTGCCCCAATTGCGGGCGCGGCCATCTGTTCGGCCGCTTCCTGAAGGTGGTCGACCATTGCGAGGTGTGTGACGAGGATTACACGCCGCAGCGCGCCGACGACTTTCCGGCCTATCTCGTCATCGTGGTGGTCGGACACATCGTGGTGCCGGCGCTGCTCGCGGTCGCGATTGCCTATGATCCGCCGGCCTGGCTGCAGCTCGCAATCTGGCTGCCAATCACGCTGTTTGCCTCGCTCGGACTGCTGCAGCCGACCAAGGGCGCAATCGTCGCGCTGCAATGGCGGACCGGCATGCATGGCTTTGAGCAATCGAAGCGGCGCCGCGAGGCGCTCCATCCGCAGGCCGTCGCGGCGCGGGTTGCGGTGCGTAATTAGTTACGCCGTCACTGCCCGTGCTCCGTCAGCACCTTGTCGCAGGCTTTCGACAGCCGTGCGCGGTTCTGCTTCAGACAAGCCAGCACGATCTGATCGCCTTGCTGCATATAGGCGCGGCAGAAGCGCGAGACGTCGCGCGCGCAGGCATCATGGCCCTGTTGCTGTGCGCAAGCGTCGGAAGCCAGCAGGACGAACGGAATGACGAAAAGCAATCTGGTCATATTGACGCCTCTAAAAGCCCGGCCAGCGTGATCGTGGCCTTCTAGAGCGCGGTCAAGGGTGTCGCAATCGATTTGTAGGGCGAGGCGCGCTTGCAGCAAAACGACGCAGGCGAAGCGCATGATCAGGAAAAGTGGGCACCGGTTTCACGCGCAAACAATAAACTAAAGCGCGATGGCATTTCCAGCCATCGCGCTTTACCCGCGTCGTTTCCTGTCCAAGGGTGGGGGATCAGTCGTTCGTCGCGACCTTCTTGGACCTGGCTGCGAGTTCCTTGTCCATCACCGCACGGCAGCCGGGGGACAACTCGGCCTTGTGCTTGAACATGCAGGCGGTGATCGCCGGGATGTTCGGGATTTCCGAGCTGCAGAGCTTGAAGGCGTCGCCGGTGCACATTTGCTGCGCTTCGGAGCTGAAGGCGAAGCTCTGGCTCGAGATCAAAGAGGCGGTGAGAGCGATAGCCAGCACCAAACCGGCCTGGCGAAGCTTGCTGGTAAACGATGCGGTCATTGTCGGCTCCTGTTGGCACCCGCCCCGGGCGGGCCCGTTGTTTCGATGCCGACACCATGCGCCCCGGCGGCTCCTTTCACTGTGATGACTGTCACTTGAAGGGGCCTCTCTGTGACGTCAGTCACTCCGGTGGATATCCGGCGGAAATCCCTCGCGGAGCAGCTCCGTGTTGGGAAGGTGTTAACAATTCCTTCGCATTAATGGAGGGGCGCGAAGGGGCGCATCCAGTTCAGTTGCGTTTGTAGAGAGAGTAGCGATGCGTAATGCGTTGGGCCTGATGCTGGCCACTGTTGTCGCGGCGGCTGCGATCGCCGGAATCTGGTATTGGACCTACGCGCCGCGCGCCGACGCGGCTCCCCCCAAAACGATCGCCGCGAGGCCGAGCGAGCCGCTCACCCCGGCCGCCGCGAAATTGGCCGCCAAGGACGACGTCGACGTCACGGCCTCGGTGAGCAAGCCCGCGCCATCAGCACCGCCTCTGATGCCATCAGCCCAAAAATCCACCTGCGCCAATCCGGACGCGCTCGGTGTCAGCCGCGTGGTCGAGATCGACACGTCAGGCGGACCCGGCTTCGGCTTCGAGAATTTCAAGCAGTACGACTTCCTCGAGCCCAAGGAAGTGGTGCTGACCTTCGACGACGGTCCGTGGCCGGGCAATACGCCGGCCGTGCTGAAGGCGCTCGACGATGAATGCACCAAGGGCCTGTTTTTCGCGATCGGCAAGCACGCGACCTATCACCCCCAAATCCTGCGCCAGGTCTATGCCGCCGGCCACACCGTGGGGACGCATACCTGGTCGCACGTCAATCTGAACGGCAAGAAGATGACCGAGCAGATGGACAAGGATGAGATCGAGAAGGGCATCAGCGCGGTGAAATGGGCGCTGGGCGGCCCCAATCCGGCGCCGTTCTTCCGTTTCCCGGAGCTGCAACACAATCCGGCGATGATGGCCTATCTGGGCTCGCGCAATGTCGCGATGTTCTCCACCGACCTCGATTCCTTCGACTTCCGCAAGGCCTCAAGTCCCGAGAAGGTCGTCACGACCGTGATGACCAAGCTCGACAAGCTCGGCAAGGGCATCATCCTGATGCATGATTTCCAGAAGCACACCGCCGACGCGCTGCCGACGCTGCTGCGCAAGCTGAAGGAAGGCGGCTACAAGGTCGTGCAGGTCAAGGCAAAGACGCAGCTCGCGTCGCTGCCGGAATATGACGAGGCGCTGGCGAAGGAGCTGAAGATACCGGCCACTGCGAGCACACGCCCGGTCTCCAGCGTGGTGCAGACGGTTTCGAGGTAATTCGTCACTGCAAAAAAGAAAGCAATCCAGATCCGCCGGGATAGCGGCGCTGGATTGCTTTGCCGTTCGCGCCAAAGGCCGGGGAGCAGCGCGACGGGCTTACCAGTAGATACCGTAGCGGTGCAGCGCGGCGATGATCCGCCCGGCGGTCAGGCGGCCGTGGTGGGGCCGCTGATGCATCTGTGCCTGGCGGTTGCGACCCGAGCGATGATAGGTCGGCTCGGTTGAAGGCGGCGTGGCGATCGTCGAGGTCGCCGGCGGCGTGGCCTGAACCGGAGTCGGCCGCGTGCTGAAGTGCGGCGTGTCGGTCGTATTTCGGGTCGTATCGGCCGGAGCCTGCGTCTCGGCAGGGGGCGGCGCATATCGCGGCGTCTCGTCCGGGGTCGGCGTGGTGTTGGTGACGTTGTCGGCCCGGAGCACATCGTTGCCCTTGGACTGAGTTGCGGCCGCCGGGTCGGCAGGATTAAGGCGGGACAGGCTGCGGGATTCGCCCGCCTGGGCGGCGGCAGCAGAGGCCAGGATCATCGCTGCAATCAAAATGAATTTGCGCATGTGAAATCTCCCCTGTTCACGAAGCCGGATGGCTTGGTCAGGACCCTAGGCGGTTTCCGCACAGGCTTATGTGACGGAGGTCACCCGGGGCCGCCACGACAGAAAGATCGAACGCAGTGTCTGCCCTGCGTCATCGAGGTGTTGCCCGCTTGCCTCACCGCAGCCCGCGCTGAACCACAGTCCGTCAACTCGCGTTGACTCTCGTTAGAGGCGGGTGCCATCGTTAAAATGGTAGTGCCCGCAAGGGCTAATCAAGGGAATGCGGTGCGTCCTTCTGTTTGGGACAATGCCGCAGCTGCCCCCGCAACTGTAAGCGGCGAGCCAAAGACCATTTAATGCCACTGGGACCATCTGGTTCTGGGAAGGTGGTCGGAGGCCGTGACCCGCGAGCCAGGAGACCTGCTACCAGCAATGGTCATGCGCGAACGCGTCGGGCGGGGTGCTCCGAGGCGTTGCTAGAGCAGGATTCTGCCGCTTTTCGGGCGAAAGGCAGATATCGCGGCCCGCGTGCGTGACGGTCTGGTTCTTCGCCGTTGGGCACAACCGTGTCGATTTCAAACATCTCTGGACGTCTTACGCCGTCGCGCGTCCGCGCGCGTTCCCTTCATCTGTCGCTCGGACTGACCGTCCTGGCTGCCCTCGATGCGCCAACCGCATCGGCGCAAGACTCGCAAACGCTGAACCCGGTCGTGGTCTCGCCGGCGACGCCGCGGGGCGTCCCGAACCGGGCCGGAAACGAAGCTCAGGGCGTACCGAAGCGGGCCAAGCGCGCGGCGCGGCAGGCCGCGCCAAAACCGCTGCCGGCCACGCAGCCAGCTGCTGGCCCTGAAGCCGTGTCGACGCCGCCGGGCAGTGCCACATTCGTCGTACCCACGCCGCTCAACGGCAACCTGGTTGCGACCAGCGCCAGCCGGCTCGGCCTCACCGTGCACGAGACGCCGGCGAGTGTGGACATCGTTACCCAGCAACAGATGCGCGAGCAGGGTTACCGCACCACCACGGAAACCGCGATAGGTGCGGTCGGCGTGCTCGCGGGCGATTTGGGCGGCGCGCCCGCGACGTTTTCCATGCGCGGTTTCAAAGGCGGCGAGATCAACGTCCTCTACGACGGGATCTCGATCGGACCGGGAGACATCACTTCGCGCATCATGGAAACCGCCAATCTCGATCAGGTCGAATTCCTCAAGGGCCCCTCCGCACTCATGAGCGGCCTCGACGCGATCGGCGGCTCCGTCAATTTCGTGTCGCGACAGCCGACCACGGGACCGATCAAGAATGAGCTGGATAGCTCCATCGATACGCTCGGCACTTACCGCACGCATTTCGGCTCGGGCGGCAGCACCAATATGCAAGGGCTCGACTATCGTTTCGACGTGAGCTCTTCGAAAATCGCCAGCTTCATCGACGGCGACTACCAGCAGCTCAACAACGTGTCGGGCCAGCTCAATTACCGGGTCAACGACGTCTTCAAGGTGTTCGCTGCCGTCGACTACAAGCGCGACGACGGCCACGCCTATTGGGGCACGCCGCTGACGACGACCACCTTTTCCGGGCCGTTCTCCACCCACAATGTCGTCGCGGGATCAGCGATCAATGTCTTCGACAGTATGAACATTCCGCCCATTTCGCCCGCGACGGTGGACTCGCGGACCATCAGGACCAATTACAACGTCGCTGACAACTCCGTCGGAGCGCACGAACTGTGGCTGCGCGGCGGCTTCGAGTTGAAGGTCACCGAGGACGTCACGATCAAGAACCAGACTTACGACTACGGCGCCAAGCGACACTGGATTGACAGCGAGACCTACGCCTTCAATCCCACGACCTCGCAGGTCGACCGCGACCGCTTCTTTGTCACCCACAAGCAGCAGGTCATCGGCAACAACACCGACGTCGCCTGGGATTCGTCCTTCTATGGCATGGAGAACCGGCTGGCCGCGCAACTGCAGGTAAGCCGCAACGACATCCAGTTCGGCCAGGAGGGTGGCAACACGTTCCCGTTCGATTCGGTCGACCCGATCAATCCGATTCCCGGGTTTTACGGCGTGATGCAGCCGAACATCCGCAACAGCACGCTGGAAAACCTCGCGGGCTCGGTCGAGGATCGCCTGAAGATCACACCGTGGTTTGCGTTGATCGGCGGCATCCGCCTCGAAGATATCAGGCTGACGCGCGACGGCATCAATTCCCCCGACATGCCCGGGGACCCGTTCACCGTCCCCGCCGGCCTGCCCTTCAGCCAGAATTGGCAGCCGGTATCATACCGCGCGGCTGCGACGTTCGAGCCGACCAAGGGGCTGATGTTCTACGGCATGTACGCGACCGCCTACGATCCGGCGGCGGCGGGCATCTTCTCGGTCAGCCCAGGGAACTCGCTCCAATTGACCAGCGCGCGCATCTACGAGACTGGCGTCAAGGTGATCTCCGACGACAAGCGGGCGGAAGCGACGATCGCGGCCTATGACATCGAGCGACAAAACGTCTACGTCTTCCTCACCAATTCGATCGCCACGCTGGCCGGCGAGGTCCACACCCAGGGCGTCGAGCTTGCCGGCGCGGTGCGCCCGATCGAGAACCTCAAGCTCTGGGGCAACGTAGCCATCACGGATTCGAAATATGGAAGTTTCGATGTGTTCACCGGCAATACACCGTCGGATGTCGCGCCTGTAATTATCAACGCGGGAGCGTCCTACCGCTTCGACAGCTGGCGCTGGCCGGTGGAAATCGGCGGATCGATCCGGCATGTCGGACAGCGTTATTTGTTCGAGGACGACCTGACCGCCATGCTGCCCTACACCACGGCCGACCTCTACGCCTTTGTCGACATTCCGGGCCGGGATCTGTGGTGGCAGGGGCTGGAGACGATGCGCGTCAGCTTCCGCGTCCGCAACGTCACCAATGCGCTCTATGCCCAGTACTCCGATGCCGGTCTGCCCGACCAGGTCATCCTCGGCGCGCCACGGACATTCGAGCTGGCCGCCTCGGCGAAGTGGTGAGATGCGCATTCTCGCGACACTGCACCGCTGGTGGGGTGTCGCGTTCTGCCTGTTGTTTGCGATGTGGTTCGCGTCCGGGATCGTCATGCACTTCGTGCCGTTCCCGGCGCGCGGCGAAAGGCCGGCGACGCACGGGATCGATACGTCGCCCGCGGGGGCCGAGCTTATCGATTACGACCAATGGACCGTCGCGGGCGACTTCGACTCCGACCGCCCGCTGTTCCGCTATGCCGTGAACGACAACGCCGGCACCGAGATCTACGTCTCTTCGCGGTCAGGCAAGGTCGTCCTCACCACCACGCGAACCCAGCGCCTGGCAAACTATGCCGGCAGCATCGCGCATTGGCTCTACCCGACCGAGCTGCGCCATCACGGGCACATGTGGAGCGCACTGATGTGGTGGCTGTCACTGCTGGCCACCATCGGTGCCGCGATCGGCGTGATCATCGGTCTGTTGCGGCTTGGCAGCGGACCCGGCTACCGAGGCCTGCAGCGCTGGCATCACGTCTGTGGCCTGATCTTCGCGCCCTTCCTCCTCACCTGGATTTTCTCCGGCTTTCTCTCGATGGACGACGGAAGGCTGTTCGCGCACAGCGACGAGCTGTTCCGCGCCCTGCACAAGCTCGACTTCGAGCCGCTGGCTTCGCACCCGTGGCTGCGCACGAGTGTGACCGTCGCGCTCTGCCTGTGCGGCCTCGTCTTCAGCCTCACCGGCGTGGTACTGGCGTGGCGAAGGGTGCGGAGCAGCGCAAGCCACACTACCGCCGAACTGTAGCCACAGAATAGAAGCGATGAGCACGCCAGCCTGTTCGTTCTGCCGCAAGAAGCAAGGCGAGGTACTGCAACTCGTCGCGGTGCCGCCGGCCTATATCTGCGACGAATGCGCGATGCTCGCCGTCGAAATGATCAGCGTTCAACATCCCGACTGGCGCGGACGCCTGATGAGCACACTGGCGCGGCTTCCCGATCTATCCGGCGAAAAGTGAGGGCCAAACGCCGGAGGCTCCTGAATGTCCTCCGAAAGAATGAAGGGGAGGCGTGCGCTCCCCTTATCCTTGTTCGCCACTTTTTCATTTGCCGAACCGCTTGAGCAGCCTCTTCGCGGCCAGGCCCGAGTAAATGGCCTCACGCGGCTAATTCGACCTTCTTCATCTTGGCGAGCTTCTCGAGCAGCCTCTTCGCGGCCGGGCCCGAGGAATGCGGGTTCTGTCCCGTGATCAGCGTGCCGGCTTCGACGACGTGAACATCCCAGTCGCGCTTCTTCGAGAAGGTGGCGCCGAGCTTCAGCATCTCGTCTTCGACCAGGAACGGCACCACTTTGGTGAGGCCGACTGCTTCTTCCTCGCCGTTGGTGAAGCCGGTGACTTCCTTGCCCTCGACCAGAGGCTTGCCGTCCGGCGCCTTGACGTGGCGCAGCGCGCCTGTGGAATGGCAGACGACGGCGATCGGCTTGCCGGCAGCCAGGAAGGACTCGATCAGCTTGACGGAGTTCTTGTCTTCGGCGAGATCCCACATCGGGCCGTGGCCGCCCGGGTAGAAGACGGTGTCGAAGTCTTCCTGCCTGACGCTGTCGAGGCGAAGGGTCTTGTCGAGCTGGGCTTCGGCAGCCGCATCACTCTCGAACCGGAGCGTAAGATCGGTGCGGAATTCGGGTTCGTTGCTCTTGGGGTCAAGCGGGGGACGACCGCCCTTCGGCGAGGCGAGCGTGATCTCGACGCCGGCGTCCTTGAAAACGTAGTAGGGAGCGGCGAGCTCCTCGAGCCAGAAACCGGTCTTGCGCCCGGTATTTCCGAGTTGATCGTGCGAGGTGATGACCATCAGGATCTTCATTGACTGCTCCTATTGTGCTTGGCGGGTTTCGCGCCCGATGGTGATTTTGCACAGGAGCAGACAGGTCGCCCGTTAAGCGCTGTTAGAGGCTGTTAGTTCTTGCGAGCCGCGATCTTGCGTGGCCGCGTCCAGGTAGAAAGGATCGTAATTCCCGGCTTCTGCGCGCGGCGCTGGCGTTGCCTTGTTCACCGGGGACGCGGGCACGAGTTTGCGCACCGATCGTCAGGCAGCAGCTTTGTTCTTGATTGCACCGATGAGCGCAGTGAGTAAGGCTCCGCCAGCGCCACCGGCAACTGCCTGCGAGATAACACCGCCGACAGTCAGATTACCCGACTGGGCTGCGGCTATGACCGATGGCAGCAATAACGTCACGACCTGGCCGAGAACTCCGCCCCCGACCAGACCAGAAATGATGTTGCCAGCAGTCCCCAGATCAAACGTTGGCGATGACTTGCCCGCGCCAACGCCGCCAAGCGCGCCTGCAACAAGGTTTATCAAAATCTGCTCCATTTCGATCTCCCTATGATCTGCACCAGTCGAGGTGATCTCGCACCAAGACGTGACGGCTCCGACGCAGGGTTTTGGGGGGCGAGCGCCGGAGCCGTCCCGCTCATCGCCGACCGCTCGTGTGGGGTGGTTGAGCCAAATGGTCGTCGATGGAATGCAAGCGAGCGGCAGGATCGTCCAGCGACCATTGATTTAGATCAAATATCTTCGGACGCCGTGCGATGCGGCGCAAAGGCTTCGGCGTTCGATTACAATTTCGCCTCTGATGATCTCAGCGGAAGACATCGCGAGCGCGGCCTGATCGCAGGACACGGAAGCGCGCGATAGCCGCGCTCGCGTTCTCGCTTGCTAAGACCGGGTCGGCTCACATGCCACTACCGCCGCCGCCGCCACCACCACCGCCAGCGTTTCTGGAATTATCGTATGTATAATCTTTGGGTGCGCTGGGCGCGTAGCCGGACGCTCCTGGATAGCCAGTCTTCACGCCGTTGGCGTGCATCACACGCCACGGAGCGTAGCCGGAGACGGCCTGGGGGTGCTTCCTGGAGACCTGATGGTGCTGGTCCCGCGTTTTGCTTGATATATTCTGGGCAAGCACAGCCGGAGCGGCTGCGATCAGGGCTGCGGCTGAAAGTGTGATTATCGTTGTCCTCATTTTTGCGGCCTCCTTCCTTGGACAGCATCGAGATTGGCCATCGCGCGTTCCAGCGATGGTGCGATCCATCAGGCCCCTCCTGAACTCAACACCGAACAGGCCGAACTCCTCCTTCACAATCTCAAAAGTGCCGCCCTGCGGGCGGCCTGCCAAAGTTCAACATCATGGCCGCCCGACAGAGCGGCATGATGGTTCCCGGCGTGGAACGGTTCGCTCCTGACGATGGCACGTCTCAGGGTGGTGTTCAGCAGCGGCGCGGCAGCCTCCCCACGTTCGCCGCGATATACGGAGTTGGCCTGCGCCAGCCGCAGCTCGCGAAGCGAGTCTTGGGTACGTTCCGTTACCCATGTCTCCGGGCCGGACATGCGAAGCGTGGTGCGCAAGAGCGCATCGGACTTATGTCGTATCGTATTGATTATGTTCGCAGTTTCTTGCGCGATTTTTGAAACGGACCACGAAAAGCACCACAGAGTTGCGGGGCTACCGACGACTGCCACATGTTCGAGCGCAGGCCGTGACACCCGAGGTCGGCTTGTTCTGTCCACGCGCGGCGCAGATCGCTGCCGTGCACCGGATCATCGGCCACTAGTTCGGCGTCACCGTGACGTCGAAGCGCAGGGCCCGTCATTTGCAGACTCCAACGTCCCCATTGGCGCCATAGGCGCCCTTGTTTTGGAGGGGGCGCCCATAGGGATTCCCGGGCGCCTATGGTGCGCCCATCAGAAAGCTTTGGCGCTCCGGCGATCCCCCTCCTGCAGCCTGACGAGCGCACCCACAATCGCCACATCTGATGCGCAAGCTCAGCCTGTGTGCACGAGTTGAAAGGTCCTTCGTTCTGTCTCAATTCCGTAACGGCCGCCGCGTCAGATGTCGCTCGGTCAACGACGAGACACCTCATGACACCCCCGCCGCTCGTCGCTGATCTCGCGCCCGACGGCACCGAACTCACCCTCTATGACGAAGAGCACGCCATTACCTACGTACGAATGCTCGATGCCGCCGCTGAGGGAGCGGACTGGCGCGAGGTAGCGAGGATCGTGCTGCATATCGATCCCGACAAGGAAGGCGAGCGGGCTCGTAAAGCGTTCGACAGTCATTTGGCGCGAGCCAGGTGGGCCGCAAACTTAGGGTATCGACAGCTCCTCCGCCACGGCTGGCCCTCCAGAGCCTCGTCTGCTTAAGCTCCGAGGTGTTTCGAATCGTTTTCTCTGACTCTTGACTGTTTCGAGTCAACTATGGACATTCGGAAACAGTG
>Ga0210403_10005031_pt1 | contig 11292 bp, 6 predicted proteins | sample IncBWC19MmetaG_FD_150863 | JGI IMG/M metagenome (GOLD analysis project Ga0210403, IMG submission 150863) | Forest soil microbial communities from Barre Woods Harvard Forest LTER site, Petersham, Massachusetts, United States - Inc-BW-C-19-M | ecosystem: Environmental > Terrestrial > Soil >... | reverse complement strand
TCGTCGATTGTGGAATTTTTCAAGGTTCACAGGAACTCAGCGACCGGAATTTCAAACCGCTCCCGGTTGATCCTAAGACGATCGACTACGTGGTGCTGACCCATGCGCATTTGGATCACACCGGTTGGCTGCCGGTACTCGTAAAAGATGGTTACCGAGGTCCCATTTTTGCCAATCCCGCGACTATTGATCTCACCGGGCTTCTGCTCAAGGATTCTGCGCATCTTCAGGAAGAAGACGCACTACACGCAAAGCCTGAGAAGCACAGCAATCACGAAGTCCACGAGCCACTCTACGTGACGGATGACGTGGATCCTGTGCTGAAGCTGCTGAAACCAGTGCCGCGCACCGGGGCTTTCGATATCAGTCCGGAGTTTCATTTCACCGCGTATGATGCCGGGCACATCCTGGGATCCACCAGCCTGGAACTAAGCTTCACCGAAAACGGAAAGAAGATTGTGGTGGTGTTTTCGGGGGACATCGGCCGATACGATCAGCCGATTCTGAATGATCCCGTAACGCCGCCATCGACAGCGGACGTGTTGCTTTGCGAGTCGACCTACGGCGACCGCGAGCATGCGACCGGCGACGCGGCAGGGCTACTAGCGGAGATAGTTAATCGCGTTTCGAAGCGCGGCGGATCGATTGTGATTCCCGCTTTTGCTATTGGGCGGACGCAAACATTCATGTATTACCTGCGTCAGCTAGAGGATCAGCAACGGATCCCGCGCCTTCCCGTATACGTGGACAGTCCCATGGCGCTGAGCGCCACGGATCTGTACCTGAAATATAAGGAAGACCACGACCTGGACTATTCGCGCATCGACGCTGGGGGGAAAGGTGACCCCCTGGACGTCCACCAATTTCATCTGACGCGCTCGGTGGAGGAATCGAAGGCCATCAATAACGTGCAGACACCATGCATTATCGTCTCCGCGAGCGGGATGGCCTCGGGAGGCCGCGTTTTGCACCATCTGGCGCGCCGCCTACCGGATGCACGCAATGCCGTGATCCTCGCAGGCTTCCAGGCCCAGGGGACGCGCGGGCGCGCGCTACAAGAAGGTGCAAAAATGTTGAACATCTTCGGCCAGCAAGTGGCTGTCGGTGCCGAAATCGTGGAGCTGGGCCAATTTTCCGCGCACGCCGGGAAAAGCGAACTTTTGCGATGGTTGAGCGGTCTGCCTGCCCCTCCGAAGCAGACTTATTTGACGCACGGCGAACCGCAAGCGGCCCAGGCCTTGCAGGCCGCCATTCAGGAGAAGTTTAAGTGGAAAGCCGCAGTCGCCAGGTACCTGGATACCGTTGATTTGTAAGGCTGATGGATTCTAGAAATATTTTTGGAGATTCAGGAAACTAAAATCGAGCTGCCCTCGTCTATATAGGCAAGACCACTCGCGGGGTAGGGGGCTAACCACCACAGGGCAACCGACCGTCAGTTCCCTACCCCTTAAATATCTTGAGAACCTGCCTTGAAGGTATCACCGATTTAGATAGAGTTTAGAGCTCTCCACGGATTCGACGACCCATCCTGGGATTCCTCCAGAAAATTCCCAAGTGCGGGACAGGTCTTTGCCCTCGAGCAGCAGGAATCTGCAGTAGTTCTTTGAAAGCTACCCTATTTCTTACTTTTGCCCTGACGGCTTGGACAATCTGGGATATCGCGAATATTTCAAGGATTCGGCGCTGAGGGTTGAGGCAGTTCTGGGATACTGCCAATTAGAGCCGGCGAAAGTGCTCTGAGTTTGAGTTGTTCGGTGAGAAAGGCGACTCGATCGCGACGCGCTTCGGCGTTGAGGGCATGCGGGGCTTCATAAAGCTTGAACTTCTTAGGCTCACTTACGATTACTTCATATTGGTAAGCACGCGCAGGCGTCAGGAAGTCTTCCTTCGTGGCGTATTGAAGAAAAACAGTGGCAGGTGCCGCGCGGGAAACGAACTTGCCAGGATCTAACCACGCATATTTGGCCGCAAAGGCGTCAAATTTTTCTGGCCCTATTTTCTGCCGATATTGCTTATATTCCTCCGACTTTGAGTCCACGTCGTCCGATAGTCCGCCAGCCATGAGGACAAACGCTTTGAAACGCTTGTCAATCCCGCTCAAAAAGCCGCCTGCAGTAGCATGGTAGCTGTGGCCGACATAGGCAAGCCGCTGTGGGTCCACATCTTTGCGCGCCAGAAGGAGATCAGCGCCCCGCCTTAAGTCCACAATGGCCTGGATCAGGTCTGTGATCTGTTGTTCATTCAGAGGCGTTCGGTCTTGCACGTGCCCGGCACGCGCTCCTGGACCTGTCGGCAGCAGTGAAACCACGCCAACTTGGGCTAGCACAACCGCTTCGTCAAGAAACTCTTTTCTGTTGAAGAATTCTGAGTTAGGCCAATACCAATGCCCCCAAAGGACGGCGGCGAACGGCCCCTTCCCCGGCGGCACAACTAGATACGCGGGAACACGTCCACCCTTAGGGCTAGCATAGGAGATATCGTGGACGGAAATGTCCCCGCGGTGTTCGACTAGGACTTCTTGAATATCGAGCGGCGCGTTTTGGTCGTAGTCAAACGCGTGGGAAGGCTGAATTTCCTGGGCTGATAGCGTACTGGCGAGCAAAATGAAGACAAACGGAGCGAAGGTGCGCATAAGATTCCTTGATACTTTAACGGACCGAGTCTCGATTCCGGAGCATAGCTACGGAAGGTCTCTGCCGATTTCCGCTAGGATCTCCTCCCCAACTTTCCTGAGAAGTGGCCCCTACGCACGCAACTTGGACAGCCGCTCTTCCGCCGCGGCAAGCGTGGTTTCCTTTTTGCAAAATGTGAATCGAACCTGAGAGGCGCCATCGCGGGCATCGTTATAGAAACTGGATCCAGGCACAACCGCTACGCCAATTTTCTCTACTAAAAATTTGGCAAATGAGACGTCCCGCGAGCCCGCCGGGTATTGATCCGCAGGGAAATCAAAGTGCGAGATATTGGTCATGATGTAGTACGCACCGAGCGGCTTGTAAACCGTAAACCCGGCGGCGCTGAGAATTTTGAGCAAGCGCTCGCGGCGTACGGCGTAGTCCGTGGCTAGTTTGTCGTAGTAGGACTGCGGCGATTTCAGCGCGATGGCGCCAGCTTGCTGCAGGGGCGCCGCAGCACCAACCGTAAGAAAGTCATGGACCTTACGAATTGCGGCAGTCGGTTCGGGCGGAGCGATGGCCCAACCCACACGCCAGCCGGTGACGCTGTACGTCTTAGACATTCCGTTGATCACGATAGTGCGGTCGCGCATTCCGTCGATCCGCGCCATCGAGATATGTTCGGTGCCGTCGTAGAGAATATGTTCGTAGATTTCGTCGGTGACGCAGAAGGCGTTCCAGCGGACGCAGAGGTCGCGTATGAATTCGAGCTCCGCCCGGGTGAAAACTTTTCCTGTCGGATTGTTGGGAGTGTTGAGGATAATCGCCTTGGTGTGCGGGCCAAACGCCGCCGTCAGTTCTTTCTCGTCGAATGTCCAGACAGACTTCTCGTTTCCTGGCGGCCGCATCTTCACGAAGCGGGGCTTGGCTCCGCTCAAAATCGCGTCAGGGCCATAGTTCTCGTAAAAAGGCTCGAATACGACGATTTCGTCGCCAGGATTAATGATGGCCAGCATCGTGGACATCATCGCTTCCGTTGAGCCGCAGCAGATGGTGATCTCGCGCTCGGGATCAACGCGCACGCCCTGCGTCCGGTCAAATTTCTCGACGATGGCGTCACGCAGCGGTTTGGCGCCCCACGTTATCGCATATTGGTTGATGTCGTCAGAGATGGCTTGCCGAGCTGCTTCCTTGATTTCCGCTGGCGCGGCAAAATCGGGGAAGCCCTGCGAGAGATTGACGGCGCCGTGCTTCATCGCCAGCCGCGTCATCTCGCGAATCACGGATTCGGTGAATTGTTCCGCTTTAGCAGAAAGCATGCGGCGCGCTGCCTGCGCCATGCTGGATTCTGAGGGGTTCATTTAACCTGCCGCACGAGAGAGATTGTCAGTGCAATTGAGCCGCACGAAAATTGCCCGGCGAAAGCTTATCGTCCTGGCCAGCCGCCGAGGAAGACGGCGCACCCGACTGACCATAAATCATCCGGTAGACTTCGGAATTGCGCAAGACGATTTGCACGTAATCGCGGGTTTCGGTGAAAGGAATGGATTCCACAAGTTCGGGGATCTCATCGTAATTGCGTTCGGCTTTCCATGCGGCGATGCGGTCTTCGCCGGCGTCAAACGCTGCCAGAGCGTACTCAGGTGCACCGGTCAAGCGCACCAAATTGGAGATATACAGCATACCAAGCCGGATGTTGTAGTCGGGTTCAAAAAGTTTCTTGGTGGAAAAACTCACGCGAAGCTGTTTGGCAAGAAGCTTCCCCGTCTTAGGCTCAACTTGCATGAGCCCAATCGCGTTGGTAGGAGAAAGTGCATCGGCTTGAAACGTGGACTCCTGGCGCATCAGCCCTGCTGCGAGCAAAGGGTCGAAATTGTTCTTGGCGGCTTCGCGGCGGATAACCGCCTCGTACGGGAGCGGATAGAGCACTTTCCAGACGTTGATCGGCAAATCGTCGATTTTGCGCGCATCAAAATTGGGAACGATGATGCGCCCGTAAGCCATCCCCGCGGCAAAATGGCCCTGGTCGAACGCAGCTTGCGCGGCTTCGTACAAAAATCGCGGCGAGGAAGTGGCAAAATACGCGTTTTTCAGCTCCAGCTCAGCGCTGGCGTCGAACGCGATCGTGCGCAACGCCTGGGAGCGCGCCCAGCGGTCGGCAGCGGCGGCGGGAATCGGTTCATCGAAAGGCCGGAGAGCTGGGGGCGGCGGAATTTTGTCCAGAATCTCCGGCGGATCCCCGTCGGCGGTTTCCAGCTTGCTCAGGCGCGACGCCGCAGCATGCGCAAAGTAGGTTTGCGGAAAGCGATCGACGTCCTTCCGGTAGTAGCTGCGCGCTTCGGCGATTTTCCCGTTGCGCTCAGCAATACGGCCGAGCCAATAAACCGCATCGGACGAGTTGGCCGAGGCCGGATACTTCGTCAAGAAATTCTTGAGTTTGTCCTCCGCGTCGGGCTGCCGGTTGAGATAGGCGACCCACGCGGCGCGCCACTCCCCATTGAACGCATTTCTTCCGCTCGGGAAAGTGTCCACAACGCGCTGGTAATAGCCGGCGGCCTTGGTGCGGTCGAGGCCCACCCAATAATAATTCCCCGCCGCCATGAAGCCTTCTTCGTTCCATTTGCTCAGAGGATATTTTTGCGTGAGCTCAGTGAGGGCCGCAAACATTTCGTCGAACTTCTTCTCGGTACGATAGAACTGGGAGAGCGCATAAAGGCGTTCCGCATCGACTTCGAAATCCGGCGTTTTCAACGATGCAACAAGTTTCGCGGAGCCCTTCTGTTGCACCTTCGCTTGCGCAACGCGAAGTTCAGCCAGCTGGCGATTGGGATTCAGCGGATCGTTGAGCATTCCCAAAAGCTTTTCAAACTCCACCCGCGCTTCTTTCCATTTGTGAGCGTCGTAGAACGCTTGAGCCCGCTGCTGCTGCAATTCCACGCCGGGATACGGATACTCCTTGCCCATTTCGTGCAAGATTTTCTTCAGCGCGGCGTCCGTTGCTTTCGCCTCATCACTCTGGGAATGTTTGTAGAAAATCGCCTGGTAATCCTTGGCGGCGCGGTCGAGCTGATGCAACGACTGGTATGCCTGGGCCCTCTCGAGCAGCAGCGTGGGACGGCTGCCGGTGGCCGGATAAGAATTCAATGCGTCGATCGCATCTTGCGCCCGGCCCTGTTCGACAGCCAGCGGTGCAAGACTCTCGAGCAATTGCTCCTTCATCGCCGTATTCGGATAGTCGTGCTGTACTGTCTCCAAATCAGCGAGCGCCTCTTTCGAGCGCCCCAGCCCTAGCTTCGCCTGCGCCGTCCAGTAAAGGACATACTCGCGCAGAAGCGTGTCCGCACTCGCCTTCGTAAACCACGCCAGGGCTTGCTGGTCGTGCTTCTGGGAGTGGTCTTCAAAGCCAAGCGCCAGGGCTGCGCGCGCGCCCCAAACGTTCGCCGCATTTTTCGCCGCAAACGCCGAAAGATTGTTGTAGGCCCCCGGTGCAGCGTTATGGACTTCGCGCGCCAGCCCCGAGAGTTCTCTTCGAAGCGCCTGATCTTCTGGGGTGTCCCCCTCCACAAGTCCCTGCGTTGCTGTATCGGGCTTGCACCCCACACGGCATGGAACAGGCGCCGGCTTTTTTATTTTTTTCTTTTTCTTCTGCGAGGACAGCGCAAAAGTTTCCGAAGCACCGCCAGCCACCAGCGCCAAGATCAGCACGACTCCGAAAACGCTTCGCGCCGCCGCGGCCCATGAACCTGCCGCAACCGTATTCCTGGCCGCAGTCTTAGCGATGCCGCGCGGGCGTGGCGTACGGATAGTCGCCGAGTGCGTGAGGATCGCCCTCCGCGAGGATTTCCACCATCCAGCGATAAAAGTAATCCACTGGGTGGTCCATGATGGGTCTGAAACGCCGGTCGTATTCTCGATGAGCTTTTTCAATGTCGTCTTTCAATCGAATGCAAAGATCCTTTTTCTCGCGCCCGAGCCGCACTTGCTCCGGTCTAAGCATCTTAATATCTTGCATCGAAACTTTCGCCACCCGATTTGCCCGCCTGTGCAATTCTTGTTCTTCCGGCGTTAACTGGTTGACGTCAAAATCGCTCTCGAATTCCGCTTCCGTGGAAACCGCCGGGGCCTGGGGCTCGACCAAGTCGAGCGCTTCCGACTCAGTCTCCAGCTCAATCAAGGGCTCCGGTTCGGGATGCCGAGCAACAGGCGGAGCAGCTGGCGGCTCAACACGCGGCGAAGCTTTCGCAGTGACGTGCGAAGTGGCTTGCGAAGTGCCTTGCGAAGTAGCTTGCGCGGGAGCCTGCGCCATCGGCGTGGGCACCGCAGGATGCGGACGCACCGGCTCCGCGGCAGGCTCGGCCGCAGCCGTACTGATTAGATGCGTGATTTGCGCTTCCAGCCCAGATCGCTGCTGCCCAGGCTGCACCGCCATCGTCACGAACCGCGACAATACTTCCAGCGCCGCCGACAACGACGCAGCCGAAGTCTGCGCCCGTAACATCGACGGCAGCGCATTCGTCGGCTTGGTACTCGCGCAAGCAGCCACGATATCGCCAACGGCCTGGTGCAGCTCGTCGGCGTTTCGCTGAATCCGTTCGAGGTTCTCACGCAAGGCGCGCGATACGGCTTGTTCCACGGCAGTTGGCTCTTGTGGCATTCCTGGTTTCGGGGGTGTTTTGCCCGATATACCCCGTTTTGTGATTTTGGAAGCCATCCTGCCGGGAGTCAACCGCCCAGCAGTACCTATGTGCCTAATCGTTGCTTAGGCCCAACCCAAAGCCAGGCCTATCCCAGATTTGGTGCCTAGCCGAGCGTCCACCCCATCCCTTCACAAGGAAGACTTATCTCCGTGTCGCTTCCTGATACATCAAAGGTGCATTTGGCAGAAGCGAGTTGCCCAGAATAGCCAGCCGGACTAGGATACTTTCCCCGGCACCGCCGCCTAGCCAATTGCGAGGCCGAGGAGGCTCCCATGAAGCTCAGCTACGGACCAGGCCGCACGTTTCTGCTGGCCGGGGTCTTTCTGTATGGAGAAACAGCATCCTTTGCGCAATCCGGCGCAACAACCACTTCGAGCACGCCGGGCCAAGCCATACCCGGAACACAGGGAGTCAGTCCATTTGCTGGCAGCGTGCCGACAAAGCTGGTTCCCGGGGCCATCCCACTTTCGTTGAGGGACGCCATCGACCGCGGCTTGAGGCAGAATCTTGGACTCCTACTTTCGAGCGCGGACATTGGAGCGGCCCGCGGCCAGCGCTGGGAACAATTGAGCGCTCTCCTGCCGCACGTGACGGCAGCGCCTTACGTGGCGGCTTCGGAGATCAATCTCTCTGAGCTTGGCATTACAAGTATTGCTGGCGCCACGATTCCGCCATCCGATGGCCCTTTCTCGTATTTTGACGCGCGCGTATCTGTAACCCAATCTCTGTTTGATTGGAAGTCCATCAACGCTACCCGCGCCGCCACCCAGAACTTGAAGTCCACCCAATACACCTTCAAAGACGCCCGCGATCTCGTGGTGCTGGCCGTAGGCTATACCTATTTGCAAGCCATCGCCGACGAAGCCCGCATTGATACGGCGGAAGCGCAAGTCAAGACAGCGCAGGCGCTGTTCGATCAAGCAAACGACCAGGTGAATGCTGGGACTTCGCCGGCCATTGACGGACTGCGTGCCAAGGTCGAGCTCCAGACTCGCCAGCAGCAGTTGATTCAAGCCAAGAACAACTTCGCCATCCAGAAGCTGACTGTAGCCCGCGTGATCGGCTTGGCTCCTGGCCAGGAATTCGAATTAACGGACAAGTCGCCGTACCAGCCGTTCGAAAACATCACCGCCGACGAAGCCCTCAAACGCGCCTACGCTTCGCGTTCCGATTACCTGGCAGCCATGACCGACGTGCGTGCAGCAGAATTCTCCCGAAAGGCTGCCGTGGCAGGCTATCTCCCGTCGCTTGCCTTTAACGCGGACGTTGGCACCGCGGGGTCGCATCCCTCCTCGGCAACGCAAGTGTTCGACGTGCGTGGAACGCTCTCGATTCCGATCTTTCAGGGAAACAGCGTCCACGGTGACGTTTTGCAGGCCGATGCGAGGCTCCAACAAACCCGCGAGCGTTTGGACAATCTCCGCGCCCAGATTGACTCTGACGTTCGCACCGCACTGCTGAATTTGCAGTCGTCGGCCGAATTAGTCAACGTCGCGCGCAGCAACATCGACCTCGCGGAAGAGACGCTGCTCCAATCACGCGATCGTTTCAGCGCTGGTGTCACCGACACAGTCGAAGTGGTGCAATCGCAAGAAGCGGTCGCGAGCTCCCACGAACAATACATCTCAAGCCTTTACAGCTACAATTTCGCAAAAATTTCCCTGGCCCGCGCTCTCGGCCTCGCGGAACAGGGCGTCAAAGAATACTTCAAAGGACAATGAACATGGCGGACGAGAACCCACCCCGTTCGGTGCCTGACGCAGCCAAAGAATCTCCGATCGATGCTTCGCCATTGAAGGACGATTACTATAAGCCCCCATCGCGCCAGAACCCCAAGCGCCGCAGAAACGTCGTGATCCTGGCTGTCATCGTGGCCGCGCTTGTCGCCAGCGTCTTGTTGTGGCGCTATCTCAGCAGCTACGAATCCACCGACGACGCACAGGCGGATGTGCACCTTTATCCCGTGAGCGCGCGAATTTCCGGCTATGTAATCAAGGTGAACGTGGACGACAACCAGTGGGTGGAGAAAGGCACAGTTCTGGTTGAGATCGATCCGAAAGACTATGAGGTTGCCGTGGCCCAGGCCCAAGCCAATCTCGCCAGCGCGGAAGCCACCGCGCAGTCGCTGAATATCACGGTGCCGATTACTTCTGTGAACAGTTCGAGTCAACTGAGTTCCACGGCGTCCGACATCGTGAACACCAGCGCGGGAATCATTGCCGCGCAGAGGCAACTCACCGCCGCGCAAGCTCAAGTGGAGCAGGCACAAGCTAACGACGTGAAGGTGCAAGACGATCTGAAGCGCTACAAGCTGCTGGTGGACAAGAAAGAAGTTGCCGAGCAGGTTTACGATCAGGCGCTGGCCGCCGCTAAATCCAGCACTGCCGCCGTCGCAGCCGCGCGCGCGAACGAATCCGCCGCCCAGCAATTCGTCGCGCAAGCGCAGAGCCGCCAGGTGCAAGCGGAAGCCAATCATCAATACGCGGAGACCGGGCCGCAGCAGGTGTCGTCATCCAAAGCTCGCGCTCGCGCGGCCATCGCCGATGTTGAGGAAAAACGCGCGTTGCTCGAACAAGCCCAGTTGAACCTCGGCTACACCAAAATTGTTGCGCCGGTCTCTGGTGAAGTGAATAAGACAGTTGTCGTCGGGCTGAATGTTCAAGCCGGCCAGCAATTGCTCACGATCGTGCCTCTCGATGAAGTGTGGGTCACCGCCAATTTCAAAGAGACGCAGCTCAGGCACATGCGTGTGGGTCAAAAAGCGGAAATCCACATCGATTCCAGCGGCCGGACTCTGAAAGGACACGTGGATAGCATTGCGGGAGCCACTGGCCCGCTCTTCAGTTTGCTTCCGCCGGAAAATGCCACTGGCAACTACGTCAAAATCGTTCAAAGGATTCCTGTAAAGATCGTTCTCGATCCAGGCGAGAACCGTGAACGTCAGCTTCGCCCCGGCATGAACGTGGTGCCCGATGTGTACCTCAAATGAGTTCCGCTGCACTCACCATCGGCCAGGATGTCTGGAAGCCAAAATTCAATCCCTGGCTGATTGCCGTTGTCGTGGCGCTGGCCGCATTCATGGAAGTCCTCGACACGAGCATCGCCAACGTCGCGCTTCCCTACATGGCCGGCAATCTGGGCGCGAGCAACGACCAGAGCACCTGGGTCCTCACTTCGTATCTGGTCTCGAACGCCATCATTCTCCCGATCAGCGGTTGGTTCGCCAACACCTTCGGACGAAAGCGCTTTTTCATGTCCTGTTTGGGCATCTTTACCGTCAGTTCCTTGCTCTGCGGATTCGCGCCGAGTCTTGGGTTTCTGCTTCTCTTCCGCGTGCTGCAAGGCGCGGGCGGCGGCGGACTTCAGCCCATGGCTCAAGCCATTCTCGCCGATACGTTTCCGCCTCACCAGCGCGGCTTGGCATTTGCCCTGTACGGCATCACCGCCATTACGGCGCCCACGATCGGTCCCACCCTCGGCGGATGGATCACCTTCAACTATTCCTGGCGCTGGATTTTTTTCATTAACATCCCGGTTGGGATTATGACCTGGTTTCTGGTGCGCCGCGTCGTTGAAGATCCGCCCTATTTGGCTCGCATTAAGTCGGCGGGCGTGAAACTGGACTACATCGGCATCTCGTTGCTCGCTCTGGGTATTGGCGCGCTGCAAATTTTGCTCGACAAGGGCCAGGAAGACGATTGGTTCGGCTCGCACTTCATCACCACGCTCATCGTTGTCGCCACCGTCTGCCTTATCTCCCTGGTGATCTGGGAGTGGTTTCATAAAGCGCCCATCATCGATGTCCACATGTTCAAAAGTTTCAACTTCGCCAGTGCCAGCCTGATGTTGTTCATGCTGGGCGTCCTGTTATTCAGCAGCCTGGTCCTGATGCCGCAATTCCTGCAAACCCTCGTCGGCTACACCTCGCAGCTCGCCGGCTTTGCGCTTTCCGCCGGAGGACTCGTCTTGCTTTTTCAAAC
>Ga0210403_10005028_pt1 | contig 11297 bp, 10 predicted proteins | sample IncBWC19MmetaG_FD_150863 | JGI IMG/M metagenome (GOLD analysis project Ga0210403, IMG submission 150863) | Forest soil microbial communities from Barre Woods Harvard Forest LTER site, Petersham, Massachusetts, United States - Inc-BW-C-19-M | ecosystem: Environmental > Terrestrial > Soil >... | reverse complement strand
CACTAGGGAGGCGATCCAATAGGGGCGCTCAGTGCTCGTTCCTCGAATTTCGATGGTATTGCGCAAGTTTGCGTCATCACCTGTAATCATATTGTACAGAGGATGAAACATGCATAGAGACTCGACCACTGCGACTCCCGAATTGCAACGCGATTTGAAGCAGAATTTTGAAGCAGCGCTTGGGGAATTGCGCCAGGACGACCCAAAGATCATGGCTCGCCATAAGCCCATCGTGCAACGGCAAAGGTTCGGCCAATCTTTATCTTTATCTTTGGACCCTAAGAATCAGGCTTTAACCGTTGCGTCCACGGCATTATCCGCGCTGTGGGGTCTATAACTTAATTAGGTAACTAAATTTTGTCACCGGAGTATCCTGTCTCCGGAGACTCAAATCGATGAGAAAACATCTTCCGCAGCTTCTTGCCCTGGCAGTAGGGATTTTAGTGTTTGCCGGAGCAAGCCTGGCCCAAGACCAGGTACAGATTATCCGGGCGGAATTTGGATTGGGCAATCAGTGGGTGGACGTAACAGGCCGTGTCCAATCCCTCGTAAGTGGGCAAGGGTTAAATTTTCGGGTCGATGTTGATCACCTGCAGGTTGATCCGGTGCCGCACCAAAGTAAAATTCTCCGTTTAAAGGTCCGCAACAGTCGGGGGCAGATTCAAGATCTTACCTATCCTGAGAAGAGCATCGTCCGCCTCTACGTGGCAACTGGGTATGGTCAAGCTCCTTACGGCCAACCACCTTACGGTGGCCCGCCGCCTCAAGGTGAGCAATACGGCGGAGACTATGGTCGCGGCTTACAGATTACTCGCGCCGAATACGGAGCTGGTCCTCGAGTAAGAGACGTGACTGACCGCCTGTCCAGGATGATCCAAGGGGACCAATTAAACGTGCGGGTCTCCAGCGGCGTCATGGGCGGTGATCCCGCGGAAGACCAACCGAAGACTCTTACAGTCTGGTACACATACAACGGACGACCGGGGCAGGTCGTCGTGCCGGAGCGCGCTACACTGTTTCTGCCCAGTGGGGGCGAATCGAATTATTACCGGAGTCGTCTGCGAATTGCGCGCGCCCAGTATGGCGCGCAATCCCGCTTTGTGGATGTTACCGACCAGCTCAACTCGCAGATCCAGAATGACTCCCTGAATCTTCAGGTCACGAATTACGCGATGGGTGGCGATCCTGCTCCGGGAGAGCATAAAGTCCTGACCGTTTTCTATATCTTCAACGGCCGCAATGGGCGCGCCTTTGCCAACGAAGGCGAATTTTTGACTTTACCCCGTGCGAATGGGGATCGCGACCGTGACGATGACGCCTACTATCACAAGTATTGGCCGGGCGGCTCCGATAACGCACTCCAGATTTTGCAGGCAACTTGGGGAGAGCGCGATCATCAGGTAGACGTTACAGGCCGCATCGCTTCCATGGTTCAAGGAAACCGGCTGGAACTGCCTGTCACGAACCAATTCATGGGTGGAGATCCGGCTTACGGTTCTACCAAATTTCTTCGCGTCATCTATCTTTGGCGAGGACTTCGCTACGAAGCAAACGCCACCGAAGGGCAGACGCTCAGTATCCCGTAGGCAATTCTGGCCATCGCTATACTACGAACACGAATGATTTATATCGTCCGATTCTTGTGGAATGCTACTCGCGGTCATCACCTGACCCCGTGGCGGAGCAGGTATCTACTTTGGAGAATCGAGACTTACTGCGGTGTAAAGATGCAGCAAATCGGTTTTCTGGAGTTCTGGGAATTTGCCTGGCGCGAGCGCACTAATCTGTGGCGATTCCTCAAGTGGACTGCGGAGATGGAACGACACGTCCACCCTAAGACAAAAGCCTGAGATCTGAGTAATTAGGTGCCGCTGCTGGTAGCGGCCGCACCTTCCAGGACAACATTCACTTCGGTGCCTTTGCCCGACCCGATGGCTTGGAGGGCTGAACCGCGATTGGCCGCAATCTCCAAATATCCCATGCTTCCCGGAATCGCAAAGACTTCTCCCGGAGTTCCATCCGCATAAGCAAATCTGACCGCTATGATTTCGCGGTTCCCAATGGTTATCTTGAACGGTGGAGGTTCTGGCTCGAAGAGCATGGGAGCATCTTCAGGGGTTATGTTGGTCACGAGATTACCGAACCGATCGGCCTTAAGCACAACGCCGCGCAGAGTGTTTCCGTTCACCGGCTTGGGTTTCGGAGTGTTGAATTTCACAAAATCAGAAATCTCGTCGCCGAACTTCTCGGTCTCCACACGCTTCGCCAGATATGCTGCCACCGGCGAGAATACATCTCGCGCGTGAAAAGTATGACTCACCTGTTCCAGAAAATAATGTTCTGAGGTCACGTGGCGCACATGCAGTCGTTCTTCCCGACCGTAGACAACCGACAGGACTCCGTTGTCCGGAGCGACAAAATGGTGACGGTCAGTACTGGCAATGATTGGACGCCGGTCGGTTCCTACTCCCGGATCCACCACGACCAAATGAACCGTTCCTGCGGGAAAATAATTGTATGCTTGCGCGATGGTGAGAGCGCCATCCAGGATGTCAAAAGGCTGCACTGCGTGACAGATGTCCACAATTTCGACATCCGGCAGGATGTTAAGAATGACGCCCTTCATCGCTCCGACGAAGTGATCGTTGAGTCCGAAATCGGTAGTAAGAGTAATGATGGGACGATTTGCCACGGAGTCGCCTTTGGAAACGGGATTTCCCTCGAGAATTCGAAAGTAACCTGCTGTCGGTAACAAGTCAACACACGGCGGTAACGGCGGGTAACGGTGAGGATGTTAGCTCGCAGGGGCGGGAGCGTTGGATTCGTCCTCTTCAGTCTTTTGTTTTTCGGGGCGCATCAATGGAAATAGAATCACGTCTCGGATCGTATGAGAATCGGTTAACAACATGGCCAGACGGTCGATGCCGACTCCCACTCCGCCGGCAGGCGGCATGCCGTAGGAGAGCGCCCGAATATAGTCTTCGTCCATCTGGTGCGCTTCCTGGTCACCACGTTCGCGTTCGGCCAATTGCAGTTCGAACCGCCGCCGCTGCTCTTCAGGATCGTTAAGTTCGCTGAACCCGTTGGAAATTTCCATCTTGCCCGCAAAAATTTCGAAACGTTCCACCCAGTCAGGTTCGTCCGGCTTGTTTTTGGATAGTGGAGATACGGCGGCTGGGAATTCGTAAATGATCGTCGGCTGAATCAGGTGTTCTTCGGCGGTGGCCTCGAACAAACTTGCAATGGTCTTGCCAGTTGGCTCGCTAGGATCAAACGCGATGTGGGCGTGACCGCCATTGAAACGTCCCACCAATTGTTTTACTGCTTCACCTGATGCAAAATCGGCCATCTCCGGCTTCGATCCTGCGGCCGCCGGCCAGTAATGAATGATGGCCTGGCGCATGGTCATTCGACGCCAGTTCGCGCCAATCCAATCAATTTCGTCTTCGCCCCACTTAGTCTTTGTCCCTCCTGTTACGTCTATTGCCGCGCGTTCGATGAGTTGCTGCGTCAGGTCCATTACGCCACGAAAATCCGTGTAGGCCTGGTAAAACTCGAGCATGGTGAACTCGGGATTGTGCCGAGTAGAAATACCCTCATTTCGAAAATTGCGATTGATTTCATAGACACGATCGAATCCGCCAACGACCAGTCGCTTGAGATAGAGTTCCGGAGCGATTCGCAAATAGAGATCGACGTCGAGAGTATTGTGATGCGTAACGAACGGCCGCGCCACCGCGCCTCCGGCGATCGGCTGCATCATGGGAGTTTCGACCTCGATAAATTCATTGCTATCGAGGAACCGTCGCATCGACTGCACCAGCTTGCTGCGCTTCAGAAAAACCTCGCGAACCTCCGGATTCATGATGAGGTCGACGTATCGCTGCCGGTAGCGAAGTTCGACATCCGTCAGCCCGTGCCACTTCTCAGGCAAGGGCAAGAGATCTTTCGAAAGGAAAGTTATCTCGTCGACATGCACGCTGAGTTCGCCTGTGCGGGTGCGGAACAGGTATCCCGCAACCCCTATGTGATCGCCAAGATCGAGAAGTTTGTAGAGTTCGAATCCCTTTTCTCCGACCGCATCTTTCTTGACGTAAATCTGCAACTTCTGTCCGCCCTGCTGAATGTGGGCAAATCCGGCTTTCCCCATCAGACGGATTGCCATGATTCTGCCCGTCACCCGAACGGGAACGCGGGGACTCTCTAATTCTTCAGAGGTTTTTCCGGCGAAATCAGCCACGATCGCGGGGACGGTATGGGTGAATTCGTAGCTGCTGCGGTAAGTGAGTTGCTCCAGGGCTTCGATCTGCTTTAACTTCTCGCGTCGTAATTCGTAAATTGTTTCGTCGAGCGCCACTAGGTCCTTTTTGCTGGCTGAGATCGGTGGTAGAGAGAAGGCCCGATTATAACCAAGCAGATGGCCGAGTGGCTGAAGGAATGCATTTAGTCGTCGTTGGTCATTGAAGATCAAGCCTCCCAGGCGATACTATCGGTACGCAGAATCGAGGGCATGCGAATGAGTCTAACGCCAGAATCGTCCGCACCTGTGACTGAAACTTTTGCGGCTAGCCGATGGACGAAGGGCAATCTGATCTTTCCCACTCGTATTGTTGTCACTCCTCAGCGCGTTAGCCGGGTCAAATCACGCCTCTTCGGGAGCAACGACGAGAGCATTGCCATTCCCCAAGTCGCTTCAGTCAAGATTGCCACCGGTATATTGTGGTCCGAAATTCGAATCGACTCGACCGGCGGCACCGACCCGATTACGAGTCACGGCCATCGCAAGAGGGATGCAATCCGAATCCGCGAATTGATCGAAATGCACCAGACACAATCGCTCAGAAGTTTTCGGGAACCGAACTTGCAACACTGACCATGCCGCCTATGAACGATGACTCAAACGAAAAGAGCGCGTGGGTGCAACTCGCAAGATACAGCCAGTTAGCATTTATTTTCCCGGCCGCAACCGTCGCCGGATGGTTACTTGGCGCAGGTTTGGACCGCTGGCTGCATACGACATGGCTCTACCTGGTGGGATTGATATTAGGGATCGTCGCCGGTTTCGTGGAGTTAATACGCGCGGCGATGGCGGACTCGAAGTGATTTAAAGTATATCCTCCCGTTTGTCTCATTCATTCGCCCATCATGCTCAATTTCGCGCGAAACTTGTTGGGACGGCAAAAGAGCAATCCCTTCCCTAGTTTTCGGATCAATCGCCCTCTAGTACTTCTGCAAAGCGATGATTGGGGGCGCGTGGGAGTGCGCGACGAGGAAGGGTTTGAACTTCTGCGAGCCGCGGGAGTGCGGTTGGGAGAACATCCTTACGATCTTTACAGTCTTGAAACTGCGGACGATGTCTCCGCCATCCATGAATTGCTGAAACGTCATCGCGATTCAACGGGTCGTTCGGCTTGTCTGGAGATGAACTTTGTGATGGCGAATCTTGATTTTGAAGAGATGTCCTCCGATGGATTCACGAAACTTCATCTTTTGCCGCTGATCGAAGGCCTGCCTCTGAATTGGAAACGAACCGGACTCTTTGAAGCATACCGGGCTGGCATCGCCGATGCAGTCTTCTTCCCTTCCCTTCACGGGCTAACTCATTTCTGTCAAATTGCGATTGAAAATGCCTTAGCGAAGAATGGCCCGCACGCAGAACTCTTGCGACTTATGTGGCGTGCAGAGACACCATATATTTACTGGCGAATGCCGTGGGTGGGATACGAATACAACAATCCAGAAAGACCGCATGCGGGTTTTCTGCCAGCCACAGAGCAGACTAAGCTGATAGAAGAAGCAGCCGGCATTTTCAAACAGTTCTTCTCCCGTGCTTCGGTTTCGGCGTGTGCTCCCGGATACCGAAATAACCGCGACACTCTGGCGGCGTGGTCGAAATGCGGAATCCGTGTCGCGCAAAACGGCACGGGAGCACCCTTGCCCCCTCACATGGACGAATTTGAAATCTTGAATTTGCATCGGACCATTGACTTTGAACCCAGCCAGAAAGATTTGCCCATCGAAAAATATGTACAGCTGGCGACCGGCTGTTTTGCTCGCGGCATTCCGGCCATCATTTCGGTTCATGCCATCAATTTCCATTCGTCTTTAAAGGACTTTCGGGGACCCACTTTACTGGCCTTGGACGAATTTCTCAGTGCACTCGAAACGAAATTCCCCAACATGCTCTACGTCAACGACCGTGACGCTTACGAGATTGTGACAACCGGGAAGCTTCGCAGTGCGCGCGGCACGATTTCTGTCAGGGTTGAACGGGAAGTCCTGGTAAACACTGCTGGAGAAACTAGATGAACGCGGCGCAATCGTTAGTGCTGATCACGGTGGACTGCATGCGCGCCGACCATGCTGGTTTCCTGGGATACGATCGCAACACAACTCCTTTTCTTGACTCGCTCGCTGCAACCAGCATTGTTTTCTCGAATGCGATAGTGGCTGGAGCTCCGACCTATTATTCCCTTCCCGCGATTATGTCCTCGCGGCCTCCACTGGCTTTAGGCCGAGATGTCATCGGCATCGCGCCAGAGGAGCCTACGATTGCGTCGACCCTCCGCCAATTGGGGTACGCAACGGGCGCGTTTCTAGCCGCCAATCCTTACTTATCTCCGCGGTTTGGCTATAACGCAGGTTTTGACACGTTTCGTGATTTTCTCGACACGGAAGTCGACTCCTCTAGCAACTCGGCTTCTTTGAACGGTCGTCCTCTTCTCAGCCGCCTCAATGAATACTTGGCGAAAACCTGCCACAACCTCGGACCAATCGGTTCGATTTACGACGATCTCTATTTTGAATACTGCCAACGCGCAGTTAAGAACGCCGATATTTCCTTCGATTCGTTACGACGGTTCCCATCAGCCAGTGTGCTTGTGGATCAGGCCAGCTTGTGGCTTGACGGCCTTTCCGGTACTTCATTTTTTCTGTGGTTGCACTTCATGGACCCGCATTCACCTTACTTTCCGCAGCAAGAAACTTTGCAGTCGTTGGGAACCACGTTGGATGCTTCGCGCGCGCGTTACTTGAATTCTTATTGGAACCGCGGAGACATCGGGCCCAACCGTCTTACGCGGCATCGTGAAGAGATCGTCTCGCTTTACGACGCAGGAATCCACTCGGCCGATTCGCAGATCGGCCGATTCGTGGATGAACTGCAGCGCCGCAGATTGTGGGAGAACTGCATCGTCGCGGTGACTGCCGATCACGGAGAGGAATTTCTGGAGCATGGGGGCCGATATCATTCCCCTTCCAAACTCACTGAGGAACTGATTCACGTCCCCCTGTTAGTTGCGGGAGGCAAGCCGGTCGGCCCAAGCGTCAGGAAAGAGCCGGTTAGCCTTGTCGACTTGGCGCCGACACTTTTTGATGCCATTGGCGTTCCGTCGCTAGACACTTTTCTCGGCAGAAGTTTCTTGACCCCGCCGCAGGATGCTGACGGAAGCAGCCATGCTGCGATTGTCGAATCGGTTGGGACCTGCATGAATCCATTCGATTCTTCGCAACGGCTAGGCCCAAGGCTTCTTGCGATAAGGGAGGCTGATTACAAGCTCGTGATTAATTTCGGTTCATCGCAGGAGGATTTATTTGATCTAAAGAACGATCCGGGCGAGTTGCATCCACTTCGCCCGGAAGTGGAGAGGCCTGTGCGACACCGGATGCTGAAACGCGCGAGCGAGCACTTGGCCCAGTCGGTTGAGTCGCGCAACCCTGCCCTACGCCTAGATGCTCAACTCCGCGACCTTCGGCTAGAATGGTCGGATTCGGTTGGCAGCATTTCCTCCTAGTATGTTGGTCTCTTCCGCATCAGAAAACTTGTCCGCTACAAACACCAGCGAGAACCCAATTCGGATTCTGGTAGACAGCCTGGCCGATGACGGCCTGACAAACGCGCAAATGACAAATGCGCGAGAGATCATACGGCGCCTGGACCCGGACCGATTTCATGTAAGCGTTTTTTACGTCACTCGACCGGATCCGATGATTAAGGAGCGGCCCAACACAAGATTGATCCGACTGCTCAAACATGGACAAACGCTCAGAATTTTCCAGGAACTCGTTTTCGGACATCATCAAATTCTCTTCTACATGAAGGCGGCTCCGGCGAGTAAGTTCTATATGAATCTTCGGCGCAGGTGGAGTGATGACCGCATTACGATTGGGACTGTTGAGTCTCAGTCCGACGTTCGCAACGAGCCTACGATCAGCCATGCAGGCGTGCGACTCTGGGAGAACACCGTCCTACGGTGTGAGTTCCTGTTCAGCAATTCGCAGGCGGTTAGACGAAGCCTTCAGCTCGAATACGGATTGCCCAGCGAGATTACAGCTACCGGAGTGGACACCAAGTTCTTTACGCCAGCGCTGGATCGGTCACCTAATCCCCGGCCCCGCGTGTTATTTGCCGGTTCGTTGCGCCCTTTCAAGCAGCCGCACCTGTTACTGGAGGCAGCCGTCCATTTTCCCGAGGCAGACTACGTCATAGCCGGGGATGGAATTATGGGCCAGGAATTGCGTACCAGCGCACGACAACGAAATCTGGCCAACGTCACTTTCTTAGGAGCATTAACTGCCCTAGCGTTAAGACGCGAATATCAGCAGGCAGATATATTTCTGTTTCCGTCCAAGTGGGAGGGATCTCCGAAAGTTATTCTTGAGGCAGCGGCTTGTGGTCTGCCCGTGATTGCTCGAAAGGATTACGGTCCCGAAACCGTGATTGACGGCGAAACAGGTTATCTCGTCGGGTCCGATGAAGAAATGTATGACAGGCTGCGAGAGTTGCTAAATAATCCAGAGCTTCGCCAGAAGTTGGGGAAGGCTGGGCGTCTGCTGAGCGAGACATTCGATTGGGATCTAATTACCAAAAAGTGGGAAGCGATCTTTCAGCAACTGATCTCGCGGAAAGCGAACGGTCGAATGGCGTGATTGGCTCTTTCCCATTGCCAGGAGACCAGCTTGCGTCGCCAAAGAACGCGCTTCACATCCTGGTGCTCACGCCCTTCTACCCGAGTTCAACGGATGACGCAAAGGGTTGCTTCGTCGCCGAACCGATCCCAGCGTTGTCGAAACTTGAAGTTGATAGTACGGTGGTTGCGGTTCAGCCTTTCTATCGCTCGCGCTCGTCTCTGAACCCGCTCGCATTTCCCGCTCAGCATACTCGCTTCATCTCTTTTCCCAGCGGGTTGGGTCTTCCAACAGCCGGGGCATTTCTGTTCGCAAGCCTTCTGAGCATAGTGCGACGCTTACACCAATCGAATCCCATTCACTTGATTCATGCACATGCCGCTTTGCCGTGTGGCCATGCGGCTGCATTGCTGAGCCGGGAACTCGGAGTTCCTTTCGTGGTAACGGTGCACGGGCTGGATGCCTTCTCTACGAACCAGGTTGGCGGTCTTTCTGGCAACTGGTGTAGACGGGTTTCGAAATTTGTTTATCGTTCCGCGAAGCGCGTAATTTGCGTCAGCGAGAAAGTCCGGGATCAAGTACTCGAAGGCGGTCTGGATCGAGTGAATACTGAAGTTGTCTATAACGGGGTCGATCCGGAAATGTTTCATCCTCCGTATGGCATCGCCGAAGAGCAAACTATTCTTTGCGTTGGCGACCTGATACCGAGCAAAGGCCATGAGCTTCTGCTTAGAGCTTTGGCAGCGGTACATTCGAAATTTCCTGAAGTTTCCTGCGAATTCATTGGCGACGGTCCGGAACGATCGCACTTGACCAAAACTGCCGCGAAGTTACATCTCGGCGATAGGATTCGATTTTTGGGCCGACGCAGCCGCAGCCAAGTCGCTGAAGCGATGCGGCGATGCCGCTTGTTCGCTCTTCCCAGCAGGTACGAAGGACTCGGTTGCGTTTATTTGGAAGCAATGGCCACCGGCAAAGCGGCCATTGGTTGCCGTGGCCAAGGGATTGAAGAAGTAATTGAGCACGGAGCCAATGGGTGGCTGGTCGATCCCGGTAGCCTCCCTGGATTAACCGAGGCACTGTTTGAGTTATTAGGAAGCGGTCAAATGCGCCACGCGCTCGGCGAAGCCGCGAGGAGTACGATTCTGCGAGATTTCACTCTAAATCATCAGGCGGAACGCCTGGTTCGAATTTATCGGGAGGGGGTGGAGTGAGTAAAAAACTCGTGATCCTGACCGAAATCATCGCGCCATACCGAATACCAGTATTTAATGCCCTGGCAAAGATCGAGGGAATCGATCTGCATGTTATTTTTCTGGCTGAAACTGATCCGTTTGTCCGCGAATGGTTAGTCTACAAAGAAGAAATCCGTTTCAGCTACGAAGTGCTCCCTTCTTATAGAAAGCGCTGGCGAAGGCATAATATTCTGCTCAATCGTGGGATGAATGCGGCGTTGCGAAAGGCATCACCGGACGTCATTCTTTGCGGCGGTTACAACTACATTGCATCGTGGCAAGCTTTATTGTGGGCTGGCCGCAAACAAGTGCCCTTTCTCCTATGGACGGAGAGTAATTCGAAAGACTTCCGTCGAAAGAACTGGTTTGTAGAGTCTTTGAAGAGTAAATTCCTCAGTAAGTGTTATGCCTTTGTGGTTCCTGGAAAAGCGTCTCTGCAATATTTGAAGAGCTTCGGAATTTCTGCTGAAAGGATATTTACCGCCCCTAATGCGGTCGATAATGATTTCTTCAGCCAGATGTCCATAAAAGTGCTCAACAATTCTGCCAAATTGCGTCAGGACTTCAAACTTCCGACGCGGTTTTTTCTTTTTGTCGGCAGAACGGTGGCTGAAAAAGGAGTGTTTGATCTTCTGCTTGCTTATCGCGAACTCGATCCCGAACTGAGACGTGAATTTGGACTGATATTTGTAGGCGATGGAGCAGCGCGGCCCGAGCTTAGTAAACTCGCCGACAATGTCACTCCAGGCTGGGTTAGATTCCCAGGTTTTGTTCAACGGGAAAATCTCGCAGCCTACTACGCGCTTGCCGAGGCCCTTGTCTTCCCGACGCACGCCGAAGTATGGGGTCTAGTGGTCAACGAGGCGATGGCATGTGGCTTGCCCATTGTTTGCACAGATGTCACCGGCTGCGCCGCTGATCTCGTGGAAGAAGGATGGAACGGCCGCGTCCTTCCTCCCCGTGATATCGAGGGATTGACCCAGGCTCTTAAAGATTTGGCGAGAAGTCCCGATGCAACTCGCGCCATGGGTCACAATAGCAAGAAACGCATACAGCATTACTCACCACGCGCGTGTGCGGAAGGGATAGCTGCCGCCGCGGTTTCTTGCGAGCAACACCCGGCAGGTGGGAGTAGTTCCGATAGAAGCTGGGTCG
>Ga0210403_10005026_pt1 | contig 11300 bp, 9 predicted proteins | sample IncBWC19MmetaG_FD_150863 | JGI IMG/M metagenome (GOLD analysis project Ga0210403, IMG submission 150863) | Forest soil microbial communities from Barre Woods Harvard Forest LTER site, Petersham, Massachusetts, United States - Inc-BW-C-19-M | ecosystem: Environmental > Terrestrial > Soil >... | reverse complement strand
GGCCTCAACCGCCGTGCGGAGCGCGTCTGCACACCAGCGGTTTGAGAATCCAAGGATAGAAGCATCGAGCGGCATCACGTCGAGCACCAGTTCGCCATGCTGCCACCGGCAGAGGGGCGAACCCTCCCGACTGTCTTCGGCGAAGCCAAGGGTTCTCAGCCGCTCGGCGAAGACCGCGTAATCCGCGTAGGAAGCGATCATCAACATCGTATGTCCGACGCAGCCTGGACTTCACCCAGATCGAGCGAAGGCCGGCCCGGCAGCCCGCAAAGAATCATCCTTGGCAGCAAATCTTCAAGCAGATGCGAACCCCAGCGGCCGCATTCTGAAAACTACAACCCAGGGGACATTTCTATCGAGGAGAAAGTGGGGACATTTCTATTGTGGTATGACAATGTCCACCTTTTCCGTTGACATAGGTGCATCTTGCACCTATTCTGGGGGTAACATGGCCGGTCCCTCTTCGCACACGCGTACGGGCCGGTTTTCCTATTTATGGGCAGTTCCAACAGGTGATGGATCTATATGTCTTCGACAAGCGGCTGAGACTTCTTTTTCTCGATGCCATCGAACGAGTAGAAGTGGCTTTACGCGTTGATATCGCGCTGTTGATAGGCGCCCGAGATCCATGGGCTCACCGAGCCCCCAATCAACTCCACGGCAACTTCACCAAAAAGATCAATCCAATACACGGCCAGACTGATTACGCGAAGTGGTTGGAGCGCCTCGATCAAACCTTTGACCGATCCAAAGATGAGTTCGTAAAGCACTTCAAGCGAAAGTATGCCGGCGAGCAGCTTCCCATCTGGATCGCAATAGAGCTCTGGGACTTCGGAATGCTCTCTGTTTTTCTGAGCGGCATGGCTATTAGTGATCGGGGAGTGCTCGCTGCCAAATACAGCCTCCCTCGTCCTGCTCTTTTGACCTCATGGGCCCGGAACATCAATAACGTTCGAAATATGTGCGCTCACCATGGTCGGCTGTGGAACCGATCCCCCGCAGATCAGATTTGCTGCCCGAAGGCAGGAGAGGTTCCCATGCTCGATCATCTGACTGGCGAGGCCCAATCCCGCATTTACGCCACTGCGGCTGTGCTGCAATACCTTCTTCGCACAATCAATCCCACGTCGAGCTGGGGGCACCGATTGAAGCAGCTGTTCGCTGCGTTCCCGACGTCAGATGTGAGCACAGTCAATCAAGCTGGCTTCCCCGCGGGATGGGAGCAGTTACCGCTCTGGCAATAGGCTGGAGCGAAGCCTCCGTGCGGATCTGATCGAAGACTGTTGCTCCAGAGAGAACTGCCCCTACAAATTCCCCTACACTAGGTTGCCAAGTCGGGAAGGAAGTCTTCTAAGTTGTTGTTTTGTGGAGCACCGAATGGGATTTGAACCCATGAATACTGGTTTTGCAGACCAGCGCGTTAGCCACTTCGCCATCGGTGCTCTTATGTTCCCCACGGAGTTGCAATCTGCGGGGACTTCCAATCTATCACTTCTCGCTAGCGCAAGAAGAAAACCCACCTGGACGCTGCCCGGGTGGGTTTCTGTGCTCTTCGAAGATACCTACTTCGCTTCGCTCATCCACACACCGAGGCGTATGCGCAGCAACAGCGACGGCAGCGAGCGGTCGAATTGAAGGTCTTTGTCATCGTAAATTGTAGATTCGTCATAGAATCCAAGTGCCAAATGTGACACAATCTCGGGAGCCGCGGCCAGGGAACCTGTTCGCCCAACGTGCGATCCACTTCCGAAGTTACGTCCAAGGAGACGCTCATGTCAACTCTTACCGGGCTAGCACCGCAGATACAGAGCTTTACCGGCACGCGCCCGTTTGAGTATGCGCAGGTCGATGTCTTTACCGATGAACCGCTGGCGGGCAACATGCTGGCGATCTTCACCAACGCGCGCGGGCTTACCAGCGGAGAGATGCAGGCGCTGGCTCGCGAGACCAACCTGGCTGAGACCGCCTTCATCGTGCCGCGCGAGGCAGAGATCGAGCGCGAGCGCGGCGTTCAGGTGCGCATCTTCACCACGCAGGAGGAGCTGGAGTTTGCCGGCCATCCTACGCTGGGCACGGCCAGCTGGCTCCACTGGAACCATCCCGTGCTGCGCGGCGCTGAGGTGGTGACGCTCGATCTGCGGGTGGGTTCGATCCCGGTTCGCTTCGGCCCGCAGGTGCCCGGGAAGCGCGGCGTCTTTGGCACCATGGAGCAAAGGGACCCGGTCTTCGGTGCGATTCACGACCCGCAGGCGGTGGCGCGCGTGCTCGGTCTGAGCGTCGATGACCTCGATCCCAATCTGCCCATCCAGACGGTCTCGACCGGTATGGGCTTCTGCATCGTTCCCCTGCGTTCGATGGAGGTGGCCGCGCGGCTGAGCATACCGCAGAGCGCAGCGCAGGCCTATCTGGCGGACAGCGATGCAAAGTTCTTTCATTGCATCACCCGCAGTCCGGAGAGCTCTGCGAGCGACTGGCATGCGCGCATGCAGTTCTACAACGGCGAGGATCCGGCGACGGGATCGGCCTCGGGCTGCGCGATTGCCTATCTGGTGCGCCATGGAGCTGCCCGTAGCGGACAGCCCATCCTGATCGAGCAGGGCGTGGAGATACGGCGGCCCAGCCGCATCTACGCGCAGGCGACCCGGGAGGAGGCAGACCGGGCGGAGGAGCAGCCGCGGATCGGAAAAGTGTTCGTCGGAGGACGCACCATTCCTGTAGCATTGGGACGCTTTTTCCTGCCCTGAAACGCGAGTTTCCCACAGCCGTTTTGGCGCAATCGTCAGCATTGATCGCGGCTTTGCAGAGGGCGGTGGACAAGCACGGTGAAATTCCTCCGTTTTTCGCCTTTTCTTCGTAGTTGCGAAGTCGCTGGGCGGTTCGTAATGTTGGGAAGCGTTGCCAAGGACACCGGCGGAAATCTCAGCCGGGCAGTCCGCGAACGCACTGAGTCTTTCGCCTGTTTTACGACAACTAGAGTTGAGAGAAGCCCCTCTGCACGGCAGTCGTTGGCTCCCCTCGCGCACATCGCTGTTCGCATACGCGGCCGGTCTCCTTCGTCGGAGAGCTGCCGTACTCGCGGCAGAACGCTGCGCTCGGGAGCCGGCGAGGCAACCTGATCGAGCGCGAAGGGTCTCTCTCGCACCCGCGGTTCGGCGCGCCCAGCGATGGGTTCGCCGGCCGGGGGCACTGCTTCCCGGTGGAGCAGACAGGAGAACCTCGTTCATTCTGACGAGCACGTCTCCCGCTCTGCTCTCCGTGAGGCAGCCGCCCTTCTACGCTTCCAAGCGCAGCGTGGGTGTGTTCCGAACGCCGCTTCGCCGCCGCGCCTGCAAACCGACAGGCACCTCGGCGAGGCCCCTCCGCCACGCGGCCCTACCAGCCGCGCACGGCAGATAAAAGTGAGTTGCAATGCGCCCCAAGAAGTCCATCCTGTGTGTCGACGACAATGAACAAGCTCTCTCTGTACGCAAGTTCCTGCTGGAAACCCGCGGCTACCGCGTGGTGGCGGTGGAGAGCGCACAACAGGCGCTCGAGCTGCTGATGCAGAGCGCTGTGGGAGCGTTCGATCTGCTGCTCTCGGACCTGATCATGCCGCAGATGGATGGCAACGAGCTGGTGCGTCGCGCCAAGCAGCACCACCCGGGGCTGCCGGCGATGATCGTGTCGGGGACGGTGAGCGCCTTCGATCGCGCCAGCTGTGCCGACGTCTTCCTGCCCAAGGGCGCGTGTTCGCCGGTGGAGGTGCTGGAGCGGGTGCGTGTTCTAGTCGCCCGCAAGCGTGGCCCGAAGAAGGCTTCCGCGTCAGTGCCGGCGATGGTTGCGGCCCAGATGAGCATGCCTGAGTTCGCGCAGGCGATCGCGAGCTAGTCTCCCGGTCAGGTCTACGTTTTGATTGGGAGGGCCGGGCCGCTGGGCTCAGGCCTCCATCAGCCCGTAGCGCCGCTGCCACTGGCGTTTAAGCCGCGCCCAGACGGCATCGGTCTCACCGCGCGAGACCGCCGGATCGGGCTCCCGCGCAAACGCTGCGGCCTCGGCCTTGGCCTGCTCGAGGATGGCGCGATCGCGAATCAAGTTGGCGACGCGAAACTCGGGCAGACCCGCCTGGCGGGTGCCGAAGAACTCGCCTGGGCCACGCTGCTGCAGGTCAAGTTCGGCCAGCTCGAAGCCGTTCTGGGTGCGGGCCATGGCGGAGAGACGGGCCTCGGCCTGCTCGGATACCCGGCCGCCAGTCAGAAGAATGCAGAAGCTCTTTGCCGCTCCACGGCCCACGCGACCGCGCAGTTGATGCAGTTGTGCCATGCCGAAGCGCTCGGCGTGTTCGATCACCATCACGCTGGCGTTGGGCACATCGACGCCGACCTCGATGACGGTGGTCGAGATCAGAACATCGATCTCGCCGCGCTTGAAGCGCGCCATGGTGACCTCCTTGTCGTCGGCGCTCATGCGTCCATGCAGCAGACCGAGGCGCAGCCCGGCGAGTGCTCCGTTGCGCAGGGCATCGTGCATCTCGGTGGCCGAGCGCAGCTTGGCCTTGGGGAAGAGCTCGGCGGCGGACTTCGATTTTGCTCCTCGGCCAGTTGCTTTCTTCGCCGCTGTCTTGCTTGCTGTCTTCGTCGCAGTCTTGCGTGAGGCTGTTTTGCGCGCGACCTTGGCAGCTTGTCCTGCCGAAGCCTCGGAGTTGCCCCCGTTCTCCGTCTCTTGCTCCTCGTCGTGGGCGAAGTCGAGCTCCGGCTGGTCGTCCTTGGCGCCTTCGATCACTGGGTAGACGATGTAGGCCTGGCGGCCCTCGGCGACCTGTTTGCGCAGGAAGGCCCAAACGTCTTCGGCGCGCTCCTCGGTGGTGCGGCGGGTGACGATGGGGGTTCGCCCGGGTGGCAGCTGGTCGATCACGCTGGCGTCCAGATCGCCGTAGAGGGTGAGCGCCAGCGTGCGCGGAATCGGCGTCGCGGTCATGACCAGAACATCGGGATCGAGCGCGTCGTCCTTCTTCATCAGGCGGAAGCGCTGCTGCACGCCGAAGCGATGCTGTTCGTCGACGATCACCAGGCCGAGGTTGGCGAAGTCGACCTTGTCCTCGATCAGCGCATGGGTGCCGATGGTGAGGTCAGTCTCGCCGCGATCGATGCGCGCGCGCGCCGTTCGCTTGGCTGCCTCATCGAGCGACCCGGTCAGCAGCGTGACGCGATAGGGGCGGCCGGTACGGGGCGAGACCACGTCGCCGAGCAGCTTGCGCGCGGAGAGGTAATGCTGCGTGGCGAGGATCTCGGTGGGCGCCATCAGCGCGGCCTGGTAGCCGTTCTCGATGGCGACCAGCGCGGCCTGCATGGCGACGATGGTCTTGCCCGAGCCCACATCGCCCTGCAGCAGGCGGCGCATCGGCCGCGGCTGGCGCATGTCGGCGACGATCTCGCCGAGAACGCGCTTCTGCGCGGCGGTGGGATGAAAGGGGAGCACCTGCTTGATCGCCTGGCGCACGCCGTCGTCGGTGACAAAGGCAGTGCCGGCGCGCTCACGCAGGCGCCGCCGCTTCAGCTCGAGGCCCAGCTCCAGGTAGAAGAGCTCCTCGAAGATGAGCCGGCGATGTGCCGGTGTGGTGGCCGCCATCAGATCGACCATCGGGGTGCCCGCCTCGGGGAAGTGCACGGCCTTCAGGGCCTCGAGACGCGGCGGCAGCTTGAGCCGCCGGCGCATGGCGGCGGGCAGGGTCTCGAAGTATGTATCGGGCGGAGTAGCAGATGAAGAAGCAATTGAAGCATCGGGCTGGGGGGTGCTCTGGTGCTGGGCTTCGAGCTCGGCGAAGATCGACCACAGGACCCGCCGCAGCCACTTCGATCCCAGCCTGGCGCCCCAGGCGGTGGTGCCGCCGAGGGTCTCGTAGACGGGCACGATGCGGCCCACCTCGAGCATGGCGAACTCAGCGTCCTCGCCCGAGGCTCCGGTTAATCCCGCGGGCAGCAGCTCGAACTGCGGCTGGATCATCTTGAACTTGCCGGCGCTCGAGCGCGAGGGTTCGAGCTTGCCGTAGAGCGCGACCATCTGCCCGGCACGGAACTTGTCCTTGAGGTAGGCGCCGCGAAACCAGATGCACTTGACTGTCTGCAGCCCCTGGCCGACGGTCATCTCGAACAGCGGCAGGTTGCGCGTATGCAGCAGCGCCGTGCCGCGCACCTCGCCGATGACCGATGCCATGGTGCCGGCGCGCAGGGCGCTGATCGGCAGCGGATTGAGGCGGTCCTCATAACGGAACGGCAGGTGATAGAGCAGATCCTCGACGGTCTCGACCCCGCGCTTGGCGAGCTCGACCGCGACCCGCTCGCCCACGCGTCTCACAAACTTCACGGGTGTAGAAAGTTCCAGCACTCCCCGATGCTACCAAGCTGGGCGGTCTGCGGTATCCTCAGCTTAGGTTTGAGGACAGTGCCTTCTCGTCATGGATGAATTGAAAAAAATGCGCTCCTACGTCGTCCTCGGCCGTATCGAGACTGCGATCTATGCCCTGCTCGGTGGCCTGCTTGCGATCGCCGGGGTCATCGCCATCGCGGGCGCGCTGCCGTTGTTCGTCAACGGCATTCGGGATATCACCGGCATCAGTGCGATCCTGCAGTTGATCGACCGCCTGCTGCTGGTGTTGGTGCTGGTGGAGCTGCTGCACACGGTGCGCATCTCCATCCGCTCGCATGCGCTGGTGATCGAACCCTTCCTGATCATCGCTCTGATCGCCATCATCCGGAGAGTGCTGGTGCTGACGCTGCATTCGGAGAAGTTCACCGGGGATGCGGTCTGGACTCCCGATGTTCAGGCGCACTTCCACGCGGCCGTCGTCGAAGGAGCGATGCAGGCGCTGCTGATCACGGTTCTGATCGCATCCATCTTCGTGGTTCGCAAGACGAAGGCTTTGGAGTACAACGCAATCGCCGAGGAAGGGTCCAAGTCCCCCGATAAGGCGATCGATTAGGAGGCCGGGCGAAGCAAGCCCTGATCTCGCTGATCGATTCCTGTTGTTCCACCTCGGTTATCTCCCCAGCGCCTGCGCGATTGCCGCCTCCGCCAGAGGCCCCATGATGGCATAGCCCTGTGCGGTGGGGTGGACGCCGTCGAAGGAGAGACCCGGCTTCATCCCGCCCTTGTCATCGACCATGGCGGAGTAGTAATCGAGATAGGTGAAGTGTTCGCGGGCGCAGTAGTCCTTCAGCCACTGGTTGATCTCGCGGATGGTAGCGACCGGCTGAACGCTGGGCTTCCAGGGATAGACATACGCCGGGGTAATGGAGGCCAGAATGACCTTGATGTCGTTCTGGCGGGCGATGGCGGCCATCGCAGCGAAGTTGTCCTCAGTCATCTCAGGCGTCGACGGCCCGGTGTTGCCGGCGACGTCGTTGGTGCCGGCAAGGATCACCACCAGGGCCGGATGCAGGTGGACGACATCCTGCTGGAAGCGGACCAGCATCTGCGGCGTGGTCTGGCCGCTGATGCCGCGGTTGGCGTAGGGCTTGTCGGGAAAGAAGGTACCGGTGCCGGGCTGGCGCCCCCATCCATCGGTGATGGAGTCTCCGTAGAAGACCACGCGCTGCTCGCCGGCGGCGGGTGCGGGCAGGGCGGCGTTGTCGGCGCGGTAGCGGTTCAGCTGGGCCCAGTCATCGAGCTTGGCCTGCATGGCGGCGATCGCGTCGGGCTTCGCCGAGATGGGCGCCGGAGCGTTTGCCGGGGTAGCGGGTGTCTGTGAGAGCAGCGGGCTTACGGCGAAGAGCATGGCGGCGGCGAGCGTTGTTCCGAGGTGCATGTGGGTTCCCCTGTGGACTCAAGACCACATGCTAATACAGTCGAAAGACTTAACCGGGGAATCAGGTGAACCTGGGGCTGCCGGCCAAGCCGTTAAACGAACCGGCGCGAGGGGGCCGCGCCCCACCGCACCGCCGTCTGGACAGCGGCTGTGTTCGAATAAGAAGGTGGACACCACTTCCTTCCGAATCTCCTCTGAGCCTAGCGGTGGCACCAGCATCCTCCGTCGCACCCCGCTGATGGCGCTGGCCATTGCCGCCTTCGGCATCGGCACCTCCGAGTTCATCATCATGGGGCTGCTGCCCAATCTCTCGGACGACTTCCACGTCAGCATCCCCAAGGCGGGCGCTCTGGTCACCGGTTATGCTCTCTCGGTCACAGTCGGTGCCCCACTGGTGGCCATCGCCACCGCGCGGTTGGAGCGCAAGCTGGCGCTGCTGCTGCTGATGGGCATCTTCACGCTGGGCAATCTCGCCTGCGCCGTTGCCCCGACCTACAATCTGCTGTTCGCCGCGCGCGTGCTGACCGCGCTGTGCCACGGCGCCTTCTTCGGGATCGGCAGCATCGTCGCCGCCGGCATTGTCCCGCGCAACCAGCGCGCGCAGGCAATCGCGCTGATGTTCTCCGGCCTGACGCTGGCGAATGTCCTCGGCGTCCCTGCTGGCACCGCGCTTGGCCAGGCCTTTGGCTGGCGCTCGGCCTTCTGGGCGATCGTTCCCATCGGCTTCCTGGCCGCTGCCGCGCTGCTCTGGTTCCTTCCTCGGCAAGCTGCGGGAGCGAACGGCCTGCTGCATGAGTTCCGCGTGCTGCGCCGTCCCCAGGTGCTGCTCGTGATGCTGATGAGCGTGCTCACCTCGGCCTCGCTGTTTTGCGTCTTCACCTACGTCGCTCCCACGCTCGAGACCATCACCCACATCTCGCCGCACGGCGTTACGGTCACGCTGCTGCTGTTCGGTGTCGGCATCACCATCGGCAACCTGCTGGGCGGACGGCTGAGCGACTGGCGCCCGACCGCCTTCCTGGTCGGCTCATTGCTGGTGCTGCTGGTCGCGCTGGCGGTGCTCTACTTCTCCGAACCCTACGCGATCCCGTCGGTGGCCATGATCCTCATCTGGGGAGCGCTGCAGTTTGCAGCCGGGGCGCCGCTGCAATCGCGCGTCGTCGATCAGGCGTCGGAGGCGCCCAATCTCGCCTCCACGCTCAACCAGGGAGCCTTCAATCTCGGCAACGCGACGGGAGCCTCGCTGGGCGGCATGCTGCTGACGGCCGGCCTTGGCTACCGCAGCCTGCCGATCGCCAGCGGCGTGGTCACGTTGGTCACGCTGCTGCTGGCGCTCATCTCCGCGCGGCTCGATCGCAAGCAGGCGGCCAAGCCGATGGTGGAGGTATCGTTTACGTAGCCGAACCTAGCCGGGGCCGAGGCGATGAGCCGGGGCGTAGTTTCCGGCTGGGCTTGGCGCCCTCCTGCTAAACTGCCCTAACTCTAGCGTTCCCAAAATCTATGCCCATCGTCGAACTTCAGAACGTCCGCAAGGCCTACGACACCAAGATCGCGGTTCACGGCCTTTCCTTCAAGATCGAACCCGGCACGATGTTCGGCCTGCTCGGCCCCAACGGCTCGGGCAAGACCTCCTCCATCCGCATGATGATCGGCATCACGGTGCCGGACTCCGGCTCGGTCTCGCTGTTCGATCAGCCCTTCGACCGCAAGCTGCTGCACCGGGTCGGATATCTGCCTGAAGAGCGCGGCCTCTATAAGAAGATGCAGGTGATGGACCAGCTCATCTTCCTCGGCCAGCTGCACGGTCTCGACGCCACCACGGCGTCCAAGCGCGCTCACCGCTGGTGCGATCGCATGGAGATCACCCCGGCCATCCTGAAGAAGACCGAGGAGCTCTCCAAGGGCATGCAGCAGAAGATCCAGTTCATCGCCGCGCTGCTGCACGAGCCCGAGCTGATCATCATGGACGAGCCCTTCAGCGGCCTCGATCCGGTCAACGCCACCCTGCTGCAGGACACCCTCGTCGATCTGCGCAAGGAGGGCAGGACCGTCCTCTTCTCTACCCACCGCATGGACCAGGTGGAGAAGCTCTGCGACGAGATCGCGCTGATTCACAATGGCCGTCTGGTGCTCTCGGGCGCCATGCGCGAGATTAAATCGCGCTACCCCCGCAACCGCGTGCAGATCAACTTCGAGGGCGACGGCAGCTTCCTGCACCACCCTTCGGTCGAGAGCTACAAGGACTACTCCGGGCTGGCCGAGATCAAGCTGCACTCACACAACGGCTCCGGTCCGGATGCCCAGCCGCTGCTGGCCGAGGCCATCGCCCGCGGCACCCGCATCTCGCGCTTCGAGGTGATGGAGCCCACCCTGGAAGAGATCTTCATCGAGGCCGTAGGAGGCAAAGCCGATGCATAACGTCTGGCTGATCGCAAAGCGCGAGTACCTGGAGCGCATCCGCACCAAGTCCTTCCTCCTGATGACCGTGTTGATCCCGATGCTGATGGTGGGCGGAGGCCTGCTCAACGAGATCAGTATCGCCAAGAGCAAGTCAGAGGCCCACATCGCCATCGTCTCCGAGGACACTCAGCTAGCGCTCGATCTGCAGAGAGAGCTGGAGAACGCAAAGAACAGCCGGATGACTGTCGACGTGATCTCCCCGCCGGTGGCGAACACGCGTCCGGAGCTCAATGGGGAGCTGGCCGACAAGGCGCTCGACGGCTACCTCTGGATGAACTCCGCGTCCTCCTTCGCCGGTCGCCCCAGCTTCTCCTATCGAGGGCGATCCAAGGGCGACAGCGCGACCGAACGCGCCATCAACAGCGCCCTGCACACCGTGCTGCTCCGCGAACAGCTCGCCCACAAGGGCATCGTCTCCTCCGACGTCGACAGCCTGCTCGAACCGGTCAAGATCGAGAGCAGCGGCAGCAACACCGTCAGTCCCGAGATCGTCGCCGGCGCCATGTTCTTCATGATGTACTTTGCCGTGATGCTGTACGGCATGAACGTCGCACGCTCGATCATCGAGGAGAAGACCTCGCGCATCTTCGAGGTTCTGCTCGCCACCATCCGGCCGGAGGAGATTCTCGCCGGCAAGATCCTCGGCGTCGGCTCAGTGGGCCTCACCCAGGTCTTCATCTGGATCGCCACCGGGTTGGTACTGGCCAGCACCTCGCTGATCGCCAGCTTCGCCGGTCCGGGCGCGCACGTCGCCATCAGCGCGGCGCAGATCGTCTTCTTCTTCGTCTACTTCATCCTCGGCTTCCTGCTGTACGCGAGCGTCGCCGCCGCGCTGGGCGCCATGGTCAACTCCGAGCAGGAGCTGCAGCAGCTCAACATGTTCCTGGTGATGCCGCTGGCGGCCTGCTTGTTCTCGATGGGCGTGGTGTTCGATACCCCGGGCGGCACGTTTTCGACGATCGTCTCGCTAATTCCGTTCTGCTCGCCGCTGATCATGTACATGCGCATCTCGATCGCAATGCCACCGGCGTGGCAGATCGGGCTCTCGCTGGTGCTGATG
>Ga0210403_10005025_pt1 | contig 11301 bp, 7 predicted proteins | sample IncBWC19MmetaG_FD_150863 | JGI IMG/M metagenome (GOLD analysis project Ga0210403, IMG submission 150863) | Forest soil microbial communities from Barre Woods Harvard Forest LTER site, Petersham, Massachusetts, United States - Inc-BW-C-19-M | ecosystem: Environmental > Terrestrial > Soil >... | reverse complement strand
CGGAAGTCGTCGTGGCTCCCTGTCGTTCTCGAGAACCGGCGAACGATTCTGAGGCTGCTCAAAGAGGGAGTGTTCCGATGGGCGCGCCCACGAAATTCTGCCAGCCAGGATTCCTTTGACTCGCCGATAGCTTCGATCTAACGGCCGCCGCGGGCGCGGGTTTTGCGGGATCCATTTTCGACGCCATACAGTCTGCGATAGATATCGGCGTTGCGCGTTACGATTTGAACGTACTGGCGCGTCTCCGTGAACGGGATTGATTCCACAAATTCCGCCGGTTCGCGATAGTTCTGCCCAACCGTCCACGATTGGACGCGATCCTCGCCAGCATTATACGCGGCCAACACCAATTCAATATTGCCAAATTGCTTTTGCAAGTCGGCAACATAAATCGTCCCGAGCCTCACGTTGTAATCAGGGTCGACTAACCGCAGGTCCGAGTAGCTAATCTTCGCCTGCTTCGCCAGGCGGCGCGCCGTCGATGGTAGCAGCTGCATCAAGCCAAACGCGTTCGCGGGAGAATACGCTTCTGGCTCGAAGGCAGATTCTTGTCGGATGAGACCGGCCACGAGCATCGGGTCCACCGCGGAATTTTCCGCCCAGCGCCGTATGGATGATTGAAACGGCAGCGCGTAAGCGGCGAGCCAGACTGGCCGCGGAACTTTCAGGAGAGGACGCGCTTCTAGCTGAGGATACATCTGCCGGACGGTCACGATGGCCTCTCCGTAATGCCCGGCATCCGCGGCTGCCTGAGCTGCTTCGAGAAGCAGGCGTGGCTCGCCGGTCGCAGCGTACGCTGCGCGCAATTCCAGTTCAGCCGAATCGTCAAAAGCGATGGATTTCAACGCCTCGGCTCGAGCCTGCCGCTTCGCAGCCATGGAAGGAATTGAGTCTCCCATCTTTTGAGTGACTGGCACCGGCGGAATCGTCGCCAGCACATCTGAAGCTTGTTTTGGACCTGGACCGAGGCCGCCCAAGCGCGAGACGGCGAGAGTCTCAAAATAGTTCTGAGGGAAACGCTCGATCAGTTTACCGTAGTAACTTCTCGCGAGACCGGCAACTCCCGTGTTCTCGGCAAGCCGGCCGAGCCAATAAAGTGCGTCGGGAGTGTAGGTTGATCCGGGGAACAGCCGCAGATGTTCCTGCAACAGCCCAGCGCCTTCGGGTGCGCGCTTCAGAACAGCGGTCCACGCCACCCGCCATTGCGCGTTTGCGGCATCGGGAGCGGCCGGGGATTGGTCGGCCATGCGCCTGTAGTAGCTCGCGGCCCGATCGCGATCAAGGCGGGTCCAATAAAAGTCCCCCGCCAGGAAAAGCGCAGCGGCCGTCCAACGGCTGGAAGGGGCGCGCGAGGCCGCAGCCTCTACGGCAGCCATCATTTCCGGCTCCCTCTGAAGCTGTCGGTAATGCTCAGCGAGGAAGTACGAGCGTTCCGCGTCGACATCGGGGTCGTTGATCCGCAGAGCCATCATCTCCGAAGGGGAGGCGCCAATCGCTACGCCGCATTCGAGAATCCGTACTTCCGCACGCTCGAGCTCCACTCCCGATAGCTGTTGCAGGAGTGCCGCATATTCCGAGCCGGCAACGCTCCACTGCTTGTCATTGAATAGGATTCCCGCATGGGCCATGCGCTGATCGACAGGAAGGGGCTGAATCTGCGCGCCCGCACTGCTCTTCAGGAAATCGAGTTTTGTGGCGGCTTCCCGAGCCTGTTCGCTCAAGGCGAAGCGCATGTAGACAGCCTGATAATCCAGCGCTGCCTCAAGCGGCTGGCCCGCCTTTTCGTGAGCATCGCCTCGTAGCAACAGTAGTCTAGGCCTTTGAGGTGTCATCGGGTATGCATCGAGCGCACTCAGCGCCTCAGCGGGCTGGTTTAAGGCTGCCGCTGCTGCTGCGATGGACTGGAGCGATTGCTCCGTGATTACGGAATCGGGATAATCGCGGCGAATCTGCATGAGTTCAGCTAGAGCGGCGGCATCCTCCCGTTGGGCGCGATGCGTTTCGGCGCTCCAATAAAGCGCGTAGTCAGCAAGGAGGGGATCATTCTTCGCTCGGTCGAGCCATTTTGCTGCATCCGCGTAACGATCCCTGGAAAAGTCGAAGAATCCGAGGGCCAGCGCGGCGCGCATTCCCAGTGCTCCCGAAGACTTCTCTGAAGCAATAGCGCTCAGCGCCGAGTAAGCCGCGCCTGAGTTCCATTGCTTCAGATGTTCGGCCAGTCTTTCGAGTCGGCTTGTAGAAATCGGGAGAGAGGAATCAGGAGCGGCAACGGCAGCTTTGCTCGCAGGAGACTTATGGGGGTGTTTTTGCGCGAAGGAAACTGCGGGGCAAAGGAGTAGCAGTATTCCGGTCGCACAAATCAGCCGGTCAGCTATCTTCATCGCGACTTTCTCAGTGACCCGTTGTGACAGCACATTGCGGGTCCTCCTTGGTCTGTGCAGAGATACTTCCAGCGCTTTCTTACTGGAATGCGCATGAGTTCAGACCGGATCCTTACTTAAGACAAGTGTGCAATTCCGCTTTCCGAGCTCTGTGAGGTACGGTTGGTGAAATGCCGCGTTTTGCCTCAAAGCGATTTTCACCTCGCAGCCATTCCGAGAGTGGCCGGGTACCGATTCGTATTTGTGCACGCCTCAGCATCGAACTGAGGAATCGGACCTCAGCCGCAAGGTTTCGCTCTGGATGCCCACGCGCCTCGTGCTTTACGATTACCTGGCCCTTGGTGGCCCAGAGCAGTCCCCACTTCGGAGGAAGGTCCTGCACCTCTATCAAATCGGGTGGACATAGATAGTAGCGGCGATGGCCCATTCCGGCACGCGGATTTCTCCGGGCAGTTTTCGTTGCGTCCCTTAAGAAATCCGAACGACTCAACTTGCACTCGATGAGGATAGAGCCCGCTCCGTGAGCCCAGCCGATCACGTCGGGGTTCTCCTCCGCCTCTGTGGCAAACTCGTACAGGACCACGGAGCACTGTCTGCCAAGCCACCGGACACCCATCGCAACTAAGGTCGAATGCCGCACGTTCGCTCAGAAATACATTGGCCCCATATGGTGTAGGTATGCAGGGTCCTGTAGGCTTCCCAGAATTCTTCTTATAAAGGGTCTCTCCGAAGAACGCCTTGGAAAAGCCTACATCTGGCTACACCCTACACTATTAAAGCGGTGCTTCGGGCATGCTGAATGTCAATTTAATGATCTCGTGTGCTTGGTTTGAAAACCAGCTCATGTAGGGTTGTGTACGCTCTTCTGAATTTCTCCGCTTAGGACCCGTTCGTTGCATGTTTATAAGTCGAATATCAGCTTGGTACTGGGATACGAATCTTTCGCGGGCCGCGCAATGGGACCCTTCAAGGTCAAGCTGGTCGGGTCCTCCTTGGTCTGTGCGGGTAATTATTGTAGCGGACAAGGGGGACAACTGGCGACGGCATGCAGTGCCCGGCCAATCCGTTGGTCCTCCTGACCAAGCTGCGTCAAACCCGCGACCGAAGCGGGTCTCAAAGCATGGGTTGGCTGCTGCAACACCATTTGTGACGCAGGTGTGACGCGGATACTACTGCCAAACGACCCGAAAGGCTTGCCTGCTATCTTCTGCCGAGGGACAAGTCAACGCGCGTCCGTAAAGGGTGCACTCCGGTATTCCGGCTTACCTGGACCGTAACCATTTCTTTTCGATGCGACATGGGTGTTGGATGATTTCTGAAATCGAACGAGAGGAAGTTTGTTACGGGGTGAGAAACGTGACCCGACCTGCCACCGTTCGCCTTCGGTCGAATCCAAGACAGAGAAACGGTGAAAACCTGTGCCGTCCTCACCCCAAGGCTAGGGCAAAGTTTAGTCCCAATCATGGCCAGGCTTCAATCGCTATCAGGCTCGAACCCTGGGAATTGCGCCGAAACTTTTCTTTTCGCATCATCTGGGTTCGAGGAGGAGACTGGCGGCAGAGATAGACCCCGAACCAAAACTTTCGTGCAGGTATCGCCTGTCCTCGACCTGGCCTTCACGCCAGTTGGATTACCAGCCTCAGCCAACGTAAGCTGTCTGCCAGTTTATCGTCCCTCGACGGATTTGGTAGGCACAACGCACATCCGATGGAGTCCCATCTACAGCGGCTTGAGCGGCGAGAGTGGTGGCTTTGGTTGTCCGCGCTTGTCGTGACGATCCTTTCGGGGATAGTCTTCCTGCTCTCCTCATTTCCGTCTCTTTTCCTACACAGCGATCGTTTCTTCGAAATCCGTTCCGACCAGGCGAAGTGGGCGATACTCGGCTTACTGCTCCTCTTCAACGCTTGGCTGGTCTACAGGCAGTGGTCGTTTCGCCGGCTACGGGCACAACTAACTGGGCTAGCGGGAGACCCGCAATCGAACTTGGAAGGTGCATATGACCCCTCCCGCGTGGATCCGGTTACGGGCTTGTACACTCGCGCCTCCGTCGAGCAGTTGCTTGGGAAAGAGGTGGCGCGTGCACGGCGGCAGAACTCCCCGCTGAGCCTTGTCGCACTTCATCTCGACGATTTCGCGCAACTCAACCAGCGCTATGGCTGTGCTGTAGGCGACCTGATACTCAAAGAGTTCGCCAATCGTCTAAGGAAAGCGAGCCGCGGCAATGATTTTGGCGTGCGCTTGGACAGCGACGACTTCTTGCTGGTTCTCCCTGAATGTAGTCTAAGTGACGCAAGAATTGCATCGGACCGACTGGGTACTTTGGAGATGAGGTGCTCCGGCCAAGATATCGCTCTCACTTACTCGGTCGGATGGATTGACTACAAACCCGGTGAGGTCCCCTCGGATCTGTTTAAACGGGCTGGGGATGTTCTTAAACTCTACAAGACGGCGAGTAAGGATAGCTCGTCTACAACCCTGGTGGTCCGCTAGCTATCATCTATATATGGGGCCGGAACAAGCGATTCGAGCTATGCGTTCACCGCGACGGCTGTCTTTGCGGTGTGGGTGCGTTGCTTGAGGAGCCTTCGGCGATTCTCTGGAACGGGAATCTCCGCTGGCCGAATGGCGGGCTTCGCCCAGATCTGTTCCATCCGGTCCACCATGGCGCGCTTGTAGGCGGGAGAGAGGTGAGCATAACGTTGGGTCATCGCAACAGTTTTGTGCCCCAGAATGTCCTTGAGCGCATACAAATCTCCACCCCTCTGCATCCAAAACGAGGCGAACGTGTGGCGCAAATCGTGGAAATGGAGGTCACTTATTCCGGCCCGCACAAGTGCCTTCCGGAAGCCATGTTGAACCCATCCCAATCGGCTGCCCGCAGCGTTAGTGAATAAAAACTCCGATCCAGGCGTTCGGGGATAGTTACGAAACAGATCGACGACGGTCGAATCCATAGGGACGTGTCGCGGCTCGCCATTCTTGGAATCCCGGATGATGATGAAGCCCGAGTCGAAGTCCAGATCGTGCCATTGCAGACTTCGGATCTCGCCGGAGCGCATCCCCGTATGGAGCGCCACAGTGACCATCGCACGAAGATGAGGCGCGATGCAGGACTCCACAAGCCGGTCGCACTCTTCTCGCGACAGATAACGCAGGCGCGCGTTATTTTCAGGGAGGAACTTGATCCCCCTCATAGGGCTCTGGTCCAAAAGATCCCAATCGACCGCCCGGTTGAACATGTGGCGCAACCTGCACATGATCCGGTTGACCGTGGCGGGCTTGCACGTCTGCCGTTTGCGCGCCTGCCAATCTTGCAACTCCGCGCGGGAAATCTGGCCGATGGGCCGGCTGCCGAATTCGCGTACCCAGAATTGAACTCGATCGCGCTCGGTCTTAGCCGACTTGAGGACGGATATGCAGCGCTCAACATAAGTCGCTGCGAATTCCGAGAACGGAATGCGCCCCTCGTTCCGCACATTAAAATGTCGGCCCTCTAAAGCTTGGACGATGCGTTTCTTAAGCACAGCCTCAGCCATCTGGCGATTGGTGCCGATCGCCTCGCGTACGCGGCGCCCACCAAATGTATAGCCGATGGTCCACGTCTTGCCGCGCAAATAAACCGAGCCCCTTCCCGGTTACGGAGCTGGTAATCGCAGGCTTCACAACGATTGTGGCGATGAGAAGAGCCGCAATCACCAGCAGCGCGTACAGCAACATTTCGGGCGACGGCAAGTTCAATGCATTGCTCCAGAACTCTCTAAGTCTCGACCTACACCGCCTCTTATAAGGGACCTTCTGAGGCTACAGACGATGACTATTTGCCAAGGTAGTCGTCAGAATTCTACAAGCATCGGGTGTGCCTGGTCCGCTCAAAATGCCCAGCGCAAGGCGTGTTTTAGCCGTACAGCTTTACTTTGAGACCGCCGAACATAGCGTACTGCGTGTGGCAGGAATAGCAGGCTTCGTCGGTAGGCACGCGACGATTTTGAAAATGTGACGCGGGAAGATGATTGGGATCGTCGACGAGCAGGCTCTTGCCATAGTCTTCCATCGTGTGGCAGGACAAACAGAAGGCGGTGTTTTTGGATCGTCCCATTTCTCTCGAGAAACCCAGGAGGCCGCAAAAGATCGGCAGGCAAAACATGGCTACGAAGGCGAGGATTTTCCCTCCGCGGCCTGCCGTGAAGTCGGGGCGGACCGCCAGTACCGCGACCACCGCGGCACTAAACAGAACCAGACAAACAATCAGAGCTGTCGCCTGAGGCATCGATCCGTATCCATTTTTAGGATGGGCTGCGTGTTCTGCAGCCTTCTACATAGAGTTGAATTTATTTCTTCGCAAACGATCGAATGTAAGCGACCAAATCCTTGATTTGATCGGGCTTCAGGCTTTTCCCGTACCCCGGCATCTTGCCCTTACCGTTCGCGGTGATGGTAGTGAGTTCGGCGTCGCTCATGTTCTGGACTGCCGCAGAGGCAAGATCCTGGGTCTTTAGGGCGGCCTTGCCCTTCCCGTCAGCGCCGTGGCAGGAAGCACACTTAGCCTTGAACGTTTTCTCCGCGCTCGCGGTATCTTGAGCACGTGAGACGGATGCGGCCAGGCACAACATGGCCGCGATTGCGATCGTTGATAGAAGTTTCATTACTTCCTCCTTTGTTTGTTCTTCTGCACGAAGCTCGCTTCGTGCCAGAATCCGACTACAGCGCTTACCTCTTGACCGGACATGTAAACGGCTTGCCCAACAACCACACGCACGCGCGCTAGCTGCGACCGACATAAATCCCACTCCTCGCGTTCACTCTTTTCTCCGTGTTGTGCTCCCTCCAAATCGCGGATGGCTTCACGCGTTAATCTCGTGGTGTTTCTAAAAAGCGAACCGGACTGACAACGTGATCAGGTTGCCGCGGAAATTGCGGGGCGCAAATAAATCCTGATACGAGCCGCCCGGTAGGCTGGATTCTTTTATTTATTGTTCTAGCAGCTGACCTATTACCTCGCAAATCGGCTTCAGGGCCCTTTGGACAAAAATCAGTAAACCTTATTCCGATCGCTGGTCCCCTCCACATTTATTTTTTATCATTTGTCCCGCGTAAATTGTGCCGCCATTTAATCGCTTTGCATTATTTCTCTACGATTCGTCGATTTTCGAACACGGCAACTGAATCGAATGCATCTGCTGGGAACAAGCTAGCTTACTCGCTTCACTCGCTATTACTCGGACTAGTAGAAGTAGCTAGTCTGTCGACGTTGCCGCCGCTTTCGCGCGAAGGCTCCGCTCAAGGCACATTCCAGCACTGGTGCACCACTCGACTAAAGGTCCGGATTGCCTAGAATGAATATCGAATCGAGAAGGTAGCGGTGTTCCCGTTGAAGTCACGCGCCCCGATCGCCGAGAGCGTTGCCGGGTCCGGGGGGCCCTTTTCGTTGAATCCATAATAGTTCCAGGCAGCTTTGTAGCTCAGTCCCTTATATATGTTCACTGCGATTGAACCATACGGCTTGAGGTAGTTGAAATTCAGCGTGCCACTTGGAGTGTTCGCGTTGAGCACCACAGGCGCGAGTTCAGGAGGTGGGCCGCCCGCGGATGCTCCGAATTGCGGCTGATTAAAGAAGGCCGAATAACCTCGCGTGAAGTTCCCAGCAAATCCTAACGTTACGGTCACACGTTTGTGCGGCTTCCACATCATGTCGGCAAAAACGAAGTGGTCCGTATTGGAGTAGCGAGACGTCGCCCCGAGTCCTGAATCTCCCCCATTAATAATCGGACATAGAGTTGTAGGCTGGCCCGCGAGTTTGCTCGCGTAGCAGATATCAATATTTGTGAAGAAGTCAGAGTAGGTATAGCCGAGATCAATAGCCAGGTTGGAGTTGGGGGACAGCGTTGTCGAGAAACTATAATGTCGGTCGTGCTCTAAATCATTCACCGTGAAAACGTTGTCGCGATTTTCGTGGATATCGATTGTGCCGTCCACGCTCGCCCAAGTCGTCGGGCGATACGTCGCGTGAATTTTGTAGACCTGGAGATTCCGAGCATCTGGGCGCACAAATGCCCGGTCATTGTAGCCGAATTGAAAATCTCCGTTAATGCGGAGCTTATCAATCGGTCGAGCCGTAAAGCCTAGCAAAAGTGAATATTCATTGATGTTGGTGATGTTGACTGAAGTATCGTTCCCAGCCTCTGGGTGGTTAACTTCGGTGACTACGCCCGTCGCTGCGTTAAGGGTGCAATTAGCGGGTAGTACCCCGTTGTCAAACTCACAATCTCCACGCGCCGCCAAAAAGGCATTTGCAGCATTTCCTCCTGTACCCCCTGGAACATAAACTTTCAAAATATCAGTTACAGCATTGAAATCACCAATCTTGCGGTTCGTATATAGGAAGCCAACCCGCGCAGACAGGCGTTTATCGAAATCATGTTCCAACTGGATCGTATTCGATTTCGTGTCTTCGCTCAGGGTGCGCTGCCAAAACTGATTAGTAAAATCCGGATCCGAACCATCATCGTGCTGGGGGCAACCGATCTGGTTGAAACTTCCGGCTGCTGTGCAAGTCGTGGCGAATGCGGCCGGATTTGCGAAAAACAATGTAGAAATAGGCGCGAGCATGCCCGTCGGGCCTCCTGCGCCCACTGCTCCAGCAACGAAGGCTTCTGAGAAGTTGGTCCACATACTAGGGATGCGCCAATTATCGAACCGGAATACGTCGCGAATTCGCGTTTTGTCATTCACTGAGTAGACAGCCATAAAATCCGCGGTTGCAGAGTATTGTTTCGCTTTAGCCGGACCTGCCGTCTGCGATCCTCGTTCGAGTGAGCTCGGCGACCAGAAATCCTGGGTTTCTAAAAGATCCTTAACAGTCAAATCAGCAGTGCTGTAGGCGAACGACCCGGACATTTGAAGGTTAGTGAAATAGCTCGACTGGAAGCTGATATGTTCCGTCGGCATGAAATTCCGGGGCCGGGCAAAGAGGGAATAACCCGCTAGCGTGCCGGTGACAGCTGGAAATCCGTTATTTGCTGGGAGTGTGAGCGGGCCGTTGAAAAAACCATTGCAGGTAGGTGTAATCGTCGGAGGTACGGTGCCCGCTATGACGGGCGTGGAGCACGGCGCCGAGGATGACCACGTGGCCCCCAGGTCGACCGGCGATCCGTTGGCAAGTTGGAATTGATTGAAGCCGGGTGGGAATAGAGGCGTAAAAGGCGTGGTAGCGCCCACCGCGTCAAAAGTAAAAGTATCCTGCTTAAAGCTCTTAAAAAACTGATCGTAAGAAATCGTTGTTTTCGGCAGGTATCGAATATCAGTGCCGAGGTGATATGCGTTCGTTGTAACCCGGTAATTTTGATTCACTATCGTTTCGGTGCCACCGTCGAACGTTGAAAGTGCCGGGCCCTCGTCCACATTGCGTGAATAGCCCAGCCGAAAACGCAATTTTGATTCGGGGCGAAGCGTCAGGTCGAAATCTTGCATTCGGCGGACCAGATCCAAAGAATGGGGCGAAGCCGTGATCAAGACTGTATTCGGATTTGGATTGGTTGGAAACACGGGTGGACTAGCGGGGCCAGTGATTGGGGAATTCAATGGATTTGCCAGTAGCGACCAGTCCCAGAAGTTCTTGTCGCGCCGAAATAGATACGTGAAGTCGTACCAATTGTTCTTCTGGATGCGCAAGCGCGTCACATTGTCGGGGTCGCCGCCGTACCCGAAGTTGTAGAAATTTAGCGTGTCGAATGCGAGTCCATTATGATCCAGCGAATGCATATCCAGCGAATAGTCGAGCAAGCGCACGCCCTGGCCAAGGTTAACAAAGGTGTTGTACGTGTTTATGTTTCCGTTGATCCAATCCACTCGATACCCTGCTTCGATCGTCTGCTTGATGTTGTAATTGCCAGAATCGATTCCTTTTTGCTCTGTGGAATCATCTTGGGCGCGCGAGGCAGGTGCCACAATCAGGATGACAGCGAATGTCAACCAACCCGCCCATCGCTTATGCCAACTATTTTTCATGGCTCTTTCCCCCCGTTTCAGGACACGGCCATTAACGATTTCACGCAAAACCAATCTTCTGGGGGTTTCGAAGCTCACGGCACCCTCTTCTATCTGAAAAAGTCGTTGCTGAAATTCGAGCCATGGATTTTTGTGTGGCAGTAAGTGCATGCCTGGTACCGTGATGCCTGGTCGTGGAACGAAGGCGCGCTGGTCGCTCCGCTAAACGTAGAATTCGTGTGGCACGTAAAACATAGGAGATTCACATTGCTGTAGCGCAGCATGTGCTGATTGGGCCCGCCGTGCGGCACATGGCAAGACGTGCAGCCTTCGGCCTTGACCGGATCATGCTCGAAGACAAACGGGCCCTGAACGTCCGCGTGACACTTGAAGCAAACCGCACTTTGCTCCGGAGACATCCGTACCTGCTTCGGCAGTACGGTGCCGTGCGGGTTATGACAGTCGTTGCACTGGATCAACCCTTCGAGTACACGGTGCCGAAACGGCATATTGAACTGACCCTTCTGAGCCAAATGACACGAGAAACACAACTGGGTCTCGGGCTTCGCGAGAAGAAATTCTTTCGTTCCTGAGTGATGGGCCGAATGGCAGTCGGTACAACTGACGCCATTCTGGGCGTGGACCGAGTTGATCGCGTTCATGTGCTGCGTACCTCCGGCATGGCAGCTCATGCAGCGAGCATTGATCTCTTTCGGGGAATGGTCCTTGAAAATGAAAAGCTCGGCTTTGTTGCTGGGATCCTCTACGTGTGTCGCTGCAGGCCCGTGGCAGCCTTGGCAGCCCATTTTGGAGGGGTCACCCGATTTGTCCAAGGTGGTCTTCCAATGCTGAGACTTCTCCCATCCCACGTACAGTTCCTCGTGGCAGGTCTTGCAAGCGTCTGCGGGTGCATACTTGTGGGCGCTTCCTGACGTCA
>Ga0210403_10005024_pt1 | contig 11301 bp, 10 predicted proteins | sample IncBWC19MmetaG_FD_150863 | JGI IMG/M metagenome (GOLD analysis project Ga0210403, IMG submission 150863) | Forest soil microbial communities from Barre Woods Harvard Forest LTER site, Petersham, Massachusetts, United States - Inc-BW-C-19-M | ecosystem: Environmental > Terrestrial > Soil >... | reverse complement strand
TTCAGCCTGACGGTCCTTGCCGACCATTGAGATCTGGCGATCCTAGGCAGATTTAAGCGGCACCTTATACGTTTCGCGCTGCTGCACTGCTTGAGCGGCAGATCGACGATCGCCTGCAACTGAGCTTGGTCTGCGCATAACAGAACAAAGGCAATGTGCCCACGAACATGACAGCAGGTTTGAATTTCATGCGCGAATTATACTGCTCGGCTGACGAAGCTCCGAAAAGTGTCACTCGTACCCACAGGGCATAGCTTGACGGAATTCCTTGCCGTACATTCCGGGTTTCCGGTTGCAATGGGATTCGAGATAAAGAGAAAGCCCCGGCAATCACCGGGGCTTTCTCTCCTGCAATTGCCCTTAAAGATCCCGCTTAGCTGCCGAAGTCAACCTTGGGGGCGGTAGCGTTCGCCGGATTGCCCTTGAAGTACTCGTCGCGGTAGCGGAAGCCGGCCATCCCTGCCCAGAGGCTGTTGGGGAACTGGCGGACGTAGACGTTATAGTCCTCGAGCGTCTTGTTGTAGCGGCTGCGTTCGACCGCGATCCGGTTCTCGGTGCCGGCCAGCTCGTCCGAGAGCCGCATGTACTGCTCGCTGCTCTTCAGGTTGGGGTACTGCTCCTGCAGCCGGAAGAACGGTCCCAGAGCGATGTCCAGTTTGGCATTCGCCTGGATGCTGGAGGCGCGGTCGGGAGCGCCCAGGACTCCGGCCCGCGCGTTGGCGATGTTGGTCAGCACGGTGCTCTCTTCCTTGGTGAAGCCCTTCACCGTCGCGACCAGGTTGGGAATCAGGTCGAGCCGGCGCTGCTGCACCACGTTCACCTGCGAGTAGGCGCGGTCCACATCCTCATTCTTCTGCACCAGGGTGTTCTTCGTGCTGACGTAGCTTCCGCCGGCGAAGAGCACCACCACGATGATCAGGCCAAGTACGCCAAGCACTGCCCATAAAGCTTTCATCTCTTCCTCGATCCTTCTTCTGTCTCTGCGATTCCTGCTGTCCATGCATCCGGCCTGTGAACTGCTCTGCCGGTGCGCCGCTCTACCCATCGTTTACGGTCTACATGCCTGCCTCACCAGTCACCACTGGCCCCGCCGCCGCCGGACGAGCCGCCGCCGAAGCCTCCGAACCCTCCGCCGTCGCCATCTCCGCGACCGCCGCGGTCGTCCCCGCCCCAGCGACCGCCGCCGCCACCACTGCCGCCGAGCATGTTGAGGAGAAGGAAAAAGATCCAGCCGGCGTTGCCGGTGCTCACCAGAATCACCAGCACCAGCAGGAGCACGCCGCCGCCGATGACCACCTGCCAGAGGCTCAGCTGCACCGGCTGGCCGGCCTGGCGGTAGGGATAGCGATGCATCTGGGGACTCTGCAGGGGCACGCCCGCATCCGCGTCGATCACCTGCGCGACCTCCTGCACGCCTAAGGAGACGGCCGCGTTGTAGTTGCCGGCACGCGCCGCCGGTGCCATGCTGCGACCGATGTCGCCCACCTTGGCGTCGTTGAGGATGCCCTCGAGGCCGTACCCCACCTCGATCCGCCCCTTCATCGGGCTCATGACGAACAGCATCAGGACGCCGCGATCGGTGCCCTTCGCTCCCACCTTCCACTTGTCCTCAAGTGCGGTGGCGAACTCCTCGACCGACTCCGGGCTGCCGTCATCGCCCTCGATCGTCTTGACCGTGACCACGGCGATCTGGGCATGGGCCTGGCGATCGAGCTGCAGCAAGAGGTTGTCTACGCCCTCGATCGTCTCGGGCGACAGAACACCAGCAAAATCACTGACATACCCGTTAGGCGCTGGCAGCTTCGCCACCTGCTCGGCGCGCGCACTCGCCAGCGGGAGCAGCAGCAGCACCGCTACAACAAATCTGGTTATCCGGCTCATTACAAAGTATTCTACGCGCCGTGGATCGGGTTGGTTCCCCGCAGCACCTCACCGGCATGACCCCGCACCGGCGAACCCGGTCGCAAAAAGAGGGGTGCCTCGATGGCACCCTTTTGCTACCCCAAGGAGATTGCTCTTCTTCCAACTACTGCGCGGACGGACGGCCGTGATGGCCACCCGGGACCACGATGCCCTTCTGTTGGGCGATGCTCTCGATCATCGAGAGATGCTGGCTGATCACCTGCTCGGCCTGCGCCACGGCCATCTTGAGGTCGGGGTTGGTGGTCGCCGACTGCTCATTGCGGAACTCATGCAGGTCCTTGCGATGATCCTTGACCATGGTGGTGATGTACTCAATATCAAAGGCGTCACCGGAGACACTGTTCAATTTGTCGTACTCGGCTTGATCGGTCTTGCTCAGCTGCTTCGGCTCCGCGACTCCAAGCGAGGCGGCGATCGGTTTCAGCTGGTCGTTCAGCCTGGTGTGGTCCTCAACCATCTTCTGGCCAAACTGCTTAACCACATCGCTCCCGCCCTTCTGCGCCGCCAGCTGACCGAGCTGAATCTCCGCCATGCCGCCCTCGGCGGCCTTGTGCAGGAACATCTTGTCCTGCACCTGTGTCATCTGGGTGTTGTTGCCCGATGCGCCGGAGGGATTGGTCTGCATCGGATTTGGCTGCGTGGGAGTGCTGGGACTCCCCTGCATTGGTTGGGGATTCTGCGCCAGCACCTTGGGTGTCAGCACAAGGGCCAAAAGCGATGTGCTCGCCATACAGAACGCCAGCGCCGGCCAGCGTATGGACTTCGATTTCATAGTCATAACCTCCTTCAGATCGCAAGTTAGCGGGCGCTGCCGCCGATCGTCGCACTCCCTTGGGTGTCGCTTCGGACGGACGGGTTGCCTGCATAAGTGCGGCGCAGACGCTATCCTGAAAGCTGGAGATTTTTGCCGATGCCCCCAGTCGAAGTACCGTCCCCAATGCCCCTGACCGCCCCGCCCGTGGCCCGCCGCAACCCTACCCGCCAGCAGTTCCATGGGGTCGCGCTCGAGGACGCCTACGGCTGGATGCGGGACAAGACCTCGCCCGAGGTGATCAGCTATCTCGAGGCCGAGAACGCCTACACCACGGCGGCTATGGATCCCACAACCAGGCTGCAGACGACACTCTACGACGAGATGCTCTCGCACATTAAGGAGACCGACGAGTCGGTTCCCTACCGCATGCGCGGCTGGTACTACTACACCCGCACCGTCGCCGGGCTGCAGTATCCGCTGCACTGCCGCAAGGCCGCAAAGGACAGCGTTTTCGACGAGAGCGCGCCGGAGCAGATCCTGCTCGACGTCAACCAGCTTGCCGAGGGCCAGCCCTTCATGGCGGTCGGCGGCCTGGCCATCAGCCCCGACGACTGGCTGCTCGCCTACTCGACCGACAATACCGGCTTCCGCCAGTACACCCTGCACATCCGCGACCTCCGCACCGGCCAGGACCTGTCCGACACCGCCCTGCGCGTCGGCTCCATGGTCTGGGCCGCCGACTCGAAGACCCTCTTCTACACCACCGAGGACGAGGTAACCAAGCGGCACGACCACCTCTTCCGCCACACCCTTGGTGCGCCCGCGAGCGAGGACGCCGTCGTCTACGAGGAGAAGGACGAGCGCTTCAACCTGGGGGTCGGCAAGACTCGCGACGGCCTGTACCTCTTGATGGAGGTTGGCAGCCATACCACCAGCGAGAGCCGCTTCCTCTCCGCCGCGACCCCCGAGGGCGAGTTCCAGATGATCGCGCCCCGCATCGACGACCAGGAGTACTACCCCGACCACCGCGACGGCCTCTTCTTCATCCGGACCAACGACACCGGCAAGAACTTCCGCCTGGTGACCGCTTCGGTGGCCTCTCCGGGACGGGAGAGCTGGCAGGAGCTGATCCCGCTGGACCCCGAGGTTCCGCTTGAAGACTTCGACATATTTAGCTCATTCTTAGCGACTTCCAAGCGCGAGCTGGGCCTCCCGGTGATCGACATCCTGCCACTCTCGGGCGACCGCGAGCTGGGGCCGGCGCGCCGCATCGCCTTCCCCGAGCCGACCTACTCGGCCGGTGCCCACGTCAACCGCGAGTTCGAGACGACCGTCTTCCGCTATGGCTACCAGTCGCTGATCACGCCCGCCTCGGTCTACGAGTACGACCTGCCGTCGGCGAGCTCAAAGCTGCTCAAGATTCAGGAGGTCCCCGGCGGCTTCGACCCGGCGCTCTACGCCTCCGAGCGTGTCTGGATCGACGGCGGAGACGGTGTGAGGGTCCCGGTTTCGCTCGCCTACCGTCGCGATTCCTTCAAGCAAGACGCGAAGAATCCCCTGTATGTCTATGGCTACGGATCGTACGGCTACGCGCTTCCGGTCGGCTTCAATCCCGCGCGGCTGTCTCTGCTAGACCGTGGACTTGTGCTCGCCTACGCCCACATCCGGGGGGGCGGCGATCTCGGCGACAGCTGGCACGACGCTGGAAAGATGATGGTCAAGCGGGCCACCTTCACCGACTTCGTCGCCACCGTGGAGCAGCTGACCGCACGCGGCTACGGCGATCCCACCCGCGTCGCCATCGAGGGCGGAAGTGCCGGCGGACTTCTGATGGGCGCAGTCGTCAATCTGAAGCCAGACCTGTTCCGGGTGGTGCTGTCGCACGTTCCCTTCGTGGACGTGATGAACACCATGCTCGACGCCAGCCTGCCGCTGACCGTTGGCGAGTACGAGGAGTGGGGCAACCCGAATGAGCCCGAGGCCTTCGCCTACATGCTCTCCTACTCGCCCTACGACAACCTGCAGCCGGGCGACTACCCAGCGATGTTGGTCAAGACCAGCCTGCACGACTCGCAGGTGATGTACTGGGAGCCGGCGAAGTACGTGGCCAAGCTGCGAACGCTGAAGCAGAACCTCACCCCGCTGCTGCTGCACATCAACATGGACGCCGGCCACGGCGGCGCCTCCGGCCGATACGACTACCTGAAGGAGATCGCCTTTGACTACTCGTTTCTGCTGACGCAGCTGGGGGTGGAGAAGGTATAGCTCACGTGGGAGAAGGCGAGAGCGGCTGCGTGCAGTCGCCCCGTCTGCCTACGCAACCGCAACATCCGTCTTACGGAAATCATTCCCCAGGAAGAGCAAGGGCTCTCCATGCGACCGTGCCAGCGCGTGGGAGGATGCCGGCCCTTTCCGTAATCCGGGAACGCCTGGCGAGCAATCTGCGCCTGCGTCACGCTGACCGGAACGATGGCAATCTCTTGTCCAAAATGGCTTCAATTCCCTCACCGCGCTTCGTGATGAGAACCATCGAGGCTTCCATATAGCGGACGGCTGAGATCTCCCGCGTCTCGGCCTCCCCTATTTTGAGTCCCAGTTCTTCAAAGCCATTTTCTTCCAGGATCACGGCGACGATCACAGACGTATCAATGAGCATAAAGAGCATTTCTCCGGGTGCATGGAAACGGATGCCGTTGGCCCAGTGCTCTTACGCTTAAGGCGTGTCCTCAGACTCCGGGCAAGCGTTAGTCGAAGCGGCCATGCTCGTTGTAGCCGACGATTTCGTCCGCGGAGCGCGCATCGAGAACCGGCATCTCCGCCACGCGATCCGTGATCTCTCTGATCTTGGCAAGAAACTCCTTCGCGGAGCGCCGGGTGATCCGGTCCAGACGTTCATGGACCGCGATCTTGACGGAGAGCTCCTCCGACTCACCCGTCGCGGCCGCAAGCTCCTTCACGGCTTGCTCAATGACCGTGGGGGCACAGTCCTGCTTCACCCGGCGGTAGCCGACTCCTCCAGCTTGTCGCCCTCGCCTGGAGCCAGAAACAGGTTGCTCTCGAGCCCATGCTGCCGGGTGTAGAGGTCGTAGTAACGGCCGCCCAACCGGTAGAGGGACTCATGCGTGCCGCGCTCGACGATCTTGCCCTGCTCTACGACCAGAATCTGGTCGGCGCGTCGGATGGTCGAGAGCCGGTGCGCGATCACGAAGGTGGTGCGGCCCTTCATCAGGAAGTTGAGGCCGTTCTGGATCATCGCCTCTGACTCCGAGTCGAGCGAGCTGGTCGCCTCGTCCAGAATCAGGATACGCGGGTCGGCGAGGATGGCGCGAGCGATCGAGATCCGCTGGCGCTGGCCGCCCGAGAGCTTCACCCCGCGCTCGCCGACCACCGTGTCGTAGGCCTCCGGGAAGCGCTCCGCGAACTCATCCACCCGGGCGATGCGGCAGGCGTTGATCAACTGCTCCTCGATCGCGTTCGGGCGGCTGAAGAGCACGTTCTCGCGGATGGTCCCGTCGAACAGGAAGGTTTCCTGCAGAACGACGCCGAGCTGCTCGCGATAGCTGCTCAGCCGGATGGTCGCGAGGTCGACGCCGTCGATCAGCAGCGATCCCTGCTTGGCCGTGTGGAAGCCGCAGATCAGGCTGATGATGGTCGATTTGCCCGAGCCCGAGGAGCCGACCAGCGCCGTCACCGTGCCCGGCTTGGACTCGAAGCTGATGCCATGCAGCACCGGCTTGCCCGCCTCGTACTCGAAGACCACGTCGTCGAAGGTCACAGTGCCCTCGATGATTCCGTTCGCTCCGGCGGAGTGAGCGCGGGTCGGTTCGCTGTCTTCCTCCTGCTCGTTCAATATCTCAGTAGTGCGGTCGAGCCCGGCCAGCGCCTCGGTCAGCTGAGTGCCGATTGAGACCAGCTGCACGATGGGAATCGTCATGAAGCCAAGAAACATCACGTAGGTGACGTAGCCGCCTGGGGTCAGGCGGTTGGCAACCACCTGGTGCGCTCCGAGAAACATCACCAGAGCGCCCACCACGCCCAACACGGCGGTCGAGGCCAGCGACATCAGCGACTGCGCGGTCAGCGACGAGATCACATTCTGCAGCAGCCGGTTGGCGCCCGAGGCGAAGATCCTCGCCTCGCTCTCCTCAGCGTGATAGCCCTTCACCACGCGCACGCCGCCCAGCGACTCGGTGAGCCGCCCGGTGACCTCCGCGTTGATCTTGGCGCGCTCGCGAAAGATCGGCCGGATGGTCTTGAAGGCGCGCTGCAGGATCAGGCCGAAGATCAACAGAACGATGAAGCTGACCACCGTCATCTGCACGCTCAGCTTGATCAGGTAGGTGAAGGCGAAGATCGCCGTCAGCACGCCGCCGAAGAAGTCGATGACCCCGGTGCCGATGAGGTTGCGGACGCCTTCGACGTCGGTCATGATGCGGGCGACCAGCGTGCCTGTGCGGTTCTCGTCGTAGAAGGCGATGGGCAGGCGGCCCACGTGGGACTGCACCTTCATGCGCAGCTCCGCGATCAGGCGCTGGCCCTCCTTTGACAGCAGCTGCGTCAAGGTGAACGAGGTGATGCCCTGCACGATGGTGGCGACCAGCACCGCGCCCACGATCCACGGCAGCAGATGCAACTGTTTACCGTACATCACCTTGTCGATCAGAGGCTTGGTCGACGCGGGCAGAACCAGGCCGCTGGCCCGGTTGATGATCATCAGCAGGAAGCTGCCGCCGAGCAGGGCGCCGCGCGGCTTGATCAGCTTCCAGACCTCGGGCATCACCTTCTTCAGCTTTGGTTTGGGACGCGAGGCGGTCAGATCCGCTGCGGTGGCCTTTCCGGTGCCCCGCGGAGTACGCTCCGCCTTGGACATTCCGTTACCGCCAAAACCAGAGCTGCGAAAAGAAGAGGACATAGCACTCGATTCTACGCCGGAAGCATCCGCGGCCTATGCAAAAGGCCACGGACGACAATTCCGGAAGCGATCGGCGAACTATCTGGCGACTGCTTACGCCGCCTTGCGCGACCGCCGCGCCTGGATGAACGAGCGCACGCAGAGCAGTACGAAGATCAGGCAGAGCGTGCCCATGGTGGTCTGCACCTTCGCCGCATCGGGTCGCACGATGGCATGTCCGGCCGCCATCTGGATGGTCCCGATGAAGCCCGGAATCGTGCCCAGGAAGCCGAGCAATCCTACCGTGACCGCGATGTGCATGAACAGCATGCGCTTCTTGGCGTCGGGCGTATTCGCCAGAGCGCCGAAGATCGCAAGCAGCAACCCAAAGCCGACCGGGATCAGCGCATGGTACGCGTGAGACTCGTGGCCGACCAGCGTGAACGCCACGGCTCCCGTAACGATCAGCAGAATACCGAAGACGATGGTGAGCTTTGCCAAGGTACAACTCCTTCAAGAAAACTTCAATCGGAATATCCAGCCATCCGGACCTTCAGAATACCCGAACTAGCTGGCCACGGCGGCCTTGACGGCCGTCTTGACTGCGGTTTTGACGACGCTCAGCGCCTCCGACGGCTCCCACTCGTTGCCGGGATACCAGGCGAGCACCTTGCCATCGGTGCCGATGATCACCGTCGACAGCGAGTGCGTAAGCGACTTGTTGTCGCCCGGAGTCACCCCCACATCGAAGAACTGCGTGACCTCCGGCAGTTCCTTGACCGGCGGCGCAGCGAAGTCCCAGTGCAGGAACCGCTCCTTGGTGTACTGACCGGTGTAGGCGCCACCGTAGCTGCGCAGCACCTTCGGCGTGTCGTAGGTGGGATCGAAGCTGACGCTGATCAGGTGGGTCTTCACATAGAGCGCCGGGTCGGCTGTCAGTTGCTGGTCCAGGGTGGCGAAGTTGCGGCTCATACGCGGGCAGAAGTCGGCCACCGGACAGCGCGTGTAGATGAAGGTCATCAGCACCACACGGCCCTTGAAGTCGCTGAGGTGGATCAGCCGGTCGCTCTGGTTCAGCAGCGCGAAGTCCGGAACCGGATCGCCGGCTGCGGGAACATGGAGCTGCGCAGTTGGCTTGTAGTCGGGCTTAGCCTGCGCCGCGATGACGATGTGATCCAGCCGCACGTTGCGATAGCCGGCCGCGGCGTCGGACGAAATCTGGTCGGCGAGCAGGTCGGCAGTGATGCGGTCGCCCGCGTGCAGCTCGCTGATGATTGCCGGATTGGCCAGCTTGTACGGCATGACCATCGCCTCCATGAAGCCGGGCACGGCCTCGCCGTCCAGCGAGATCTGGCCGCTCGACGGATCGGTCGCCACCACCTTGCCGCGAATCGTGAAGGTCTTGGTCGCAGCCGGCGCGGCCGCCATCGGAACCGGCGTCTTGCAGCCGGTGAGCAGGGGCAGGAGGGACAACGGACCAAGCAGGCCCAGCAGAAGAACGAGCTTCTGTGGAGCGCGCTGCAGCATGATCGATTCAGACCGATTCATCATGTCTAAATGATAGGCCTTGCGCCGCCAAAGCGCAGCCAGGTTGGCGGCGATCTCGTGATAGCTTGTACCCATTCCTTGTTCTGTTCTTTGCACCTGTTTTTTGTGTCTGTTTTTACCTGTCTTCAGGAGACGACGACCATCACCCAGCAGCAGATACACCAGGCCACGCACCAGCAACGCCACAGAGAGGCTCCGGCAGCGCTGCTGCTGCACCTCGCCATGCTCCTCACCGGCCTGGCCACGGCGCTGCTCGGCCCCATCCTGCCCCTGCTCAGCCAGCACTGGCAGTTGCAGGATCAGCAGAGCGGCCTGCTGCTGATGGCGCAGTTCTGCGGCTCCTTTTCGGGTGGCCTGACCGTCTCCCGGCACCTGCGCCGCAGCCTCCTGCTCGGCTTCTGCGCGGCGGCGATCGGCTTCACCAGCTTCGCGCTCGCCCCGACCCTCGGACCCGCCTGCCTCACGCTCTATGTCGCGGGCTGGGGCGTCGGCCAGCTCATCACGGCGTGCAACATCATCGCTGGACGCCGCTATGGCACCCGGCGCGGCTCGGCGGTGGCGCTCTTGAACTTCACCTGGAGCTTCGGTGCGATGCTCTCGCCGCTGCTCGCCGCCTGGCTGACGCCGCGGTTCGCGCTGGCTCGCCTGCTCGAAGGTTTCGCCGCCTGCTTCGTCGTCATGCTCATCGGCCTGCTGTTCGATCTGCGCGGCGTGCCGGCGGAGATCCTCTCCGCCTCCGATGTAACCGCCTCGCCGACCGAGGCCAGCGCCAGCCGGCTGGCTCCGCGCTCCTACCTCTACTTCATCGCACTGCTGTTCTTCTACGGCGGCGTCGAGACCTCGCTCAGCGGCTGGCTCACCACCTACGCCCTGCGCTATGGCAACCGCACCCTGACCCTGAGCGAGTACACCACGCTGGTGCTCTGGACCGCGCTCACCGTTGGCCGCGCCATCACCTCCCTGCTGCTGCTGCGCGTAAGGGAGTCGACGCTGCAGCGCGTCTCGCTCACGCTCGGCGCGGTCTTCACCGCGGGTCTGGCGCTGGCCCACGGAGCGTGGAGCATCGCGGCGTTCGCCGTACTGCTCGGCCTCAGCCTGGCCCCGTTCTTCCCCTCGACCTTCTCGATCATGATGGGCGACCGTCCCTCGGCGCGCCAGGCGGGCGTCGTGCTGGCCATGTCGGGCGTCGGCGCCTCCATCCTGCCTTCGCTCATGGGCGTGGTCTCCACCCACACCGGCTCGTTGCAGGTGGCGCTCGCCATCCCGCTCGCTGCAGCGATCGTCCTGCTGGGAATGAGCTTCTTCCCGCCCACGCCGACGCTCGCCGCCACACCGCTCACCAGCCCCGGCAAACATCCCATGTCGCACACGTAGACATGGGACGCCGCCCAGCCAAGCTCGCGCGTTCCGGTATCTCGCAAAGCCAGCTTTCCACCGCGCCCACCCACCCCGGGTGGCGTATAAACAATCCATGGACCCCGTGCGCTCGCTGCCTTCGCTGCTACCCGAAGAGATAGGGGTTGCGGTCACCGAGGCGCTAGACCGGGGCGCGACCGTGGTCACCGCGAATCAGCGCACCGCCCGCACCCTGCGCCAGGGATTCGAGCGCCGCCAGCGGACGAACGGACTGATCTCCTGGCAACCTCCCAACCTCTTCTCCTGGGACGCCTGGACCGCGACCCTCTGGCGCCGCATGCTGCTTGACGGCCACGCCGCCAGGCTTCTGCTCAACCCAGCCCAGGAGCACCAGGTCTGGCGCTCCGTCATCGCCGCCGACTCAAGCTGGAGCAGCCTCGAGACGGTCGACGCACTCGCCACCCTGGCCGCCGACGCCTGGAGGCTGCTCTGTGCCTATCGCGCCGACCGCACCCAGGACCGCCTCCCCACCGCCGCAGGCAGCGACCATACCGAGGACGCGCGTTCCTTCCAGCGCTGGGCCCAGGCCTTCGGCCGCCGCTGCCAGAGCGACGCCTATCTGACCCAGGCCGAGCTCGAAGAGACCATCCAGCTGGCCCTCGAGACGCATGGCTTTTTCTTCCAAACAGAAAAAGCCAGCCCCGAGCTGCTGCTCGTCGGCTTCGACAAGATGACGCCCGCGCAGTCAGCGCTCATCGCCGCGCTCCGCGACTCCGGCGTCGCCATTGACACCTGGACCCCGGCGCACGCCGCCACACGGCATCTCCAC
>Ga0210403_10005023_pt1 | contig 11301 bp, 5 predicted proteins | sample IncBWC19MmetaG_FD_150863 | JGI IMG/M metagenome (GOLD analysis project Ga0210403, IMG submission 150863) | Forest soil microbial communities from Barre Woods Harvard Forest LTER site, Petersham, Massachusetts, United States - Inc-BW-C-19-M | ecosystem: Environmental > Terrestrial > Soil >... | reverse complement strand
GAGTTGCGGGCGATCACGAACAGCCATTTGATCCGCGACAAACCGGTGATGATGTCCTCGACCATACCGTCGGCGAAATACTCCTGCTCCGGGTCGCCGCTCATATTGGTGAACGGCAGCACCGCAATTGAAGGCTTATCGGGCAATGCCAGCAGCGCTGGCGTAGGTGAGTCCGGTGCCGATGTCTCGGTTTCGGTCGCGATTCTGACGTCGAATACGCGGACCGGCCGGGCGATGTTCTTGACCTGCTGCTCGCCCCTGTCCTGAAAGCCGAAATCGAGCTTGTCGCGCACCTGGTCGCGAACGACGCGGCTGACGCAGATCCCGCCCGGCTCGGCCAAGGCTTCGAGCCGTGCGGCGACATTGACGCCGTCGCCGTAGATGTCGCCCCGGTCCTTGATGATGTCGCCGAGATTGATACCCATCCGGAACTCGATCCGCCCTTCCTCCGGTACGCCGGCGTTGCGCACCGCCATCTCGCGTTGCACGTCCACCGCGCAGCGCACCGCGTCGACGACGCTGCCGAACTCCACCAGCAAGCCGTCGCCGGTGGTCTTGACGATGCGGCCGCGATGTTCCTTGATTTTGGGGTCGGCCAATTCGCGCCGCAGCACCTTCAGGCGGTCGAGCGTCCCTTCCTCGTCCGCGCCCATCAGCCGCGAGTAACCCACGACATCGGCGGCGAGGATGGCGGCAAGGCGGCGGGTAGCGGGCATTTGTCGCGGCGGTCGATTGCGTCGGCCGAGTTTACGCCGATACCGGTCGTAACCCTAGCGTTTAGACAGCGGACGGAAAGCATCGTCCCGATGGTGGTTCGACCGCGACTAACTCATTGACAGGCCCGATGGCTCGCCTGTACGTTGATTAATGAAAAATCTGATCATCGTCGGCGACCCGTTCCACCCGCCAGAAACTCAAGCGCCGTCGCTGACCGCGATAATGGCGAGTATCGGCATCGAATCCGACGTCGAGGAAGACGTCGAGGCAGGCTGCCGGAAACTGGCGAGCGGCGAGTATAGTTTGCTGACGTTCAGCGCTGCCCGGTGGCGCATGCTGAACACAACGTCCGGGCCGGTGGATCCCGAGGCCATCCCGCCGCCCTCGGACCCAGATCCGCGTTGGGCGATGTCTCTGTCAGAATCCGGGCGCGATGCCATCCGGAAGCACCTCCGCGGCGGCGGGTCCCTGCTGGCGATGCATTCGGCGACAATCGCTTTCGACGACTGGCCCGAGTGGGGCGAGATTGTCGGCGCCCACTGGGTGTGGGGCCAGTCCGGCCATCCGATGCTCGGCCCGGTGGAGGCACGATTTATCTCCGGATCCACGAGTCCGTTGGCCGCGGATCTACCGTCATTCAGCTGCGAGGATGAGGCCTATGGCGGGATGTGGATTGCGCCTGGCGTGAAACCGCTCGCGGAAGCGCGCGCCGCAGCTCCCGGTGTATCCGGACCGGGAAGCAGCTGGACCCCTACGCTGTGGACGCACCAATGGCAGGGCGGTCGGATCGTCTATGACGCGCTCGGCCATGCCTCCCCGTCACTCGATCACCCTGTGCACCGGCGGGTGGTGACCCGCGCTGCGCTGTGGGCGCTGGGCCGCAGCGACGACGAGATCCGCAAGGCATAGTGCGCCTCGAGTGCACGTAGAGCCGAATTAGGACGCCGTAGCCGCTTCCTGGCTGATGCGCCAATCATCCGACCCTGTTGATCGACCAGTTTTTAGCGATCGTTCCCATCCGGTGACACACCAGATGTCGGGTTGGCATAATTTTGGGGCTTAACCAGGGAGATGCAGCCTTTGTTCGAGTATAACCTTGAACACCTCCTGACTTTCACTGTGGAAATCGCCGAGCCAGAAGTGATCGGCCCGGTTCCGGAAGGTCTGCGGATCAATGGCTATATTCTCGGAGGCGAGGTCCCCGGCCCACGAGTATCGGGAAAACTCCGCCCGGTCGGCGGCGATTGGCTGACGATCCGCAAGGATGGGGTCGCCATACTCGACGTCCGCGCGACGATCGAAACCCACGATGGAGCTCTTATCGGCTTGTCCTACTGGGGCATCCTCGACATTTGCGATAACGGCTACGAGGCGTTTCTGCAAGGACGACCTCCGGCGAGTGGGACACCGATCCGCATGTCTGCCCGCATGTCTGCGTCTCACCCAGGTTATCTTTGGCTCAACCGCCTGCACTGCCTCGGGATCGGGCAGGCATACCTAGAGCGCGCCGCAGTCGCCTACGACGTCTAGGCGGTGCGCTGAGGCGCGCGGCTTGTCGGCTGGTTGGCGTTTTGCAGGACTGCTGAATAGCAGACAGGTACGCAAGGCGTACCCTCGCTGGCCCGCAACCGCGTGTGTTGACAATACAGCAATGATGTGGTATGGTGCGCGCACGTTTCAATCAATTAGGGGCGTTGCAAGGTGCATCCCGGATTGGCGATAGCTGGCCAGCCAGTTTCGACCAAATTGCCGACTCATGAAAAACCACAGGTTGGGCCTGCGCCTGAATCCCACCTGAATTATCAGGTGGAGGAGAGCAGGCTCTCGCGTCATGCACGAAATGAACCGCCGCTGGAACCTCAAATGTCAGGCTGAGCTGGTGGTTCAACCCACAGGCGAGATTTTGCTGCAGATTCGCAGCAGATGCTGCAATGCACGATCGCCAATACAATTCGTGATTGCGGGCGCCGGGGCGGCAATCATGGCACCGTCGCGGGGAAGGCGCGAAACTGGCGCCCGCCGCTGGTCGGCCTTGTCACGCCCGTGGTCGAGGGCAGGCTCAGCGGCAAGCCCAGGATCGAGCGTACCGCGAGATAGGCAAACGCTTGCGCTTCGAGTGCGTCGCCGTCCCAGCCGACCGCCTCCACCGGGTGGACAGGCGCCTGGAGGCGCCGATTGAGCGCCTCCATCAGCGCCGGGTTGTGCCGCCCACCGCCGCAGACCAGCCATTCGCTCGCCGGCGCCGGAAAATGTCGAGCCGCAGCTGCGACCCCCGCGGCGGTCATCTCGGTCAGAGTGGCGGCCCCGTCCTCCAACGAAAGGCCCTCGGGAACGAAATCCCGGAAATCGTCGCGATCGAGCGATTTCGGCGGCGGGCGTTCGAAGAAGGGCGATGCGAGGAATCGCTCGATATGCGGTGCCGAGGCATGCCCGGCCCGGGCAAGCGCACCGTCGATGTCGGCCGCGCCAGCGGTGTGCTGGCGCATCCAATCATCGATCAGCGCGTTGCCGGCTCCGGTGTCGAAGGCGAGAATTTCCGATGGTGCGCCGATCCAGGTCACGTTCGCGACGCCACCGATGTTGAGGACGGCAAGAGGCTTTGGCAGCGCCGCGGCAAGAGCGGCGTGAAACAGCGGAGCGAGCGGCGCCCCTTCACCGCCCGCAGCGACGTCGGCCGAGCGAAAATCGGCAATCACGTCGAGCCCCAGCAGGCGCGCCAGCAACGTGCCGTCGCCCAATTGCCAGGTGCGGCGCTCGGCCGGGTGATGGAGGATCGTGTGGCCGTGGAACCCGACGACATCGGCCGCAGTTGCGGGGTGGTGCCGCAGGAACTCCCCGACAGCTGCGGCATGAAGGCGGGTCAGCTCGTCCTCGACTTCAGCGACCGGACCGACGCCGCCGAGGACCGACCGCAACCTTTTGCGGAACGCTTCCCGGTAGGGGACCGTCAGCGCCGGACCGGGGAATACCCGCTCGCCGCCATCCGTCTCGACCAGCGCGACATCGATCCCGTCGAGCGAAGTGCCGCTCATCAGCCCGATCGCGCGCCACAGCCGCGGGGAGTGTTGTGGCCCCATCTCGACACCTATGTTAGATGACGCAGCCATGCCGGGACCTCGCTCCGCCTTTCTTCGTACCGCGCTCGAACGCGGCTTTGTGCATCAATGCACCGATTTCAAGACGCTCGACGAGCGCCTGAGCAGCGGGCGCGTCACCGGCTATATCGGCTACGATTGCACCGCTGACAGTTTGCACGTCGGAAGCCTGGTCGGCATCATGCTATTGCGCCTGTTTCAGCGGTGCGGGCACAAGCCGATCGTGCTGATGGGTGGTGGCACGACGCGAATCGGCGATCCCTCCGGCAAGGACGAGGCGCGGCGGCTGCTCGACGATACCGAAATCGCCCGCAACATGGCGGGAATTCGCACGGTCTTCGCCAAGTTTATCGATTTCGGCGAGGGGTCGAGCGATGCCGTCATGGTCAACAATGCCGATTGGCTCGACGAGCTGCGCTACATCCCATTGCTGCGCGATATCGGGCGTCATTTCTCGGTCAACCGAATGCTGACCCAGGACAGCGTGCGGCTAAGGCTCGAGCGCGACCAACCGCTCAGTTTTCTCGAATTCAACTATCCGATCCTGCAGGCCTTCGATTTTGTCGAGCTGGCACGACGCTTCGGCTGCGAGCTGCAGATCGGCGGCTCCGACCAGTGGGGCAACATCGTCGGTGGGGTCGAGCTTGGGCGGCGGACCGACGGGCGTGCCCTTTTTGGTCTGACGACGCCGCTGCTGGCGACCGCGTCCGGCGTCAAAATGGGCAAAAGCGTCGGCGGCGCGGTATGGCTCAACGCCGAGAAGCTCTCCGCCTACGAGTATTGGCAATTCTGGCGCAACACCGAGGACGACGATGTCGGCCGCTTTCTGCGGCTCTTTACCGAGCTGCCCCCCGCCGAGATCACCAAGCTCGAACGGCTCGAGGGCAGCGAGATCAACAAAGCCAAGGAGGTCCTGGCAACCGAAGCGACCGCGCTCTGTCATGGCCGAGAGGCGGCCACGGCGGCAGCGGCGACAGCGCGAGCCGTCTTCGAGAGTGGCGGCAGCGGCAGCGAGCTGCCGCAGACCGTGGTGCCACGCGATCTGTTGGCCCGCGGCATTCCCGCTTTCGAATTATTCAGCCGCGCCGGGCTCGCGGCCTCCAACGGTGAGGCACGGCGGCTGATCCGCGGCGGCGGGGCGCGCATCAACGATGCGATTGTCGAGAGTGAGACCAGCACGATCTCGCTCGACCATCTCGACCCAATGGGGATGATCAAGCTCAGCGCCGGCCGCAAGCGACACGCGCTGGTGCGCACGATTTGAATCACCGCGCACCAAGCGATTCCTGGACCGGCGGGGGGATGCCGAAATTGGGCTGAAACAACCGGCGCAAGAAGCCCGGGGTAAGCGCGCTGAGCGGGTTCACCTTGATCTGCGGATCGGCCGCCGATCCGGTGGCTCGATAGTTGGCAGCGAACAGGCCCTGCCCTTCGCCGCCGAGAAGCAATGAACCAATCACCGGAATATTGCCGAGGATCGAGTTCAGCGCATAGGCAGGCACGATCGTGCCTTGCAGATCGAGACGATCTTGACTCAACCGAACGACGCCATTGGCGGTCACGCCGATGGCACCGCCATAGGCTAGCAGATTCTCGACCAGGAGATGATCGTTGCTGTAGCCGAAATCGCCGCGCAGCGTGGTGAACGGTATGCCAGTGCCGGAAAGCATGCTGCCCACACCGCTCAGCGAGGCGAGCGACAGGATCTGCGCGAAGGCTGGCGCTCGAACGAGGCTGTAATCCTCGCCTTCGATATGCCCGCGCACGATGCGCTTGCCGGCTCCATCGGAGAATTGGCCGGTGACGGTCACCCGCCCGCCGACGACGTTGTCGGTAACGTCGAGCAGGCTCAAGGTCGAACCCAGGTCGTCCGAATGAAAGCTCAGAGCTCGCGCGTCCGCTGTGCTGTCTGCGCGCAATTTGAGCTGGCGGCCGTTGACAAAGCGCGCATCGATCCGGGCAGTGCGCCAGTCCTCGCCCTCCCGAAGGAGGTGCGCCGATAAGTCGCGAACCTCGCGCCGTGGTCCGAGGATCAATTGTCCCAGACGTGCGTCGATCAGCAGCGGCGGGTCATTGGAGGCCTGCCGTGACGGATTCTCCTTCCCGGCACTCTTCAGCCAGTGGGTCAGATCGAGTCTCTGGCCGCGTAGATCCACCCGCCAACCGCCTTCCGCCCGGCGCGCGACGCTGCCCGCTACATCGTCGTCGCCGATAACGAGCCGGGCGACGTCGACGCGCTCCAGCTTCTGCCGGTCGGGGGTGAGCGCGAGCGCGAACTTGCCGTAAAGCCCCGCGCTCTTGACCTCGATTTCACGCAGCCCGGTGACCTGCTCATTCGCAAGATCGAGGACCAGCTTAGCCGCGCCCGGAACATCGGGAGCTTTGTTCCAGCCGGCCTCCGCAACCGACAAACTGGTAGCGCTAAGGTCGAGCAGCGCCTCGATCTGGGCGCGCCCCGCATCAAAAGCTGAATAGGTCAGATCGACGCCCATGGGTCCGTTGATCCGGTCGGGCAAATAGTCGATGTCGAGCCGACGCCGCTCGGCATCGTCGAGCCTCAGCGCGACGCGGTATCGGCTGCGCACGCCATTCTTAGGCTTGAACATCACGCCGCCTTCGAGGCTTATCGGAATGCCATCGAAGCGCGCTTTCCCTTGGAGGTGCACGCCTGGCCGGCTGATGTCGACAGCAAAACCGCCGTCGCTTAGATCGCGTTCCATGGCGGCCCTGGCGATCGCCACGCCGGTAAGGTTCGCCTTAGCGCCAAATTCCACGTCATCGAATTTCAGATTTCGCAACAGCGGGAGCTTGAAATGAAGGTTCATGTCGGTTCGCCCCGCGACGCGTGCGGGATCGAGCCCAACATCGTGAGCGTAACGCAGGGGCTTGACGTCGATGACCTCGAGAACGTCCCGGATCGGTCCCGACAAGGCGAGGTCGATCGTTTGCCATTCCACCGGTGCGCCGAGGTCGGTCATACGGATCACGCCTCCGGTGACGTGGACCGATTTGACCATTCCGGCTGTGGGCGTGAATTCGATTTGCTTGTCCGACATGGTGGCGGTGCCGCTCACCTTTCGGACCGGCGCGAGCCCACCGAAATAGCTGATTGTCAGATCGTGGTAGCGCATCGAGCCGCGCGCCGAAACGATTTCCGCCGAGCGCGCCGCCGTATCGACCGCGAGATCGAGCTGAATTGCGGCCTGGTCGAGAACGCCGTCGCGGATGTTGGCCAGCACCCAGCGTCGCCCGCCCGGACTCAAAGCAGGCGGCCAGAGGCTTTGGAATTTTGCCACCGGAACATTGGAGAGCTCGATCGCGAGCTTACCGGGGATGGGGGAGGCGGGCAGATCGGTACCCGCGATCAGCTCCGGCGTAATCGCGTCGAGGCTCCCTTTGACGGCGAGAACCGCGCCGCCACCGAGATCGAGATCGAGCTTGGCCAGCCGCAGCTGGCCGCTCTCCGGCGCGTAGACCGCATGTAGCTCGCCTTGCTTCAAACCAACAGCGCCTTCCGGCAGCAATGCGCTCTTGAGCGATCCCTCGCCGAAGCCGAGATCGACGCGGAACCCCTCCGCGGTGGCGCCCGCAAGGTCGATCCGCGTCCGCACAGTCCCCGAAATCGGCACCTCGACGGCCGCGAGAGGCGCGAAGTCAGGTGTCAGCGCAGCAAATGCCGCAGGTTCGACCGCACCGAACTCGAGCGTGAAATCGAGCATCCGGTCGGTTAACCAATAACGATAGCTCGCATGGATCTCGGGTGTCCGCGCGCCGATCAAAGTCGCCAGCGACAGGTCACCCGCCAACCCGTCCGGGGTGCGTTCAAGCGTGGCATCGACGCTGTCCGCTTGCCAATGCCGACCGGTCCGCTCATCGTCGAGGTGCAGCGTGGCGTCGCGGACGACGACCTTACGCATCGACCCGAGCGCCGTCTGCGGCTGTGGGGGATCGGCTGCGGCGGCGAGGATCTCCGGGCCGAAGCCCGGCGCGTCCGCATCTTGGCCGGCAAAGCGAAACCCGATCTTGCCGTCCTGATCCCGAACGAACCGTAGCACCGGGCGTTCGACGACGAGCCGCGTCGGCGTAAGTCGGCCGCGGAGCAGCGAGCTGAGGCTGAAGCCTGTCGATATTTCGGAAAACGAGGCGATCGGCTCACCATCGGTGCTCGACAGATGCACACCGGAAATTTGCAGCTCGAGCTGTCGGGTGCCTCGGTCAATGGCGAACCGTACACCGGATATTGCGACGTGGTACCCCTCTGCCGACTGGTTGAGCGCTTCCTCGACATAGGGGGTAAGCCGGCCGAGCTCGACTGGGCCTTGGACCAGGCGCCACAGGCCGAACGCGATCACCAGGATGAGCACCGCGGCGAACGATGCCACCCAAATCAGGCAGCGATGCGCCCCACGCTGCATTCGCCGCGCAGAAGGTCGCAAGCGGCTCGCCGATGGCGCGAGCTCTCCCGGCGGGTCGCGCGGCTCTATGGTGTCCAGCCCGGCCACGGGCCCGACTTGACCGAGAGCCTCCGAGTGGCCAGTGTCTGCGCTCCGGCCGGGCATGCGGGATGAACCTCTTATCTCACCTCTCCCCCGAAGGTAAGGGACTCCCCGGACCGGCCGATGCACGTCGTGCAGCCCTCGGTTTCGAGGCTTGGCACGAGGCGCTCGTCGCGGAGCCCAATTCGGGCCCCGCGCCGAGATGGAGCGTAACATCCGCCGGCGAGCGCTTGCTCGCGTCGATCTTTGGCAACAGTCCGTTCTTGAGCGGCGTCGCAGTCAGGGAGCAGGCGTTCCTGACACGGGTCGTCGAGGAAGGCGCCGACCCCGTCTTTGCCGAAGCCGTTGCCGCCGTCGATATCTCCGAAGATTTTGGCGAAGATACGACGGCGTTGATGCGGCGCTTGCGCATCGCCAAGCGTCGGGTGGCGCTTCTCGCCGCCGTGGCCGAGCTTGCCGGAGCCTGGACGCTCGAGCAGCAGATGGAAGCGCTGAGCCGTTTCGCCGAGGCAGCGCTCGGCGCGGCGGTGCGCCACCTCCTGCGTCAGGCGCAGCGCAAAGGCATCGCCGCCCCGGTCACCGCCGACCCCGAGCGCGACAGCGGACTGATCGTCCTCGGAATGGGGAAGCTCGGGGGCTACGAGCTCAATTATTCGAGCGATATCGACCTGGTCCTTCTCTACGACGCGACCCGTGCGCAGGTTGGTGGGCGGGATGGCATCCAGACTTTTTTTGTTCGGGTGGCGCGAGATCTCGGCCGCATTCTCGACGAGCGGACGGCCGACGGATACGTCTTTCGCACCGATTTCCGTCTCCGTCCGGATCCTGCGTCCACCCCACCGGCACTCTCGGTCGCCGCAGCCCTCGCATATTATGAGAGCGTCGGTCAGAATTGGGAACGAGCAGCGCTGATCAAAGCCCGCCCGGTTGCCGGCGACCGGGTCGCCGGGCAACGCTTTCTGCGTGAGCTGGAACCCTTCATCTGGCGAAAAAATCTGGATTTTGCCGCGATCCAGGATATCCATTCGATCAAGCGCCAGATCAACGCCTACCGCGGCGGCGGACGAATCGCCGTCGAAGGCCATGACATCAAAACCGGTCGCGGCGGCATCCGTGAAATCGAGTTTTTCGCGCAGACCCAACAACTGATCTGGGGCGGCCGGATGCGCGAGCTGCGGGTGAGCCCGACTTGCGCGGCGCTCCGCCGTCTCGCCGCGGCCGGGCGCGTCGATCCGGCCACCGCCAGCGATTTGGTCGACGACTACCGGTTTCTGCGCCGCCTCGAGCATCGGTTGCAGATGGTCGACGACAGGCAGACCCATGCGCTACCCGCCGACCGAGCTGGGATCGCCGGCGTTGCGGTGTTTCTCGGCTATTCGCAGACGGATGCTTTTGTCGCCGATTTGCTCGCCCATCTCTCCTCGGTCGAGAGACATTATGCCGCGCTCTTCGAGCAGGCCCCTAGCCTCGCCGGCCCCGGCAACCTGGTGTTCACTGGGGTCGAGGATGATCCGGAAACCTTGGACACCCTTGCCCGGCTCGGCTTTGCCGAACCGGCTGCCGTAGCCGAATTGGTGCGAGGGTGGCATCACGGGCGGCTCCGCGCGACACGCAGCCAGCGGGCGCGCGAGATCCTGACCGAACTCGTGCCCGAGTTGCTCCGCATCTTCGGCGCAACACCGGATCCCGACGCGGCGCTATCGCAATTCGACCGATTTCTGTCGCGTCTCCCCGCCGGCGTGCAGCTCTTCTCCCTATTTTACGCCAACCCGGGATTGCTGGCGCTTGTGGCCGAAATCATGGCCGGGGCGCCGCGCCTGGCCGAGCAGCTGGCGCAGCGCCCCGGGCTTCTCGATTCGGTACTGACCGAAGGGTTCTTCACGCCGCTGCCGGACCGGGCCGGGCTTGCCGCCGATCTCGACCAACTGCTCACCGGCACCGCCGACTTTCAGGACACCCTCGACGCTTTGCGGCGCTGGGCTGGCGAGCGCCGGTTTCAGGTCGGCGTCCAGCTATTGCGCCGCGCCCTCGACGGCTTCCAGGCCGGCGCGGTGCTCGCCGACATCGCCGAGACCACGCTCGCGGCACTGCTCCCTGCGGTCGAAGCGGATTTTTCGCGGCGCCACGGGCGAGTGCCTGGAGGGGCGTTCGCGGTGATCGGGATGGGCCGGCTCGGCAGCCGCGAGATGACCCTCGCATCCGATCTCGATCTGATCCTGATTTACGACGCTCCGGCGAGCAGCGAAGGGTCGGACGGAGCCCATCCGCTTCCTGTCACCACCTACTTTGCACGATTGAGCCAAAGGCTGATCGGCGCGCTCACTGCTCCGACCGGCGAGGGGCGACTTTACGAAGTCGACATGCGGCTGAGGCCTTCGGGTGCATCGGGACCAATCGCGTCGTCCCTCGCCGGTTTTGCCCGTTATCAGCAGGAAGCCGCCTGGACGTGGGAGCATATGGCGCTGACGCGGGCACGCCCTGTCGCCGGTGATGCGGCGCTCCGTCGACGGATCACCGAGGTCATCGGCGGAGTGCTCGGCTCGGCACGCGAACCTCGGCGCTTGCTACTCGATGTCGCCGACATGCGACGGCGCATCGCAGAGGAGAACCCGCGGCCCTCGCCCTGGGACCTCAAGAACCGTCCGGGCGGGCTGTTGCACCTCGAATTCATCGTGCAATACCTGATGCTGCGTGAGGCCGCTTCGTCGCCGCAAGTCGTGTGCTGCGGCACCGCTGTGGCGCTGCGGGAGCTCGGCAAGGCGGGAGCGCTGCCACCACAGGCGTGCCGCGACTTGCTGGAAGCGCTGGCGCTGTTGCGCCATGTGCAGACGCTCCTGACTTTGCTCGGCGACTGGGCGTCCGAAGCCCAAGCCTTGACCGAGGCCGACGCCGCCACCCTCGCGCGCTGTGCCGGTGTGGTTGACTTCGCCCGGCTCGACGCAGATATCACCGCCGCCACCGCGCAGGTACAAGGCTGGTACCGGAGATTGATC
>Ga0210403_10005022_pt1 | contig 11302 bp, 9 predicted proteins | sample IncBWC19MmetaG_FD_150863 | JGI IMG/M metagenome (GOLD analysis project Ga0210403, IMG submission 150863) | Forest soil microbial communities from Barre Woods Harvard Forest LTER site, Petersham, Massachusetts, United States - Inc-BW-C-19-M | ecosystem: Environmental > Terrestrial > Soil >... | reverse complement strand
CCACGCTCAGCAAAAGGAGTATGCCTTAGTAAAAAAAATCGGGTTGCCAGGGGATGGCAAATGGGATTACCTGAAAATGGACGATGAAAGCAATCGGCTTTTTGTGTCGCATCAGGACAGAGTCCATGTCATTGACTTAAAAACTGACAAGGCAATCGGAGAAATCACAGGACTAAAGGGTGTGCATGGCGTGGCGTTAGCTAGGGATTTGAACAAAGGATTTATTAGCAATGGTACCGACAACAGCATTACTATTTTTGATTATAACACATTCAAGGTGTTGAAAACAATAACCGTGCCCGGGAAGAAGGCTGATGCTATTATGTATGATGCCTCCTCTAAGCAAGTTTTCGTCTTCAACAATGGCACGGGAAATGTCGTAGCAATCCATGCACCAAAGGATGTAGTGGCAGGTATAATTGAAGTGGGAGGAGCTCCTGAATTTGCCGTTAGCGACAGCAAAGGAACAGTCTTTAACAACAACGAAGATACCAATGAAATTACAGTGATCGATGCCAGGACGCTAAAGGTAAAAAATCATTTCTCTTTACTGCCCAGTGAGGTCGCAACCGGGCTTGCGATCGATGTAGACAATAATAGACTGTTTTCAGGCTGTCGAAAAAATAAAACGCTCGTCGTAGTAGATGCATCTTCCGGCAAGATCATTCAGACACTACCGATAGGCGCAGGTGTAGATGCCGTCGTCTATGATAAGGGAGAGAAATTAGTAATGGCGTCCAATGGGGAAGGAAATGTCACAGTAATTAAGCAGGAGTCTGCAGACAAGTATAGTGTGTTACAGACACTGGTTACCAAGCCTGGTTGCAAAACAATGGCGCTTGCAGCAGTTACCCATACAATCTATCTCAGCGGAGCTGATTACGAAGCGGACGGCAAAACCGTTAAACCGGGAACATTCGGCGTATTTGTTTATTCATTGAAATAACTTGCCAGGCCAGATGGTCGGTTTATTTGTCCTGGAAATTATTCCCTGACAAATGAAAAAATATTTCCTCAAGAATTCGGCGAAAGACTTGTATTTCAATCAACATCACCACGGCCGAATTAGGCCTTTACACAGTTATTTAGACGCTACCTAGAGCTTCAAATACTATCTCATTCTGTGCTGTCTGAGTTCAGAACTTTTTCAGTGCTATAGAGTGACAAGATTGATTTATTTAGCTTTTCTTACCTGCGAGCCCTAAATCCAAGTGGCTTCTTATTGGCATATTTATAATAACAAGTTAAGATTATCCAAGTCATATCTGCAGGCTCCCTTACTCCGTTTTCATAAAAGTACCTTTGTAGACGGGACCCATCAGATAGCCCCCATTTATTTCTAATCCAAAATCCTGTTCCAAGTTTATATGCGGAGGCGATGACTTTACTTTCCTCTTGATTTCTAAATTCAATCTTCGATTTCTCTCCATAGGTCTTTTCTAATTCGAACATACATTCGCTTATGTTCTTTGGAATGTATACTCCATTTAGAGTGTCTTTTTGTATCTTAATTTTGTATGCTTCGTTCTCGGTATTTTGAATTGCTCGCCTCTTTTTAATCTGTGCTTGCAATTCAATGTATTGAGAATTTAAATTTCGATGATAACTGACAAGAATGGTTTCGTAAATCGCTTGAGCACCGATAAGACCCATTTTGTTAAAGTACTTTCCTAACCTGGAGCCTGAACCATAACTAAGTTTCCATGCATGGAAGAAGTCTGCTCCATTTCTAAATTTGGCATTGTTTGAAATACTGTCTTCCGGGAGTTCTTTTATTAGTTTGATTTCATCTTCAGTCATCGTCATTTCCAGGAAGGTAAAGCATTCCTCAATGTTTTTCGGAACGGGTAACTCGTAAATATCAACCTTAGAATTTTTTACCTGCGCCATTGCCCCAATGGGGATGATTAAAACAGCAATAGGTTTAATCAAAAATTTAAGATAGCTCATAAGATATTTCAAAATTGACTGAACAACATTAGTTTAAATACGTAAACTTTACAAAAAAACCTACCCCTTAATAAGTACTTCCAGACTATTGTCAATGAAATTGAATTTCATTTGATCGCCTTTCAATTTTTTTGGCGATCGGGTTCCAGTCGGTGAAAGCGACCCGCACCAACACAGTGACGATTTTGAAACACGAGTGAGTGCCATGTTGAGTCTATTGGTTTTGTGAAGGAGAGCTATCCTTTTATACCTCAGATTTTCCTGCACGTTACCGAATCGTTTTGAGTGTATTTCTTCCAATCATTTTTTTATCACTATCCCTTAAGTTTGAATGACTCGCTCTTTTAAACTCCTCAAAATATGCGAGCGCAATATTGAAGTTCCTAGGCGTTGCAGGTCACCAAAAAAATCAAAAATTATTTAATTTAGCGTGTCCGGTATTCAATGGTGAAGTTGTCTTTACATAAAAGCCCACGCGCAATGAGTGGGAATTTTAAACCTAAACAAATTAAAAATGAAAGCAACTAAACTCTCGGCTACATTCATCGGCGTATGGATAACCGTGTGCTCCCATGCTAGTTTCGCTCAGAAATCACAGGAAATGACGAAGAACGAGAAAGTGATCAGAGACTATTATGCCTGCCACCAGAAAAAAGATTGGAATATGATGAAGAACCTTCTCGCCGACGGTTTTACTTTTACCAGCCCCAATGACGATGACCATATCAAGATCGATAAATTCAAGGAGAAGTGCTGGAACCCCGGTATGGTAAAAAGTTTTGATATCGATAAAATTATTGAACATGGAGACGAGGCATTTGTCAGGTATACTGGTGTGTCTACCAACGGCAAATCATTTCGCAATACCGAGTATTTTAAAATAAAAAATGGAAAAATACAGGAGATCGACGTGTTCTTTGGGGAAGGTATGATGCCTTTTTTAAAAGCTCAATAATTACTTTCCATCCAATTACATAAACCTGTTCCCTATCAGACACAGAAGGGAATCCTCTATTTGCGATCTGTAGTTCAGGAGGTTGAGTCTGTAAATGATCCAGTATCTCGGTCGATTAATTGCTGAGTTGTATGGTTTGTTCAGGCAATCTCGTGAGCCTTAAAACTTTAGTAGCCATTATAATAGCCCATAGGAAATCTACAACTATTAAAAGTGGTAGAGAAAATAACACATTCCTGAACCTAGACTGTAATAGGCAGTCTTTCAGTTTTTGCTCATTTGTTTCATCATCGAATCCATGTCAAGAACCATTCCTCTTTAGTTGTCCTCCTGTCAAACGAAAGAAAAACATCTGTTTAAATTGAATTCTTTTCTGTCCCGCAGGGAGGTCGAAAAATTGGCTTTGCGCTAGTGAATAATTCAAAGTCCGATCTCTTTTTTCTTCTTTTTGGATTTTGACGATTTCGCCTTCTTATTATAGTCCAATGCCAGGCCAATCCAATAGCCAAATTCTTTTTTAGTCTTCATCCCAGTTTCATCGATCATAACCCAACCCTTCATAGGCTTTTTTGTAAAATCCATTGTTCGACAACCCGTTTTTTCAACAGCAGCCTCATGCCCATCTGGATCAATCCGGCACATCATTTCATCTTTGATTATGCCCACACACATTTTTCCGTTGTATAAAAAGGATAGTCCGCCCATCATTTCTTTTTCTTCAACTTTGGCCAGATGAGCTAAACTTTCGCGGATTCTCTCAGCTAACTTGGTATCGTATGCCATTTTGGTAATTTATTCATTTTTGAGTTAACGATCTAGGGGGCATTAGAGATTTGGGGTTATATCAAACTTAAAAATAAATGCACAAATAGTTAACTTGGAGGCAATTCTGACGGCACGGAAGAGTCAAAAAATCACCGGAATAAAATATATAACACCAAGAAAAGTGATGAAGTGAGTTGGGACGCAGCCAATTCCAAAAACATCACTAACCGAAGCAGGTAATTGGCCGACCTGACTAAAAAAGTAATATTTTTGAAGCTTAACCAATGACAATGAAGACCCAATTGCTCTTAATGCTCATTCCCGGCTGCATTAACATTTTGACAGCGCAAAATGATTTTGTTGTTACCAATAAAAATGACACTATTCACGGAACGGTAAGCATAACCAGAGCGGGGGAGGTCAAAATAAAATATAGAAATGAAAGCGGAAAAAGAGATAGAGATACATTCTCAGCGAGCAGCATCAGAGCCTATTCACAAGATGGGCTTTTTTATGAGAGTCATCCGATTACACCGTTAAACAAGAATGCATCAATTGAGCGTGTATTGGTCATGAAAATTGAAAGCGGTACTTTGTCGCTTTATAAGGAAACCAACTATGGATATGCCACCACGGGCACGGGCGGACTGATGCCAATCTCTGAAACTAAATACTATTTCAAAAAGACAAACGAGACATTCATGACCAGGGCTCGTGCAAGCCAAAAGAAATTAATGACCTATTTCAATGATTGCGAGGAAGTCAGGAATGCATTGAATAATAAAACAATCAAAAAAAAGGATTTCAGATCATTTGTGAAATTGTACAACGAATATTGTGGCAAATGAAGAAAGATGCTCTCTACCCACTAGCCCTGGGCACTAACAGACTACAATTTAAAGGGCTCTTAATCTTGAGGTAAGGCGGGTAAAAATTGTTTTCGACCATACCAAAAATGGTAGTGAAGAGGATTGCTTCTAAGAAGAATGAAGTCCAGGATAACCTTTAAACCTGACCTTGATGATCGGATTTAATCATAAATTTGTCTGCTTTAAATACGTCTGATTTAATTAAAAGCCGGTGAGCAGTGAATATCCAGTTATGAAACACTCATTTAAAGCTGTGCTTCAAAATACCAACAAGGGAATGGATACAGCGTTTGTCGCCATCCCGTTTGACGTTGAAAAAATCTATGGTACAAGGGGTCAAGTGAAAGTTAAGGCCACCTTTGACGGATATCCTTACCGAGGTGTCATGGCAAATATGGGTGCTGGTTGCCATCAGATCGGGGTGGGAAAAGAGATCCGAAAAGCAATAGATAAAAAAGTGGGTGATAGTATCCTTGTCACCGTTGAGAAGGATTTAGAAGAACGCGTTGTTGACGTGCCCGCAGACCTTCAGCGCCTTTTAAACACAAACCGCAAAGCTAAATCAATATATGAAGAATTGTCATTCACTAACCGCAAAGAGTATGCGCTATGGATTAACTCCGCAAAGAAACCTGAGACGCGGAAAAAGCGTTTAGGCCAATTCGTTGACAAGCTTCTGCATGGAAAGAAAAATCCGTCACAAAAATAGCCCTGGTCTCTGCGCTAATGTCAGCCTTTTCATTAGGGCTGCATCCATGGAGCGGCTGCTTCGGACACGTTATGGGAATGAATTCACAGAAAATAATATTCTGCTAAAATGCGTGGTCTCGGAGCGTTCATCAAAATAGTCGACGCCATTCATATAGTCTGCTTGAAACATCTACCTCTTTAGCTGCATTGACTCCAACTCGACGTTGATTTGTTTAATGACCCCGTCTAGTTCCCTGGTTTGATCTAACATTTTGCTGATAAAAAAAGGGTAATCCGGATTAGACTCCTTCTGGCAAACTGAGGCTAAGCCAAGCAGTCGGGCAACAGGGCCTCTTAAGTGATGGGCATTGGTATGACTGTATTTAATTAATATTTCATTTTGCTCCTTGATCTTAACAGTTCGCTCCGCCACTTCTTTTTCAAGGTTCGAGTTTAGTAAATTGAGATGATCCTGGATTTGCAGTAGCTCTTCATTTTGTGCCGCAATTTCATTCGACTTCTCATGGAGCTCCACGTTGGCATTTCTCAAATGCAGATTCATTTTGTCGTAATTGTATTTTAACAGCCACGTCGCGTAGGTAAGAATGAAATACAATGTGGAATAGGTAATGGCGGCGGTGAGGGAACCTTCCACGCGCAAAGCAAAAACTGTATTGAGGACTAGGAAGGCAATGCCATGCATAACCCACATTGTCTTTCCCTTTAACATGATCGAAAAAATAAAGCCGGCCAACAGAACGACGGACAACGAAGTTGTAGTGTAAGGTGCGAACCAACGTTGATAAACCATGGCCATAAGTGCAATTGAAGTCACGATTAAAACTGCTGACGTGGGATATCTTTTCCTGATCAGATAAGACAGCAGACACGCCGATAATATCGTGGCAGCTACCAGGATTGATAATTTGTCCTGGGGGAATAACAGGACGTCAGATACAAGTACTAAAAAAACTCCAAGAATGGAGACTCTCAATAAAATATTCAGGAAGAACTTTTCGATGTTGGTTGTTTCCACATGGTTTCGTTTTGAGTGAAATAGTTATGGCTTTCTCGGTGTTTTCGCAAATTTATAAAGATAATGAAGGATAACATTTTGTCGCTGGCGCGCACTTTCGATTTTGTGAGGCTCGGTAAAACAAAGACCCCGGCATTACCCGGGGCCATATATCAAACAAACAAATCTTTAGATCACTATTGCCATACTGGTAAGGGCACCGGCAACTTTCAGATTGGATGCAGCGATCGCCTGCTGGTTTAACTCGAAGCGAAGTTTTTCATCTACAGTTTTGAAATTAATGCAGCTGCCCTTTGAACCCAGGCCTCTGCCGTTGGTAACAACCAGTGTACCCTTTCCCGCCACCTGGCCGTTTATTGCGTCAAACTCTTTGCTCTTACTGCTGTCTATGAATATTACCTGGCAATCGGTGACCTCTGATGCGCTGTTAAATTTCTTAATGACATAAGTCTTGTTGCCTTTCGGCTTGCCCCCATACCAAGCAGTCAAGGTGTTGTAGATATCGCCATTCCCCACGACGCCTATAACAAACTCTTTGCTGTTGTCACTGGCCGGCCACTGAACGTATTTCACAAAGTTGAATACCATCATGGAATAAACTTCGTGCATGGGGCGCTCTTGCGCGAAAGCCATCGAGCCAACCATCATTATTAATCCGGTCAATACTGCCTTTAATGTTTTCATTTTATTTTTGTGTTTGTGTTTAACGATACAAATGTAGGGGCACCTTGTTGCGCAGATAGACTAACCTTGACAACATACTTTCGGATGTAGGTTTTCCGGTGTCCCATCGAATAAAAGGAAATGTTTTTTGGAGTTATCTGATTTTAGAGCCGCAAAAATAAATTTACATCGTTTGCATCACTCCTCTGAAGGGTTATTTCATAGGTTGGGTAACCCTTAACTAGGTAATGAAAGTAAGATAGATGTTAATTTACCTGGGCCCCCGGCGATTTTCAGTCCAATGGGTTCCAATACAAACACTTGTACGGGGAATATTAAGGAGTCAGACGGCTACCCTTCAACGTTCTTATTTTTTAGGTAGACGAAAGACGTTGTTCCTGAATTGACTTCACTTTCTACTTCAAGCTTGCCACCAAGGCAATTACTTGTGTCTTAATTAAGTAGAGCCCAATCCCCCATCCATCACCATGATCATGAAATGGCCATTAAGATACGCTGCACTCAACGATATGATAATTCCGGCCTCCCGAAAGCTTTCGGGACCATGTGACCTCTAACAAAAAACTATTAACACATGAGCCGTTTAGACAGGGTAAAAAGTTGGTATATAACCCGTCACTGTCGCCGGGAAAAATACGGTGACTAAACGGGGAAAACCCAACCTATTTCAGTATTGAAAAAGAGGTAATAGGATGTATTTCCCACGCAGTCGCCCGAACGATTTCTTTTGCACCTTTCTTGGCCGTGTTTCTTGAAATCCCAATGTGTTCTTTGTCAAAAAGCATCCATCCGGTAAACTTTACTTCGTGACCTTGCAGGGCCTCGATTTCCTTTGGTGACCATTTCATTTTTTCCCTGAGTTTAGGAGTAATCTCCACCACCATCATATTGGATTTACTTTTTTCAGTTGCTTTCAGTGCTATTTCAATGTGATAGTCCCTGTCGGCTGAATCAGTTTTATCGCAATTGCAGCTTTCTTTGCCTTCGAGCTTGGGCTTAATAACTACGTATCCGGTGATCTCCGCAGCATCATCGTTGCTAAACCGATTGGTATCATCACCAGTTTTCAATACATCACTCAGCGAGATTGCAGAACTGATTTTTGAAGGAATTGTAGTTCTGTTTTTTAAAGGGTTTAATTCGGCTTCAAGTTTTGTTTTAACATGACCATTGACTGGATCACATTTCTCCTGTGCTTTAACGATGGTAAAGCACATTGTAAATAAAATTACCGAGGATGTTTTCATAAGTTTTAGGTTAGTGTTACTTCAAATTTACAAACCTGATAAATTTAAGATTGTAGTAAGAGAAAATATCCATGACTATATCGAAAATTCCTTTGCCCTCCTGCGCAAAACGTTTAAGGTTCAGTGCGGACTGTAGAAAAATGCCGAGTAAATTTTCCTGCTGCTGTTAAGTGTAGATGATCTTAATTTCGCAGGTATTCAAGACAAAATACTGCAGTTTCTTAATTTTATTTTAATCTCACCTTCATTTAAAATTTATTTAGCCTTTAACCGGTTTAGAGACCGATGTTTTAGTATTACCATAAAAATAAATGGGTGAAAGGCAAGCGCTTTCCTTATTAAAATATTTCGATTCTGGTCTTCTGTTTGATTTGTTAACCGTTGTTTTCGGAAAGAAATTTTAGCTGATCCGGTAATAACAAAAAATGCTAAGGGCTTATAAATACAGACTCTATCCAACTCCCGAACAAGCTGCTTACCTGTCCAGATCCCAGGGCTGCGTACGGTTTGTCTACAATTGGGGCCTTGAAAAGAAAATCAAATCCTATCAATCACAAAAGGAACAAGGAATTGAAAAACCAAAAAGCCTTTCCATTTACGATTTGTGCAAGGAGTTGGCTCAACTGAAAAAGAACCCTGAATTCAGATGGCTGAACGGCCCCCCCGCATCGTCGCTGATGTGGGCGTTGTATAACCTGGATAAAGCATTCAGAAACTTTTTCAGAAACTTTAAAAATGGAGGACTATCTGGCTTTCCAAAATTTAAGGCGAGAAGCTTCCGTGGAAGCCTTCAATTCCACCAGGGTTATTCCGTCGACTTTGCATCGGGCATTGTCAAAATGCCAAAATGCCCAAACGTGAAGTGCCTTTTCCATAGAACTTTCGAAGGTGAATTGAAAACAGCAACCGTATCTCAAGAGCCCTCCGGAAGATTTTTTATTTCCATCCTGGTGGAAACCAGGAACGAACTTCCCGATAAAAAACTTTTCGAAAAAGCTGTGGGTATTGACCTTGGGGTTAGGAATTTCATTACCTTATCAGATGGTAAACGATGGGATTCAAATTTGATTCTAAGCGGGGAACGTAAAAAACTTGCACGTGCGCAAAAGAAATTAACCCGAAAAGAAAAGGGATCAAAAAACAAAGACAAACAGCGCAGACGCGTTGCCCGGATGCATGAAAAAATAACTGATGCACGCAGCGGATACCACCAAAGGGTATCCTCTGAGTTAATAAATTATGCGGTTGAAAAGGAATATGATACGCTCGTGCTGCGCGATTATGACATTAGAAAAATCATGAAGAAACCAGATGTAATCGAAGAAGTTAAAAATGGAAAAACCTATTTTGAGAAAAATAACAGGGCAGTGAAAAGAAAAATTAATAATATGATATCCGATGTGGCCTGGGGAAAGTTTCTGCTCATCCTTAAAAATAAAGCCGATAAAGAAGGTATCAATATTGTAGAAGTTAATGGTGCATATACCTCACAAAAGTGCGCTCAATGCGGCTATGTAGCGGATGAAAACGTAAAAAAGGATGCTTTTGTGTGCCAGGCATGTGGTCACAAGGAGGATTCTGACTTAAACGCAGCGATAAATACAAAGGAAGAATATATTACCTCATTGATTGCATAGTTCTTTGAAAGTCTGAATAAAAAAAATAGGGTCGTGTAGGCCCGAATCTACGCCTGCGGAGATCAATTAAGTGGCGGTTGCTTGGAAGCAAGCCAGGTCGGTGATGCAGGAATACCCTTCACTTTTGAAAGGTAGCTACAACTTCCTAATGAATTGGCTTATGCGCTTGTTCATAGGACCTCATTTTGAAAAGTAGCTGTGACTACTATTCAAACCTTCTGACATATCTATTCTATGTCTGTAAAGCCGATTGAGAAATTTCAGGGCATCAAAAGGATTTGTTTCCGGCGTACCGTTGCAATAGGCGATATCAACCTCTGGCAAAAAGATAATACTAATGGAAGCGAATAAAACATTGATGGGGGCACTGACTTCATCTTGGAAATTCCAGGGTTACGGAACTTCCCATGGATTGTTCTGACTCAATGGATATCCTGGCATCGTGCATGGTGGCAATTTGTTTGCACAAGTAAAGACCGATTCCGTTTCCATTATTTCCCTGAACATTACCGCGATAAAACGGTTTAAAAACATTCTTTAACTCTTCAGAGGAAATTCCAGTGCCGTGGTCTTTTACATTTACCACTATCTTTTTTTCGCCCCCTTCAATATTTACTTCAACTTCTTTTTCAGTCGGACTGTATTTCACTGCATTTTCAATTATGTTAATGAACAACGCACGCAGTAAATCTGGGTTGGCCTTCACCTTCAGAACACTATCATCAATGGGATTGATGATATAATTTACATTTACCCTATCGGCATTGATTCTTTTGTTCCGCACAGCCTCAAATACAATGTCATCAATCCTTAAATCCGAAAAAGGAATATCATTTTTGTCGCGAGAGGCATGAGCGAGCCAGAGTAATTGTTCGCTCAACCGAACCAACCTGATTACTTCTTGCCTGAATGACTCGAGATGAAGCTTCCTGGCTTCTTCATTATCATCTAAGTGCGCAATTTCCAGTTCGCCTAAAATGATAGACAAGGGTGTTCTGATTTCGTGGGAGACATTCGCGATAAATACTTTTTGAGCGACAAAAGAACTCTCAAGCCTGATTAGCAAATCATTAATATTCCCAACAAGGTTCTTTATTTCCGACGCTTTAGTAATTTCATTAATGCGGCTATGCAGGTTGTGCTCGGTAATATTTTTGAGTTCATCTATTACCTGATTAAAGGGCCTCAAAAGATCACGTGCAAAAAACCAGCCGATCGTGGAAGTAAGAACAATTGACAGCAACCATGAGGCGGTAAGCAGGAATTTTAGCTTCTCAATTTTTAATAACCCCGTTCTATCATGCGCTCGAATCGAAATGACGAAGCTTCCCTGGTTATCAACATACAGCAAACCGGCCTGCTGATCGTCGCCGATAGAAACCTCTCTTTTTTTGTGTTGTCGAACATCCGTCAACCAGGCCACTGGCGGTTTTGAAAGCGCCAGATCTTTTGGCTCGGAGAATATCCTT
>Ga0210403_10005020_pt1 | contig 11304 bp, 8 predicted proteins | sample IncBWC19MmetaG_FD_150863 | JGI IMG/M metagenome (GOLD analysis project Ga0210403, IMG submission 150863) | Forest soil microbial communities from Barre Woods Harvard Forest LTER site, Petersham, Massachusetts, United States - Inc-BW-C-19-M | ecosystem: Environmental > Terrestrial > Soil >... | reverse complement strand
GAGGGATCTTGGTGTTAGCCTGCGCCACCAGTGTCGTCGCTTAAGGCAGACACCAGGTCCCTCGCTACGCTCGGGATGACAATGCGAAACGGGCACCACGCCGCGAAATCGGTCAGATCTTCTGTTTCTTCCACTTTCCTTGCTTGAACAAAATCGCGCTGGCCACCGCCATGGCGCTCTCCGCAATGGCAATTGAAGCGAAAACTCCATTCGATTTCATGTGCAGAGGGATCGCTAGCGAATAAGCCAGCGGAATCTCGAGCAGCCAGAAGCCGAAGAAATTCACGATGGTAGGAGTAATCGTGTCGCCCGCGCCGTTGAAGGCCTGCATCATCACCATGAAGTAGGCGTATCCCAAGTTGCCGTAGCTGATGATGCGCAGGCAGGCCGCTCCCAGCGGCACTATTGACGGATCCTGGGGGGCGAACAGCCGCACGATGGGCTCGGGAAAAAGTATGAAGATCACCCCTACCATGCCCAGGAAAAGTACGTTGTAGAGGCCGGTGCGCCAGACGGCTTTCTCGGCACGTTCCGGATGTCCCGCACCCAGATTCTGCCCCACCAGCGTGGCCGCGGCATTGCTCAGTCCCCACGAAGGCAGAATGATGAAGATCACGATGCGGATTGCGATGGTGTATCCGGCAAGCGCCTCAGCGCCAAAGATGCTGACGATGCGGACCAGGCCGATCCAACTGGTGTGCGCGATGGCGAACTGCAAAATCCCGGTCAGCGAAACGCGCACAAGCCGCCAGAGCACGTTCCAATGTATGCGGACTTGACTCTTTAGGATGCGCAGACGTTCCGTCCCCTTCATCAGCCGATAGAACTGGTAGAGCACGCCGATGCTGCGTCCGGTAAGAGTGGCCAGAGCCGCACCGGTCACGCCTAGGCGCGGGAACGATCCCCAACCAAAGATCAGGCAGGGATCGAGCACCAGGTTGATGATGTTCGATACCCACAGCAGGCGCATGGCGATCGCGGCATCGCCGGCGCCGCGGAAGATCGCGTTGTTCAGAAACAGCAGAAGCACAGCAAAACTTCCGCCCAGGCAAATTCTGGTGTAGCCGCTGCCGGTCGCAACGATCTCCGGCGACGCGCCCATCAACCGCAAAAGGTTTGGCGCCCAGATTCCGCAAGGGATTCCGATTGCCAGGGAAACAATGAACCCGAGAGCGATTGCCTGCACTCCCGCGACCGCCGCGCCTTCCGGATCTTTTTCTCCGATGCGGCGCGCCACCATGGCAGTGGTCGACAAGCTCAGGCCCATGGCCACGGCGAAGATCAGGCTCAACATCGACTCCGTGAGGCCGATAGTGGCTACGGCGTTCGCGCCCAGCCGTCCCACCCAGAAAATGTCGACCACCCCGAACAGCGATTCCAGCACCATCTCCAGCACCATGGGGACGGCTAAAAGTAAGATGGCGCGGTTCAGGCTGCCGGCCGTGTAGTCCTGGTGCGAGCCGCGAACGGCTTCCACCAGCGAGGCCCAGAGTGTGTGCGGCTTCTCCGCAATAGAGGTAGTGACTTCCATAGATGCCTGCGAGCTTTCCACGCTAATCTCCGGACGAACCGGGAGAATGCGTCGATGAAAATCCCAGAGACAAACGAGAGGTCCGAGCAAGCGGACTCAGAAGGATGGCGAACTACCGCGGGTACAACGTTGTCGTTTCCATGGCGCGAACCTTTAGGTGGAAGTGCAGGGGTCTACAAACAAATCTCAAGGATTGTATCGCGAAGCGACGGCATTCGACAAATTCGTTCCACCCCAGTGACCGCTCACTTCCTCGGTACCTGGGTCACGCGCGCGGTCACGGCCAGATTCCTCACCATGCCTCCCATGACCACGGGGCCGATGGGCGTCATCACGATGCCGCGGCTGTCGGCGCGGGGATCGTAGGTATTGTCGCTGGTAGTCTCCCACTGGTGGCGATGCAGGTCGTAGGCGAAGCTCACTTCGGACCCCTCTTGAGGCTTGCCGTCGTAGGCAACGCCCTTGTAGTCGTGAGGCGCGACGGTGCCGCCGGAGAAGAAGACCCGGTGATCGTGGCTGGAGCCACCGCCACCGATTCCGAAGCGCGCCGCACCGGGATGCGCGGGCAGCTTGCTCCATTCAATCTTGTCGTGATCTTTCTTGTCGATCTTGCCCAGCCAGCACTCCTCAGATGCCACGTAGCGCGGACCGCCCGCGGGGCCGGGCTTTGCGCCATCTACAATCACGATGCTCTCGTCAGCCACCCCGCCAGCTAAGCCGAAAACCGGAGTGCCCGGGAACGGAGTCGCCTGACTCCAAGTGTCCTTCTCGACGTCATACACCTGAACTGAATTGACCGGGCCAGTCGGCGATCGGCCGCCAATCAAGTAGATGAAGCGGTCATGGCTTACACCAGCCACCGCGCTATCGACGGGCGTCGGTATGTCCTTACCGCGAGACCAGCGGCGAGAGTTCGGCTCATAGACGTTGACGTCGGAAACGGTGAGTTCGCCTCCTTGACTATCAACCACATAGCCGCCCATTAAGATGACCAGCCCCTTGGCCCCGGCGGCGGAAGAATTTAGACGGCCCCCGACTCCGGGGACGGTGCGGCCTTCAGTCCACTTCGCATGCACCAGGTCCATGATGTAGACCTGATTAGTAACGTCGTCCCAGGTTTTGCGGGGACCGACACCCATCATGGAGAAGATTTGGAGGCCGTCTTTGAGACTGGCAACGGCGTTGCCGGAGACCGCGGCCGGCATCGAAGGGATCTTCTTTTGATCGTCCGCGCCGAGCACGATTAAGGCGCAGAGCGTCAGGGCAACAAGAACCGGCAGTTTCTTCATCGCAAGAGATATTACCCCACATTGCGCGATTTAAGGTGCCAGCCTCCGAACCGGGTCTTCAGAACCAGGTTTTCAGAACCAGCTCTTCAGAACCAGGTTTTGCGGCGGTACTCGCGGTAGGCATCGCCGAATGCGGCTTCCAGAACCTGAGCTTCGCGGCGGGCGCGCAGCGTCTGGATGATTACGATGAGCACAAGAAGCAGCCAGAGCGACGGCTGGCGCAAAAGCAGGATAAGTCCGGCAATCGCGACCGTGCCGAAAACATAGATCGGATTGCGTATCTTGGAATAAACCCCGCGTGTGACTAGCTGGCGGGCTTGGGGTGTTAGGGAGAAAGACTTGCCGAGTTGGTAGCGTGCGGCCGCAATTCCACCATAGCCCACGGCCACCAGGGCAGCGCCCACGCAGCGCTGCAAATTCCAGGGGATGCGCTGGGAAAATATCAGCCATAGAACTACGGCAGCCGCCACGATTTGCGCGACAGTAAAGGCAAAGAGTGGGCGGCCTTCCATGGATTTTCCCTCCTCATGTAATCAGGCCTATTCGATCAAGCCCTGGCGCACAGCGTGGATGTAGTCCGTATAGGCGGGCTGCTCACCGGCGTCGCGCACCTGTCTGGCGATCTGTCCCCGATGATACGCCGAGTGCAGCAGCACATGGGTCAAGACGTCTTCCACGGTGCTGATCCAGGGCTCGCCCTTGCTGTTCTTGTAGGCGACCTTGTTCGAGAGTCCGGCGGGAGAAAGCAGGCCGAGGCATTCGTGCCATAGCTGTGCGAGTTCGGTGATTCGCTCATCGCATTGCTCGGTGGTGAAGTCTGGCCACACGGGCAGGCTTTGCGGTTGCTTGCGGATGCGCTCCAGCCAGAGCCGCTCGGCAGAAAGAATGTGCGCCAGAAGTTGCAACTGGCGCACAGCCGGATGCGGGCTCGCCTTTAACCCGGCGAGCACTTCGCGATTCGCCCAGGCATCATAGGCGAACTGGCGGCGCAGATGTTCGAGTAGTGTCACGATTCTTAGTCAGCCTTAAGTCCCCGTGGAGTTTATCATCGGAAAAGCATTGAAGACTGTGTTAACAGTCCGTTCACAATCGGGAGGTAGACTAGCGTAACATGCCCCGCAAAGCTGCCCCATCGCGAGCCGCGCTTGAAAACTCTGGCGTAGTTGATATCGCCGATGCGGTGCCTGCTCCGACGCAGGAGGGCGGCAGGAGATCCGTCAAGAAAGGAGGCGGATCGCTCGACGATCTGGCGCGCACGGCGCTCAAGGCTTTCCTCATCGCCCGCGACGCCGCCTTCAACATGCGCGACCTGCTTACCCATTCTTCGCGCATGGCGTTTCTGGCCATCAAGGACTGCGAGAAGGAACTCGACATCATCGAGCGCTATATTGATGAGCGCTTGCCGGCGGCCATCACGCGCGTGAATGAGGCGCGGGCCCGGCAGTTGCTGACCAGCCTGAAGTGCACCACGGATCTGGAACGGATTGGCGATCTGATGATGAGCGTAGCCATGCGCGTGCAGTCGCGGACGGAAAAGATGGCGGCCTCCGATGTGCGCCAACTGGTGGAAATGTCGGCAACGCTGCGCGAGATGCTCGATCTGGTTTACCGGGGATTCGTTGACCTCGATCTGGAATGCGCCCGCAAAGTCCTGCAAATGGACAAAGACATTGATCGCGTCTGTCATGGGCTATTCCAGAAACATCTCACCGAGCACGCCACGGACAACAATCCTTCGAGCTTCGATGTGCTGCTGATGGCGCAAGCTTTGGAGCGCGCCGGGGACCACACCACCAATCTCGCCGAAGACCTTTACAGCCTGATCGAAGGCCGCAGCCTGCGGCATGCGCCGAAGAAGCGGGCAGCGACCTAAAAGCAGTGGTCAGTGGTCAGTGGTCAGTCCCACCTGCGACCATAGGTACGGTTTTCTCTGGCCACTGATCACTGACCACTGGCCACTGCCTTCCGAAATTCATCATTCGTTAACACGCGGGAAACATTCTCGCAACATTTCCAACATACATTCTATGCAGAACCCGGCTCCGACGTAGGGCTCTGGATCCGCGACCACGCCACCATAAGTGACTATGCACTCTCCCACGGGATCGTACGAACCGCTCGGTGATGCGGGCATGGCTGGTGTGTCCCGCTGCCTGGTCTTTGTAGTGGAAGACGAGGAAGACATTGCACGTCTGATCTCTCACAACTTGCAGGCCGCCGGCTTTGATGTGCAGAGCTTTGTCAGCGGCGCGTCTCTGGTGTCGGAAGCCCTGCGGGAGATGCCGTCGCTTTTTCTGTTGGACGTGATGCTTCCCGGCGCCGACGGTTTTGATTTGTGCCGCCAGATCCGGCAGACCCCGGCTCTTTCTTCGACACCCATCATTTTTTTGACCGCCAAGACGGCCGAGGCCGACCGCGTCAAGGGTCTCGAACTCGGGGGAGACGATTACATTACCAAGCCCTTCAGTCCGCGGGAGCTAGTGGCGCGGGTGCGCAGCGTCCTGCGGGGCTTGCGCCAGGCGCCGGTGACGGCGGAAGTTCTGCGGATCGGCGATCTTGAAATCGACGCTTCGTCGATGACCGTGCAGGTGCAGGGCAGGGCGGTTCTTACCACCGTGCGCGAATTCCGCCTGCTGGAATATCTGGCAACGCACTGCGGACGCGTGCTCACGCGCGACCAGTTGCTGGATGCAGTGTGGAAAGAGACTCCTTTTGTAACGCCGCGATCTATTGACGTTTACGTGCGGCGATTGCGGGAGAAGATAGAAGCCGATCCGCGTCACCCGAAGTATCTGAAGACGCTGCGCGGCATTGGCTATCGCTTCGAATCGCCTAAATAGCAGTCGCCAGCCGCCAGTTGGCAGTTGCCAGTTCTAGTCTCCCTCACATACGTTTGGTTTTGCTGGCAACCGGCAACTGCCCTTTGATTTATCCTGTCTAATCGCGTCCTAAGCCTCAATCCTCATGACTCGATCCAAACCATTGTGGAAAGCGGACGATCAAAAGGCCCGTTTGTCCGAGCTTACGGCGCAATCGGACGACTCCGCCAAGGATCAACCCCTGCGGCGGGACGTGCGCTCGCTGGGCGCCCTGCTGGGGCGGGTGCTGGTGGAGCAAGTGGGCCAGGAGTTATTCGATACCGTCGAAGAGTTGCGGCGACTGATGATCCGGCATCGCGAGCGGGTCTGGTATAGTCCTGCGGCCGGCGCTCGCGGGGAACTCATGGCCAAGGCTCAGGCGATGATTTCGAAAATGGATCTGGCACGCGCTTACCAGGTCACGAAAGCGTTTGCCATCTATTTCGAACTGACGAATCTGGCGGAGACCAACCATCGCAAGCGCCGACGCCGTGCCGGAGAGTTGAACCGGCAACGCGCGCCCCTGCCCGGATCTTTTCACGGGACGCTGCTGCGCATGAAGGAAGAGGGGATCTCCGCCGACGCGGCTCTGGCGGCCCTTCGCCAGATCGCGGTGACCCCAGTGTTCACCGCCCATCCCACGGAAGTGGCACGGCAGACGGTTTTGCTGAAACGCCGCCGCATCGCTGAGCAATTGGCGCGGCTGGATCGGCTTCCTCTTCCCGTGGGTGAGGCCCTGCGATGCGAACAAGTCATCCATGCTGAGATTGCGTCGCTCTGGCAGACCGACGAAGTGCGGCAGACCAAGCCCACGGTGAACGACGAGATCCGCATGGGACTGCGCTACTTTCGTCTTTCGCTGTTTGAAACGCTGCCGCGTATTTACGACGAAGTGGCGGAAGTGGTGGAGGCAGTTTACGGCACCGTTCTCAACGTGGTCGATTTGCCGAACCTGCTGAGCTTCGGGTCCTGGATTGGTGGCGATCGCGATGGCAACCCGCTGGTCAAGCCGGAGTGTGTGAAGGATGCGCTGGAACTGGCGCGGACGGTGATTCTTCGCGAATACGTTCGTGGAGTCGAGTACCTGAGCGATTGCCTGAGTTCGTCCTTGCTTCAGGTAAACGCTTCGGCGGAAATTGTTTCACGCCTGGCGCAATACAGGGGCTCGATGCCCGAAGCCGCCATGCTCTGGGGGCCGGACAACACAGTGGAGCCTTACCGGCGCCTGCTTTCTTATGTGCTTCACCGCTTGCAGCGCAGCCGGGAGGGCGTGAAGGTCCAGGATTCGTATGTGGACGCGGCGGAATTTGAATCCGATCTGGTTCTGCTGCGGTCAAGCCTGATGGCGAATCGCGGGCAACGGCTGGCGGAGGCTTTTGTCGATCCCTTGTTGTTGCAACTCCGAACTTTTGGTTTCCACCTCCAGGTTCTTGATGTCCGCCAGCATGCCCGCGTGCATGCGGCAGTTCTGCAAGAAATCGGCACAAAGAAGATCGACCTGAACAAGATCGGACTAAGAGACGCGGACCTAAGAAAGACCAAGCTGAGAAAGGACGAATTAAGAAAAACCGGCCCGGAGCTGGCTGTAGGGGCTGCTTTGCCTCACACTAGCGAAACTGTTTCTGCTCAGACGCAGGAGTTAGTCGAGACATTCCGCACGGTCCAGGAACTCAAGCGCACTTATCCGGCGCAGTCGATCCGTCAGTACATCATCAGTGGTGCGGAGTCTGAGGAAGATGTGCTGAACGTGGTCCGGCTGGCGAAGTCGTGTGGAGTCGGTCTGGCTGGCGCTGGCGATAGCGCATCATTAGTAGACCCGGGCCTGATGCCGGTGCCGCTGTTTGAGTCCATCGATTCTTTGCGCGCGGCGGGCGGCGCGATGCGGCGTCTGTGGCGGAGTCCCGAGTACCAGCCGCTGCTCGATTCCTGGGGACGCTGGCAAGAGGTGATGCTGGGCTACTCCGACTCCAATAAGGATGGAGGAATGCTGACCAGCACTTGGGAGCTGTACAAAGCGCACCGGGAACTGAATGGAGCAGCGCAAGAATGTGGAGTGAGGCTGCGACTGTTTCATGGGCGCGGCGGGACCGTGGGGCGCGGCGGCGGGCCTACGCATGCGGCAATCCTAGCACAGCCTGAGGGATGCTTTTCTGGACGAATCCGCATCACTGAACAAGGGGAAGTCCTCAACTGGAAATATGCGGATGCCGTGCTGGCGGAGTGGAACCTGGAACTGATGATTGCCGCCAGTTTGGAAGCGCTCACTCGATCGAGCATTCGGCAGGCAAAGGTAAAGGATCAGGCACGATGGGAAGAGGCCATGGAGGAAATGTCGGCGGAGGCTTACCGCGTGTACCGCCGCGACATCGCCGAGAATGCCGAAGTGCTGGAATACTTTGAGCAGGCTACACCGATTCTTGAATTGGATGCCGCGCGCATCGGCTCGCGGCCATCGCGCCGGACCAAAGGCCGCCGTCTGGAGGATCTGCGCGCCATCCCGTGGGTGTTCGGGTGGATGCAGAGCCGCCATGCCGTGCCTGCCTGGTACGGAGTGGGCCAGGGTCTACATAGTTTTGCAGGGAAGGGAAGGGCGCACGAGCAGTTGTTGCGCCAGATGTTAAAACAATTCGCCATCTTCTCAGACCTGGTGCGCAACGTCGAGCTCGGCATGGCCAAGGCTGACTTTCACATTGCTCGGGTTTATTCCGGGCTGGTAAAGAATGCGGGGTTGCGCACGCGCGTCTTCACTATGCTTGAAGAGGAGTTTCTGCGGTCGCGGCAAATGATTTTGCGCATCTCTGGTCAACGCGAGCTGCTGGCCCGCAACCGGGTGCTGGCGCGCTCCATTCACCTCCGCAATCCCTATGTGGATCCGATGAGCTTGATCCAGGTCGAGCTTTTGCGGCGCAAACAGCGCGGGGAGGACTTGGCCAAACTCGAGTATCCGCTGGGTGCGACCATCAACGGTATTGCAGCGGGATTGCATAACACGGGCTAGGCGTGAGTCGCTCCGCTAACCGTGCGGGCTGCGGGTCGTCTATAGTATGTTGTTCTACGGAAAAGGCTGGAGTGTGCCGTTTCGTCCCTGCGCTATGCGGAACCTGCGTCTTCCTATGTGCGTACCTTTAGCTTGTGGCGTACCTGCAAAAAGCCATTGCTCTAACTTTATCTACTTCCCGGAAACGAGGCCAAATGTTTAATCCCAGAGTCATTCTGTGTTCTCTACTCCTGATGCCTGTGGCGGTGTTCGGGCAAAATGCAAACTTCAATTCCTCTTCAGCTGCAACTGCCGGAGCCGCCGGGGAAACCAAAGCTCCCCAGCTCGAACATTTTGATCCCAACCTTGTCGACCCGACGCTGAGCCCTTGCGACGATTTCTACAAGTACTCCTGCAACAAGTGGCTCAAGGCCAATCCAATTCCGGCCGACCAGGTGTTCTGGAGCACAGGGAGCGGTCTGGAACTGTGGAACGAAAACGCGCTGCGCGAGACTTTGGAAGCGAGCAGCAAGAACGATCCCAAACGCAGCCCGGTGCAGCAGAAGATCGGCGACTACTGGGCGGCCTGCATGGACGAAGGCGGCATCGAAGCCGCCGGACTGAAGCCTCTACAGCCGGAACTAGACCGCATCGCCGCGCTCAAATCCAAGAAAGAGATCACGCTCGAGATCGCCCATCTCCATCACATGTTTCCCGGCGCATGGGAGGGGAACGACAATCAGACGAACGCCCCGTTTTTCGGTTTTGCTGGCGGGCAAGATTATGACGACGCTTCGAAAGTGGTGGCGCAGATCGATCAGGGCGGCCTGAGCCTGCCCAATCGCGACTACTACATCAAAACCGATGAAAAGTCCGTGGAAACGCTTAAGAAATTCCGCGCGCATGTGCAGAAGATGTTTGTGCTGGCCGGGGAGACGGATGCGCAAGCGGCTGCTGACGCGGGCATTGTAATTGAATTGGAGACCGCGCTGGCAAAACCACAGATGGATAACGTCAAGCGCCGCGATCCGAAGAACATCAACAACAAGATGAGCCTGGCGGAGATCCGCGCGCTGACGCCGTCCATCGACTGGGACGTATACCTGAAGGCCGTGAAGGCCCCGGTTAGCGAGCACTACATTGTGAGTGCGCCGGAGTTCTTCCGCGCCGAAGATAAATTGCTGGTGGAACATCCGCTGGAGCACTGGAAGACTTACATGCGCTGGCAGGCGATTCACCGGGCCGCGCCCTTCTTGACGAAAGCGATGGTCGATGAGAATTTCGATTTCTTCGCGCACACGCTGGCCGGGCAGGAGGAGCAGCTTCCGCGCTGGCGGCGCTGCACTCGGGCGGCCGACCGCGATTTAGGGGAAGCCCTCGGCCAGGCTTATGTGGACCGCGCTTTTCCGCCGGAGAGTCGGGCGCGCACCATCGAAATGGTGCATGCTATCGAGCAGGCGATGCAGAATGACATTGAAAGCGTCAGCTGGATGACGCCTGCCACCAAGGCACAAGCCATCGTCAAGCTGAAGGGAATCGAAGACAAGATCGGCTATCCTGCGCATTGGCGCGATTATTCCAGCGTCAACATCACCCGAGAGAGTTATCTCGCCAATGAGGGGCAGGCCTCGTCGTTCGAGTTCGAGCGCTGGATCGCCAAGATCGGCAAGCCGGTGGACCGCGGCGAGTGGACCATGACTCCGCCGACGATCAATGCTTACTACGATCCGCAGCTGAATACGATTAATTTTCCCGCCGGCATTCTGCAGCCGCCGTTCTTCGAAAAGGGCATGGATGATTCCGTGAACTACGGTGCCATCGGCATGGTCATTGGTCACGAACTCACGCACGGATTCGACGATCAGGGACGCAAGTTCGACGCTCATGGCAACCTGCGCGACTGGTGGACCGCGGAAGACGCGAAGCAATACGACGAACGCGGCAAGTGCATCTCTGACGAATACACGCAGGACGTTCCGGACGCCGGGCCCGGGGTCAAACAGAACGGCTTGCTGACCCAGGGCGAGGATACGGCCGACAACGGCGGTCTCCATCTCGCGCTGAATGCGCTGGAGGCCGATCTCAAGAAGCAGGGGAAATCGCTGGACGACAAAGGTCCGGACGGCTGGACCTATCGCCAGCGCTTCTTCCTTTCTTATGCTTACTCATGGTGCTCGGCCGTGCGTCCGGAAGTGGCGCGCATGGTCGTGACCACTAACCCGCACTCGCTGCCCATCTTCCGCATCGACAACGTGGTTTCCAACATGTCGGAGTTTGCTCAGGCTTTTGGTTGCAAGGCTGGTCAGAAGATGGTTCGGGCGAACGCTTGCAGAGTGTGGTGAGCGGACGCTCTTAGGAAGAGTGTCGTTAATTAAAATGGGCCAGCCCGAGGGCTGGCCCGCCTCTTTTCCAACATCTGGCAGCGTGTCTAACGGTTGATGTCGTCCTTGGACTGCAAGCGCTTTGCATAGTTCTCCAACGTAGATTTGTTGGCCCGATCCACGCCCGCAAGCGCCGCCTGCATTTCTTTTGAAGCTTTTTCGAAATCGCCCTGAGCGCTATAGACGCGGGCCAGTCCGAGATGCGACGTCCAGAAATCGGGGAATTTCTTTGCGTTGGAGCGGAAAATCGCCAGCGCCTCTTCCTGCT
>Ga0210403_10005017_pt1 | contig 11308 bp, 10 predicted proteins | sample IncBWC19MmetaG_FD_150863 | JGI IMG/M metagenome (GOLD analysis project Ga0210403, IMG submission 150863) | Forest soil microbial communities from Barre Woods Harvard Forest LTER site, Petersham, Massachusetts, United States - Inc-BW-C-19-M | ecosystem: Environmental > Terrestrial > Soil >... | reverse complement strand
ATTCGCTGGAGAAGACGCTGCGGGAGATACAGAAGACGTCGACGGTGATTTATACGATTGGATTGCTGGGGCAGGAAAACAAGCGGAGCGCGAAGAACGCGAAGAAGGCGCTGACGGAGATTGCGGTGGCGTCGGGCGGGCTGGCATTTTTCCCGGAGAACGTGGACGATGTGCACGCAATCTGCGAGCAGGTGGCGCACGATATCCGGCACCAGTACACGTTGGCGTATTATCCGTCGAATGGAGCGAAGGACGGGACGTTTCGCGCGGTGCATGTGGACGTGATTCCGCCGCGGGGACACGGGAAGTTGGTGGCGCGGACAAGGAACGGGTATTACGCGCCGACGGCGAGCAGCGGGGTTTCCGGGAAGTAGCTGCCTCTGACATTTCTACGACAACTCAGTCAGGAAACTGGCGCCGTGAGGGATCGCGGCGCCGAAATTTTGGGCTATGGTTTGGCCCATGTCGGCGAGGGTGGCTCTGGTTCCTAAATTTGCGCCGGTTTTTTGGGCGGGGGTGTAGGCGAGGATGGGGACATACTCGCGGGAGTGGTCGGTGGTTTTCCATCGGGGATCGGGATCGCAGCCGTGGTCTGCGGTGATGATTAAGAGATCTTTTGCGTTGAGCAATTTCAGATAGGGTGCAAGTTGCGCGTCGAATTCTTCGAGCGAGCGGGCGAAACCTTCGAGATCCTTGCGATGGCCGTAAAGCATATCGAAATCCACCTGGTTGCAGAAGATGAGGCCGTTGGGCCGCTGCTGAAGCGCTGCGGTCAGCTTTTCCATGCCATCGGCGTTGGATTTGGTCGTGGCGTAGTCGTCCACGCCGCGGCCGTTGTAGATGTCGTGAATTTTTCCGATGCCGAAGACGGGGATTTTCTTTTTGGCTAGCACATCCATGAGCATTGGTTTGGGCGGATCGACGGCGTAGTCGTGGCGCCGGGAGGTGCGGGTGAAATGGCCGGCGGTGCCTTCGAAGGGGCGGGCGATGACACGCCCGACGCGATGCTTGCCGTCCAGAAGTTTTCTTGCGATTTCGCACATTCGATAAAGCTCGGGGACGGGTATGACGCTTTCGTGAGCGGCGATCTGGAAAACGCTGTCGCCCGAGGTGTAGACGATGGGCTTGCCAGTGCGGACGTGCTCGTCGCCGAGTTCTTTCAGGATTTCAGTGCCGGAGGCGGGTTTGTTGCCTAGCGTTTTGCGGCCGATCTGCTTTTCGAACGGCTCGATGATTTCTGGAGGGAAGCCATGGTGGTAAACGGGAAAGGCCTGGTCGAGCCAGACGCCGGCCATTTCCCAGTGGCCCGTGGTGGTGTCTTTGCCGGGCGAGTGCGTGGCGCCTTTTCCGTAGGAGGCTTTGGGAGCGGCTGCAGGATGGAGATTGCTTAGCGGCGCGATGTTGGCCAGGCCGAGTTCGACGAGAGTGGGAATTTTCAAGAGGCGATATTCGGCGATGTGCCCCAGGGTGGTGCGGCCGGTGTCGCCGTAGTCGGCAGCGTCGGGTAGCGGGCCGATGCCGACGCTGTCGAGGACGATCCAGATTATTCGGTCGAACCCTGCCATCTTTGAAATTCCTTGGATGCTCTAGCGAACTCTAGCACAGGGATTTGGGTCGTTGTGAATTGACGTTGGGCCGTTGGAGACATACGATGCCCGCAGACAGGCGACCGTCGTGCGTAGGCGTTCGAGGGATAGCCGAAAGGTGCCCCCGATCAGGTCGGGGCCGCCATAGGATTGTTGGTCGGAGGGGTTCAGGCCGCAAAAGCGGGAGCTTCGCTCCCGCAGTCAATATATAGAGCGGAACATTTGGGTGGAAAATGCGTAGTTACAGGTAGAGAGGTCGGAGATGACGGAAAATCGCAGGGTTCGGAGCGGGTCGGTGGTGTTTCCGATGCTGCTGATTGCGTTTGGCGGGTTGATTCTGCTTTCGCGCGCGCTGCCGAATTTTGATCCCTGGCCGGTGGTCGGGAAGTATTGGCCGCTGATTCTGATTTTTGCCGGGGCGGGGATGTTCTGGGACCGTTCGCGGCGGCTGCGAAATCCAGAGGCCCCTGCAGTATTTCCCGTTGGGACAACATTAGGAACCGTTGTCTTTCTTTTGGTGCTGCTTGGTTTGATCTGGAAGGGGCACACCTATGCGTCCCACGAGTGGCCGAGCCACTCGACGTCACGGTCGCACAAAGTAGAATCGATCGACGCGAAAGGCGCAAAATCCTTGCGCATGTCGGTGAAGATGCCGGCGGGAGATCTGGCGATGAGCGGCGGCGCGGTATCGCTGTTGAACGCCGATTTTTCTTTTGGAAACTCTTGGAACGCCCCGAAAATCGAATACTCGGTGCGCAATGGCGAGGGAGAATTGAGTGTTGACCAGGAAGGTGGCGGGACGCTGGTTACGAACTCCGACAATACCTGGAGTCTGAAGGTGAACGATACGATACCGCTGGATCTGGAGATTGATATCGGGGCGGGGCGCGGCGTTTTGCGATTCGCGAAGGTAGACCTTACGCGACTGGAGCTGAACATCGGGGCGGGACAGGCGGACGTGGATCTTTCGGGCGAGCGCGCCAAGGATCTGGAAGCGGAAATCAAAGGCGGCGTAGGCGAGGCGACGATTCGTTTGCCCAGGGATGTGGGCGTGGTAGCCGTGGTGCATGGCGGACTGGGCTCGATTGACACGCACGGTTTGAAGGAAGAAGACGGGCAGTATGTGAATGAAGCGTACGGGAAGTCGCCGACGACGATTCATCTCTCCGTGAACGGCGGGATTGGCAGCATCAAGCTGCAGCAGCAATGAAAGTTTCAACGACCTCGAAGCTTGGTTTTGTCGTCACTCAGGTTCAGCGCGCTATATGGATCGTACACTTTCGGGGTGGTCAATTTGGTATTCCACACCAGCCGTGTCAGTGCGCCGTAAATAACTAGCGGAAGACCGTACAACAGAAAATTAGACGCTGCTGGAATTAATTTGAAGATTCGCCAATTGTGCCGCATGCCTAAGAATTCAATCGTCCAGAAAACTACCAACACCCCGAACGTACTTCCAAAGAACAAAATTCTGCCCAGTTCGTAGGGAAGCCGCAACGGAGTATGGCAATTTTCACACCGAAACCAGTATTGGATATCATCGGGTGGAGCGCTAAGAAGGAAATTGCATTTTGGACAGTTCGGCATCGGTGCCTCACCCGCTTTGGAAGAAATATACCCAATTTGGGCGGAATTTGCCCCCGACTCCTTCGAGTCGTATACTTTGAAGTTTAGGCAGTGTGCGGAAAGCGCGCTGTCCGGGCTTCCCTTTGGCTACGAGCGAAACCATACCGCCCATCCTCGAGCAACAGGAGGTTTTGCGCATTCGCGGGGCGCGTGTGCACAACCTGAAGAACGTCAGCGTGGATATTCCGCACAATGCGCTGACGGTGGTTACGGGTGTGAGCGGATCGGGCAAGTCTTCGCTGGCGTTCGATACGGTGTATGCGGAGGGGCAGCGGCGGTATGTGGAGTCGCTTTCGGCGTACGCTCGACAGTTTCTGGAGCGGATGGAAAAGCCGGATGTGGATGAGATTTCGGGGATTGCTCCGGCGGTGGCGATCCGGCAGAAGAATTCGACGCGCAACCCTCGGTCGACAGTAGCGACCTCCACGGAAATTTACGATTATTTGCGGCTGCTGTTTGCGCGGTGTGGGCAGACTTTTTGTATCAAGTGCGGCAGCGAGGTTCGGCGGGATTCACCGGATGAGATTGCCAACCGGGTGCTGTCGCTGCAGCCGGGGCGGCGGTTTTATGTGCTGTATCTGTTGCGCATGCCCACAGCCGAGACGAGCGCAGCGGGGAAACGCGTAGCGCGAAAGAAGCCCGCGCCGCTTACTCAGGAGGCGCTGCGGCTGATCCTTGCGGAATTACAGAAGCGAGGGTTCAACCGTTTGTATCAAGACGGGCGCGTGCATGAGTTTTCTTCGCCGGAAACTTTGCTGGATGTGAATTTCGCGAAGCCGGTGTGGGTGCTGGTGGATCGGCTGGCTGTGAACCCGGAATCGCGGTCGCGGCTGGTGGACTCGCTCGAGATTTGTTACCGCGAGGGCGGGGAAGCGATTCTGGAATTCGTGGCCGAAGGCGCAGGTGGCGCTGTTGAGCGACTCACGTTCAACGAGCGATTCGAATGCAAGAACGACGGGACGTTGTACCAGGAGCCGGAGCCGCGGCTGTTTTCGTTCAACAATCCATATGGCGCGTGTCCGCGTTGCCAGGGATTTGGCAATACGATTGATTTCGATTTGAACCTGGTGGTGCCGGACGCGAGCAAATCGCTGGATGATGGCGCGATTGAGCCGTGGACCAAGCCGAAATACCGGGTGCTGCTGCAGGAAGCGAAAAAATGGGCCAAGACTCGCGGTGTGCCGACGAACGTGGCGTGGCGGCAGCTCACGGCAGAGCAGCGGCGGCTGATTCTGGAAGGCGATCCGGAAAATAATTTCGAAGGCGTAAAGGGATTCTTCGCCTGGCTGGAGCGAAAGAAATACAAGTTGCATGTGCGGGTGTTTTTGAGCAGATACCGCGGGTATGCGACTTGCCCGGAGTGCGGCGGGACCCGGTTGCGGGCCGAGGCGCGCGCGGTGCGGATTACCGGACAATCGATCACCGACCTTTGCAAGCTGACAGTGAAGGACGCGCGAGTATTTCTTGCGGAGCTGAAGCTGACCGAAGCGCAGGGGAAGATTGCGGACAGGATTCTGGAAGAGATCCGCACGCGCCTGCAGTTTCTGGACGAAGTTGGGCTGGACTACCTGACGCTGGACCGGCTTACTTCGACGCTTTCTGGCGGGGAATCGCAACGCATCCAGCTGGCGACTTCACTTGGATCGCATCTGGTGGGGGCGATGTATGTTTTGGATGAGCCTTCGATTGGATTACACCCGCGGGACACGAAACGGCTGATCGACATTCTGAAATCGCTGCGCGATCTGGGCAACACAGTTCTGGTGGTGGAGCATGACCCGGACACGATTCAGGCGGCGGACCGGGTGATTGATCTGGGGCCCGGCGCGGGTGAACTTGGCGGGAAACTGCTTTTCTGCGGGACCTACGACGAAATTCTGAAGGATCCGAAATCCATCACCGGGAAATACCTGAGCGGGGAATCGCGGATTCCCGTTCCAGCCACGCGGCACAAGCCTACGGGAAAATTTCTCCGATTGTATGGGGCGACGCTGCACAATCTGCAGAATGTGGATTTGATGTTGCCGCTGGGGACGCTGACTGTTGTGACTGGAGTGAGTGGTTCAGGAAAATCCACGCTGGTGCACAACGTACTTTATCGGGCGCTGCTGGCGAAGCGGAATAGTGCGAGCATCAAGGAATTTTGCGACCGGCTGGACGGCGACGAGCAGATCAAGGAAGTGATCATCGTGGATCAATCGCCGGTCGGGCGCACGCCGCGCTCGAATCCGGCTACATATATGAAGGCGTTCGATGCCATCCGCGATGTTTTTGCGGAGACGCCGGATGCCAAGCGGCGGGGATATGCGGCGGGGCATTTTTCGTTTAACGTGCCGGGCGGACGGTGCGAGACGTGCCAGGGCGACGGAACGGTGACCGTCGAGATGCAATTTCTGGCAGATGTGGAACTGATTTGCGAGGAGTGCCGCGGGCAGCGATTCAAATCGAGCATTCTTGAGGTGCGCTACCACGGGAAGAATGTGCACGATGTGCTGGAGATGACCGTGCGCGAGGCGCTGGCGTTTTTCGTGAATGTGCCGAAGGTGGTTTCGAAGCTGCGGGTTTTGAATGAGATTGGACTTGGATATTTGCGGCTGGGGCAGTCGGCGACTACCTTATCCGGTGGAGAGGCACAGCGTTTGAAGCTGGCGGCGCATCTCACGCGTTCGGAGAATCAAGGCATCCTTTATATTCTCGATGAACCGACGACCGGATTGCACTTTGACGACATCGCGAAATTGCTGGGCGCGTTTCGGCGGCTGCTGGAATCGGGAGCGTCGCTACTGGTGATCGAGCACAACCTGGATGTGATCAAGTCCGCCGACTGGCTGATTGACATGGGGCCGGAAGGCGGCGACCAGGGTGGAAAGATTATCGCGACGGGGACGCCGGAGCAGGTGGCACGGAATGCCCAGTCGCACACGGGACGTTTTCTGGCGAAGGCGCTTGCGAGCGGAAATGGCAGCGCGAAGCGCGCGGGCAGCAACGGCACGGCGGCGGGCGACGGCTCCACCAATGTGCGCGCTGAAAACGGGAAACCGATTTCGCGGGAGCCGTAATGCGGAATAGATTGCAGCGAAGACTCTCGGTTGGACTTCTTGCTTCGCTTTTCGGCGTTCCGCCTTCCGTGTTTCCTGCTGCCAGATTCCAGCAAACTCAAAATCCTTCCGGCAAACCTCCACAAGCCAAAACACAAAAAGTGCAGAATCCGTTGAACGACCTGCTGGACGAGGCCCAGGCGGCGTTGGATAAAAATAATTTTGAGACCGCCATTCCGCCGCTCCAGAAATTTATTGCGGAAAAACCGGACGTGGCGTTCGCGCATTTCGAGCTGGCTTACGCGTATACGGGGCTGAATCGAGCCGAGGAAGCTCGGGCAGAATACGAGCGCTGCGTGGCGCTGGACCCGAAGATGGCGGAGGCGCACCTGAATCTCGGTATTTTGCTGCTGGAGAAGGATCCAGCGGCGGCAGTGGCTCCACTGCGAAAGGCTGTTGATCTTTTGCCCAGCCAGAGCCGGCCGCGTTTTCTTTTGGGAGTTGCGTTGGAGCGTTCGGGAGACTTGGCAGGGGCGGCGGAGTCGTTTGAGTCCGCTTCGCATCTGGACGCCGCTGACACTGAGGCGCTGACCCATCTCGGTGGAGTGTACCTGCAACTGAAAAAGCCGGCGGACGCTGAAAAAAAGTTTCGCACGGTTCTCGAAAGGCAGCCGAAGTCCACGATAGCGCTGCGCGGGCTGGCGTTGAGCCTTGATGCGGAGGGCAAGCCGGAGGCGGTTGAGGCTTACCGGAACTACCTGGTTGTGGATCCCCAGGACTCCACGATGCGGGCTCGGTTTGTTCAATTGCTGGTTGCGAACAAGAAGTTTGACGAGGCGCTAGCGGAGACAGAAAAGTCCGGGAACGGGCAAGCTGCGTCACTGGATGCGCTTCGCCTGCGCGCCGATATCCAGATCGGGCAAAATAAAATCGATGAGGCCATCGTGACACTGAAGCAGGCGATCGCACTTGCGCCGCGGGATGCGCAACTCCACGGGGGGCTAGGGCGGCTGTACTTGCAGAAACGCGATTTTGCCGATGCCGAGCGCGAATTGAAAATTGCCATTCAACTGGACAAGGGGAACGTCGTTTACTGGAAGGACCTGACGTCCACATTTTATCTGGGCGGAAACTACGCGGCGGCGCTGGCCGGGTACGATGTGGTGGATAAGATGGAAAAGCCGGGCGCGGGAGTGTGGTTTATTCGCGCGCTTTGTTACGATAAACTCGATCAGACTCAACCCGCCCTGGATGCATATCGGAAATTTCTGGACCTGGATCAAAACCAGCATCCGGACCAGGTCTGGCAGGCGAACCAACGGATTCATGTCCTCGAAAAAAGGGCCGAGAAGAAGAAATGACCGACATCGGCGACGGAGCGGCCGGTTGGCTATCCTGATGATTGCGGTCGCGCTTACCTGCTGCGACGCGTTTGCGGCGGGGGACAAACTCAAAGAACTGCAAGAGCACTTTGACCGGGCCAACCACGCCGGCGCTAAAATTAAAGACCTGCAGAAACTTGGCGCGCTTGAATTTGAGGCGGCCACGCAGGCAAGCAAGATGGGTGATTTCATTGCCGTCGGGCTGATTTTCGAAAAATACCGGGACAACGTGCGGCAGGCGTTCGAGCTTCTGAAGAAGCAGGAGCCGGATGCGGACCGGCATTCGGGCGGATACAGGCAGCTGGAGTTGGAAGTGCGTCAAGGGATTCGCGAGGTGGAGGACACGCTGCTGGTGACCGCGGAGGATGTGCGTCCTCCATTGGAGATCGTCCGCAAGGATTTGATCGAGACGGATGACGCCCTGATCCATCTGCTGTTTCCGCGCCGCAGCAAGGATCCGGAGAAAGTGCCTCCAGCGGGTGAGGCGAAACCATGAAGCGAAGATTTCCGTTTGCGACGTTCATCTTGTTCGTGGTTCTGGGCGTGTGCAGCTTGGCTCCTGAGCGCGCTGCCGCGCAACGTTCCGACAAGGATTACCTTTCGTCCGTTGAGGCGGGGAAAATCCGCGATGCCGAAACGACCAACGAGCGGATCAAATTGTTCCTGATATTTGCGGAAGACCGTCTGACAAAATTCCAGTATGAGCTGGATCATCCTTCAACCGTCCGGCACGGGGAAATGCTCAACTACCTGATGAATTCGTATATCGGCTGCGTGGATGACGCGGTGGACCTGATTGAGGTTGGATTGGATAAGCAGGACAACATCCGGCAGGGAATTGATCTGATGGCGACGAAGTCCAAGGACTTTCTGGAAATCTTGAAGAAGTATTCAGCCGGCGGCCCCGAGCTGGAAGTTTATAAGGATAACCTCGACGACGCGGTGGAAGGCACCGAGGACGCGTTGCGGATAGCGGAAAAGGCAAAAAAGAAGGCGGCGCCGCCCCCGATCCGGAGAAAGAATTGAGGCGCAAGCATTGAGTCCGCGCGGCAAAGTTGGGCGTCACGTTTCAGGCGGAGAAGCACTGTTTCAACGGATGTTCACGCGGATTGGCTGCGAAGGGCGGCCACCGCATTTTCATGTGGAGTTTTACGCGTACAGCAGCCTGGTGATTACGCTGCGGCGACGGGGCGACGTGTTCTATGCGCGCTTCTCGGACCTTTTGTGGCGGGCGCCGCAGGCGGTGCTGGAGGGGGCGGCGGCGCTGCTGCTGGCGCGGGTGTTTCGGCGGCGGCCTCCGCGGGCGCTGGTGTGGCCATACCTAGAATATGCGCGGTCCGACAGGACGCGGAGCCGGATTAATCATTTGCGGCGACGGCGTGTGCGGCCTGCGGCGGCTTCACCTCAGGGAGCGCATCACGATCTGACGGCCATCTTCGAACAACTGAATGAGAAGTATTTTTCGCGGGAGTTGGAGAGGCCGCATATTGCGTGGAGCAGCAGGACGTGGCGGCGACAGTTTGGGTGCTACGATCCCGGGCCGAATCAGATTGTGCTGAACCGGCGAATGGACCGGCAGGGTGTGCCGCGATTCGTGGTGGAGTATGTCCTGTATCACGAGATGCTGCATGTGAAGCATCCGACGCGGCGGTCGGGGTGCAGTTTGGTTTCGCATTCGCCGGAGTTTCGGGCGGAGGAGAAGCGGTACGAGCATTTCCGGGCAGCGAGGAAATTTCTGGACCGGTTGGCGGGGTAGGGGAATTCAGCGGCGATTGTCTTCCTGAGGCTATCCGATGAGGATAGCCTCAGGACCTCAAGATCGAGATTTTGCAAGGCTCATCCGTTGAGGTCCTTCAGGCCGCAAAAAGACGCGGCCTTCAGGATGACAAGCTGAATAATGGTTGGCCACCTGAAGGTGACCGCTACAGTTTAGTTTTTTCCTTGTCGATTTCTTTGTTTAGCTTTTCGATTTTCTTGCGGATCTTGTCGCCGTCTTCGGCGTGGGGATAGAGATCCAGGTAGCGCTGGTAGGCTTTTACCGCGGGCTTTTTCTTGCCTTTCTTTTCGTAGGCTTCTCCCAAGTATAGAAAGGGAATCGCGAAGCCCGGTTTGGCCGTGGTGGCGTCTTCGAAGCGGTCGATGGCGGCGTCCACGTCGCCTCTTTTCATGTAGTACTTGCCGACTTCGAGATCTTTTTCGGCGCGCAGGGGATCCCACTGGGGTTGGTCGGGGGCGGAGTTCACCGCGGAATCCACGTTTTTCTTGGGTTTGGGTTGCGGCTGGGTGGGTAAGGGCGGAGGCGGAGCGCTTGCCGGCGGATCCTGTGCGCGACTTGGCGTGGCGCATAGTGACGCGCCGCAGATCGCCAAGCTTGCGAAATTGCAGAGTGATCGTATCAGAGGCAACTGAGTGACTCCCCTTGTCCGATTCAGTTTATTCCAGTTTAAGTTGCCAGGCCAAGCGGCCGAAAGCTAGCGGGGGCTTTTGTATCTTGAGTCCTGTTCGGCGAAGCCTTGTTGGCGGGCGTCGTCGCCCGCTAGCAGGAAGGCCGCATGGTAATTGCCATAGGGCACCACGTGCGCGTCGCCATCAATCAATTCCTGCTTAAGGCGCTCATGAAGTTCGGGAAGTTCCGACCAGTGGACTCGAGGATGGTCATGATGCTCGGAGTGAAAACCAATATTAAACATGCTGAGATTGAAAAAGTTCGAGACAAATACGGTGGAGTGATTTACAGGCCTGGCAAAAGTTTTCGGGACACAGCCCGCGTGCTGGACGTACATTCCCGAATTCATCACGAAGGCATTGGCGATCCAGTGGGGCAACGCCCAAAGGAAAATGGCCATGACCGGGTCAATCCAGAAGGGAATTGACCAGAGCGCAACGAAGATGGCGAGTTCGCGGAACGAGCGGCGGCGGAGGGTTTGGCGGGCGGTGAAATCTTTCCAGAGATGCAGCGAGAGGCGCCACGGCCAATGGGTGAAGAGGTAGCGCTGAAAATTTTCAAACTTTCCGTCAGGCGTGTGTTTGGGCAACGTCCAATCCTCGTCGGAGAGAAGGTTTGCGTGGTGGATCGTGACGTGGCAATACTCCCAGAAGAATGAGGGCCAGCCTCCGGAAAATGTCCAGAGACGGCCGAACCAGCGATTGAGGAATTGCGAGGTGAAGATGGGGCGATGGGAATGGTTGTGAAAGTTGACGCCGACATCGATTCCGGAAATCCAGCCGAGAACTAAAGCCGAAGCCAGCAAAAAGGCTGCGCGGGACCACGGGCCGGTGATGCCGGCAATTTGGGGATGAAGGTAGAGCCAGAACGCGGAAGCATAGGCCGTGAGGCAGATGATGTGGAAGAGGATGCAGTGCCAGTCTTGCGGGTGCGAGAGAAGACGCCCGGGCTTCAAAACCGTCGCAGCCGGGATGGTGCGGGCCTCAGAGATCACAGCGACCTCAGGGCTGTAGCGATGGCGATGACTGTGACTCCGAGACTCACCCAGGGCCCCCAGAGTGCGGCACCGGCGATGATTACAATTGCAAACAACGGGAAAAAGGATCTGCCGAAGACCAGTGCAAATCGAGAGACGAACTCTCGCGCGCGAAGCCGCATGTTTTACTCTTTTCCACTGAGGCTTGGCTGGGGCGTTGTCTGAAGCAGCGAAGGATGGTCAGTGCTCGGTGT
>Ga0210403_10005016_pt1 | contig 11308 bp, 9 predicted proteins | sample IncBWC19MmetaG_FD_150863 | JGI IMG/M metagenome (GOLD analysis project Ga0210403, IMG submission 150863) | Forest soil microbial communities from Barre Woods Harvard Forest LTER site, Petersham, Massachusetts, United States - Inc-BW-C-19-M | ecosystem: Environmental > Terrestrial > Soil >... | reverse complement strand
TAGTAATTCCGGAAAAGCAGGCAGAAAGTTCCCAGGGCGTGCTGGCCGCAGCGAGCGAAAAATGCGCCTTGATTTTGACTGCCAGTGTAATCCGTTTTTCGAGCGATGGCTGTTCCATCGCTTGGCTGCAACATACTGATTAGCAATACGTTATCGAGGGACGGCTGGAGTCACGGTTGCACACTCTCGACGGCAAGGGCACGCACGCCGTTTGCGTCGAGCATTTTGCCTCTGACCACAATACCGGGAACACCGATGAGATTGAGAACATTTGCGGGAAGCGGCACGCCATTGCTTGCGGTCAGGACAACGTAAACGAGACCGCCCTGGTCGGAAATAAACAGGAGCGGGCTGCCGGCGGCGACGCAGAATTTGGCGCAAAAGGCGTGGTCGTAGGCGTGGGTGTGAGTGCCCTGAAAACAATTGGCGTCGGTGAGTTCTCCATGGAAAGTTGCGGCTTCTCCAAGCACGGGTTTCCCGGCGAGAAGTTCGAGATTCCCGTCGCTGGCCATTTTTTGCGCTTTGGGCAGGTCGGAGACAAGGGGGCGGACCTGGGCGAAGGGCATATTGTTCAGGCCGTTGTTGTCTCCGAACTGAAAAGCCGCCAACAGCAGGACCGCGAGGGAGCACAGTGCCGTGACCAGAACTTTTTTAGTTGGGCGCGCTCTTGGCAGTGTTGCTGGCATGGTTTCGCTCACTGGCGCTGCTTTGCGCTTTGTTGCCGGTGTAGGTGACGCGCCAGATGGAATTCGATCCGTCATCGGTGACGAGCAGCGAACCATCGGGAGCAACGGTGACGCCGACCGGACGTCCCCAAACGTGGCCATTATCGACCACGAACCCGGTGATGAAGTCCTCATACTCACCGCTGGCGTGGCCGGTCTGGTGCATGGGGACGCGGATCACTTCGTAGCCCGCGCGGACGGAGCGGTTCCACGAGCCATGTTGGGAGGCGAAGATATCGCCGCGATATTCCGCGGGGAATTGAGAGCCTTCGTAGAAGGTCATTTCGAGGGAAGCGTTGTGGGGCTGGAGGAGAACATCGGGAACGATGACCTTGTCTTTCAGCTCGGGGTGCTTGCCGATGTGACGCGGATCCTGATGGGCGCCGATGTACCACCACGGCCAGCCGTAAAAACCGCCGTCCTGAACGTGGGTGATGTAGTCAGGAACGAGATTGTCGCCCAAGCCGTCGCGCTCGTTGACGGAACACCACAGCTCGTTGGTCTCAGGATTGATGGCCAGGCCTGCGCCGGCGTTGCGGATCCCGTAGGCGTAGACACGGATTTCGGAGCCGTCGGGATTGAACTGCAAGATGTCGGCGCGATTTTTCTCAGCGGGGGTCGTATCGGTGTCGTCCACGTTTGAAGCCGATCCGACAGCGACAAACATTTTCTTGCCGTCGGGGGTGAACTGCACATCGCGGGTCCAGTGGCCGCTACCGTGGGGAAGATCGGCGATGTGCTGGGATGGACCGGTGGCCTTCAGGTCTCCGTTTTTGTAAGGAAAACGGACGACGGCGTCTGTGTTGCCGATATAGATCCATTGGGGATCGTTTCCCGGCGGATAGAAGGCGATGCCATAGGGACGGTTGAGCCCTTCGGCGAAGACAGAGGTCTCCCTGGGCTTGCCATCGGCGGTGATTCCACGGAAAACCTTGATTTTGCCGCTGCTGCTTTCAGCCAGAAAAAAATCGCCGTTAGGAGCGGTGCGGATCAGTCGCGGATTGTCGAGTCCTGTAGCGTAGAGCTGGACGGTGAAGCCGTCCGGCCCTTTCGGCCAGGCATCCTGGGGACGCGCCACGAGTTGCGGGCCATTGTTTGACGAGTCTGTCTGGTAAGGCGCGGGAAGATCGTGGGCGGAAATTTTGCGAATGTTGCCGGGTTGTTCGACGCGAAAATCCGCGTAGGGCGGTTCGGGAAGAGGCGCGTTGGTTGTTGTGGGAGTAAATTTCGCAGGCGGGGCGGCGGGCTTGCTCTCGTTTGCGGAAGCCTTGAGCGATTTCAGGTAGGAGACCATCTGCCAGCGCTGCTGCTCGGGAAGGTTGGCCCAGGCGGGCATGCCGTTGGCAACGGAGCCCGTGGTGATGAACCAGAAAACCTCGCCGTCGGGCGCCGATTGCGTGGGGCCCTGGGACAGTGCGGGAATGTTGCCGCTTCCCTGAGCGGTTGCGCCGTGGCAAGCCGAGCAGTTCGCCGCATAAAGTTTTGCTCCGGCCGCGACGGCTGCCTTCTCACCCGCGAACGGATTCTTCTGGTTGATCGTGGACGCGGGCGCGTTGTGGAAGTGGGCGTCCTGCGCCGGGGAAATAGACGGGATGGCACAAAGTGCCGCAACCAAAAGATAGGACCGATTTCTGACGTTCAAGTTATCCTCCAAGGATTTTTCGTTTGCGGCCTCAGACTGGGGAAACAACCACGAGTGAAGCACTGGCCACGTTGCGCTTCCTCTTCGTTGACCAACCCCAGAAATTGCGCCTTTATGCGACTAGAGCGCCACGTTCCGCGCAGGCGGCGAGGAACTCCACGGCTTCGCGGTCCCCGAGATTGAGTTCGCGAAGGTCTGGAACGGCCTTGCGCTCTTCTGTTCGGATGAGACCGCGAAGCTCATTGACGTGTATAAATTGCGATCTTCCGGAGAGCGCAAATTCTAAAGCGTCACCTTCCGTGGGATGTCTCGGACTCTTCCGCATGGCCCTGGTCAAACTTCCACCGAGGGGTAGGGCAAGCCGAGTTCCGCTCCCGAGACATTGATTCCACAATAGATACAGGAGCAATAGGGTGTCAATTCCGGCGAATCTGTACGAATTCCCGAGAATTCTGCAGGTCAACCGGGAATATGACCCCGAGAGCCAATTCGTTTTAAATATTGCTTTCCTGATGGCGAGAATTTTGCGAGGGTCCCGCGGAGGTACTGGCACTCGCAATTTAACTGGCAACCAAGATTCCGTTTGAATGCTGGGAGACGTCATATGGGCGATGTGGCGACGCCATGACATGTCATAACACTTTGCCGGGAAATTTTCCGGTTCCAGCGCGGCTAATCCATTCATTTGAGAAGGATTTCCAGCCTGCAGGAAATGCATCCATTGGTCCGCCGTGTGCAACTAGGTTCGACGGTGAACGATGAGTACAAGTTTTGAAATAGAATCCGACCTTCGGAAAACCTCCGGGGCACTGGACGGTTCGCGCAGGCGGATATCAGTCCGGGCGGACGCCGCCAACGGACAGCTAAAGCGTGCCGCGAGCCGAGCGATTGTTGCGCTGAAATCTTCCACGTGGTGGGCGGTTCTGGTGGTGGCGCTGTCGATCGGCTGTGTCGCCTACGCCGACAACAGGGTGGAAGGCGTTTCGCTGGGCTACCTCTACATACTGCCGCTTTCTTTCAGCGCGATTCTGCTGTCGCCACGGTTGACGTATGCAATCGTGGTTGTCTGCATTTTGTTCCACGACATTTTTGGCCCGCCGATTCACCACATTCAGGCACGCATCCTGCACAATCTGGACGCGCTCATCGGATTCACGTTCGTGGTGGCGATTCTGCAGTGGTTCGTCGCGCAGCGAAACGCGCTGAATGAATTGACCCGCCACCAGCGAGACGCGCTCTTAAAAGAAGTGGAACTGGCGGCGGAAGTGCAGCAGCTTTTTCTGCCACAGAGCGATCTGGAGATGGCGAGATTTGAAATTGCGGGCGCAATGCATCCGGCTCGTGGTGTGGGAGGCGACTACTACGATTACCTGGAGCGCCCGGATGGAAGAATACGGCTGGTGATTGCGGACGTTTCCGGAAAAGGCGTCGCGGCGGCGCTGCTGATGTCGGCGACGGCGGCGGCTGTGCAACTCGAGACGAACGAACCGCGGAATTTGTGCGAGATTGCCAGTCACCTGAACAATGAGCTGTATGCGCTGCGGGACAACGGACGATTTGTCACCATGCTGCTTGGGGAACTCGATCCACGCAACGGCCAGCTGAACTACTTTAATTGCGGGCACAATCCGGGGCTGCTGCTTCGGCGGGATGGGGGAGAGGCAGTCTGGCTGCACGCATCCTGGATGCCGGTGGGCATGACGCCGGAGATGATTTGCTCGCTGGACGAAATCAGGTTGGCCCCGGGCGACATCATGGTGTGGTATACGGACGGGCTAACGGAAGCCAGCGATCAAGCTGGGCAGCAGTTCGGAACCGATCGATTACTGGAGTCGGTTCGACAGCATTCGGACGGAAGCGCGAGAGAAATTTGCGATCAGCTTTGCCTTGACGTCGCGGCGTACACGCAACCGGAATCCCTCTACGATGATCTGACGGTGGTGGTCGTTAAGATGAAGAGTGATTCGGAACCGGTCACTATGCCTGCCTTCTCTGATTGATGGAGTTGTGCTGCCCGAATCCTCTGGCGCTTCTGCCGCAGGGAAACGAAAAAGGGCCGTGGGCGGGCGCCTCCCGATCGTCACAGATGCCGGCTGGGAAGCTGAGTGACCAGGCGCGAGTTTTTGGCGGCTTGCTAACCGATTCGAAGGAAAGAACCTGCGTTGGGTGATGCTTCGGTTGAAAATGGAACTCTCCTTGCATTACCGAAAATACATCCAATTGTCGTGACGCAATTTTATTTGGGTGGAGGCGGAATGAATTCCTTTGCAGCGAACACAACCAGACTTGGTTACATCGGCCTCGGCGCGATGGGCAGCCGCATTGTGGGCCGATTGCTGACAGCGGGCTATGCGGTTTCCGTCTTTGATCAAATTCCGGCCAAGAAAGATGCGCTGAAGGCGAAAGGCGCGAAGACGTGTGATTCGCTGGCGGCGCTCTCGCGTTCGGTGGATATGGTTCTTTCCTGCCTGACGAACGATCAGGCCGTGAGAGATGTTTATTTCGGTGAGAGCGGTGTCCTGGCAAATGCGAAGCCTGGCACGGTCGTGATTGAAATGAGCACGATTTTGCCGGGGACTTCCCGTGAACTGGCAAGCAAAGGTTCCGAGGCTGGAATTCTGGTGCTGGATGTTGCGATTTCCGGAAGCACGCCCGCAGCGGAACAGGGCACCCTCACGCTGCTTGCGGGTGGCAATCCGGATCTGTTCCAGGCATCAGCGCCAGTGTTCCAGGCGATTGCGGCGAAGTATTTTCACCTGGGCCCAAGCGGCGCGGGAACAACGATGAAGATGGTGGTGAACGCGATACTCGGGATCGGGATGCAGGCGATTGCGGAAGCGGCGGCGATGGGGGAAAAGGCGGGATTGTCCCGTGAAATATTGCTGCAGGTGTTGTCACAAACGGCGTTGATCGCGCCGGCTTATCAAGGAAAGTTTCCCAGATTGGCTCAACGTGACTACAGCCCTCAGTTTCCGTTGCCACTGATGAACAAGGACTTGCGGCTGATTCTGCAACTGGCCGACGAAGTCGGCGCCGTGATGCCCGCGACATCGGCGGCATTCGAGGTGAACACGGAGACTCTCGGAAAACACGGTGATTTAGACTTTTCGGCAGTCGTGGAATACATGGAGGAAGCTTCCACAAAGCTGGATTCGAAGAAATTCGCGACAAGGTGAAGGGGCGAACAGACGGATTCAACTGTCAGCATGCTGACATTGCTACCGAGCTATTGGCATGCCCGGTGGGTCTGGACCCCCTATGGACAAAAGCTCGATGACGGGAACAGGCTTTATTTGCATCACCCCCGTCGGGTTTGCTGGCATCAAAAGTGCACCTCCTAATGCGAAAGTAGGTCTACTTTCATGGTCAAGCTCAATGTGAATGGAGTCGATCACACGTTCGACGGCGACCCAAGCATGCCTCTGCTGTGGTATTTGCGCGACATTCTGGGCCTGACCGGAACCAAGTTTGGCTGCGGGATAGCGCTGTGCGGCGCGTGTACCGTGCACAAAGATGGCCAGGCGATTCGCTCTTGCATCACGGCGGTAAGCGCGGCGGTGGGCAGCAAGATTCGCACGATTGAGGACGTGGGGGCGAACGGATTACATCCCGTCCAGAAAGCGTGGATCGAGGTAAACGCTCCGCAATGCGGATACTGCCAGTCCGGGCAGATCATGCAGGCGATTGCGCTGCTGAAAAGCAAACCTCACCCGACGGACCAGGATATTGACGAGGGGATGGCGGGCAACATCTGCCGGTGCGGAACTTACCAGCGAATTCGAGCGGCGATCAAGCTGGCAGCGGAGAAGCGCGCATGAGAAACATTGAAAACGTAAGCCGCCGCGGGTTTCTGAAGGGAGTTGTGGGCGCGGGAGCGTTTGTTCTTGCCGTGCGATACGTTCCGCCGATTTTTGCCGATCAACCGGCGGCGGATGGACAGACGGATGCCGACCTGGCGCCTTTTCATCCAAACGTGTTTGTGGGAATTGAACCAGACGGGACGGTGCACATTGTCGCGCACCGGTCGGAGATGGGCACCGCAATTCGCACGACGCTTCCGCTTGTTGTTGCAGATGAACTGGATGCCGACTGGAGCCGCGTGAAAATCGATCAGGCCATCGGGGACCCGCGATATGGGGATCAGAACACCGACGGCTCGCACTCCGTTCGCAGCTTTTTTGACACGATGCGGGAATGCGGCGCTTCCGCGCGCTGGATGCTGGTGCAGGCCGCGGCGCAGCAGTGGAACGTGCCGGCTTCGGAGTGTTCGACGGCGCCGCACACGGTTGTTCATGCGATGAGCGGGCGCAAGTTGGGCTACGGTGAACTGGCTTCAGCAGCGGCGAAGCTCGATGTGCCGAAAAAGGACCAGCTTATTTTCAAGAAGCCGGCGGAGTGGCGCTACATCGGCAAGGGCAAAACCAGTTACGACCTGGAGGATCTCTGCACCGGAAAAGCGATTTACGGAATGGATACGAAGGTCGAAGGCATGATTTACGCGTCGATTGAACATCCGCCGGTATATGGCGGAAAGGTGAAGAGCTACGACGAGCAGGAATCGCTGAAGGTCTCGGGCGTTCACCAGACGATGCAGATCGATCCGTTCAAGCCGCCGGCGGCATTTCAGCCGCTCGGCGGCGTGGCCGTGCTGGCGGATAATTCGTGGGCCGCATTTCAGGGACGCAAGAAGCTGAAGATTACGTGGGACAACGGCGCGAACGAAAGTTACGACTCGGCCGAGTACAAGAAGGAGCTGCAGGATACGGCGCGCAAGCCCGCGAAAGTCGTTCGAAGTGTCGGCGACGCGAACGCGACGCTGGCGGCCGCTTCCGGTTCCAACATAGTCGAAGCGGAATACTACGTTCCACTGCTGGCGCATGCGCCGATGGAGCCCATGGTCGCGCTTGCCGATTTCAAGGATGGAAAGGCGACAATCTGGACATCGACACAGAATCCGCAGGCGGTGCAGGCGATCGTCTCCACGGAGCTTGGAATTCCGAAAGAGAGCGTGATCTGCCACGTGACGCTGCTTGGGGGTGGATTCGGAAGAAAGTCGAAACCGGATTATGCCGCCGAGGCGGCCGTGCTGTCCAAAAAAGTTGGGCGGCCGGTGAAAGTGGTGTGGACGCGCGAAGACGACATCAAGTTTGACTATTACAACGCGGTCGCGGGGATGTATTTCAAGGCGGCGGTGGACGCAAAGGGAAAGCCGACGGCTTGGCTGCAGAGGTCAGTTTTCCCGCCCATCACGTCCATTTTTGACGTGAACGCGGTTTATGGCGATCCGCCGCATCTTGCGCAGGGCTGGACCGACATCCCGTATGACCTGCCCAACCTGAGCATTGAAAACGGGCCCGCCAAGGCGCACGTGCGCATCGGCTGGCTGCGCTCGGTGGCAAATATTTATCACGGGTTCGGAATCCAGTGCTTTACGGATGAACTGGCGCATCGGGCGGGTCGTGACCCCTACGAATACCTGCTGGACCTGATCGGGCCGGCGCGCACGATTGACTTCAAGAATGTCGAGTATCCGAATTATGGGGCTTCACTCGAGACGTATCCGTGGGAAACCGGGCGGCTGCGGCATGTTACCGAACTTGTCGCTGACAAATCCGGCTGGGCGAAGAAGAAGAGTGTGAAGGGACACGGCTTCGGCATCGCGGCGCACAAGAGTTTTCTAACGTACGTGGCAACTGTCGTGGAGGTCGAGGTCAACGACCAAGGCGAAATTCGCATTCCGCGGGTTGATACCGCGGTGGACGCCGGACTGGTGGCAAACCGGGAAATCACGACGGCGCAATTTGAGGGAGCCGCGGTTTTTGGCACCAGCATCGTGCGAACAGGCGAAATCACCGCGAAAAACGGGGTGATCCAACAGTCGAACTTCAACGATTATCCCGTGGCGCGGATCAATGAGGCGCCGCAACACACAAACGTATACATCGTCGACAGCACCGCACCGCCGGCGGGAGTTGGCGAACCGGGCGTGCCGCCGTTTGTTGCGGCATTCTGCAACGCGATTTATGCCGCCACGGGCAAGCGGGTGCGGAATCTGCCGCTGTCCTCGAGCGGGCTTTTCGGATAAACGCACACCTGGTTTTTGGAGAAACAGGAAATCATGGACGACGAGAAAAATCCGCAAGGGCAAGCAGAGCCGCATGACGCGGCCCATTTGCCAGCAACAAAGAGGCAGGAGACGGCCGACAAGGGCGTTTCCCGGCGTGAATTCGTGGGCTTTGCCGCCGCATCCATCATTTTTGCCGGCGTGAATCAGCCGATTGCGCCGGTGGACACGAAAAATGGAATTCCTTATCGAACGCTGGGGCGCGCACACGAAAAAGTTTCGCTGGTCGGACTTGGCGGCTATCACCTCGGCAAGCAAGCGGACGCGCAGGAGAGTATCCGCATTATCCGCACGGGCCTGGATGAGGGCGTGAATTTTCTCGACAACTGTTGGGACTACAACGGAGGCGAGAGTGAAATCCGGATGGGAAACGCGTTGCGCGACGGCTATCGGCAAAAAGCGTTTCTGATGTCCAAGATTGACGGGCGTACGAAAGCCGCCGCCACCAGCCAGATCAACGAGTCTCTGAAGCGCTTGCAGACCGACCGCATCGACCTGATGCAATTCCACGAAGTGATCCGCGACACCGATCCCGATCGAATTTTCGCGGAGGGCGGCGCGATGGAGGCGGTGCTCGAAGCGAAAAAGGCCGGAAAGATCCGCTACATCGGATTTACCGGCCACAAGAGCCCGGACATTCACCTGAAAATGCTGGCGACAGCCTCTCAGCACAAATTTACGTTTGATGCCGTCCAGATGCCGCTGAACGTGATGGATGCGCACTTCGAGAGTTTCGAAAAGAAGGTTTTGCCCGTGCTGCTGCAAAGCGGCATCGGCGTCCTGGGCATGAAGCCGATGGGCGATCATGTGATCCTGGAGAGCAAAACGGCGACGGCCGTGGAATGCCTGCACTATGCGATGAATCTGCCGACGAGTGTGGTGATCACCGGATGTGATTCCCTTCCCGTACTGCAACAGGCGCTGCAGGCGGCCCGCACCTTTCAACCGCTGAACGCAACCGAGGTTTCTTCGCTATTGGCGAAGACCGCGCAGGCCGCGGAAGCCGGAAAATTTGAACTGTATAAAACTTCTCACCACTTCGATGGCACCTTTGCCAACCCCCAGTGGCTTGGATAGGAACGCCGGGAATTCTTAACTCTACAAAAAGGAAAAGAGGAAATGCTCGAATACACCAACATTGAAGGTACTACTATCAAAAGTTCGCGTATTGGACTGGGGACGTGGGCCATCGGCGGCTGGATGTGGGGCGGAACGGACGAAAAAGAATCCATCCACACGATTCATGCGGCGCTCGACCAGGGAATCAACCTGATCGACACGGCGCCGATTTATGGCCAGGGACGCTCGGAAGAGATCGTGGGGGAAGCCCTTCGCCAGTACGGCCGCAGGGACAGTATTGTGCTCGCCACCAAGGTGGGCATCGACTGGACCACGGGCACGATTGAACGGAACTCCAGCCGCGAGCGGATTTTGAAGGAGTTTGAAGACTCACTGCAGCGCCTGCAAACCGATTACGTTGATATTTACCAGGTGCATTGGCCGGACACCGTCACGCCGATCGAGGAGACGGCCGCGACGCTGAGGGAACTTTTTGAACAGGGGAAGATTCGCGCCATCGGCGTCAGCAACTATTCGCCGGCCCAGATGGAGCGCTTCCGGGCCGTTGCGCCGCTTCACACGGCCCAGCCACCCTACAATCTTTTCGAACGCGAAATCGAGGCCGACGTTTTGCCTTACGCCCTCAAGCACCACATTACCTCGCTTACGTACGGCGCCATCTGCCGCGGATTGCTAAGCGGCACAATGCGCGCCGACCGGCAGTTTTCCAAGGACGACTTGCGCAAGTCCAGCGATCCGAAATTCCAGGCGCCGCATTTCGCGGAATACCTGGAAGCGGCGAGGAGGCTGGATGCCTATGCCCGCGAAAAATTCGCCAAGCGCGTGATTCACCTGGCGGTTCGCTGGCTGCTCGACCAACCCGGAGTCGGAGCGGCGCTGTGGGGCGCGCGCCGTCCGGACCAATTGACGCCGATCAATGAAGTGGGCGGCTGGAAGCTGACGAAAAACGATTTCGAGGCGATTGAAGCCATTCTGCGCGAGAGCGTCCGCCATCCGGTAGGGCCGGAATTCATGGCGCCGCCGGCGAGGAAGATCCCGCAGGAAGTGTAGCGATCGCTTCCTGGCAAGGGCGCTTCGCGAGCTATAAAGAAGGAACAGGTGATTATTGTGAGCAGCCGAAGCTGGAGTTGTGCGGGTTTTTTGTTGCTGGCGGTGGCGGCGGCCGGACGCCTGAATGTTCCGGACGCGCCGCTGCCGGAAGCGCGTTCGGAAAGCCGCGTGGTTTCGTTGACGCTGCATGCGACGGTGAACGCTGAGGGCCGGGACTCCTTCGCCTATAACGGACAAAACGTCGCCCCGGTAATCCGTGTTTTCCCCGGCGACACTTTGAAGATTGACTACGTAAACGACCTTCCCATTCACGCAACGGAGAGTTGCGCGATTTCTCCCTGCAAGAACATGACGAATCTGCATTTTCACGGGTTGGAAGTATCGCCGCAGGCGCCGCAAGATGATGTGATTGACATGATGGCCATGCCCGGTGAGACGCTACACTATGCCGTCAAGATTCCGGCGGACCATCCTCCGGGACTTTTCTGGTATCACACGCACCCGCATGGAGAGAGCCACCGCCAGGCGCTGGATGGGATGTCCGGCGCGATCGTGATCGAAGGCGTGGAGCGATATGTTCCCGAAGTTGCCAAGCTGCGCGAGCAAGTGCTCGTCGTGCGTGGGGAATCGATCGAACACTCTGCCGATGCCGCGACTCTTTTGCGTCGCGTGGACGCGAAACCTTCC
>Ga0210403_10005013_pt1 | contig 11311 bp, 7 predicted proteins | sample IncBWC19MmetaG_FD_150863 | JGI IMG/M metagenome (GOLD analysis project Ga0210403, IMG submission 150863) | Forest soil microbial communities from Barre Woods Harvard Forest LTER site, Petersham, Massachusetts, United States - Inc-BW-C-19-M | ecosystem: Environmental > Terrestrial > Soil >... | reverse complement strand
ATCCGGAACCTGCGCCGATTTCGAGGACGCGGTCGGTGGGCTTGATCTCCGCCACCTGCAGCATGATGGCGATCATGTATGGCTGGGACGTGGTCTGCTGTTCACCAATCGCAATCGGATGGTCGGAGTAGGCTTGGGCAATCCATTGTGGGTCCACGAATTCATGCCGGGGAATTTCCGTCATGGCCGCCAGTACGCGTTCATCCTGTATGCCCCGCCGGCGAAGTTGTTCTTCCACCATCGCCCGGCGTTCAGCGGCCATCGGAAGCTGCCCGGCGGAACTCATGGAATTATTTCTTCCGTTTGCGGATGCGCAGGTCGAATCCCAAGATGCCGTTCTGGTCGCGCACCGCCACGATGGAGATACTCTTCGTCAGGCTGACTTCCGCCTGAATCACCTGCTGGGAGGAGGATTGCGAGAGGTTCGTGATATAGGTGAGGGTCACGTTGTCTTTGATCTGCTGTTCGATGGTGACGCGTGGACCAAAGCTGTTTTCCGAGGAGCCGATCTGCTGGGGATCGATCTTCACGCTGCCCACGCCGAACAGCTTCTGCACACGGCTGCTGGAAGCCGAGTTCAGTGCCTGGCCGAGCGCGGCGTCGGAGGTGACCAGAGACTGTGCCGGCTGATTGCTGTAGAGGTCGGTCTGGCGGGTGCGGCCGAAGGCCAGCAGCGCGATGATATCGCCGCTGGGCAGCGGCGGATCGGAGCGGTACGTCAGGCTCAGCTTCTCGATCGGCCCATGGAACCCGATGCTGATGTCGTAGCCCCGTACCCTTGACGACATTTCCACGTTGATCACCGGACGGACCACCTGCGGATTGTTGAACGTAATATCGCCGCGTTCCAGCCGGTAGCGCGTACCGTTGAATGAAATGTTGCCTTCCGCGATGTTCACGCGCCCCAGCAGCGCCGGATTGGCGACCGTACCGCGGATGCGCAAATCGGCGTCTCCGGAAAGCTTGGCCAGCGAAGTTTCCACGCGCAGTTCCGGCGTGGTCACCACATGCACATCGAGGCGCAGATTATCGAGCAACGGGTTCTGCGCCGGCCTGATGCCGGTCTTGCCGCGCTCCAGATACTGCGCGAAATCAAAATGGGGGTCCACAGCAAAACGCACAATCCGGATGTCACCCGAGAGCAGCGAGCTTTGGGGCGTGCCGGTATAGCGCAGATGGGCGTCGGCCGATGCGCTGATGCCCGCCGGATAACGCAGGCGCACGTCTTTACTGGTGGCGGTCACGTCAAAGTAGCGGTTGTTTTTGTAGTCGATGAATCCGGCCAGATCGAGCGTGCCTCCGCCGGTGTGCGCTGAGAGCCTTTCAATCTGCAGGCGGTCCTGGTTGAGAAGCAGGCGCCCGTTAATCTGGCTCAGTCCGTTGGGCAGATCCACCACCGAGATTCCGGCGTTATTGATATCGACGGTGCCCACCATTTGCGGCTGGGTGAGCGGGCCTACCACGTGGATCGTCAGATTGGCTGCGCCGTAAGATACCGTTTCGGGGTACATCCGCTGCAGCAGCTTCAGGTTCAGAAGCCCTTGAATGCGGAAGTCCAGAGGCTGGCTGCCGGTGAGGCGTAATTCTCCATGGGCGGAAACATCGGTATCGCTGCCCACCAGCCGCATCTGGTCGATGCGCATGATTTGGCCGGACATGGAAAACTTTATCGGACCGTCATTCTGCAGCTTCACGCTTTCAACGCTGGCCGTGAGTTGGCTGATGTTGCCGGTTACCGCCAGTTCGCGCGGGAAGCGCATCGGGCCGTGCAGTTGAATGGAGCCATCCATCGACGAGTGTCCTGTGACCCGCGCCTCAAGGTAGGCGGGGATCACCGGATCAAAATCAAAGTGCTCGAATTTGAGAGTGAGCGTGCCGGGGAAGTCGCCGCGCAGTGTGATGTTTCCTTCCATGGCCAGAGAAGCGCTCTGCCGGGTGGCGCGCGCCTTCAGGGTCATTTCCGCGCCATGGGTTTCCGCCGTCGCTTTCAGGTCGCCAAATTCCTCTCCGTTGATGACCAGCCGGTGGAGATTGAACTGGCCATCGACGGCCGCGCGATCAGGGAAGCCCGAGCCGGTCACATGGAAATCAGCCTGGCCATCGATGGCCAGCCGCGCGGGAATCCAGCGGCGTACGGTGGCCAAATCGATATTGGCGCCGCTCGCATCGAAACGCGACTGGCGGCTGGCCAGGTCATAGACCATTGCCCCGGTGACCTGGGACCCATTATGGGTGAGCACCATGTGATTCAGCCGGGTTTCATTGCCCGCAAAACTGATATCGGCATGCAACGAGCGGAAGGGTTCACCGGCAATCTGAATTGTGCCGGTTTGAAAACTACCGCTGGCGCCCAGATGGTGCAGCTTGCCCGTCAGGCGCACACTAGCGTTGACCGGGCCGCTTACCGGATAACTCAACCCGGCGAGGGCTTGCAGCTCTTCAGCCCTGCCATTCTGCAGCTTTATAGTGGCGGAAATATCGCTGCGATTTTCATCGAACTGTCCGTGCTCCAGCGTCGCTGAGCCGGCAAAGTTCAACTGCGTAGTTCCGCGTTTCAATACGCCGTTCTGGGCCGTCAGGGATGCCGGTGTGTAGTTAATGTCGGCGGCCAGGGAGTCAAAGTGATACTGGTTTGGAACGCGCAGTTTGGCGCCGGCAGCCGGCGCCGGGAGTTCGATCATTAAATCCAGATTCTCAGCTTCGATGTGACCACGAACCGAAGGCGCTGAGAGCCTTCCGAAGACCGCGCCACTGAAGCGGGCCCGGCCCTCAACGTTCAGGGGAACGCGGGCGCCGGGAACGGCAGAAACCAGCAGTGGACGCACCTCGTGGAGATCGCTGGCGATGAGTTCCGTCTGCAACTGTGTTTCCCTGGAACCCAGAGAGCCGGCGATGTTCAGCTTGATGCCGCGGGTTGCGAGGCTGAATCGTCCTACATCGAGCTGCTGGGAAGCTCCATGGTAGGTCGCCTGCATCTGCGCGCTCACCGGCACCTGTTGCGGCCCGGGTGTCGCAGGTGGAACAACATTGAAGCGGAACCCGGTAACCTGGCTCTTCAGGGAACCTTGCCACGTCATCTTCAAATCGCCGGAGGCCGCGCCCACTGCATGGATCTTGTCCAAGGGCAGGCGGGCGGTGGAAGCCGCGGCCGCCATCTGGCCCAGTTGCATTCCTGCAAATCGAAGACTGGCAGCCCCGCTCTGGGCCGGGGATTTCCCGCTTGGCTCCGGTGTATTCCAGTTTTCCACCTGAAGATCGCCTTGCGCGCTGCCGCCAAAAACCCGCGCCACAATCTGGGGAACTGAGATTCTTTGCGGCGTCAGCGCAAATGGCGAGGCCAGATCGATTCCCGTAACGCGGAGAGATGCATCGCTCCACGCCAGCGCGCGAATGGAAATCTTTCCACCGGCGGCATATTGGCCTTCGCCGTAATGGCCCGTACCCTGCAGATCAGCGTGGCCTCCGCGGAGCTCTCGGATATCCAGGCTGCTGCCAAGCTCTTTGAGATCCAGGGATGCACGGTAACGCACACCGATCACGGGCCGGAGAAAATTGCTGATCGCGCCGTCGGCCTCGATGGTGGAAAGCGCGGTCTTGAACCTGAGCAAACCGATCTCGGCTTTGGCCGGACGAAGGACGAAGCTGATATCCAGATCGCCCTGCAGCGGTTTCTGCCTCTGGTAGCTGGCGGAAAGCATGCCCGCGGCGATGGTTCCGTTATAGGTCTTTTCGGCGGGGGAAAAATGCAGGGTGGCCGCGAAGCGTTCCCCGGAAACATCAAACGGAAATTTCTTTTCATTGATCAGCAGCTCGCCGTTGGCGATCAGAACATGACGGATATCGAGGTCAAAGAGCGTCTGCACCAGGCTGCTCGACTGTTCGTCGACTCTGATGGCGGGCTGATTGGTCGTGCCATCGGGCTTGACCATCAGATGCACCACCGGATGCTCAATCGACAGGCTGCGCAGGCCGAGACCCCGCGAGAATAGAGAAGTGACGCGCAGCCGGGCCGTCAGACGGGCGGCATGGACATAGGGCGTCTGGCCTTGGCCTTCGGTGCCGTGAATCGTCAGGCCCCGCAGATCGAATTCCAGCCGCGTCAGCCTCCAGCTCAGCGATTCAATTTCAACTTTGCCGCCGGTGACCGCCTCAAGTTCGGTGATTACCTTGCGGCGCAGGACCTCACGGAATGAATCGCTTTGAAGATAAAGGGAGAGCCCACCCATCAGGGCCAGCAGGCATGCCAGGCTGAGTAAATGAAACTTGCGGCGCTTCCACCGCACGGGCCTGGAATCTTGACCGGAGCTTGAAGGAGCAGGGCCGCTCATGGCGTGGCCCCGGAAGATAGCCCGGAAACCTGCGCCAGCTTGCGCACGTCGGCCTGGCTTCGCAGCGTGGCCAGCCAGTCGTTCAGCAGGCTATTGATGCGCTGGTCCACCAGCAGTGCTTCGATCTGGCGAAAGACATCAGCCAGTGCCGGTTCCGGCAAGCCTTGCTTTCTCCGTTCCGGCAGGAACTCTTGCTGGTAGTAGGCCGTGACCGCCACCCGGTCGACGCGGGTCAATGCGCGAAAGCGCAGATCGATAAAGCGCAGCAGGCGCAATTGCGCGGCGATATGGGCTTCCACGTCGCGCTCATCGATGCCATACGCAGCCAGCATCGTCTGCCATGGCGCGTCATCCTGCGCGCCGGGAATGCCGGCCCGCAGTTTGCGCAGCCCTTCCGCCAACTCTTCGGCGCTGGGATCGACAATGGTGGTGGCCAAGATCTGCTGTTGCAGCAGCGACTGATCGATCAGCCGCTCCAGCATGGCCTCTATTTCCGTGGTTGTTGCCTGGGCCAGGGGCAGGCCGCGCAGCATGAAATCCACGCGCACTTCCTGCTCGAGTTCACTCTGCAGCACCACGTGCTTGTTCACCACCGCCACCATGCGGTCGACCACCTGGCCCGAACAGAGCGGCAGGGCCAGCAACAGCATCGCCACGGTAAAGCGTGAATTCATCAGAATGTTTGCCCTATGCTGAATGAAAAATTAAACCGTCGCAAGTTCTGAAAGCCCGTACTCACCGGAAACGCCGGAGGATTCAGGCTGTACCCTACATCCAGGCTCAACGGCCCGATGGGTGTGCGATAACGCGCCCCGGCGCCCACTGCATGCACTAGGTAATTGAAACTGCATGTCTGTGTGCCCGGCGCCAGGCAGGAACTGCGGTGCGGTTGAGAATACCTGAAAAAGCTGCCGGGGACGTCCCCGGCCTTGGCAAAGACATTCCCCATGTCGTGAAACACCACGGCGCTCAGATCGTTGCCGGCCAGCGGCAGCGGCAGCGGAGGAGTGCGCAATTCAAGGTTGTTGACCAGGATGGCTTCGCCTCCCAGCGGGAAGCCGGTCTTCAGGTCGCGAGGCCCAGCCTGGTTGACGCCAAAACCGCGGTGCGAATTGCTGCCCCCCGCGAAAAACCGTTCCGGCAAAGGAATGAAATCGGTGGAGCTGAATGGCCTTTCGAAACCGATGCGCGTGGAGCGCGCAAACACCCAGCGCTTTTTGTGGAAGCGGTAATAGGTTGAATTCTGCGTTAGCAGGCGGCTGAAACTGGCCTGCGAACCGAAGATGCCGGAGGCCACTCCGGCATCCAGGGTCAGGAACGCCCCCTTGTGCGAATCCGTGGGATCATCGCGCGTATCGCGGATATAAGTGAAGGCCGGAATGCCCACCCGCACCTGCTGCGAAAACAACGGGATCAAGTTGGGATCAATCATCAGGCTTTTGGAAGGGATGCTGACCTCGCGGTAGGTGAAGCGATAGAGCAGCGTGGTGGCCTTGTTGAGGGTCTGCTTGATCTCGCCCGAGCCTTCCAGGCGGCGTGCCTCGAACGTGCGGACATTGAATGTATCGTCATAGAACGCGGTTACGCTCAAGCTGAGGTTCGGGCTGTCCCACCAGCGGGGCGCGCCGTAGCTGATCAGCGCGCGCTTCTGCAGGTTGCCGTAACGGGTCTGCAGCGTAATGGTGTGGTCGCGTCCGCGGAAATTCAGCCGGGTCACGTCAAACGAAACGCGCGCGCTGGCCCCGGTATTGCCCTGGGGAGAGGCGCTGCCGGTGGGCTGCCCGGTCTGCACTTCAAAGCCAATTCCATAATTGAAGGTATAGCGCCGCGCTTCCTCGATCTGGAAATTCACATTCTTGCGGGTCGCATCGCCTTCCGGGTTTTGCACCGCCATATCCACCGAATTGAAGATGCCCAGATCGTACAGCCGGCGCTGCAGATCGAGCATCTTCTCCTGGCTCAGGGCCTCGCCCTGTTTGGCCGCGACCTCATCTTCTTCACGTTCCACGATGAACGGCTTGGTGTAGTGCAGGCCGGAAACCAGTATCCGGTCGAGCGAGACCGGCTGCCCTTCGGTAATCTTGTAGGTCACTTCCATGCGCTCCGGTGTGTCTTTGAGCGGATGCGCGGCGGCCTCGAACTTCACTTCCGGGAAGCCGTGATTGAAGTAGTAGTTCGTCACTTCCGTCTGGTCGTTGGCCACGTTGGCGTCGGAATAGGGCTGCCCCTCGGTGGCGACGATGATCTCGCGTAGCGCCTCCCGGGAAACCGCGGAGTTGCCGTCGATAATCAGTTTACCCACCAGGGTCTGCGGGCCTTCTTCAATCGTAAGAACAACTTTCAGCCGCCCGGTTACGCCCTGGTAGTCATCCATCACCTTGGGGAGCACCTTGACCTGAAGAAATCCATTGTCGTGCTAGAGGTCCACAACGGCCTGCACATCGCGGGCGACCATCGACTGGCTGAAAACTCCGTGCAGCAGAAGCCCGCCCGCCGGCTGGACTTCGATGCGTTCGCGGATGGTTTCCCTCGGAAAGTATTTATTGCCGGTAATATCGATATCCAGCACCTTGTGCCGGTCGCCCTTGTCGATGTTGAAGACCACTGCACGCTGTTCTTCAGCCGGCGTCTGTTGCTCCGTGAAACTGACTTTGGCGTCAAAGTATCCCTTGGTCTGAAAGTAATCGCGGATCTTCCGGCTGCCCTCATTCAGCAGGTCGTCATCCAACGCGTTTTCTTCATAGATGGGCACAAACTTCTTCACCAGACTAGAGCGCAGCTTTGCTCCTTCCACTCTAACGTCAACCCGCGGGCCACGGACAATCTCGAAGGTGTAATCGAGCGTATTGTTCTCCGGGTGGTAGTCCTGGCGGGTCACGGTGACCTGGGCCTGCAGCCGGCCGTCTTTCTGGTATTTCTTCCGCAACCGCTTCAGTGCGCGTGTAATTTGCGCCGTGCTCACCGGACCGCCAGGCTCCAAACCAGACGCATTCAGAAACTGCCGGATCTCCAGCCCGGGCGTGCCCGTCAGATTGACTACGCCCACTTTCGCCCGCGGTCCCCGCGCAACTGTAAAGAGCACTCGCACTTGCTGGTCGGGTGGGTCCCATTCATAGGAGGTCTGGATTTGCGCCGCGTAATAGCCGTTTTGGCGAAGAATGTGTTGCATGCTCGCGGTCCCGGTGTTAATCCGCGCTTCGGTGAACTGTTCGCCCAGCACCAGCTTGCTGGCGTTGGCGAGTTGCGCGCCCGTGGGCTGATCGGCCGAGCCTTCCACGCGGATGGAACCCAAGAAATAGCTCTGCAGGGCGCGAAACACCAGGGCCACCTCGCCCCGGGCGTTGCGCTCCGCTTCCACTTCAATATCGGCGAATCTCCCAGTGTTGTACAGGGCCTGTACGCTCTGCCGGACTTTGTATTTATCGAGGGGCGCGCCGGGTTTCTGCGCCAGCAGCGGCTCCAGCCAGTCAGGATGCTCAATGGATTCGCAGCGGACCTGCACCGAGGCGACCGGCGCTCCCTGCAGGTGATTGAGATCGCCGGAAGGTTGCGGCCGTTCCGTGCCGCTCAGAGGCGACGATACCGGCTGGCTTTCTGGCGTTGAAGAGGTTGGCGTGGCTGACGTTGGCGGTGTAGCAGTCTGCGCATGGGCTGGCGCCGCCTGTCCGCTCGAAACGGAGGCTTGCTGCGCGCGCGCAGAAAAGACGCACACCCCGGCCAGTAATATAACCAGGCTCACTGGTTGAAAACGCAGCAAAAAATCGGCCTCTTTGAATGTTGGACTCGTCTAGCTAATTTCGATGACGGCAAATGGGACTCTTGTTGTACGCGCCGGAGGGCCTGGGGCGTTAAGATTTGTATCCTAACAAGATCTGCGTAAAAATCAGCGTTACCGCCCCAGTAAGGTCTTCCTGCCCCACAAGCCGCAGGTCCGGCCCTTCAAATTATCAATTACAAATCTCCTCTAACCCAATCTCTATAATACAGTTGTGTTCCTCTCCGACCGCTATTCCCGGCAAATTCTCTTCCCTGGCATTGGCCCTGAAGGCCAGCAGAAGCTGGCTGCGGGAAGGGTGGCCATCGTGGGCTGTGGGGCAACCGGCGCCTGCGCCGCCAGCCTGCTGGCGCGGGCCGGAGTGGGCCATCTGCGCATCATCGACCGCGACTACGTGGAAGCCAGCAACCTGCAGCGCCAAGTGCTCTTTGACGAGGCCGACGCCGCCGAATCGCTGCCGAAAGCGGTAGCGGCCGCGCGCAAGATTGCCGCATTCAATTCTGAAATTCGTGTGGAAGCCGAGGTCGCCGATCTTGTCCCGGGCAATATCCGCTCATTGCTGGGCGACGCCCATCTCGTCCTCGACGCCACCGACAATTTCGAAACACGGTATCTGATCAACGACTTTGCCGTGGAACAGGGCCTGCCCTGGATCTATGCCGCCGCTGTGGCCTCGTATGGCGTGACCATGAACATCCTGCCTGGTGAGACGGCCTGCCTCGCCTGCGTCTTCCCCACCCAGCCACAGGGGACAGTCGATACCTGCGATACCGCCGGAATCCTGAATTCGGCGGTCAACCTGATTGCCTCGATTCAGGTAACGGAGGCCATCAAGTATCTGGTGGGCGCCCGCGATCGGCTGCGCCGCTCGCTGCTCTCTTTCGATGTCTGGAACAACCATCACGCCGAGATCGCTGCCGCAAAGCCGAGTCTGGATTGCCCGGCTTGCAGCCGCCGCGAATTCCCTCACCTCGCCGGCCAAGGACGCCCGCAGATCACGCTATGCGGAAGGAATTCCGTACAGATTCACGAACGCCGGCGGCCGGTGGATTTTGCCGAGATGTCGTCGCGCCTGAAGCCCCACGGGACGGTGAAGCACAACGATTTTGTGCTGAAGTTCCTTCGCGCCCCCTACGAGATAACTCTATTTCCTGATGGACGGGCGATTATCAAGGGCACCACCGACACTGCGGTGGCCCGGAGTTTGTACGCGAGGTTCATCGGTAGCTAGGGGAACAGAGGAGACGGAGGGTTTTCGTTTTGTGAGGCGGAAGATAAGGGCTTCGCAACTTGAGACGATTTCGCCGGGTTGGCACCCTACAAAGTGACTTTCAGGTAACTTTTCGGATACGGAGGGTAGGGGTATGGCCCTTGCACGAGCAGTCTCTACACCTTCTCGAAAGGCCTTAGGTTCGAGAGGAGTCCCGGAGGGACAGGCGAGAGTAGCCCAGCACGGGTTCGGCGCGATGACGATCTCCTCGGCGACATTACGTTTCAGCGCCGAACCCGTGCTGGGTAGCCACAACAATGAATCGAAGTCCCGTACGGGACGACTGACCGTGAGCAGCCTTCAACATTAAGATTGAATCGAGAAATGATCGACATTTACACGCCGCAAAGGAATAGCGGACGAGGCCGGTGTCAGCCGTCCCTGAAGGGACTTTTGGTCGTGGAGGTGAACTTACCCAGCACAGGTTCAGCACCATCGAGTCACGTGATGCGATAGCGTATTCCGGTGCTGATTCTCGTCATTCGCGTTAACTCGCGGCTAATCCGGGACCCCCTGAAGCCCCGAACCAATCTACTCCCGGAACAACCGGCTCCGGACACCCGGCCATCGCCGGATCACCTGCACATCCCCGGTCTTCCAATTGGCATAATCGGCGAACATCGTAAATCCGGGCTCAATATCAAATCTCAGTGCGGTTTTGTCTCTGAAAACCAGGGTGATGGAGTGGTCCTCGCTATCGGTGGAGAAATCCACTTCCTCCAGGGTCTTGCCCTTAACCTGGGGAAATTTCATCTGCCGCCTGCCGGAGTGGATAGGTAGCTTCTTCTTTTTGGCAGATTTCACTGACGGCCTGCTTTCTGCGCAGAGCCTTCGGCGAGAGAGATGTTGATAGTTGAACAGCGGAGGGTTGGGGTTGTGGCGTGAGCGCAAACCAGCGGAGGTTGCGCCCGGAAGACAGAGCGTATAACTTCAATAGCAGCCATGTTTGCCTTTCAGGAGGCGGATATGGTCAGGGCCGTTCGGTGTTAGTCGCACCGGACGTGCCCGATTTGTGCAGTCTTGTTATAACCATTGTGATGAAATAAAGCAAGAAAAAAGGGAAGAAAAAACTCTCGTCTTGAGCAGCACCAAGGAACTTGAGCCACTCAGAGCAAGCTTGGCGAGCGATGGCGGGCGGTCGCTAAATCGATAAAGCTCTTGGGCGTCATGCCAGCTTTAAATCCCAACAGTTGAAAGCCTTCCGCACAGGAGCCTGCCTGATTCATTGAGTGAATCTCTTCGGCGGTTCGGCAAATAAGGCATATATTTGTACTCCGCTTCTATATACACCCCACGGTATTCCCGAAGCTGAACAAAAATATCCCGCTCATACTACAATATACGGATCATACCGCCAAAGCAGCCAACGAATCCTAAATTTCCGCATCGGAACAAACGAACATGCACCTTACGAGTTTAAAGATCGAAAACTTTCGAGGATTCAAGCAGGTATTCCTTGATTTTGATCGAACGACAGTACTGATCGGCGAAAACAATACCGGGAAAACCAGCGTTTTGGATGCCATGCGCTTGTGCCTAGGCAGGCAGCTTTCACGACGATCTAATCCTTTCGAAGATCACGATTATCTCTTAGAAACAGAAAAGTCGCGGCCCGGTGACGCTGGGGCTCTGGCCATTACTCTTGAGTTTTCCGAATCAAGGGTTGGCGAGTGGGAAGTAGACCTGGTGCAGGCGCTTGGCGATGTTATTGCAATCAGAACCACTGGGGCTGGAGATCTAAGGCGTATCACCATGCGCGTCACAAGCACTTTTAACACATCCGCGGGCGATTTTATTACCGATTGGGATTTTCTTCAGCGATTCCGCAAATGATTGGGCAAAGGCGAGGGAAGGGTGCATAGGGAGCGGATCAAGGGCCATGGCAGAAAAGAAGAGGAGATTCGCGTAGCGGATGGAGGGCTAAATAAGGTCAGAGAG
>Ga0210403_10005012_pt1 | contig 11313 bp, 9 predicted proteins | sample IncBWC19MmetaG_FD_150863 | JGI IMG/M metagenome (GOLD analysis project Ga0210403, IMG submission 150863) | Forest soil microbial communities from Barre Woods Harvard Forest LTER site, Petersham, Massachusetts, United States - Inc-BW-C-19-M | ecosystem: Environmental > Terrestrial > Soil >... | reverse complement strand
AAGCATGAAGATGCCGGCAAAGCGCCGGCCTACGCACATGCGCTGCTGCGTAGAATCGATAATTGAGCATATTCAGATCACGACCCGCTTCCTTGCTTTTCTCGAAATTTGTTCCTGCTGCATTCAGACAAAATTGACTTTTGAGCATTTCACGCCCGAGTAAGGATTGCTACCTCGGGCGGCAATCGCATAATGCAGGTTGCGGCAGCTGTGATACAGGCGTAACTTTCAACGAGCCATTGTGGGCCGACCTGGGGAGGATTATGGAACGTCGTGAAGCGCTGCGTCTGATGGGAGGGGCGAGCGTTTTTTCTGTGTTGTCGTCGGATCTGCTTACGGCGACGCTGCAGGCGCAGCTTGCGGCGAACCAGGCCGGCGCCCTGCGCACGCTGTCGCCTGCGCAAAATGAAATTGTTGTGGCGATGAGCGACGTGATGATACCCGCAACCGCTACTCCCGGCGCCAAAGCCGCGAAAGTGAACGAATTTATCGATCTGATTTTGACGGGGTGGGCCACGGAAGAGGAAAGGAAGATTTTTCTCGAGGGGCTTGCGGAGGCTGACCGCAAAACGAACGCGCTCTTTGGCCACGGGTTTGCCGCCGCTTCCGCGACAGAGCAGGCCGCGATTGTGCAAGCATTCGATGAAGAACTGGCGACCTCGCGCAACGAAAAATTGCCCGAGCAGATCCGCGCCTGGGAAGTGACTTTGCTGCATCTATTCTTCGCGCAGATGCGGCGGCTCACGCTGGTTGGTTACTACACATCCTCGATCGGGCAGGAGCAGGAACTTAAAGTGGAGATCATCCCCGGAGCGCTGCACGGCTGCGTGCCTGCGGAGCCCGAGGTGAAACAATTATGACCGTGAAGAAGCCCGAGACTTACGACGCGATCATCATCGGTTCCGGAATGACCGGGGGCTGGGCGGCAAAAGAGCTGACAGAGAAAGGGCTGAAGGTTTTGGTTCTGGAAGCAGGCCGGCCGATAGAGCCGGACCGCGATTATGTGGAGCACGTTCCGATCACCGAAATGAAATTCCGCGGGATGAACGACCGCCAGGAGACGCTGAAGGATCAACCGATCCAGCGAACTTGCTATGCGTGCGACGAATGGGCCAGCAAGTTTTTTGTGAAAGACGCCGAGCATCCGTATACGACCGACCCGGACAAGCCGTTTGCCTGGATTCGCGGACGGCAAGTCGGCGGCAAGTCCATCATGTGGGCGCGCCAGTCTTATCGGTGGAGCGATCTGGATTTCGAAGCGAACGCGCGCGAAGGAATTGGCGCCGACTGGCCGATCCGCTACGCGGATATCGAGCCCTGGTACAACTACGTGGAAGATTTTGCCGGAATTACCGGCCAGGCCGAGGGCTTGTCACAATTGCCGGACGGACACTTCCTGCCGCCGATGGAAATGAATTGCGCGGAAATTGCCGTGAAGGAAGCGATCGCGCGGCAGTTTGGACGCGACCGGGTGATGACGATTGGCCGCGCGGCGATTCTGACACAGACGCACAACGGGCGCGCCCCATGCCACTATTGCGGCCCGTGCCATCGTGGGTGCATCACGCGCTCCTATTTCAGCAGCGTGAATGCCACACTGCCGGTCGCCGAGAAAACGGGACGACTGACGCTGCGGCCGTACAGCGTTGTGCACAGCCTGATTTTTGATTCGCAAACGCGCCGCGTGACCGGAGTAAAGGTGATTGACGGACAGACGCACAAGGCGATGGAGTTCCAGGGGCGCATTATTTTTCTATGCGCGTCGGCGCTGGAGTCCACACGGATTCTTCTCAACTCCGCCACGCCTGAGTTTTCTACCGGTCTGGCGAACAGCAGCGGGGAACTCGGCAGAAACCTGATGGACCACATCATGGGCGGCGGCGCCGACGGAATCATTCCGGGTTTTCTGGATCGCGTGCAATTTGGAAGGCGGCCAAACGGAATTTATGTGCCGAGGTTCCGCAATGTCACAAGCAGGGAGAAAAATTTCCTGCGCGGCTATGCCTATCAAGGCGCTGCAGAACGCGAGGGGTGGGAGCGGGGAATTCACGAAAACGGGTTCGGCGCGAGTTTCAAGAACTCGCTGCGCAAGCCCGGTCCCTGGAAGATGACTTTCCACGGTTTTGGGGAGTGTTTGCCGAACCCCGCCAACTTTGTCGAAATTGATAAAGAGCACGTGGATGCGTGGGGTGTTCCGGTGCTGAAAATTCACTGCGAGTGGAGAGATAACGAAAAGGCGTTGCTGCACGACATGATGATCCAGGCGGCGGAGATGCTGGTGGCGGCCGGGGCAGTCGAGATTCGCCCCTTCAATCATAATAGTCCGCCGGGATTGACGATTCACGAAATGGGAACCGCGCGCATGGGAGCCGATCCGAAAAAATCAGTGCTGAATAAACACAACCAGGCGCACGACGTGAAAAACCTGTTCCTTCCCGACGGAGCTTGCATGGTTTCGTCTTCGTGCGTGAATCCTTCGCTGACCTACATGGCGCTGACGGCGCGGGCGTGCGATTACGCAGTTTCGCAAATGAAAAAAGACGAGCTGTAAGCTTCGTTTAGAAGTCTCGGGGAGGGGTGTCGGAGATGGCGCACGAGGAAGCGGCCAAGCCAAGTGCCGGCGTCAAGTTGGTGATCCGGAACATTGGCGTGTTGCTCAGCGGAGATTTGCAGCAGCCCATCCTGCATGCGGACACCGTTGTGGTGAAGGATGGGAAAATCGCCGCGATCGGGCGCGAAAGGGAATTGGACACGGAAGGCGCGACGCGCGTGATTGACGCGAACGGCACGACCCTGGCACCCGGATTGATTGACAGCCACGTGCATCCCGTCGCGGGCGACTGGACTCCGCGGCAGAACCAGATCGGGTGGATTGACAGTTGCCTGCACGGCGGCGTCACCACGATGATTTCGGCCGGCGAAGTGCACATGCCCGGCCGCCCTAAGGATGTGGTCGGCGTGAAAGCGATGGCGATCACGGCGCAACGCGCGTTTGCGGCGCTGCGGCCAAGCGGCGTCAAAGTTTTGGCTGGCGCGCCGGTGATTGAGCACGGAATGATCGAGGAAGATTTTCGCTCGCTGGCGGAGGCGGGCGTTCGTTTGTTGGGCGAAGTGGGGCTTGGCAGCGTGAAAGACGGGCCGACGGCGCGGCAGATGGTGGCCTGGGCGCGGAAACACGGAATGCAGAGCACGATTCACACCGGCGGGCCATCGATTCCAGGATCGAGCTTGATTGATAAGGACGTCGTGCTGGCAGCGGACGCCGACGTGATTGGGCATATTAATGGGGGGCACACGGCGCTGCCGGATGCGCAGATCCGTTCGCTGTGCGAGGAATCTTCGCGTGCGCTGGAGATTGTGCACAACGGAAATGAGCGCGCGGCGCTGTTCACCTTGCGCACGGCGATAGAGCTGAAACAGTTGCATCGTGTGATTTTGGGCACCGATTCGCCGGCGGGGTCAGGCGTGCAGCCGCTGGGGATCATCCGGGTAATCGCGGCGCTTTCGTCGATGGGAGGAATACCTGCCGAGGTGGCGTTTTGTTTCGCGACCGGGAACACCGCGCGGATGCGAAACCTTGATACTGGGTTGATCGAAGTTGGCCGCGCCGCGGATTTTGTGTTTATGGATGCCGCGCAGCATTCAGCGGGGAAGACACTGCTTGAAAGTGTGCGGTTGGGCGATTTGCCGGGGATCGGGATGACGGTGATTGATGGGGAAGTGCGGAGCGAGCGGAGCAGGAATACGCCGCCGGCGACGCGAGTGCCGAAGATTGTGAAATGAAGAAGTAAGGAAGTAACGAAGTAAAGATTCGGAAAGTGAAAACAGCGAGGCTGCCCGATGATGAAGCTTCGGTGATTGCCCTGGTTTGGGAGGTTCGAATTAATCCGTGAAAGCGAAGGCTTTGCCTCCGCACTCAAAGTTAGCGGAGGCCGTCTTCACCTTTGATTTGATCTTTGGTGAGGCCGCCGACACGCGGGAGCGGGCGGCCGCTGTCCGTGACCGCGATGGCCACCATGATTTCGTTGGCGCGCGGTGCGTCGTTGATGCGGATTTCCATGCCGTCGAAGTGGCTGCGGACGAAGGCGGCGTCTTTGTGGCCGAGCGGAATGTCTAGCGCGACGCCAGGACCACCGCGTTTCTTGGAAGAGGGAATCAGCGCCGCGCCTTTGCCTAGTGTTTTGCGGACCGGTGTGCCGAGTTTGGGATGGAGAATGGCGGCGGCGTGTTCGAGCTCGCCGTTTTCGCCGACGGCCGCGGCTTTGCCGTAGCTTTCGGCAGAGGGTCCAGGGATTCCCAGTGCCGCGACAGCGCGTTCTGTAAGCAGCGCACCGAGTTCCTCTCCGATTTCCATGAGTTCCGTTAGGTCGTCAACGTAATTTCCCGCGAATGGATTTTCGATGACCGCGGCTGCGGCGGCGCGGCGCGTGGGAGGGTTCACTGGCATGTCCATTTCCGTGCATGTTTCTTCGACGAAAGTGACGATTTTTCGGATTTTAGTTTTCATGGTTCTACCGTTTTGATTTGCGCCTCTTTACCAAGCTTTTTGGCCATGCTGACACCGTAAAAGCGGAGGCTTTGCCTCCGCACTCAAAAATTACCGCAGGCCGTCCTCGCCTTTGATTTCGGAGGCTTTGAGGCCACCGACGCGTGCGTGGACGCGGGGACCGGTGGTCATTACCAGCGCCAGCAGGATTTCGTTGGCTTTCGGCGCGTCGGCGATGCCGACTTCCATCGAATCGAAATGGCTGCGAACGTAGGAAGCGTTGATGTGGGTGATGGGAACATCGAGGCGCGTGCCGGGGCCGCCAACCTTTTTGGTGGAAGCTACGATGGCTTTGGCGTTGCCAAGAATTTCGCGCATCGCGTAGCCACCGGGGACGTGCCACAGCGCGCCGTGCTCCAACTCTCCAGCCTGACCGACGATGGCGCCCTTGCCGTAGCCTTCTACGATTTTCGAATTGCCGCCCAGTGCGGAGACAAGGGCTTTTGCCATTTCGAGGCCAAGTGGGTTCAGATCTTCCATGAAGCCGGCAATTTCCGGAACGTATTTTCCCGCAAAAGGGTTGTGAATGACCGCAAGCGCGGCGGCGCGTCGCAAGGGAGTGGCGGCAATCGGACCGCCTTCATGAAAAACTTCTTCGACAACAATGACGCGTTTGCGGAGTTCCACTTCAGCCATGCAGGAGGCTCCTTGGGGAACTTTCAATCGAAGCTGGCGCGTGCGAGGGCGAAACAACGCGGGTATGGCCCTGGATGCAGAGCGCGGAAGAATGAATCAAGCCTTGGGCGCGAAGGGCTTCCGCCACGCGGACGCCTGAATCAAGCGCAGCGAACATTTCGGAACAAGAGAGTGGTTCGACACCGCGCGTGACGGGCAAATCGCCAAGATCGGAGTCCGCTGAAATTTCCCGGGCGGGGATGCGCGTAACGCCGGGATGATCCGGGAGATTCACCGCGTTGCCAATCACTGTGGCGGCGGCATCGGCAGCGGAAGCGGAGTCGGCAAGAACCGTCACGGCGTCGGCGATGCCAAGCGAAAAACTGCGGCCGCGCCAGCCGCTGGTGGCAATCCCGCGAATGGAATCCGCGGCGGAAATTTCGAGAAACCCAAAGAGTGAAGGACGATCGGGCCGCTCGACGATGCCGATCTTGTAGCGGTGGGAATCGGCCAGATGAATTGCGATGTCGCCGCCATTGTTCACGTAAGCGCGTTCGAGCGTCGCGGGCACGGTCATCGATTCAAGAATTGCCTCAGCAACGGAACCTGCAACGGCAGCCATCGGCGTGATAAAGGTTTGCTCGCAATACGGTTCGACGGCGGCGAACATGCGTTCCGCGACTGCCCCGCGAGGACGCTTGGCGTTTTTCCTGGCGTGGCTGCGGAGCAACGGCAGTTCTTCGCAGAGTTCATCGAGAATCGAGACAAACCGGCGCGCGGCTGCTTCGTACGCCGCCGAAACCGCTCGCGGTTCGCCGTTGGCTTCGATGATGAGATCAATCGGGCCGTCATGCAGGTGAAGACGCCGCCCGTCAGGCAGCATGCGGATGAGGGCAGGCTCTCTCATGATCCGCTGCTCCCGATGTGGGGTTTCAGCGGCCACGGATTTTGCGCGTGTGAAACGAGCTGCCGCTGGCGCTCCTTTTCCTTCAGCACATCCGCGAGCGGCCGCACGTAATCCACATGTCCGCCGAGCAGAGCGTAGTCGTTTTTTTTCAACGTGAACTCGATGGGAGCGACGAGCGCCGGCGTGGGCACGTAGCCGAACGCGTTTTCCGGCATGCGCGTCACGTCCACCATGAAGGTGATGCCGCCGCCGGGCCAGATATAAGCGGGCGCGCCGCCGCAAGTAACGCGCGTCAGCTTGCGTTTTACCGAATCCGTCAGCTTCACCGGATTTTCCGTGACACCGGCACGGAGCGAGCCCCCGGCTCCGCCCATGAACAATACGCTGGTCAAGGCAGGCTCACAGTTTTCGCGAATGCGCCCGACGGATTCTTTTAACGCTTCGGGAAGTTCCTTTTCCACGGGACGCAGAGCATCATCAAGTTCGTAATACGCAAACTGCTCGCCAGTGGTGCTGACCATCAGCAGCCGAAGATGCGGCCACGCAAACTTCGTCTTGAAGGGTTTCAGAATCGTCAGCGGGTCGGAAATATTCGTGCCGCCCCAGCCTGTGCCGGGCTCAGCCACCTGAAAATAGCGGCCAGGAGTGGATCGCCGGCCCTGAATCGCGATGCCGGTTTCGCGCACGCCCAAAAGTTTTCCCGCCTGATGTTCGGAGAGCACGCCGGTGATGTGATCGTCCACCACCACCACGTCGTCCACTTTGCCAAACCACTGCTTGGCGAACATGCCGATCGTTGCTGAGCCGCAGCCGACGCGCATGCGCTCCTCGCGCTGGCCGTTTACGACCGGCGGCCTTCCGGCAGCGACGCGAACGCTGGCGCCTTCATCGATGGTGAGTTCGACTTCCCTTCCGTTGCAAAGATCGAGCAGAGTTTCACAGGTGACGCGGCCTTCGCTCTTGTTGCCGCCAGTCAGGTGATGGACCCCGCCAAGCGAAAGCATTTGCGAGCCGTACTCGGCAGTGGTGACATGGCCGACGGGCTCGCCCTGAGCGCGCACAAGGTTGCGTTCAGGGCCGAGATGGCGGTCGGTGTCGATTTTCAGCTTCACGCCGCAGTAGCTGAAAATTCCTTCGGTGACCACCGTGACCATGTCCACGCCTTCGACCTCACTTGAAACGATGAAGGGCGCGGGCTTGTAGTCGGGATACGTGGTGCCGGCGCCGATGGCGGTGACGAACGTCTCCTGTCCCTTCAGGATTTTTCCGTCCCAGTCGCCTTCGCGTTCGAGGAAAGGCACAAGCGGCGTGCCTTGCGATTTCGCCCGATCGAGCAGAATGTGCGGATCGACGCGCACCAGTTCCCCTTCGACGTTGGCGTAGCGATCGCACGCGCCGGCATGTCCTCGCTTGATGTAGCAGAGGACGGGGCAGGCGTCGCAGCGAACCGTGTCTGGAGGAAAAACGTCAGGCATGAGAGTTCCCAGAGTCGGCCGCTGCTTTTGCAAGAATGGCGGCGCGAACTTTGTCGGGCGTGGCGGGCAGCTTGCGGATGCGAACGCCGACTGCGTCATAAAGCGCATTCAGAATCGCTGGCGCAGTGGGAATCAGCGCCTGTTCACCAACACCTTTCGCACCGAACGGCCCTGCGGGCGAAGGATCTTCAATCAGGATGGATTCAACCGGCGGCATATCGCCAATCGTCGGGATCAGATAGTCGTGAAGATTCTCGCCCTTGCCAGGAAAGAATTCTTCCATCAGTGCCATGCCGAGGCCTTGCGCGGCGCCGCCTTCGATCTGCCCTTCGACTAGCGTGGGGTTAATGGCGCGGCCCACATCGTGAGCAGCGGTAATTTTCAGAACCTTGATCGTGCCGAGTTCGGTGTCCACTTCCAGTTCGGCGAGGTGCGCGCCAAAACCGTAGACGGCGTACGGGACGCCTTGGCCATTGTCGTTCAGCGGCGATGTGGCGGGATCAAAAGTAGCCTCGGCGCTGACGACGTAGCCCCGTTCGTCGAGCGGAAGTTGACGGAGGTCGAGAGTCTTTTTCTTGCCAGCATCTTCGACGATCAACGAGCCGTCAAGAAACTGAATCTTCGCGCAGTCGCAGCCGCCGGCCAACTTGAGAATATTGTTTTTCAATTGCTCGCCAGCGAGATACGCGGCTTTGCCGCTGACGAAGGTCTGCCGCGAAGCGGAAGTTTTCCCGCAATCGGGAGTGATGTCCGTATCGCCGGGGAGCAGATCGAATTTTTCGAGCGGTGCGCCAAGGGCTTCGGCGCAGATTTGCGTGACGACCGTGGCGGAGCCTTGGCCAATATCCACCGCGCCCTGATGCAAAGCGATGCGGCCATCACGTTTCAGGCCGACGCGCATCGTGGAGGGATTCGGGAGCGAGGTGTTGCCGCAGCCGTACCACATACCCGCGATGCCGACTCCGCGGCGAAGCGAATTTTGCGAAGAAGCATTGAACGTGGAAGCTTCCTTCCGTGACTTCTGCCAGCGCGGGCGCAGCGCCTCGAAACATGCGCGAATGCCGACGCCTCCGCCGATCACCTGACCGGTGACGGTGGGGCTTTTATCGTCCAACGCGTTCAAACAGCGGAATTCGAGTTTGTCCATGCCAATTTTTTCGGCGAGCGAATCGTAAAGCTGTTCCTGTGCGATCGTGCCTTGGGGCACGCCAAAGCCGCGGAATGCGCCAGCGGGAAGCAAATACGTATGAATTGCGCGTGTGATCGCGCGGAAGTGCGGCACTTTGTAAGGGCCCGAAGCGTGGATCGGAACGCGCGCCGCAACGGTCGGTCCCCAGGACGCGTACGCGCCCGTATTGAAATCGGCCGCAAAATCCATGGCCACAAGTTTTCCGTCGGAGGTCGCGCCGGCGCGGCAGAAAATTTTCGAAGGATGGCGCTTGGTAGTCGAGCGAATCGACTCCGGCCGCGAATAAACCATGCGCACAGGTTTGCGCAAATGCCACGCGGCGACGGCGAGAAACGGCTGCAGCGAAAGATCGAGCTTGGAGCCGAATCCGCCGCCGACCGCCGTCGGGATGATGCGGACGCTCGATTCGGGAATGCCGAGAATGGCGGCGATGTCTTTCAAGTCGTTATACGGCGCTTGCGTGCAGGCCTGCACTTCGATGCGATCGCCGACGCGGCGCGCGAAACCGGCTTCAGGTTCGATGTAGGCGTGCTCGATGAATCCAGTTTCGTACTCAGCTTCGACGCAAACGTCGGCAGTGCGCAACGCATCGTCGACATCACCGCACACCACACGCCCGCCTACAAGAATATTGTCTGGCCGCGATGCATGGACTGCCGATGCGCCGGGCTTCAGCGCCTCTTCGGGCTGCGTGATCGCTTCCAGAGGTCTCCACATGACTGGGAACTGGCTGAGATCGAGCGCCGCGATGGCGGCCGAATCGCCGACGACAGCGGCAACAGCTTCGCCGAGGAATCGCGCTTCGCGTTCTGCAAACACTGGCTGATCGGAGAATTGCGGAATCACGCCGAAGCAGTTTTTGCCGGGAACATTGCGCGCGGTGAATATCCCGTCGATTCCGGGATGCGCTCGCCGGTACGCTTCGAGATCGCCAAACGCGAATTCCGCGCGATGATGCGGAGAGCGCACGACCCGGAGAAGTAGGGAATCCTCCGGCCATTCATCGGCTCCGAAAATATCCTGGCCGAGAACTTTTCTCCGGCCGTCCAGCCGCGCGACCCGCTGCCCCACAGGGCCATTTTCGCCCTGTGTCGCCGGCACCGGCTGGGGTTGATTTGCTTCCAACACCGCGCGAACGATTTTCCGGTAGCCGGTGCAGCGGCAAAGAACGCCGCCGAGCGCGTCCATCACCTGCGTTTCGTCGGGGCGAGGATTTTCCTCTAGCAGCGCCACCGAGGAGACCAGCATGCCGGGCGTGCAGATGCCGCATTGCGCGGCGCCGTGCTGCAGGAAAGATTCTTGCAGGCGATCGAAGGTCGGCGAAGAAGCGCGCAGCCCTTCTATCGTTTGAATTGTGGCGCCACTGAGCTGACCGATGGCAGTCAGGCAGGAGCAGACGGGCTGCCCATTTACCAACACGGTGCAGGCGCCGCAATCACCCGCATCGCAGCCTACTTTCGTGCCGACCAGATGAAACTCTTCGCGCAGCACCTGCGAGAGGCGCGAGCGCGGATCGGATCGAACTTCACGAATTTCTCCATTGATGCTGAGAGAGATCTGTGCGGCGGCCTCGCTTTTCGTTTCGCTCTTCATGCCGCTGCAGCCTTCTGCGCGCAGGCTTCGAGAGCGCGACCGACAAGGGTGAGGGTAGCATCGCGGCGGTACTCAGCGGTGGCTCGAACATCGTCGATAGGCGAAAGAAAGGCGAGATGTTCAGGCTTCACAAATTGTCGAAGGCCGGGTCGCGCAGGCCGGCCGATCAGGGCACGCTCGAGTTCAGCGAGTCGCAACGCTGCGGCGGAGCAGGAGCCAACACAAATCAGCGCTTCGCGGATCCCACCAGCGGAATCAACGACGAGATTCGCGGCGACCATAACGATCGAAATGACCAGATACCGCCGCGTCCCCAGCTTGAGAAACGTCGACACAGCATCTTCCACGCGCCGCGGAATGCGAATGGAAGTGAGCAGTTCGTCCGGCCTCCGCGCCGTTTTGCGGTTCCCGAGAATGAACTCAGAAAGCGGAAGCGTGCGGAAAGCGTTGCGTGAAGAAAGAACAAGCTCGGCGTCAAGGGCGAGAAGAGCGGCGACGCCGTCCGCGGCGGGCGAAGCATTGCAGAGATTGCCCGCAATCGTGGCGGCGTTTTGAATTTGCACGGAGCCCACTTCGCGGGCGGCGGCCTTCAAGCCGTCGAACCCGCGGGGAAGCCGAGCGGCGAGCACTTCGGTCCACGTGGTGCGAGCGCCGAGTACGATATGCTCCGCAGTGAACTGGATGCCCCGAATTTCAGCAAGCCCGGAAATATCCAGCACCGGGCCGGACAAGGGCCTGTCGCCAAGCGATGGGAAGACATCGGTGCCGCCGGCAAGGATGGTGGCGCGGGTGTCTGCAAGAACGTCGAGAGCATCCTGAAGCGAATTAGGACGAAAGTACAAAAGCGTTGGCTCCCCGATGAAGCAGCAATGAGGACATTCTACTTCTACAACGCCCCGGCGAATTTGTGAAGTTATCTGGGATTGTACCCCGGAAGAGCAAGCGTGTTGTGGCAGACTACTATTGCATGGCCACCGCCGACCATCGC
>Ga0210403_10005010_pt1 | contig 11316 bp, 12 predicted proteins | sample IncBWC19MmetaG_FD_150863 | JGI IMG/M metagenome (GOLD analysis project Ga0210403, IMG submission 150863) | Forest soil microbial communities from Barre Woods Harvard Forest LTER site, Petersham, Massachusetts, United States - Inc-BW-C-19-M | ecosystem: Environmental > Terrestrial > Soil >... | reverse complement strand
TCAGCGCCTCCGCCAACGTTAGCATTGGCCAGGCGGCCAGGATCAGGACCAGTCCAAAGAGCGCAAGCTCAGGCAAATAATGCGGCCGCGCCCTGTGCACGTATCGTTCCTCAAGGAATCGTGAGATGCGTTGCCGTAACGGCATTATAGTTTTCATATCATAAATCGGCCACAGCTAGGCTGCCGATTGAAATACTTTATTCGTCTAGGAGCAATAGGATTTGCCTACTGCGGGGATCGCTCCAGAGTCAGCGACCCGGCTACAAGTTTCGGCGTCCGTAACCGCAGAATTTACTCCACGCGTGCGCGTAGAGCATCCGAAGTTCACCAGACAGGAGTTAAACCCTAAGATCGATCCTAATTGGACAGCTAGTCAGAACAATCCTAGTGGAAAACTGTTGGTGCGAGTAACCGGCCTGCTGATATTTGATTCGCAACACTTTTTCCACGATCCACTGCCGCGTGACACTAATTGGGAGATACACCCCGTTCTAAAACTTGAGTACTGCCCCAAACGGAAAAACTTACCGCGCTGCCAGTGATGACAACTGGGTAGATCTCGACAACGGTTAAAAGCGAGCCGCCGGATTACGCCCCCAAAGACCAATCAAAACGCACGAGCACGCCGGCGAGTTCAAAGAGCCGTGAGCGGTCATCTTGGTCACAACTCCCATTTTTGGTTCGCTTTTTTCCGGTGGGACACCAGTATCGGGGGGCGGATGGTGATGCTCACCAAGAAATCGCCGCCGCAACTTCGAGTCGTATTTCTGCGCGCTGCTTCGAAGACGACGAGGGCCTTTTCGCATTGCTACACGTCGCTAGAATCGTTTTTGAAAGCCAAATGGCAAATGATGCGACCGCCTATAACATCGAAGACTTCCGCGCACGTTTACGAGGTTCGACCACGAGCCGATCATAGCGGCGTCGATCTAATTAGTGATGTGCTGCCATTCGGTCCGCTGTGGTATGCCGAGCCAAACGCAATCAGCAATGGAATCAAGTCGCAAAGTTTTTCAGCCGTTCGCATGACGGTGTCATTCGCGTCTTCGATGGAGCAGGCAACTTGATCGAGACGCACGAACAAACGGGCGATTTGTTCAAGTCGCCAACGTCTGCTTCAGCCAGCCCGGCCACCCCAAGCTCAGTCTTTGCAAAGAGCGGCAGCGCTGAGACAGCGACTACCGCGTCCGCACTCGGCGGAGGCCACGGTCTCGTGTGGGTTAATACCGAGAAGCATGTTTACCACAGGGCAGGCTCTCGTTTTTACGGCACGACGGAGAAGGGCAAATACATAACTGAGCGGGAAGCAATGCTAACGGGAAACAGAGCCGCGCGGCTTGGAAGTGCGAGCGCGCAAAGCAATGCAATCGGCTACGCCAGATTCTTTCAGCCGTTCACACGACGCCGTGATTCGCGCTTTCCAAGCGGGTTTCCTCGTGTGAGGACAACTCAGTGTTAATGTGAACGTTTGCCCAGGAGAAAGGACATTATATGAAGCGGACAAAAACCATTGTGTTTGTAGCGATCGCAGTTTGCGCGATCGCCTTCGCTAAATTCACAGTACTTGGTACCGAGGACGAAGCGGATCCCGTCTTTGGAATTAAGATTTACCCCGGATACCGGGACTGGAAATTCATCTCGGTGGCCCGCGAGGATGGAAACGTAAATGACCTACGTGTCATACTTGGAAATGAAACTGCTATCAAAGCGTATCGCGAAGGGACGCTTCCTTTTCCTGACGGCTCAGTCATAGCCCGGATCGCATGGAAAAGTACGCCGTCGGAGGAAAACAACAAAGTCTTCGGCCGCGCCCAATCGTATGTGCCTTGTGAGGCTCCTGAATGGTATCTTCAGTTTATGGTCAAGGACACCAAGAAATACGGCGCGACCGGCGGCTGGGGTTTCGCTCAATTCACTAAGGACGGCAAACCAGCTGATGTAGCGAAACACCAAACTTGTTTTGCGTGCCACGAACCAATCAAAGTCCGCGACTTTGTCTTCACTCAGTACGCGCATTAGGCTTTGAGTGTCGGTCGCCCACGATGCAGCGCAGCGTAACCAGGCACTGGAGCGAACCGTCTCGGCGGAGTCAGATCCTGAGCGACTTCCGGCTTTACTTTCCGCCTCGCCGGTCGCTCAGTTTAGGTCGTTAGATGAATAGCCCGGTTGTTTCGGCGGGAGAACTGCGGAAAAGTTTGTAATAGTAAAAACTGATCCAGTTATGTCCTACAGTGTATCGACCTTGCTGACCCGCAATCTTCACGACGTCTTCGGTGAAAACGATCCCGCCCGTCGCCGCGCTGCCATCGCCGAGATCTTCACCGAAGATTGCGTGTTCTACGAGCCCAGGGGCGTCTACCGTGGCCGCGACGAGATCGATCGCGTCGCGGGCGCCATCAAGGCTACTCACCCTGACTTTCGACATCAGCGAATTGCCGGCCCCGAGGAATTGGGCAATGGCGGCCGGATTCTGCCGGTTTTTTTCATCGAGCATCACTCCAAGCGGCGTGTGAAATGGGTTCAACCCGAGTCGCGCGAAATCGTCGCTCAACTGTTGAATGCGCGGATCGTGACTGATTGCGGCGTAAGGAAACGGGCCGCTGCGATGTGGTTCAGTGGGATCTTCGCCAATTTCGCCGCGCACATGATAAATGCTTTCGGCCTCTTTAGAAAAAACCGTCACATGCTACGACTTCGTTGAAACTGATGGCAGCGTCCAATTCGCGAATGTAAATACTTCGCGACAAATCCTGACTACGAGCCACCGCCGTCTGCGTCTCGGATAATGCCACGAGGATGGCAAGTGTAATCCAAACCGACCCACTACCAAAATCCGCGATCTGGCATGTCCGATGCACGCAAGAACGGGAGGCTATCCCATTTCCGCCCGGAGCACCTCAAGTGGAGGCTGGCTGGAAACCCCGCGACTGGTTAGCAACCCGATCAATACCGTTACAGTAGTTGCCGATGCGATAGCGATCAGCAACGGAAGAAGAGTCGGAGTATAGTTGAGCTTGAAAACAAATGTCGCAAGTCCCCAGCTCGCGGCGACGGCCAGACCGGTGCCGGTGAGACTCGCCAGAAACCCAAGGAGGAAATATTCCGCACCAAGGATTTGCCAGATCTGACGACGTGATGCCCCCAAGGTACGGAGAAGAACGCTCTCTTCGACTCTCTGGTAGCGACCACTCCAGATTGCACTCGCCACCACGATCAGGCCCGCGGCGACAGTGAACAGTGACATCACCCGAATAACCAACGCCACCTTGCTCAAGATCGAATCGACCGTTTGAATAACCGCAGCAAGATCCAAGGCAGAGACATTCGGAAACTTCGAGACAATTGCATTCTGAAGGCGGGCCGAATCCGCCGGTGTCTTCGCCCGGCTGACTAATACGTGAAATGTCGGTGCGGCTTCAAGCACGCCGGCCGGGAAAACGACGAAGAAGTTCGTCTGAAAACGCTTCCAATCTACGCTTCGCAAGCTCGCGATGCGGGTCCGAATGGGAATGCCTTGGACGTCGAAGACCAATTCGTCTCCAACATTGACTCCGAGGTCCTTCGCAATCTCGCGATCTAACGAGATTGGAACTACATCGCCGGAATGATAATCGACCCGGCCGATCCATTTCCCGGCCGTGACCTTTTCTGTCTCGACTATCTGCTCGCGATAAGTCGATCGATATTCTCGCTCTAACTCCCATTCGGGAATCTTCCGTTGCGGGTCGGCCAGAATGTCACTGCTCTTTCTTCCTTTGATCTCGCTCAGCCGCATCGTCACGATCGGCGCCTGCTGCACCACCGGAAAACCTAGAGAACCTACCAGCGCAGCGACGGCATCTTTCTGGTCCGACTGGATATCAAACAAGAAGATATTCGGTTGATTATTCCGACCGATTGACCGGAATTGCGTCATCACAACGTCCCGCGTGAGATGGATTGTGAGCAACAAAAAAGTTCCGAGACCGAGGGAAACAATGAGAAGAAGAGTTCGGTTGTTCGGGCGGTACAGATTTGCCAGTCCCTGCCGGAGGGCGAAGCTCCAGCTCAGCGGAAACCAGCGGCGTAGCGACACAATCAGCAGCCGTGCGACTCCCGCAAAGATCGCAACGGCGACGCCAAGTGCGACGGCGAAGACCAAACCTTGAAGCCACGTTTCACTCCGGTAGATCGCGAACGCTGTGGTACTCGCCACAATCAACGCATAGGCTGCAAACAATAGTGGATCACGGGCGAACGACTCCGTTTCAACTCTGGCATCCGCTGAGCGAAGCATAAGCAAGGGCGATACTCTGCGAAACCGCAGGAGCGGTGGCACGGCGAATAGGAGGCAAATTCCGCAGCCGATCAAAACGCCAGTCAGAATCGGCCACCACGCAATCACGTTTGGAATCGTTAATGGTAAAAATGTCCGCAGAATACTCGGGAAAATTCGCTGCAGTCCAATCCCTACCAAACCGCCGAACAATGCTCCGGCCAGGCTGATCGCCGATGCCTGAATAAAGTAAATAAATGCTATTCCGCTGGTCGAAGTACCCAGACACCGCAGAATCGCGCCAGTTCGCACTTTTTGCTCCAGGTGCGCTTGGATTGCACTCGCTATCCCCACGGCGCCCAGCAACAATGAAATGAATCCGACCAGATTCAGAAATCGGTAAAGATTCTCGACCGATGCTCCGAGATCCTTTTTTCGTTTGTCGACCGTTTCGAACTCAAGGCCCAAGCGCCGGATTTGTGGCGTGAGCGCGGCAATTTTCTGCACCACATCCGTTCCTTCGCGAAACTTCACATAGGCGCGGTAATGAGCCACGCTTCCGGGACGGAGCAGATCAAGCGGAAGATTCTGCAGCGCAATGTAAACACGCGGCGCGAAACTCGCAGAGGCTGATGCGTCGCCCGGCACTTTTCTCAGAGCCCCGGCGATCTCGAAATCGCGGCCGCCTAGTGAAACGTTACCGCCGGGTGCCGCGCCAAACTGGAAGAGCAACGTTTCGTCTGCGACAGCGCGACCGCCTTGCCTCAAATCTTGCACTGCCTCTGCTGGTTCAGTTTCCATCTTTCCGTAGAATGGGAAGTCGCCGCTGAGGGCGCGAAGATGCACCAGGCGCGTACCGCGGCCGAGAAACACAGCCATGGTCGATAAACGCACCTCGCGCGCCTGTGCTCCGCCGATCGAACCGAGAAACCCTTCTTCTGTTGTGGTGAACGGACGCGTGGATTCGATGATCAGGTCTGCTCCCACCAACGTCCGCGCCTGGTCATCGATCGATTGCGAAAGGCTTTGGCGAAACGAACCGATGGCTACCAGCGCCGCGACCCCCGCCGTGATAGAAAGTGAGAAGAGCAGAAGGCGCATTCGACTGGTGCGACTGTCGCGCCACGCCATTTTGAGAATGAAACTAGGCGCCATCCTGAACCATTTCACCGTTCCGCAACCGGATCGTTTTCTCTGTGAGACACGCGACCTCTGGGTCGTGCGTCACCAGCACGAGCGTCGTTCCGGAGCCGGAATTCAGTTCGAGCATGATGTCAATCACCGACCGGCTTGTCTCCGCGTCCAGATTTCCCGTGGGCTCGTCGGCGAATAGGACAAGCGGCTTGTTAATGAACGCCCGCGCCAGCGCGACGCGTTGTTGTTCGCCGCCGGACAATTGGGTCGGAAGATGCGAAACGCGCTCCGCGAGCCCGACGCGTTCCAGGAGTTCCAGCCCTTGCTGTCGGGCTGTCCGGTCGCCGCGCAATTCCATCGGCACGGTGACGTTTTCTAGCGCAGTCAGGGTCGGGATCAGCTGGAAACTTTGAAAGACGAAACCTACCAGCTGGTTTCGCACTCGCGCCCTCTCGTCTTCTCCGATTTCGTCCAGGGCAATTCCATTCAAACAGACGTGGCCTGAAGTAGGAAGGTCGAGCCCGGCGCACAATCCCAATAGCGTGGTTTTCCCGCTTCCCGAGGGTCCGAGGATAGAGCACGTCGCTCCCGGTCCCAAAACGAACGAAATATCTTTTAGTACCGTTAATTCACCGGAGTTCGTGCGGTATGACTTCGTCAAGCGCTGAACATCCAGGATGGCAGAGGCATTCATTGACGTTAACGTGCAACTCGCTTTCGTTTCGCAACGCGTGGGCAAAACAATACCTCAAGTCAGTCTATTCGCCTTCTTCATTGGCTTCTCTCTCGCTACGGGGAGCTTGGCGGAAACTGCGGCGGTCGCGCCGAAAAAGACGATCGTGTTTCTCGGCGATAGTATCACCGCCGGTTACGGTTTGGCCAAAGGAGATGCCTATCCGGCTCTGATCCAAAAGAAAATAGAAGAAGCGGGCCTGCCCTACGAAGTAGAAAACGCCGGGCTTAGCGGCGATACCACCGCCGGTGCCTTGCGGCGGATCGATTGGCTTCTGCAGCGGCCAATCCACGTGCTAGTGATCGAGCTCGGCGGTAACGACGGATTACGCGGGCTGCCCCCTGGCGTGACTGAGGCAAACCTGCAGTCCATTATCGATAAAGTAAGAGCGCGAAGCCTGCTCACTAGAATCATGATCGCTGGAATGCGGCTCCCGCCGAATCTCGGCGCGGGTTACACTGGCGAGTTCGAGCAGGTCTTCTCGGAGCTGGCGACGAAGAATGGAGCAGTGCTCATCCCGTTTCTGCTCGAGGGCGTTGGCGGCGATCGAGGTCTCAACCAGCCGGATCAAATCCATCCGACTGCCGCCGGGCAGAAGATCATCGCCGAGACGGTGTGGAAGAGGTTGCAGCCATTGTTGCAGACGAAATGAACTGTTGGGCGATGCGCGCTTCCAGTCGTTCAATGTCGAGATGCTCGAAGAACCCTCGTAATGAATAAAAAGTCGAGATTCGAATCAGTGCGAAGAGGTCACTCGATTCTTGGCGGCCGCCATGTTAGTGAATAGCACAAAGGCGCGATCCTTATGCGCTCGTCCGCGCCTGATCTGCGAGTGTAAGTCTGGCGCAGGGAAAGAATTTTCTCTTCGAGACTGTCCGCGGGACAGCCGGATTGTGCTAGGATTTGTGCTGGACCGAATGATTTTCTAACAGATCCGTCATAGCGGAATTTGACAGCCATCGCCAGCAGCGGTGAATCTCTTGCGGCTTTGCGGTGTGGTTCACCCAGAGAATCTGACTCTGATCAAAAAGGCCGCGTGAGCAAATTTCGGCCAGTTCCTGCCATGGGCTAACTCTTTACAAATCGGTCGAAATGTTACGAGCCGAGAACGACTCATTCAGGACAGCAGCGGTGAAGTTAAGCCAGCTCCGGAAGCCGAAAGGTAAAGAGTCGCTCGCGTAATCCATGTCCTCGGTTGGAGCGCAGCTTCGGCGCTGCAGCTAACAGCGCCACGATTTCCTGTGCACCTTTATGAGATTCGACGGGGCAAAGATAAACGTGGCGTCGATGGACTTTCGAGGCTTGCAGAGCGCCACTCTTTTTACCCGAACGGTCCCATGCACGGTTATGTCCTTGCTGCACTAGAACTATGCACTACAAGCAAGGCCCTTTTCAAGCTCGAGAAACGTGTCAGTTTTTCGTCGGCGTTGACGATGAACCGCTTTCCGTTGTCGCGGTGCGCATCACCAACGAAGAGTCTTCTTCCCTGACAATCCGCCACGAAGGCCGACTCCTAGAACACCCCGAGGACTTTGAGGACGATAATGATAACGACAAGTACTCCGATTATGTAGAAAATGTTTCTGTTCATGCTGGGGCTCATATCAAAAGTGGTGAGCGGTTGCCAGCATTCATCTAAATTGAGAGGGCCATCGCGGTTTCAAAGACCCTTGAACTCAATCCTGATTGCGGATGCCTAGCGGCGTTGCCCGGGACTTCCAATCGGAGTCGTTTCCGGTAATTTCTCGATATGCTTTTCAGAACCTTCATCTTACTTTTTACTTTACCCATCGTCGCGCAGGCAGATGTGGATTTTTCGAACTATGATGTGCCCCTCTACACGCAGATCGTAGATCGTATCAAAGCAAAAGTCTCGGCCCGCCTTGGTGAGGGCAGTAACACGCGCGAGCGGTACTTCATCATTCCTTTTGCTTACCAAGACCGCGGGAATCACCCGGAATTTTCGCACTCGTTTATCTCGGTCATCCGAGTCCTTGCGGATAATAAGCAGCCCAAGCTGACGCCGGGTCTCAAACTACGAAGATATAGGAACCGGGAATTTGAAGCGTTCACCATCAGCTGGCTGCCTCACGATTTCTTGAGCAATCCCCATCTGTGCGTCTTTGACGGCGCGGGCAGCCGCATTATTCCAGAGAGGAATAACTGTCCCGTATCGACCGGCCGAAACTTTACACTCGCAGAAACGATCAAGCTTGCTGTGGATGCAAAGAATGCGGTGGCCATGTGGGGACCTTATGAGATCACGAAAGCGGGGTTTGATATCGCAGTGAAGCGCAAACGCTTGCTCGACGGAGGAACCATTAAATACCGCGCCGACGATCGTCTTTATCGAAAAGACAAAGTCGCTATCAGTTGCTTTCATGCCATGGCCGGTTTGGACGAGCTTTTCCCCAAGGGCGGACTTTTCGGGACGGGATTTAAAATGTGGGGCTTCAATGGAACGGCAAGAGTGCTGATCGAATACACTGAGAAAGCGCGTAACAAAGGCTTACTTCTCGAGCCGGTTGATGTAAAAAGGGACCGCTATGGCTTTGTCTATGCGCCCACACGAAATGGCAGGGTGCCGTATGATCCTTTAAAAAACGCGTCCGCTTATCAAAGATAACGCTGAGTCAAAATCTCGCCTGTCGTGTGATTTGATGAACTTCATAGCTTGTTAGGCGTTCGCACCAGACACCGTCCGGTGCGCGCAGCGACGCCCACCCCCGAGCATGCTTTTTTTGGCAATCACGCTTGCAAAAGACGCGCAGACATTCAGCGTTGCGCGCATGAAACCATACGGCCGCATTGGCTTTAAATGGTTACCGGTTGCCCTGGCTTCGCTCGTCCTATGCAGCGGATGCTCGTTGTTGCCTCATCTCAACAAGCTCTCCGGCAATCGTGCTTTCATTGACTACTGGCCGCCGGATCCAAACAGCAAACAACTAAGGCTCGCAGTTAAAGATAACATTGACATGAAGGGCGTAGTTACAACCGCCGGTTCGGAGATCTTTTTCGAAACCCACAAGCCCGCGGAAAAGGATGCCCCGTGTCTGGCGATCGCGCGCCAGCGTAACGTGCAGATAGTCGGCAAAACAAACCTGACCGAATTCGCTGTCTCGCCGTCAGGCATCAATGAATATTTTGGGACGCCCGTGAATCCGTTGAAGCGAAATCTGATTCCGGGCGGATCCTCGTCTGGAAATGCCGTCGCGTTGGCGAGCGGAATGGCGGACGTGGCATTTGGGACGGACACGGCCGGCTCGATTCGTGTACCTGCCGCTTGTTGCGGTGTCGTCGGCTTGAAGACGACGTACGGCTTGATTCCGATCGAAGGTGTTTATCCGGTTGAGCCTAAACATCTCGACACCGTGGGCCCAATGGGGAAAGACATCGCTCATACCGTTCAAGCCATGGAGCTTCTTCAAAATGGTTTTGGGGCGAGGTATGCGGCTGCGAAGGCAGCAAAGCCTACCGCGCGAAGCATCCGGGTCGGACGCCTCAAACTGAAAGGTACTGATCAAAGAATCGATAAAGCAATCGACGAAGCGCTCGCCAAAACGGGATTTCAAGTCGTCGAGCTGGACGAGAGCCTGAGCGACAAATTTGAGCAGGCGAAGAAGGACGGCACGACCGTTGCCTCAGCAGGTGCGTGGATCAGCGACGAACGATTTCAATTCGCGCTGGGTGTAACAGCTCGAACCCAGTCTGTAATTCGACTCGGTCAGGTAACCTATACCACGGGTTACCGTAGCGCCTTGGCCAGGCGGAGTGCGTGGCAGCGGACGCTGCGCAATGTTTTCGAGAAGGTGGACCTCATCGCTTTGCCAACACTTCAAAAAACACCGCCGGGAAAACCACTACTCGACTTGAGAATAGGAATTCTGGAAGCGCTTATGCTTCAGTTGCAAAACACGGTGGCGGTCAATTTTGCGGGCAACCCGGCGCTGGCGGTCCCCGTGCCCTTGTCCGGCGCAAAGGTTTCCTTCACGAGCCTGCAATTGATCGGCCCACGCCTAGCCGAGGCGGACCTACTCAATGCGGGCCGGCTGGTTGAGAGCGCGGTGAACAGGTGACCCTACGGCTATTTCAAAGCGCCCGCCACTGTGAAATCGGCGTCGTTGAACTGCACGTCCTGGTCGATGCGCGCGCCATTGAATTCCGTCACACTGTTTTTCCGCGGCCCATGCACGGTGAGACTGGCTGGAATCGGATGGTGCTTTTCATCACGCGCGACTCGAGTGACATCAATGCGGCGGACGAGTTCGCCTGAGGATGAATATTTCTCGATCCGCATCGGCACGAAACGCTGAGGATCAATCCAGCTGCGCACTTTGGCGTTGATGGAAACGGAGGAGCTGTCCGGCTTGGATTCGAGAATCTGGCAATTCACTCCGTTGATTGTCTCTGATCCAGCGAGGGCCTGCTTTTTCCAGGCGAAGAAATTTTCGACCGCGTCCTGATAGGATAGATCGCTGTCGAACAACCCCTCGTTCATTTCTGAGGCCTTGATCGCGCGAACTGGCTGCTGCGGAACGATGATCGAGCCTTTCGCGGCACCCTGGGCCTGGTGCAAGATGAGGGCTTCGCCTTTATGCTCGTCGGGCCAAAGCACTTGATAAACAAGATCGGTGGTCGTCTTGGTCCGGCGCTGCTTGATTTGGAGTTGGAGGACGTGCTTGGCACCATCGAGTGATCGGACCTCAAGCTTGCTGCGGATTAGGGCGCTCCCTTGGCTGACAGCGTCCATTCGATCAGCAAGTTCTGCCGCCGACATTGCGAACGGTGCGGGTTCAGCGGCGTCAATGGAGATAATGCAGAATGCCGCAGCGGCGATGACGAGAGCGAAGAAAGGTTTCACAAATGAGGATATGTTCCCCGGATGAATTCGCACGGATCGATCAGTTTGCGCTGCTCTCATCCGGCTTGCAAAGCCAGGCTCGGGTTTAGCCGCGAGCTCCGCCAGGCTGGATAGAGGCCGCTGCTAATTCCAACTGCAACGGCAATCACGACAGAAAGGCCAAGCAGCGCAATGCTGAGGTCAGGCTGCAATAACCCTCGAATCGCTGGCGTTGCGCTCAACACCTGGACGCCGATGGCACCAATAGCTACGCCAACGACGCCGCCGAAAAGTCCAAGCAGCGCGGATTCGTAAAGAATCATCCTCATGATTCGTCCGCGCGTCCAACCCACG
>Ga0210403_10005009_pt1 | contig 11317 bp, 9 predicted proteins | sample IncBWC19MmetaG_FD_150863 | JGI IMG/M metagenome (GOLD analysis project Ga0210403, IMG submission 150863) | Forest soil microbial communities from Barre Woods Harvard Forest LTER site, Petersham, Massachusetts, United States - Inc-BW-C-19-M | ecosystem: Environmental > Terrestrial > Soil >... | reverse complement strand
CCTGGTTCGAGATCAGGGCAAGTTCTTTCAGCTTGGGATCCCACACGTTCCACAGCGCCATCAAGTCGGCGCGCCCTTCCTCGAGCGTCGAAAAATATTCCTTCAGAAAAGGTTGGGCTCCGCCGCTCGCCCGCTCACTCAGCTTGCCGGAGCCGTGGCCAATGACTTCGTGCAAAGCGGTCATAAGATCGCCTGCTTCGGTGCCATATTTCAGAGCGCGTTCGACCTCGGCTGAATCGGCGGCGAACTCCGCAATGGCCGTCTTGCCGGTGGCTTCGTCCAGCGCGCGTTTGCTCGCGGTGAACAGAAAATTCTTCGACCCGTATTTTTCGTGGATTTCGTTTTCGTTCGGCAGGTTGTCGCCGATCGTGCTCACGCTGAAATCGCCAGTTTCGATCAGGGTTTCGACTGCTTTCACTACCGGCAGTTTGAACGACTCGCGCTTGTACTTCGCATCCCACGGAGCCTTCTCTTCAAAATAGCCGGCATTCTCCGCCAGTCTCTTCATAGCGGTGGTGAGGGGTTTATCGGTGATGGTGACAAAACTCTGCGAGCTTCCTTTCGTGCCGCGTGCGTCGCGATAGACTTCGATGAAGCCGTTGTCAAAGTCCACGGTGGCATCGTTCTGCACCCACGCGGTGCCGAACGCCACCCACTCCGCGTATTCGCCGGTCTGGTAGTAGCGGATGAGATGGTCAATCGCTTCGGCCTGCTGGGGTTCGGCGTAGCCGCGCGCCTTCCGGAAGCAATCGTTGGCCCGCTTCAAGAACGTGGCATACAGTCCGGGAGGAACCTTGCCATCGGAGGTGCCGGCGCGGTACACGAGTTCGGTAAGTTTGCCGTCCGCAGCTTTTACCACCCGCGAGTTCAGCGGATGCTTCTCGTGAAATCCCTTCAGGTCGTCCAGACTCGCGCCTTGATAAAAAGTGTTCGAACTCGCCTGAATCGTGTCTTTTCCTCCCGCCGGACTCTTGGCGGTAATCATCGGCTCAAACGCGGGGTCAAAAAGCGAAGCCCGCAACAACCCCAGTTCCCGCGTTAGATCCGATGGCTTCTTCAGCGGCGGAAGATCGGCATAGGCCGTCCGAAAGGCTCCGTTTTGCTGCGCGATCAGCGCCGCCTTTTCCAGTTGCTCAAAGGTAAAAGCGGGCAGAAATTTCTGGGAGGTCAGATCATTGTGATTGCCGCGGCTGGCCCAGAACAGTTTCGCGAATTCGGCAATCTTCGCCATTGCCGCCGGATCGATTCCCTTCGGATACGCCATGATCTCCTCGAGCAGACGCTTCTGTTCGAGACCGTAGGCGGACAACTGGTCGTAAATAATAGGGTCGATGGCGATCGAAGCCTGCGTCAGCCAGTACGCCAATGCCTGCTGGCGCGCCGAAAGCGCCTGGAAGCTGGGAGCGCGCACTTGAATGAATGCCGTGTCGCCGACGCGCTCGACGAGGACGTTGCTGGCTTTGTCTTGCTGGCACAGTGCAGGGGTGACCATGGCGAACAGGATGAGCAAGAGCAAATGCGAAAAAAGTGCGGAATTAGACGGCTTCAAGAATTGGCCTCCATGCGGTTCGATCGGAACCGGCCAAACTCCGCAGGCTACCACAAATCGGCTTGCGGGAGGCTTGCGGGACGGCTCTCAGGGTAGCAATCATTGTTTACTCCCCAGTTAGGGGCACTCCTCCTGCCGATTGGAATTCACCCGCTTGACCCGCCCCTAAACCCAGAGCATAATCTCGGGCACGAGCTTTGGCGCCAAGTCTCGGCCCCAGTACCATTCTGACGCTGGAATCGCGGCATCCTCGGCCGACCCTTCCCGGGAGTTCCATGTGAGCGAAGAAGTCAAGCGAATTGGCGACTACGAAATTCTCAGCGAATTGGGCGCCGGCGGAATGGGCCGCGTCTACAAAGTCCGCAACACGATTTCCGACCGCATCGAGGCCATGAAAATCCTCTTGCCCGATCTCGCCGGACGCGAAGAACTCGCCGCTCGTTTCCTGCGCGAAATCAAGCTGCTGGCCAGCCTGAATCATCCCAACATCGCGCAACTCCGGACGGCCTTCACCAACGACAACCAGTTGGTGATGATCATGGAGTACGTCGCCGGCGTTTCCATGGCCGTTCACCTGTCGGCAGGCGCGATCGCGGTCCCGGACGCGATCGACTATATCGATCAGGTCCTGAATGCGTTAAGTTACGCCCATCAGCAAAATGTCATCCATCGCGACATCAAGCCCGGCAACATGATGCTGACTCCGCAGGGCGTCGTGAAGGTCATGGACTTTGGCATTGCCCGTTCCGATACCGATCGCACGCTCACTATGGCGGGCACGAGTCTCGGCACCGTCAACTACATGTCGCCGGAGCAGGTGAAAGGCGAGCCCACCGATCCACGCTCCGATCTTTATTCGGTTGGCATCTGCATTTATGAAATGGTGACCGGCAAAGGCCCTTTCACGGAGGGCAGCCACTATTCCATCATGACCGCTCACGTGATCGAGCCGCCGCGGCCACCCATCGAACTGCAGCCCGAACTTCCGGCCGCGCTCAATCAGATTATCCTGATGGCGATCGCCAAAGATCCGTCCCAGCGTTTCCAGACTGCTACCGCGTTTCGCAACGCGCTTAACAGTGTGCGAGACAACGTGCGAGACAGTGCGCGAGGAGTATCGCCGACGGCGGAGGTCGCAGCTGCGATCAGCGCTCCCGCCGCGTCAAACGCCGCCTCGACCGCCAGCATGAGCAGTTTTCAATCTCCCGTTACGCCCGTAAGCCGGACTGCAAGCGTTGCGGCTACTCCAAGAAGCACTCAACCCATGCCAATGCCTAATGCTCCGCTGCCGCCTCCACCCTCCACCGGCCATCGTGGTTTGTACATGACCTTGGGCGCGCTGATCGTACTTGTGGGATTGGTGGCAGCCGGAATTTATCTTCCGAGAAGAGGGAAAGCCGCCGATGATCAAACCCACAAGACGGCGCCGGTGCCCGCACCCGTTGAGCCTGCACCCGTCACTCCGGTCGCAGAGAATCCGGTCCCTGAACCTCCGCCACAGGCACAGGCGCCGGTTGTGCTGGCCAAGGGTGGCGGCAAAATGCGCTCCCGCCAAGGTGAAAGCCAAAGTGAGAGCGACGGATCCGCTGCGAAACAGCTAGAGGAACTTCAGGACGAAATCGATCATCTCGCAGCGCGCGTCGCATCGGTCAATGCCAGCGTGGACCGTCTGAAGCAAGAGCAAGCGGCCTCGGGCTTTGGCCTGCGCGGGGATATGGCCGAGCGCCAGGAAAGTATGAAAATCAATCTCTCCCGCGCCCAGGATGCTGCCGAACACAGCGATACCGCCAAGGCGAAGAAATATTACGACCGCACCACCGCTGACCTCGAGGCGCTCGAGAGTTTTCTCGGCCGCTGAGACGCGCAGGCGCGTTTCTCGGAGTGGGGTGGCCGATCTTCGGCTCGGTGGCCGCCCCCGCCCTTGAAGATGTTTGCTACCTGGTACCCCTACCCCCCTTAGTCTACCTCTATGATGGCGCGACTCTCATCGAGGAGATGGACAATTTAGGCAACGTATTGGCGAGGTACACGCAGAGTGGTCTGATTGATGAGTCGCTGGGAATGTTTCGCAGTGGAGTGACATCTTATTACCAAGCTGATGGTTTGGGTTCGACAAGTTCCTTGAGTAATTCAAAGGGAACCCTCGCGAACAGGTACACGTACGACTGGTTCGGCAAGCTCACAGCTTCGACCGGAACACTCCTCAATCCGTTCCAGTACACCGGACGGGAGTTCGAATCAGAGACCGGAATTTATGAGTACCGGGCGCGCTACTACGATCCCAACGACGGAAGGTTCAACAGCGAAGACCCGATCGCTTTCCGCGGAGGTGTGAATTTCTACCGCTACGTTTTGAATAACCCTGTTATCAACGTCGATCCCCCTGGACTAGGCCCGAATGGCTGGGGGAATAAGGGTTGGACATGGACCACCAGGGCGAACTGCTTTATCAGCTACTACGCTTGCCTGGCACATATTGCCGAGACCCGGCAGAGCTTGGAACAAATGACCGACGACGCGGCTATCAGCGCTACTTGTTTCACTACCGCAAGAAGAACGGCCAGCCCTTGAGCTTCCGCACGCAGCACGCGATGCTGGTGCCCTTGCGCGGCTGGTTTCGCTGGATGACGCGCGAGAATCACATCCTGCACAATCCCGCCTCAGAGCTGGAACTGTCGCGCCTGGGCCACCACCTGCCCAAGCACGTGCTCAATGTGGACGAAGTCGAGCAGGTGTTGCGGCAGCCGAACCTCTCCGATCCCATGGGCGTGCGCGATCGCGCCATCCTGGAGACGCTGTACTCAACTGGCATGCGGCGTGGCGAGTGCGTGCAACTGAACATCCGGCAACTGAAGCTCGTGCACGGGCACACGCATCCCGCCGAGCAGCAGCCTGATAGTGCAGCAGCGAAAGAAGGTGACGCCCGGGCCCGCGCTGAGCTGCTGGGTCGACGCTCGATGTTGAAGGGGAGGAAGATGAGTAGCGATATAATACCTTTCATGGCGAAGCACGTCGTCCACATCTCGGAAGCGGAAGCCGCCAGCAACTTCGTGGGCGTGCTGGCGCGGTGCGTGCCGGAATCGAAGTCGTCATCGGCGATGAGGTGCGGCCTGTGGCGGTGGTTCGTCCCGCTGAACCGCATGTCCGCCTGCTTTCTGAATCTCTTCGTCTCGCCAAAGAACATGCTTCTACGGCTACGCTGGACGAGGACTTCGCCCGCGATCTTGAAGCGGCGATCAACAGCCACCGTGAACCGCTGAACCCGCCTGCATGGGACTGATCCTGGACTCCAGCGTGGTGATCGCTGCTGAGCGGCGCGGTGACAGGGTCGAGCAGCTCATCGAGAAGATCGTGAAGGCGACGGGCGATCAAGAAGCGGCACTCTCCGCCATCGGCCTGACCGAACTCATCCACGGCATCTATCGAGCTCAGACCCCGGGGATACGCCTGCGCCGCGAATCGTTCCTAAACGAACTGCTGGCCGACTTGACGGTCTATCCGTACACGAAAGAAACCGCTCTACAGTAACCGCCGTCATAGACATCCCCATCGCCATACCCGAAAATGAAGACCGGATAGGCAGCGCGCGCTCGATGCGCCTGATGGAGCCTGGGCGGACCACTTCGACGCCAAGTTCAGTCTGGAGGTAAGTGATTATGTGTCAATAGCTTAGCGCAAATCTGGGGGGGGGTTACAAACCAATAATTATTGTGTTCAACTGCAAAGCCAAAATAAAAAATGTCAAACACGGAGCAGTAGCACGGACCTCGTCCCCGTGCGAAACCCGGGCCGTATAACAATCGGTTCCGAGATCACCCAGTCCATCGGGAGGCGGGGGTCAAAGGCAAAGGCAGCGGACAAGAGTGTCCGCTCCACACGAACGAGGCGTTCGCTCCGCCCGGCGCAGGCCCGGCGCTGTCGCATGTTAGAATCATTATTGTGATGCCCCGGACCGATGCTTCCTGACATCGAAAAATTGCTGGAGCTGCAGGTCGCGGACAAAGAAATCCGCAGACTGCAGGACGAAGTCGCCGCGCTGCCGAAACGCGTGGCAGTGATCGAGCAAAAGCTGGCCGGGACAAAGACGCAACTGCAAAAGGCGCAGTCCGCAGCCAAGGGCGACGAAACCAACCGCAAGAAGTTCGAAGCCGCTATTAAGGATCTGCAAGGCAGGATTTCCAAGTATCGCGACCAATCCCTCGACGTTAAAACCAACGAACAATACAAAGCGCTGCTGCACGAGATCCAGTTTGCCGAGCAGGAGATCCGGCTCAACGAGGACCGCATCCTGGAGGTGATGGTCAACGTCGAGGCGCGCGACAAAGAAGTCAGAGCGGCGGAGGCCGAGCTTAAGGCGGAGACGGCTGAGATCGAAAAAGAAAAAGAAGACGCGCGAAAGGTTACTGCCGAAGATCAGAAGAAGCTCTCCGAGTGGAACGCCAAGCGCGACGGGCTGCGCCAGGGGATTTCGGAAGATATTCTTCGGCACTATGAGCGGGTGGCGAAGTTTCGCGGCACTGGCCTCGCGGAAGTCCGCGACCACAAGTGCATGGGCTGCCAGGTGATGCTGCGTCCGCAGACCTACAACGAAGTGCGGAACGGCGAGAAGGTCATGGTCTGCGAGTCGTGCTCGAGAGTTTATTACTACAATCCCGCGAACGAAGTCAAGCCGGAGCAAGAGGTCGTGACGGTTACCGGGAGAAAACGCGCGCGTCCCAAGGCCGATGCGCCGCAGGCCTGGTTCTACCGTCCGGATTACGGCGAGGAAGGCGAAGTGCTGCTCGTGTTTACCAATAGCGGCGGCAATTCGACTCGTCGCATCTACGAAATGCACACTGGACGCCAGGTTGGCGGCGTGCTGCTGCGCGAAGGAACTTACCGTCAGGCGTTTCCCGAGGAGCTAACCGACGCCGCTCTCCGGCTCAACGGCCATTGGGATGAAAAAGAGATCGACGAGTGGGGTTCCGAGATACCCTCGAATGCGCTCGATCTTCTGCATAAAGATATTCTTGCCATCCGGCGCGAGCATCGAGCCCACAAAGACCATTCCACCTCTCCGGCGGAACAAACGGCCGCGCGCTAGAAATCGAAACCCTTACTTCCCCGCGTAGGGATTGGGATACCGCAACACCTTGTTCAGATTCTTGCCGCGTATGATTCCGGCCTGGTGATATGTCAATCCCCAGGAATCGATCGAAGACATATCCGGAAAAATGCAAGCCTCGAGCACAGTGTCGACCGGATCCGCCTTCATCACCCAGCCACCGCCGTTCAAGTTGATTCCGCCGAAAAGATCGGAGCCGCCAAGCTGCGAGCAATAGCAGGATCCCGGATTGCCGTTGCACTGGCCGTTGTATGGAACCTTGGCGTAATAGGCCAGCGCTGCCATCGTGGGCTTATCGCTGTAGAGGGTGGAAAGCAGCACGTGGATCCGCGAACCATCTTGGTTGGACGTGAACTTGCAGAAGTTGCGATCTCCGGAAAGCCGCAGCCAACTGTTCGGGTCGGCGTTGGTGTTGAAGTAGGGCGCACGAATATCGACTTCACCGCCCTTTTGGACGCAATAGTCTCCGGCTTTGCCGAGGTCGGCAGCTTCGGGCGAGTTCGCGTTCTTGGCACTGCCGGCTTGAGCGGGTCTGGCGGGAACAAAGACCGCAATGGCGAGCGCGGTACAAATCATCATCATCAGTACGACGAGTGGACGTTTCACGAAGGGCCTCCTCGGAAGAGCGGGGAACCGGCTCTGTTTGCCGAGGCCGAAGGTTATCACGAAAACGCGACTGTGGCTTCGAGGCATTCTTCTTTGCCGTCCGAGTCCTCTGTGGTTGTGGTCTTAACCACAGGGGACACAGAGATTCATGGGGATTCACAGAGGAACCCGCTCCGGTCGGCGAAGGAATCTGAAGCCGAATGCAAGATCGATTTTGCGGTAAGATTGCGCCACGAGGTGAGCGATGGCCAACCATAACGACCCCAGTCTTCCTTTCGCGTCCCGGCGTACGTTTCTCAGCTTGTCAGCTGCCGCTTCGGCCGCGCTGGCGCTTCGCATTGTGACCGAACCGATGCTTGCGCACGCTCGCGTGCACAACTTTCCAAAAGATGCGATCCGGATTGACGCGAACGAAAACCCGCTCGGGCCCGGGGCTTCGGCGCGCGAGGCGGCAGCCGCCATCGTTCCTCAGGGCGGCCGCTATTCCGATTGGCTCACTGACGATCTGGTGAAGACGCTCGCCGAGATGGAAGGCCTGAAACTGGAACAGGTCCGCGTCTACGCCGGATCGAGCGAGCCTCTGCATCACACTGTGGCCGCTTTCGCCTCACCGCAGCGCAGCTATGTGACCGCGGATCCGGGATACGAAGCCGGGATGTTCGCCGCCAATGCGGTTGGTGCGAAAGTGGTGAAAGTCCCGCTGACGAAAGACTACGCCCACGATGTGAAGGCGATGCTCGGTGCGGCTCCCGACGCGGGGGTGTTCTATGTCTGCAGCCCGAACAATCCGACGGGCACGCTGACCAGCCATTCCGATATCGAATACCTGGTGGAGAACAAGCCCAAGGGTTCCGTCGTGCTGGTGGATGAAGCCTACATTCATTTTGCTGACGCGGTTTCGGTGATGGATCTGGTGAAAGCCGGCAAGGACGTGATCCTGCTGCGTACGTTCTCGAAAATTTATGGGATGGCTGGCCTGCGCTGTGGCGCCGTATTCGGCCGGCCCGATCTGCTGGAGAAAATCGAAGCCTATGGCGGCTGGAATTTCATGCCAATCACCGCGCTCGTCGCGGCGTCGGCCAGCCTGAAAGACGCGCAGTTGGTGCCCGAGCGGAAGCGCATCAACGCCCGCATCCGCGGCGAAGTCTTTGCCTGGCTCGACCATAACGGGTACTCCTACGTTCGCTCGGAATCGAACTGCTTCATGCTCGACACGAAACGGCCGGCGAAGGCGGCGATCGACGCCATGGCCAGCCAAAATATATTTATTGGACGCATCTGGCCGGTGTGGCCGACCTATGCGCGCATCACGATTGGGACCGCGCCCGAGATGGAGCAGTTCCAGGCGGCATGGCAGAAGGTGATGTCGGGAGCAGTGACGGCGAGTGTTCGAGCGATTCCGAGTTCGGGAGAACTGGGTGGGCGCAGGCGGAATCTGGATGGGATCATGATGCGCGGTTGAGGGGTTGGCAGCTGCCGCGCTTCGCTCGGCTTGGACGGGGCAGAGCCCCGTCACCAAACCAGCGCGGTCACGGCAACCTGGGGTTCGCTATAACATCTGTTCATGCCGAAAAAGCCTGGCTTCTCTCCCGAGCACGCGGAGCCTTCCGTAAATCTTTCTGTCCGTGGCGTTCGACGCCTGCAAGGGCGGCATCCTTGGGTCTATCGCTCGGATGTTGCCGAGCCGAACGGCGTGCCTCCAGGCTCGCTCGTCCGCGTCCTCGATCCGCGCGGGAAATTCCTGGGAACGGCGCTCTACAGTTCTTCGTCGCAGATCGCGATCCGCATGATCTCTCACGGGTCAGTGGCGGATCTGCCTGCGTTGGTCGCGGAACGCATTCGTGCTGCCATCGCCTACCGGAAAAAACTCGTCTCGAATTCCGACGCCTACCGCATCGTCTTCAGTGAAGGTGACTTCCTGCCCGGCCTCATGGTCGATCGCTACAACGATGTCCTCTGCCTTCAGATCCTCACCCAAGCCATGGACGCGGAACCCGTGAAGGCAGCCGCCCTGCAAACTTTGAAAGAGGAACTGCAACCGGCGGGAATCGTCGAGCGCGTGGATGCTCGCATTCGAGAGCTTGAGCAATTGCCGCCGCTTCAGTCCCGGCTGCTTTGGGGAGAAAAGAGTTCGACCGTCTTCACCATGAACAGCGGCGTCCGCTTTCACTACGACGGCCTCGAAGGCCAGAAGACCGGAGCGTTTCTCGATCAGCGGGAGAATTATGCGGCGGCGGCGCAGTACGCGCAGGGGGAAGCGCTCGACGCTTTCTGCTATCAAGGCGGATTTGCGCTGCACTTTGCTGCACACCCCGCCGGAAAAACTTCGAGCGTCACCGGCGTGGACAGCTCGCGTCCAGCGCTCGAAATGGCGGAAAGGAATGCGACGCTGAACGGGCGTGAAATGGAGTGGATCGAGGCTAATGCTTTTGACCTGCTACGCGAGTACGCCGCGGCGAACCGGCGCTACGACACCATCGTTCTCGATCCGCCGGCGTTTGCCAAGACCAAGCGGGACCTCGAAAAGGCCTTGGGCGGCTACAAGGAGCTGAACCTGCGCGCCATGAAGATGCTGCGGCCGGGAGGGATTCTTGTCTCCTGCTCCTGTTCGTACCATGTCAGCACGTCGGACTTCTTCGAAGTCGTGGCCGACGCCGCCCGCGATGCCCACAAATCTTTTCGCGTCATTGAAAACCGCGGAGCGGCGAAGGATCATCCAATGCTGCTCAACGTCCCCGAAACTAGCTACTTGAAGTGTCTGATACTGAGTGTAAGCAATTGAATAATAGGAAGATAAAGTTCTTGACAATAACGCACTAAGATTTTATGCTTTCGTCACACTAAATTAAAACCTGGGAGCTTCAGAAAGCTCCCCGAATGAAGTTGAAGAAGGAGGATTTAAGTTATGACTCTAATTGCGCGTTATGACCCTTTCCGTGAGTTCGTCACTCTCCAGGACCGCATGAACCGTTTGTTCCGCGACCCCCGCGGGCCGGAAGGGCACGATGAATCGCTCACCACGACCGCATTTGCCCCGCCCGTGGACGTCTACGAGGACGAGCACAACATCACCCTGAAAATCGAAGTGCCGGGAATCGACGAGAGAGACATCGATGTCCGCATCGAGAACAACACCCTGACCGTGCACGGCGAGCGCAAGTTCGAGAAGGAAGAGAAAGAAGAGAACTATCGTCGCGTGGAGCGTCAGTACGGCAGCTTCACCCGCACTTTCACTCTCCCGAATACGGTCGACCACGAAAACGTTCAGGCCGACTACGACAAGGGCGTGTTGAAGGTGAAGCTGGCGAAGAAAGCCGAAGCCAAGCCGAAGCAGATCAAGGTAAACGTCGGCGGCGACAAGACGCTCGAAAGCAAAGAGCCGAAGAGCGTGACCAAGGCCGCGTAATGACAACTGCCGGGCTTTGCCTGGCTGGACGGGCGAGTCGCCCGTCCCCCCACGAACTGTAGACTTAGCGGGAGGCGGCTCGACCGGCACCTCCCGCGCTTTATTTGTAATGGGTGATTTGGAATGGGTGATTTGGAATGGGGAATTGGAGAGCAGGCTTTCCCAATTGCAAATTGCCGATCAGCAATCACGAAATTTGCAGATACAAATTGGAGAGATTGAGATTAGCGATCAGGAGTAGAGACTCATGGCCATCCGTTGGGACAAATTTACCGTGAAGGCGCAGGCAGCAGTCCAGCGCGCGAACGAGCTTGCCTCGGAGCATGGCAATGCGGAACTGGCCCCCGTACATGTGCTGGCGGCCCTCGTCGAAGATCGCGAGGGCATCGTTTCGCCCGTGCTTGAAAAAATCGGCATCGGGCCGCAGGCCGTGCTCAGCGACGTCTACAAAGAAATTGAAAAGTTGCCCAAAGTGTCGGGCACGAGCGGCGCGAATCAGCCGTCCATGGCGGCCGAGGTCAACCGACTTCTGGAGAAATCTTTTCAAGAAGCGGATACCTTCAAAGACGAATATGTCTCGACCGAGCACATGCTGCTCGCTTTGACCAGCCTGAAGCGCGATCCGGCGCAGGAACTGCTCACCCGTCACGGC
>Ga0210403_10005004_pt1 | contig 11336 bp, 8 predicted proteins | sample IncBWC19MmetaG_FD_150863 | JGI IMG/M metagenome (GOLD analysis project Ga0210403, IMG submission 150863) | Forest soil microbial communities from Barre Woods Harvard Forest LTER site, Petersham, Massachusetts, United States - Inc-BW-C-19-M | ecosystem: Environmental > Terrestrial > Soil >... | reverse complement strand
TCCTGGCTTCTCGTTACGAACTTTGAGGCGCCGGATCCGGTTGCTGCCACTCGGGTGGACACTGCTCGACGGCGGCCATGTCGGAAGAAAATACGGTCCGATCGCCGCCTTGCACGACAAGTTCTGCCCACTCAACCGCCCGGGCGCAGCGCAACTCAGGTCCGCCATCGGCGCGCGCATAGCTTCCGCCGCACAGAATCAACTGCTCGTCCTTGCTCCCCGGCATTCGCTTCCAGCAAACGAACTCCGCATCGCCGGACAAAGAGTCTTTCTGCCAGGACTTGCCGCGCCCGCCGAAAATAAACGAATACTCGACGCCCTCATCAGCGTACCGATACTCCACCACATCGGAACCCGCAGTCGCGCCTGCGATGCGAGTGAACGACTTCGTCCCGCGTTGGACATCTTCTAATGTTACAAGCACAACGCAAAATTCCGCCGGGAGCGCGGCTTCGGCGCTGAAGTTCAGAGTCGTCATCGGCGCCTTCTGGCCGTACGCCGGTGACCACGATTCCCTGCTGACGTCCGCCGCCCAGCCATCTGCTTGCGCCGGAAGAAGCGCCAGGCCTTGCGCGGCGCCTTTGACGCGAAATATTCCATCTTCCACCAGCTGCAGAGCCGGCCCCAGATGCCATGCGATATCGAGGCGGCGCCTCCCCTGTCCGGTCACCACATCTCGCACCAGGTAGATGCCATTCCTGAGCGAAACCACCCAGCGTCGATGGGTCACCGGCGGCTCCAGCCGCTGGTAGCCATCGTGACTCGCAACCAGAAGATCAAAGCTCTTGCCTTGAATCCACTGCTCCACCTTCGACTGCGTCAATCTGTGCCAGGAAAAAGCGGTCGCGGTTTCCGCTTGGTTCGCCCCATCCACACGGAGTGTGTTATGCATCGCGGTTCCGCGAAATAGCTCTCGGTCCTCGCCCGGGCCGACGTATTCATAGGTTCCCGGATCGATCAGCAATTCCTGTCCATCACTGTGCAGGCATACACTCAAAGCATCGGCGTGCCCATGACCGCCGCTCTGCGTACCCAGCGGGCCGGCATCCACCACAAGTTGCGTCTTCCCCGCGGATAGCAGATAGAATCCCGCGTCCGGCAGAACGCGAGGCTCTTGCGAAATCGCAGCTGGCTGCAATTCGTCCCACTGCCGAACTCCTTCCGCGCCGAGCAACCACAAAGTCTCCTCCCGCAGCGCACCAGCCGCGGCCTTGTAGTCTCCCCGATGAAACAGAATCGCACCCGTCGCCAATGGATCCAGCAGGTGCTCGCCACGATTGCGCCCAGGGTCGAACACCCGGCCGCCGTCATCGTCGCCGAATCGCGGAGGCGGTCCTCCGCGCCCCAGCAGGCACAGAGCCGTCAGCATCTTCTCTAGCCTATCCTCGAAGTACTTGGGAATTGCGATGCCATTCAGACTGGCCAACACGGCGGAGTGCAGAAAAAAATCGAGAGCATAAACGTGATAGTACGTGGACTGCTCGAAGTAAAATCCGTCGGCTCGAACCTGGCGGGCCGATTCCTCGAGAACGATCTCCCAGCCACGCGCCTTCCAACGTTCCGCGGCAGACAATTCCGGACACATCACTCCCAGAAAAAACAATGCAACGCCTTCGCCCAGCAGATGTGTGTTGGGAGAGAAGTAGGTGGAAAGGTAACGCTCAATATGCCGGCCGTGGAGCGCCAGACCGCGCAACCATTCGTCGCGCAAGTCGGGCATGCCGGCTGAACCCTGCAGCAGATGATACGTCCAGATCCACGACAGGCTGCGGAACGCAACTTCCAGAGTACTGGCCCAGTTAATGCCCACTGCGTAAGGGTTGTCCGCCTGCCAGTGCCGCCACTGCCGCAGCGCTTCGTCGGCATAGCGGCGATCGCCGGTAAGCCGGTACGCTTTGGCCAGAGTCACCAGATGTTGATGACGATTCAGTTCCCAGGTGATTTTACTGTCGCCGACCTCGGCGTAGTCCAGATAAGGGATTCGGTAGAACGCCTTTTTGCGCGCCAGCTTCCAGTGAACTGCGTCGAGATGCCAGGCAATCGGGCTGCCGTAGTCGAGCCCGGTGTATCCCAACGAATCGAAGCGGTGCTTGCAAATCTGGTCGGCCTGTTGCACGATGCGTTCCGCCTGGCCGGGGAAGCGTTGGCGCAACAGCGCGAGAATAGAATCGATCGAACCGGCCGTGAAGAAAAAGTTGCCGGCTTTTCCGGCCACCGGATCGCGCGCACTCCGCGCAAAATCGTAGCCCGCGCGCGCCAGCAGGGCGTCCTGCCTCTTGGCGAATTCCTGGCGCACACGATCGCGCAGCTCTGCCCGATCCATCCGGGCCAGGCGCTGGCCGATCTGTCGCCATCGGTTAATCCCCATAGGTTGCAAATAGTGCCGTACACTACATATGGAACGCGTCCTAACGTTCGCGTCGTATCAATAACCACCTTACCTGATTTCTCTTTTCACGTCAGGCTTCCGATATGTCGCCGAACCTCTTTCAAAACGGGACGTTATGGCATACCCGGAAGTGTGGTGGCCTTCGGAGATGTACTAGTGTGACCGAATAGGCCCTGATCAATCGTTATCTGCCCACTTCGTCCCCGCCTCTTTAGAGTCACCTCAGGACTCGAACGAATGGTCCCCCAACTCCGTTCCGAGGTGATAGATGTCTTGTGCCGTCACGCAATCGAGAAACGCTTGCCCTTCGTGTGTTGAGCCAAAGTATGTTGAGCCAAAGCGATTTTCAAGACTGCTGATCTTCAGCCTGTGCTTGGCTTTGGCGGTTGTAACCGCCGGCTGCGGCACATTATCGCCGACCAGCAACGTCGCGCCGAGCCACAGCGCAGGCAACCAGATTGCGATTTCCGTTCCCACAGCCACAGCCACCGCCAAAGTGGGGGTCGCCTTCAATGCTGTGCCCTCAGTCAGTGGCGGTTCTGTTCCCTACTTGTTCTTTCACACGGGTGGAGTCGTTCCCCCGGGACTAACCTTGAATCTCAAGACCGGCTCCATCACAGGCGTTCCCACGGTTGCGGGCGACTACAGTTTCAACTTGCTGGTCTCGGACCCGCCGCACACCGATCGCGGCACTATAGCTGTCCATATCGACGTCTCTGCCTCCAGTTCCGGTGGCAGTCCGACCGACCGGATCACGCTGTCGCCCAGCAGCGCCACGATTGCCTCGCAAGGGGTCGAGCAGTTCAGCGCGAGCGTTACCGGAACTTCAAATACCGCAGTCGTTTGGTCCGCCACGGCGGGAACGATTTCCAGCAGCGGAAAATTCACGGCGCCCCAGGTAACCGTCAGCACTCCCGTGACGATCACTGCCACCGGTGCGACCGACGCCACGCTGCACGCTTCGGCGACGGTGAGCGTATCTCCGACCGCCAGCCTGGCGATTACGACCACCGTCCTGTCCGAGGCCAACGTAGGAATGGCGTACAGCGCTCCTCTGGCAGCCACTGGCGGTGCATCCCCTTACCGGTGGAGCCTCACGTCAGGGGCGTTGCCTTCCGGGATCCAGTTACAATCGGGCGGGGTACTCGCTGGAACTACCTCGATGAGCGGATCTTTTGCTTTCACCGCGAAGGTCAGCGACTCGTCGGGAAACACTTCTACTCACGCGCTCAAGCTCTCGGTTTCTTCCGCCTCAGCCAGCGGATTCGATGGGCCGGCAGAGCTGCCCCGGGTCTATATACAGTCGGCGATGACGAATACGCCGGCGCCGGGAAGCACGATTACAGTCAATTCCGGCGGCGATTTTCAGTCCGCTCTCAATAGCGCCAATTGTGGCGATACCATCTCGCTGCAGGCAGGCGCGACTTTTTCTGGAGTGTTCACCTTCCCGGCCAAGAGCTGCGATGACAGTCAGTGGATCATCGTGCGCACCAGCGCCAGCGATTCGGCGCTGCCGCCCGAGGGCACCCGCCTCACGCCCTGTTACGCCGGGGTCGCATCTTTGCCCGGACGTCCCGCTTTTAATTGCACCTCGACTGCGAATGTTCTGGCGAAGCTGGTTCTGCCCACCGCAGGGTTGGGCCCCATCATCTTCGCTCCGGGTGCTAATTACTATCGCCTTGTAGGTTTGGAAGTCACACGCCTCGCAGGAAGTGGAATTGCCTACTCCCTGGCATCCGTCAGGTCCGGCGGAACGGCCAACAATTTGATCCTGGATCGAGTGTGGGTGCACGGCACGGCCCACGATGACACAGGGAAAGGTTTCGAGCTTGGCGGCCTTTCTTTCGCGCCTGTCGTCGACTCTTTTTTCACCGATCTGCACTGCGTTTCCATCAGCGGATCCTGCACGGACGCAGCCGCGGTCAGCGGTGGCGCCAACAACCCGGTAGGTCCCTTTAAGATCGTGGACAACTTCCTGGAATCGTCTGGCGAGAACATTATTTTCGGCGGCGCACTGAGTGCAACGACTCCGGGCGACATTGAGATCCGTCAAAACCACTTGTTCAAGCCTCTGACGTGGATGAAAGGCCAGGCCGGCTACGTCGGTGGAATGAACGGGAATCCGTTTATCGTAAAAAATTTCTTCGAACTGAAGAATGCGCAACGTGTCCTGTTTGAAGCCAACATCATGGAGAACACCTGGGGTGGCTTCTCGCAGAACGGCGACGGCATTCTCCTGACGCCGAAAAATCAAGCCAGCGGCGTCTCATCCAATCTCTGCCCCAACTGTTTTGTCACCGATGTGACGGTCCGATATAACACGATGAGTCACGTAGGCGGCGGAATGGAAATCGCGAACGGCCTTTCCGACAATGGGGGTGCCGCATTCGATGGTCAACGCTACAGCATTCACGATTTGATTGTGGACGATGTTGATCCGGCCAAGTATGCCGGTTCGGGTCGGCTTGCTGAGATCACAACCGGGCTCGGCGCGCCGCTGCTGCAAAACGTTTCCATCAATCACATCACTGCCTTTCCACCCTCAGGCCTATTCTCCATAGGAGGCGTCGCCGGGGCCACGAAAATGCCAAACTTCATCTTTACCAATAGTCTGGTGATGGCTGGCACCTATCCCGTGTGGTCTACGGGCGGCGGCACTGCAAACTGCGCCTACCACGATAACCCGTTGACGACTTTCAATGCATGCTTCAGTCCGTATTCGTTCGTCAATAATAGCCTCATAACCAGTTCGTCCAACTATCCGCCGAGCGCATGGCCCGCGGGCAACGCTTTCCCGGCCACGGCGGCCGCGGTTCAGTTCGTCAACTACAACAACGGAAATGGCGGCGATTACCACTTGCAGTCATCCAGCCCCTACAAGAACGCGGGGACGGACGGCAAGGATCTGGGCGCGGATGTGAGCACGATTCAGTCCGAGACGCTCGGCGTTTATTAAGCCCTTGTCCCTTGAAAACTTTGCGCAACGGGTCGTCCTGGCCCGTCGCGCATTTGTTTTGGAGCCTGGTTCGGAGGCCGCCATCGCAAATCAATTCACGCCCAACTTTTCCTACTTTTGCAAGCGCGTGACTATCGCTGTGGCGTAAGCCTGAGTCGGTGGGAAATGCCGAATGATCCAGTCACTGGTTTTCCATGCTGTTTTGCTCAGGGAAGGCAGCAATCGGGAAAACAGCGGCACAAAAGGCAGCCTGAAAAGGCGAGTACCGTCGACTTGAAAAGTCTGTGTCATCAGGGATAACTCTTCTTGGGTGAGGGGATGCTCGTATTCGGAAATATCCTCCTGCGCCGGAAGCATGTTTCGGACACGCGCGTAAAATGCGGAAAAACGAACCGGTTCCTTTAAGATGACCATGCCGCCTTTGCGGAGAACCCTCCACATTTCATCGCGCGCGATCTTTATGTCGAGATGGTGAATCAGCGCGATGCAAAAAATCACGTCGACAGATTCGTCAGGCAGACCAGTGTTGTACGCATCCCCGACCTTAATCGTTGCCCTTAGATTCGCGCTTCGGATGCGCTGTTGTGCGATCGCAACCAGATCAGGCGATATGTCTACGCCGACCACTTGGGCTCCCCGCTCAGCCAATATGACAACATTTCCCCCTGATCCGCATCCGAGATCCAGGACGGCCTTGCCCCGCACATCTCCTAATAAGTGAAAAGCGTACTCCAGAGCGAAGGGAGTATCTGCAGGAGGAGCTAGGTAACGGTCGGTCTCAGACCGCTCCAGCGGCTTAAGAACGATCTTGCTCGCTTCCGACGCACTGCGCTCCACCTCAGCCAGGTTGCGGGACACGCGTGTCTTCATAAAGGATCCAACCATCAAGCCACAGTCTAATCTAAGAGTGCACGCAATCTCATTCTAGCCACATGCGCATTGCTTGATTGGTATCTGACCTATCAGCCAACTTCTAACTGCCAACAATCCTGATCGCGAAGCTCTTTTTCGATTCAGAAAGAACTATACTAGTTTCTTCAGCCAGTCCCGTGGCGACTTTGCCAAGGCGATCTTCTTGCCGGGACTGTTGGAGGCGTTGTTGGAACGGATTCTCAACAGTCCTCGGCCCTGGCCGGCTAACCTCCGGCGTCTCACCGAGATTCTCGCCTGCTGGCGAGAAACCGGACAATGGCTTCCAGTTACGCTGGATTATCTGGGTCTGCGGCCAGTCGCGTACCCTTACGAACTGCGACTGCGGACCGGCGAGCGGATAGTCCTTCGGGAACACGTGGATGTGGTCGTCTTCTGGATGGTATTTGCCCGGCAGCATTATGCAGTCGCTGCCTCACTCGGTGTCATCCTCGATATTGGGGCGAATATCGGAATGTTCACGCTGTACGCAGCGCGGAAGGCTCCGGGCGCAAGAATCATTGCGATGGAACCGTTTCCGGACACCTGCGAACGGCTGAGGCAGCTGGTGGAGGCGAATCACCTGCGAGATCGGGTAACGATCCTGAATTGCGCAGTCACGGGTACGGCAGGAGAAAAGACAATGGACGCCGCCGAAGGAATACCCAGTCAGTACCGGAGAATCTACTCGCCAGAGACGGCAACTCTTAATACCAGTCACCGAGGCCCTGCTGGTGCGAAACAAGATGACAACGGAGTACCGGTTCGGGCGGAGACCTTGGCTCGCGTACTCGACCTCGCCGGCCTCCCGGTAGTTGACATGGTTAAGATGAACATCCATGGCAACGAGTATGACGTCCTTCTCGGCAGCGACCCCGACGTTCTCAAGCGCTGCCGCCGAATTGCAGTGCAGTACCACGAAATGCCCGCGGCGATGGGTTTGGGGAAGAAGCAAATCGTCGAGCGTCTGAGCCAGATAGGCTTCAGTCTCGTCGCCGACGATGACACCCACCGTGGCTCCGGTCTCGCCCTGTTTGCCACTTCTCAGCTGAATTCCCGTTCCGAGTCGCTGCCCGGAAAATTTGCCGCGTAGGCGAAAGCCCGCTTTCGTAAACTGGACAGTCTGCCTCCGCCTGTGCCACTGTTCTTGAAGGGGAGCAGCCTTCTTGGCTTGGGTGACACAGAAACTTGGGCATGTCCATGGACATAGCGGAGGCGGGGTTTCGCATCGATGCACCCCGCACGCTTGGAGTCGACGATGTACACCTCTGGCGAGTCGACCTGGCGGCGACCGCGGGTGCGGAGTCACAGTGGTCAGCGATACTCTCATCCGAGGAACGAGACCGCGCCGCCCGTTTTCATTTTCCGCGTGACCGCCAGTATTTCGTCGCCGCCCGGGCGATTTTGAGGCGCGTGCTGGGCGGGTATGTGAATGTCGATCCGGAAACCTTGATGTTTGTCTACTCCTCGAAGGAAAAACCGGCCCTTGGCGGCGCGCACGCCGACACCGGACTGCATTTCAACATTTCCCATTCCGGAGACGTCGCTCTGTTCGCATGCACACTCAGGCGCCAGGTCGGAGTCGATGTGGAACAGATTCGCAGCCAACGTGATACCGCAGCGATCGCTGCACGTTTTTTTTCGCCCGCTGAGCAGGAGCAACTCGCGTCCATCCCCCAGGAAGAACGCGTTGAGGCCTTCTTCCGCTGCTGGACTCGAAAGGAGGCCTACATCAAGGCTACTGGCGAAGGACTGTCGCTGCCGCTCCGCGAGTTCGATGTTTCGCTGGCGCCGCGCAGCCAGAACGCGCTGCTCGCCACCCGGACTGAGGCAAGCGAAGCCAAGCGCTGGTCTCTGCGCGATATCACGGTCAAGCCAGGATATGCTGCGGCCCTTTGCGTCGTCGGAACCGGCTGGAACCTTGTAGATTGGTCCGGAAGCGAAAGCCATGTCTAGTCGCGGCGGCAATTCCTGGTCGACATCTTCGCGGACATCTTCGCGGGCATTTTCGCGGGCATTTTCTCTGACATCCGGGCGGACATCCTGATGCGCGACTCCCGCGTTGTCTTCCTCATGTACCACGAACTTGAAACGCCGGGGCGTACCTTGTGCCAGGCTGAGCCGGGCTACGTCCGCTATATTGTCCGCGCCTCGGATTTTCGCGCGCAGATGGAACTCCTGAGGAACGAAGGCTGGAAAGGCATTAGCGTTGGGGACGCCGTTTCATCTTTCGCCGACAGGACGGTCGCAATCACTTTCGACGACGGCTGCGAAACGGATCTCCTCGCCGCCGCTCCGATCCTTCGCCAGTTCAACTTTGGAGCCACCTTTTACATCACCACCGGATGGTCCGGACAACCGGGTTATCTCGCACACTCTCAGATCCGCGAACTGGCCTCACTGGGCTTCGAAATTGGCTGCCATTCCATGAGTCATTTGTACCTTACTGACTTGGACGATGCCGGTTTGCGCCGTGAAATCGTGGACGCGAAGGTCTTCCTAGAGCAAGTCATTGACAGACCTGTCGAGCACTTCTCCTGTCCCGGAGGGCGATTCGATAGTCGGGTCGCGAAAGTCGCTCGTGATGCCGGATATCGAACTGTTGCCACGAGCGAGGCGAAAGCAAACACTCCAACAACGGATTCTTTCGCCCTGGGACGAATTGCGATCATGCGTTCCTCATCCTTACCTGAATTTCGTAACTTGTGCCAGGGCCGCGGACTCTGGCAGTCGAAAGTCGGAAGCCACCTTCGCGCAGCAGTCAGGAACATGCTCGGGAATTCGGCTTATGATCGCCTGCGAGAGCACCTTCTCCGAGAACGTCCCTCGAAATGAAATCCGTTCGAGCGCGGCCAAGACGAACTGCATGGGCAGGATGTTATAGTGGCCTCATGATCCTCTGGCCTGCGAGCGTGTGAGATCTACGAGATCACCGCCCTCGAAGAAAGGATTAGGCCTTGAATCGCTCGGCGGTATTTATTCTAAGCTTGCTTGCGTTTACGGTCGGGGTGAGAGCGTCCAGTCCCGCACCTTCCGATAGTTTTGACGGTCCCGCCGAGTTGCCCCGCGTTCTGGTCAAGAGCTCAGTCGCCGACACACCTGCCCCGGGCCACATTCTGATGGTCAAGCAGGGGGACAATCTGCAACAGGCGATCAACAATGCGAGTTGCGGCGATACGCTGAAACTGCAGGCTGGAGCAGTCTTCCAAGGGCTCGTCCAGGTTCCCGCCAAACCCTGCGATGATGGCCACTGGATTGTGCTGCGGACCAGCGCATCCGACAAAGACCTGCCCGCGGAAGGCGAACGCCTGATGCCGTGTTATGCAGGAGTCGCCGGCCTCCCCGGCCGTCCCGACTTTCATTGCACCACAGTGGAAAATGTCCTCGCCCGCATCGAATTCGCCGGCAAGGGAGGATCAGGCCCGCTCCTGTTCTTGCCGGGAGCCAACCACTACCGGTTCCTTGGCCTTGAGATCACCCGCGCGAATTCCGAAGCGTCGATCACCGCCTTAGCTCAAGCCCGCGAAGGCGCGACCGCCAACCACATCATTTTCGACCGCGTGTGGATGCACGGAACAGCGCAAGGTGAAACCCGTCGCGGCGTCGCCCTTAAGTCCATAACCTACGCTGGGGTCGTCGATTCTTTTTTCTCCGACTTTCACTGCGTCGCTGTAACCGGATCCTGCGTCGACTCGCAAGCCATTACCGGAGGCAGCGGGGACGATCCAGGAGGCCCCTATAAGATCGTCAACAACTTCCTGGAAGCCGCCGGCGAAAACATCATCTTTGGAGGCGGTCCCGCCACCACCACTCCTGGAGACATCGAAATCCGCCGGAATCATCTGTTTAAACCGATGATTTGGAAGGAAGGTGAGCCGGGTTTCGTAGGTGGTGTTTCCGGGAAGCCGTTCCTCGTCAAGAATCACTTCGAGCTGAAGAATGCGCAGCGCGTGCTGTTTGAAGACAACCTGCTCGAAAATACATGGGGGGGATTCTCTCAGACTGGATTCTCCATCCTCCTGACCCCAAAGAACCAGGAAAACAAATGCCCAGCCTGCCAGGTCACCGACATCACCATTCGATCCGTCAAAATCAGAAACGTAGGCAGCGTGTTTCAGATAGCCAACGGCCTGTCCGATGCTGGAGGGGCGAGTTCGGGAGGCGGACGCTACAGCATTCATGACGTGCTCGCGGATGACGTGCGAGGAAAGAATCTTGCGGGTTCTGGAAATTTCTTGAACCTTGGCTCCGTGTCACCTCCCCTGCACGATGTGCGCATCGAGCACGTGACTGCTTTCGTGCCCCACTTCCTGATCTCGATTAACCATGCCAACTCGCAGAAAATCTCCGGCTTCACGTTCGCCAACAATCTGCTTTACTCCGCGGACTTACAGTTCGCCTCGGCCGGCGGCGGTCCGCAGAATTGCGCTTTCCGTCCCGATGTACAGGGGCCGTCCGGGGTGATCAAGAGCTGTTTTGAGAACTCGGCTTTCACGCACAACGTCATCGTCGAGGGCTCGGGCTGGCCCTCGGATAACATCACGCCGAAGAACGCCGCCGCGGCAGGGCTCCCTGAGAAGGCAGCCGGCCTCGACCGCTACCGCCTGTGCCGGAAGAAGAGCGAGGTCTGCAAGAATCCTTCGCCGGCGATCGCGGCTGGCACCGATGGCAAAGACGTGGGAGCGGACGTAGATTCGATTGAAAAGGCGCTCGAGGGCGTTCAGTAGAGCCCGGCAGCCTTCTTCACTTACTCTTCCGCCTTCGGCTGGCGCTCGGTGCGTTCCCCCTGCAGCCATCCCAGGAAACGCTGCTTCCGTCCAAATGCCTTTTTCGCTTCCTCGCGAAGTTTTGAGACGAACTGATACCGCGACTTGACGAACCACGGCACGGAATGAGGCACGCAGCCATATTTTTCCTTGTACGTTCCGCCGCCGCCCCAGTCGTACACCTCCACCCCGAGGCGCTTCCAGTGGCGCATGACGTACCACTGAATATATTCATTCGGCCGGAGGATCTGGCTGCTGCGAAAGCTGGCGTTGCCCCAGAACTCGGCGATCTTGTTGAATCCTGGGAAAATTCCAG
>Ga0210403_10005002_pt1 | contig 11338 bp, 15 predicted proteins | sample IncBWC19MmetaG_FD_150863 | JGI IMG/M metagenome (GOLD analysis project Ga0210403, IMG submission 150863) | Forest soil microbial communities from Barre Woods Harvard Forest LTER site, Petersham, Massachusetts, United States - Inc-BW-C-19-M | ecosystem: Environmental > Terrestrial > Soil >... | reverse complement strand
ACCGGGGTGCGACTGGTCGGCCGCTTGGACCAGCGTGTCGCCGATGTCGCGAAAAGCCTCGCTCAGCGACTCCAGGAGCAGTTCGTCTTTGCTCGCGAAGTGTTTGTAAAAGCCTCCATGTGTCAGGCCGGTATCGCGCATCACCGCTGCTACTGCTGCGCCGTTCAGGCCCTCGGCGCGTACGCGTTGTGAGGCGTCTTTCACGATCTTCTGATGGACTTCCGCTTTGTGGTCGGGACGGTAACGCATCGTTACTCATAGGATGCTCTAGATCATCCCATGATGCAAACTTCCTCGTGGGCGCATAAAAAAGGCCGAATCCATAGGATGACAGACATCATCCTATCCTGCAAAAGGAGGATTTCCCAATGTCTCATCCGATTCTGATCACAGGCGCAGCCGGCGGCCAGCAGGGTTCGACCGGACGTGTCATTGCAACCACACTGCTCCAGCAGCGTATCCCCGTGCGCGCATTCGTCCATAAACTCGATGCCCGGTCAGATGAACTCCGCCGGCAAGGCGCGGACATCTTCGAAGGCGACCTTCTCAATCCCGCGTCGGTGCAACAGGCTATGGAAAATGTGAAGCGCGCATACTTCACCTACCCCGTAGTCGATGGGTTGCTCGAAGCGGCCACCATCTTTGCGGCGTCGGCTCGCGCCGCAGGCCTGGAGTTGGTTGTGAACAATTCGCAGTTTCAGGGCACCTCCGATGATCCGACCTTCCGGGATCTTCGCTATGCCCCCTCCTTCCGCAATCTGCAGCATCGGCTCGGCGATCGCATTTTTGACTGGGCGCAGGTTGGGGCCGTTCATCTTCAGGCGCCCCCTTATTACGAAAACGTGCGTGCCCTGGTCAGCCACAGCGTGGCCGAGCAGAATACCGTGTTCCTGCCGTGGGGCGAGGGCAGCGCCGCTGTCCCACTTGCCGGCGCCGAAGACGTCGCTCGCGTTGCCATAACTCTTTTGGGGAGCCCCAGCCTGCCGTCCGAAACCGTCTACCCGCTGGTGAGCGAAACCCCAACGGTGCGCGAGATTGTCGAGACTCTTGGCAGAGTGCTGGGCCGGCCGATTCGGTATGTCCCCATTACGGACGAGCAATGGGCCGATGCCGTGAACGAGCGCCTCAACCCGCACGCACTCGATCATCTGGGTCATCTCTGGCAACACTTGCGGAAGGGTGAGCGCTATCCGACAACCGATACGGTCCGCGCAGTCACCGGCCACAATCCGCAAACATTGGAAGAGTTCTTCCGGGCGAATGCCGGATCCTTCAGCGCCGATGCGGCCCGTTCGACGTCAATCTGAGTTCAACGGACGATGGTTCCAATCCACTTCGACAAGGAGGTTCCATGGCACCGCAAGCAATCTTCCAAACGCAACTCGTCCTCGGTTATGTGGCGTGCCTGCTGGTCTTCGCCACGTACATCCTGCCCAGGCTGAGATCGATGGACCGATTCAGGGCGCAGCGCGTCATCGCCACGATTCACAGCTTCCGTTTCTTCGGGCTCGTCTTCATCCTTCCAGGCGTCGTCGGCCCTCATCTGCCGGCCAGCTTCGCCACATTTGCTGCCTGGGGAGACTTCGCCACCGGCGTACTGGCCCTCCTTGCGCTTCTCACGGCGAGGAAGCGCTCGCTGTTCTGGCCGTTCGTCGCCGCCTTTAACCTCGTGGGCGCAACCGACATCCTCGTCGACTACTACCACGCAGTCCGCTTCGGCCTTGCGACTGTGGCGGGCCAACTGGGCGCCACCTATGCGATACCGATCATCTACGTCCCCATGTTGCTGATCACGCACGCGGTCGCACTTTATTGGCTGCTGCGTCCACATGCGAGCAAAGCAAGCAGGTAGCGGACAAAAATCACTCAGAACAGGAGAACCGATATGTCGAATCTGTCTGCAGCACTTGCTGGCACAATCGCCTACAGCAGCGAAACCTCGTCCGCCCAGGCTTGGTTCGCAGGTGGTGAGCGCGCCGGCTACGATCCCAAAGCGCGCGTCATCGTTCCTGCGCAGGGCGCGCCCCTCAACGTTTTCCTGAGGGGCGAAGGCGATCTCGCCCGACTTCTTATCGATGTGATTACTTCCGGGTGCCGACTAACCGGAACGTACGGCACGGTTTGCGATCTGCCCTAAGGTTCTCGCGAGATTCACTAATCGAGCTCTGGATGTTCCGAGACACTCAATGTATTTCCGTCGGGATCTTTGAACCAAGCGACCTTCGCCCCGGTAGGGGAAGTCCAAATGCCTAGCTCATCTTGATCCATACCTCTGTAGCGCTCGAAGCGGACTCCAGCGTGTCCCAGATTCTTAACGGTTGCGGCAATCTCTGGGACTTGCCAACCCAAGACCGTGCCATGGGCTGGAGGAAGCTCTTTGGCCATGCCGAGGCGCAGCATGATGCCATTGGCCTCAAACACTAACGCGAACGGCGGTTCTTCCATGATTAGGCGAAGACCAAGAGTGTCTCGGTAGAAATCCTTCGCTCTGGAAACGTCAACGATGGAGACGAATCCGATGATGTTGTACTTTCCGAGTCCTGAGAATTGTGACATGCGGCAATAATGAGCTTCTTTGTAGGTTGTCGCAAGAATGCTCTTGCGACATAATATATGTCTATTGCGACAGGATGAAGTTTTGACGGAGCACGATCCGAAGCGCGGCGTCGCGATTGCGACGCTCGCCTATGAATACCCTTCGAGGTTTCACGTTTCGCAACACGCGCACGGGTCGGATCAACTGATCTACGCAGTCAGCGGCATCATGGAAGTATCTTCCGACCAGAGCGTATGGCTGATCCCGCCGCATTTTGCCTTGTGGATTCCAGCCAGAACCCGCCATCAGATTCACATGCCTGGAGCCGTCTCGATGCGCACGCTTTACCTGCGCACAGGCCTCGCCGCAAGGTCGAGTCCGCGTTGCGAGGTGCTGCATGTGACTCCGCTGCTGCGAGAACTCATTGTCGAAACCGTCAACCTTGGCCAACTCCGTATACGCGATCGCTACGAGTGCGCCCTTCGCGAGATGCTCATTCGTCAGCTTCAGAAGGCTTCTCCGATGCCCACCTTTGTGACGCTCCCACGAGAGCGGAGAGCACTTGCGGTGGCTCAGGCAATATTGCTGAATCCGGCCGAACCGAAGTCGATGGCGGTTCTAAGTTCTGAGGCAGGTGCCAGCGTTAGGACGATCGAGAGAGCTTTTCGTAAGGATGTCGGCACCAACTTTGAATCATGGCGACGACAAGTTCGGTTGACGAAATCCGTGGAGTTATTGGTTTCGGGATGTTCGATCAAGGAAGTGGCCTACAAGGTCGGCTACTGCCAGTCGAGCGCCTTCGTCGAAATGTTCCGCAGGACATTTGGAGCAACTCCGAAAGCATGGATCTTAGCTTTGGAAACGCCCAGCCAACGATCCGCCGAACTGCCCGCAAGCGTTTCCCTTGCACTTCAGCGCACAGCGAATCCTTGATTGTGGACTGGTATCTTAAATGCGATTGGGCCTGCATTACGGCCCTGGAAGTAATCCTGCGTACCTCCCGTAATGTCGTTTTTCGGGCACTGTTGGGTCAATTTGCTCCGGGCCGCTCCACCTTATCGATTACCAGCGTATCCGCTGGCGCTTTCAGGCGTTCCAGTTTTAGCCCGATCTGATCCTGAACGGCCGTAAACAATCCCGGAGGCGCATCCGGCACCGACGTCTGCGCCTCGTCCACCGTCCACTGCAGCTTGAAATCGTAACGTCCTTTGAGTCCGGTCTGATCTACGACAGGCCGGTCAACATGAAATTGCAGGATCAGCGCCAGATCCGCCATGGACGCATTCTTCAAGGCTTCCACGTGCCGACCATTGGTGCTTCCGTTCTGCTGTTCAAACCATCCGTTCGGATCGCTCGTATTTGCGATCATCTTCGGACCGCTCTTGGCCACCGTCAGCGCAAACACCGGCATCTCCCGCTGCTCGTGGTGCAACTGCAACCCGAACCGCTCCGCCAGAATCTTCCGCATCAGTCCCTGCAACTGTCTCCAGCTCGGCTCACCTTCCGCGTCCGGTACACCGTCCACATCCCAACGCTCCGTCTTCACCCAGTCCGGCTCGCCCGCAAGCTGGTTTTTCTGCACTCCGTAACCGAGCAAGAGAAACTGCTCCAACGTGGTATCCAGAAGGACTACGTGCCGCCCCTGCAAACGAATATGCTGGCCCGCCGTATCATTCGGATCGCTCGGCTTCACCGTCGCGACCTCCCAGTCCGGGTCCGCATCCTTAGCCATGGTCTTCGCCGGCGCAGGCTTCGTCGCGTCCTGCGCTTGCGCATTTCTTCCGACCGTCCCGTACAGCGCCGCCGTCGCCACAGCTACGCTGATCCATATCCAAGTGGATCGTCTGACTCGAATAAAAAGCTTCCCCATAGTTAGCTATACGCAGCTCTTGCCCGCACAGTTCTCAAATCAGCACAGGAACGGCCGCCAAGCTGCACTGGAGAAGGTGCTCGAGCTCATTGGAGCCTTGGTTCGCCATTCCCGCAAAGTCGGCTTTTCAGCAAGTTCAAGTCCCGGAACTCAGATTACCCACGACAATGCCCTCTTGCCGTGGGTAATCCCTGGTGTTCCTGCCGCACAAGCATTTTGTTTTGTGCTACTTCCGTTCTGCCTGTACATGGTAACCGGTTCATTATCATGCGCTATTTCTTTATCCTTCATCCCCATGACGGTGAGGTCGTCGTTTTCGGTCTTGCTCGCTCGAGCACCGGCCACTGGGGTCTCGGAGCATTTTGGGTTGAAGGTATGGCGAAAATGCGCGGTTTTGTCGAAAAGATCGCTACCTTTAGAGGGAGTGTCCGTCAAAAACGTGCCCCCCATGCCCGAGCGGTCTCCGGAACCTTTTGTTACAGATCCAAATCGCATTGCCGTCGTCCGGCGCGTATTGATAAGATTCCGCACGTTGAAAAGATCGTTCCAAACCTTTGTCAGAGCAGTATTTGGAGGAAACGGTGAGTCAAGAGAGTTTGCAATCCCAACAGCCATATTGGGGTAGAAAGTACGCATGCACAAAGACATCTAAAAGAATCGGGATTTTTGGGGCTCTGTGCGCGTTGGTGCTTTTGCAACTCTACGGATCAAATGCATGGGCTCACGCGCAATCGGCTGGGGTCGCAGAGAGGCCCTACCTTGGGTGGAGCAGTTTCAGCCAGCAGACGGTGTCGAGTAGCTTTCTTACTCAAGCGCATATCGCAGCTCAATCCGATTTTCTCGTATCTTCCGGCTTGCAGTCGCATGGATTCAACTACGTCAATATTGATGCCGGATGGCAGGGAAGTTTTGATTCGTGTGGTCGGCCGACCTCCAACCCTGAGTTGTTCCCCGACATCGCTTCACTGATCTCGCATATACATCAGAACGGACAAAAGGCTGGTATTTACTGGACGCCGGGAGTGCCGCAGGAAGCTGTAGAGTCCAACTATCAGATTCTTGACACGGCTTACCACATCAAGGACATCTTGGCCGTTCCCTACACGTCGGGCAATACCGCGGCTTCTTCAACCGCAACACCGACCAACTACAAAATTGACTTCACCAAAGAGGGTTCTCAAGAGTACGTTGATTCGATCGTCGCTTTGTTTGCGTCCTGGGGAGTGGATTTCATTCGGCTTGATGCAGTGAGCCCCTCGACCTCCAATATCTACCTTGATAACCAGCTAGATGTTGCCGCTTGGGGTAAAGCCATCGCAAAAAACCGACACCCCATTTGGTTGACCTTATCGTCGTCTCTGGATCAGGATTACGTGAGTACCTGGGAGCAATATTCAAACGCTCGCCGAATCGGTGGCGACATCGAATGCGAGAGTACTTGTTTTGCGATCACAAGTTGGGCACTTACCTCTCAACGGCTGTATGACCTCATTCCTTGGCAAAACTATGCGAACGCGCAGGCTGGCTGGAATGACCTTGGGCCGCTTGAGGTAGGAAACGCGTCCATAAGCGGATTGAGCCCTACTGAGCAGCAATCCGCAGTTACGTTCTGGGCAATGGCGAACTCCCCAATGTATCTGGGCGGCGACCTCACCATCATTGATAGCTCGGGTCTGGACCTGGTCACGAACGACGAAGTTCTTGCAGTCGATCAATCAGGTCACCCAGCAAATCAAGTTGCGGGGGGGATGACCCCGGTGTGGGTTGGCGATGCAGGCGACGGAAGCTTTTATGTTGCCATGTTCAACCTCAACGCCTTCCCTTCTCCAGTCACCATCAGGTGGAGCACGCTGGGATTCGAGCAGGCTCCGAGTGTCCGGGACGTGTGGGCCCATAAAGATCTAGGCGCGGTCGGTGAGAAATTCAGCGCTAACGTCTTGGGTCATGGGGTTCGGCTCTTGAAGGTCACTATGACGGGGCGAGTCGAGCGCGAATTGTCTCAGAGCTACGAGGCGGAATCCGCTGTCCCGCATGGTTCGACAATTTTCTCGACCTGCAAGGCTTGCTCGGGATCGAATAAGGCAATGAGACTTGGACTGGACGTCAATAGTACGTTGACCTTCAACAACATCTATGTCGACCAAAGCGGAACCTACCGAATGGAGATCGCTGCCGCTACGAGCGGTCCAAGGAATCTCTTCTTTCAGGTGAACGGTGATCCGTTAGCCTCCCTAAAATTCGGCGGCTCAAGTTTCAACCAACCATCAAGCACGATCGTACCAGTCAAACTTCAGGCCGGCTACAACACGATTCAGTTTGGCAATCCCTTTAACGCGGCACCAGATCTCGATCGTATCGCCGTCATTGGGCAAGGTTTCGCTTTACCCTCTACTTCTGAAGCGTATGAGGCTGAGACAGCTCAACTAGGTGGGACCGAGTATACGACCCCTTGCCCATACTGCTCAGGCGGTTCGAAGGTCACAAGCCTCGATCAGAGCACTGACAACACCGTGACTTTTCCAGATGTCTCCGCAACGGGCGCAGGGTTGTATGACCTTGAGATCAACTATGTGACCGATGGCGCTCATTCTTTGTTCCTACGGATCAACGATGGAGAGGAGATCGCGTTAAACCTCGTTGGTTCTAGTTCAAGTCTACCCACCAGCACTGTGATTCCTGTTGCCCTAAAGCATGGCAAGAACAAAATCCAATTTGGAAGCCATGATGCAAAGGCTCCCGCGCTTGATCGTATAGCTATCGAATCTCCATTGGACCCAACAACGCTAGCAACTTCCTTAGTCGAACAATCCGGTGAGGGAGATGAGCGCGTCTGGAAGCTGAGTGTCACGAACTCAGGAGAGGAAACCGCGCACGACGCTCAAATCAACCTTCTTTCTCTAGCTCAGGCGGGTGGCCAAGGAGCTTGCCAGCCTAAAGTTACCGGAGCGCTCCCTGTAAATGTCGGCGATATACCGCGACATGAGCATGTTTCTGTTTCGGTTCCGCTGGATTTTTCGAACTGTTCTGAGGATGCTCTCTTCAACGCATTGATTGTGTTCTCGTCCGACAAAGGCGCAGTTGTTGGCAACGCGATCGTACCCGTTTCATCCAGGTGATCGTACACATCCATCGACAACCGATTCTGGAACCGCTCCGCTTCCAGGTCAAGCGAGAGTCGCCTTTGCAAGGCCTGCGCAATCCGGGGCGTATGGCTCCTGGTGCCGGGCTCGTCCCCCCTCCGTACCATCTTGAAACGACCATTTCAGTCAGTACAGACCTGCGACAGACAGTTGAAACACTCGATGGCCTGCATTTTGCGGGCTTGAGCGATGTCTCAAAACTTACCCTTTGTGAGACGAAGTGGGGCTTCCGGCTCGAAGTTTCCGAAAACCCCGTTTCCAGGGCGTTCAGACCGATACACCAAAATGTCTAGCCCATTAAGGCGCTAGACTGTCGCTATGAAAATTACCTTTGACCTTCCTCATACAGCGCTGCTCGCCATGGATTGCCAGACTGGCGTTGTGTCGGTCTATGCGAAGCCGCAGGACGATTTCATCATGCGAGCTTCAGACGCCCTGAGAGCGGCCCGGACCGCGGGGATGCTCATTGTTCAGGTTCAGGTGGGATTTCGGCCAGGTCTGCCAGAAGTGAGCGGTCACAATAAGTTATTCGCTGCGATCAAGTCTTCCAAGCCACACCAGGAGTTCTTTCAGGGCTCCTCCGGCGCGATTCACCCAGCACTCGGGCCGGAGCCCGCTGACATCATCGTGACGAAACATCGGGTAAGCGCCTTTGTGGGAACAGACCTCGAAATGCTACTTCGCGCGAACCAGATTGAGACGATTATTTTGTTTGGCATCGCGACGAGTGGGGTCGTACTCTCGACCTTGCTGCAGGCCAGCGATGCCGACTACCGACTCGTCGTGATTGCGGATTGCTGCGCGGATCGGGACGTGGAACTCCACAGGACGCTTCTCGAGCGGTTCTTCCCCACACGAGCGGAAGTGATAACTGCCGAAGAATTTCGCGCCTGTCTGAACTGTACGAACTGACGGATGTCTAATCCGGATAGTCGGACTGCCTGGGATGTCGGCTTTTGAGCAACTTCCGCGTTGGCGCGTCTCGGAGCCGGGTGAACTTGCCGCAAACCCCGTTTTCCTAGAACTTAGGTCCTTACTTCTAGCTAAGCCGTTAGCCCAGCTGAGAATTCACTCCGGCTTGACCGCCTATCCAAGGAGCGTTTACTCCGAAATCATCCCGATCGTCCCCAGCCATGTTTCCACCAACTCCGGCCATCGCGACACCGGAAGCTTCGTACGCCGCAGCCCGAACGCATGCCCGCCCTGCGCGTACAAGTGCATCTCCACCGGAACCCCCGCGTTCTTCAGTGCAAGGTAATACACCAGCGAGTCGTTCACATTGTCCACGTGGTCATCCTCATTCTGCAGCAGGAACGTAGGCGGCGTCCGGCCGGTAACAGGAATCTCGGGATTCAATTCAAATTCTTTCGTCGTGTTTTCCTGCATGTGTCCGGGATAAATCGCCACGGCAAAATCCGGACGGCAGCTGACTTTGTCGGCCGCATCCACGGGTGAATAGGAACGCTGCGCGAAGTGCGTGCTGATATTAGCCACCAAGTGTCCACCCGCCGAAAACCCCAGCACGCCGATCTTGTGGGGATCGATGTGCCACTCCGCTGCGTGGAAGCGCACGAGCCCCACCGTCCGTTGCGCGTCTTCCAGCGCCGTGGGTGCTTTCGGATGAATGTTGCACTGGCAATCGTCATGGTAAGCCGGACCCGAATCCGGTACTCGATATTTCAGCAGCACACACGTAATCCCACGCGAGGTCAGCCAGTCGCAGACCTCCGTGCCTTCAAGATCGATTGCCAGAACTGAATAGCCCCCGCCCGGAAACACCACCATCGCAACGCCCGTATTCTTCCCCTTTGGCGAGTAGACCGTCATCGTGGGCCGCGAAACCTGTGCCACCGCAAGCCACGGCCTTCCCGCGACGAGATCCTTGGGCCCGTTAGCCGCCTCCACATACTCCGCCCCCGCGACAGGTTGCGCATCAGGCACTGCCCCCGACCATATCGGCACTTGCGTATGTCCGGGCGATGGCTGCCACACAGGCGTCTGGGCGCTCATTCCGCGAAACCCAAATACGACACAGAGAGCCCACAGCAACGGCTTCATCACGATCCCCGCAGTTCTTGGATAGCCAGTGACTGACCGGCCGAGAGTCGAGTGTACGGTCGTTTAGGAGGGACATTTTCAATGTGTTGGCGGCGGGAATCGACTCAGTTAACAGACATCTCTTCCAAAGCCGACATGCGAACTGCCCGCAAAGTCGGGCGGCCTCACAAGGGACCCTTTGTGAGACCAGGGTTTACGCGCCGAAACCAGTCATGAGTTCCTCTTTAGCCACATTGGATTAGATCGCCTTAGAGTACTATTTTTTGGCGTTTGGTGGCGTTTGGTGTAGTAGCCTTCGCAGGAAGCGAGGAATCGCACTATGAACAGGATTCGCCAGAAGCAGCCGGGCTGCCACTCACGCCTGCTCGTTCTGCTTGTAGCTGTTACGTTCACGCCGCTGGCCTTGCCGGGCCAAGCTTTATTAAACGCAGGCCAACACAAGCTTTTTCTCAGTTGCACCGGTCAGAGGCACGGTCCCGTGGTCATCTTTGAAGCCGGACAAGGCAGATCCAGCGAGGATTGGAGCAAGGTCCAGCCGGAAGCAGCAAAGATTACCGAATCCTGCAGCTATGACCGGGTCGGATTGGGCCGAAGCGCTCCGGCTTCACCCGTCGCTGGTGCCCCCGCCGAAACCACGGACGAGCAGGTTAAGGATCTTTACCAGTTGCTCCACTCGGCATCCGTCCGACCTCCTTATATTATGGTCGGCCACTCCTTCGGAGGCATCCTCGTGCGCCGCTTCGCCACAAAATATCCCGGCGAGATCGTAGGAATGGTGCTGCTTGACTCTGCCCACGAAGAGCAGATATGGCGGTTCCTCGACATTGATCCCAACTCGCTTCAGGGCATCTCGCTCAAGCCGGACGACCTTCGAAGAGAGGGCTTCCTGCCTCCCCGCGAACGCCTGTCCTGGCATGCCGACATTCCCCTGATTGCACTACAGCACGGCCGATCATTACCCATGGAAGGTCCTGCCAAACAGCATCAGGCCGAGTTCGAATCCGCAATGCAGAGCATGCAGAAGGATCTCGTCGCCCGCTCTCGCTATGGAGAATTACGTACAGCCGAACACAGTGGCCATTTCATCCAGCTCGAGCAGCCTGACGTAGTCGTCCAAGCAATAGAAGATGTCTGGAACAGGTCGTTCACTCCTAAGGCGTCGGCAGTCCGGAAGTAATCCCATTTGGGGTCGATCGGGACGGCTATCTTGCAAGCCGCCAGATTGCCCACGGCAATGCCCCTTGACGTAGGTAATCCCTAGCGTGCTACCGAGCAAGCCTTTTATTTTGTGATACTTCCGTTGCGCTTACGCATGGTAACCGCTTCATTGTTCTGAGCCGTCTCGTCAATTCTCCGTAGGCGTCTCCTCGATATGGTCGATCACGACCACCGGCAACGGGCGCTTCAGTTTCTCCACCTTCAATCCCAGCTGTTTATTCACCGCGTCGAATAGCGACAGCGCCCCATTCGGCTCCGATGCGGCCGCGATCGTGGTGCCTCCCGCCGCAGGTGCATCGGTCCCGCCCGCACCCGCACCCGGCCGCAAAAGCATTGAGCACGGGGCTAAAGATGTAGCCCGTAAGTTTTTCTTGCCTAACAACTACACCTGTAGTAGATAAGGTGGAACGAAATATGCCGCAGCCTAAGTTATCAAAACTCGAATTCCAGGTGATGGAACTGTTGTGGGCCAATAAAGAGGCTTCCATCCGGGAGATTCAGGAAGCTCTTGCGAAG
>Ga0210403_10005000_pt1 | contig 11341 bp, 10 predicted proteins | sample IncBWC19MmetaG_FD_150863 | JGI IMG/M metagenome (GOLD analysis project Ga0210403, IMG submission 150863) | Forest soil microbial communities from Barre Woods Harvard Forest LTER site, Petersham, Massachusetts, United States - Inc-BW-C-19-M | ecosystem: Environmental > Terrestrial > Soil >... | reverse complement strand
GCTCGCCTTCCTGCTGCTGGTGGTGACCATGATTTTTACGATCTTCGGCAGCATCGCCTTTGCGCGGCGCTACCGCGTGAGATAGCCGAACACAAAAGACCGGCATGAGAAGAAAAGGAAACGCTCCATGAGTGATCAGGCAAAGGCGGAAGTCCCTGCGGGAGATGAGCTGGCGCGCGTCCGCAACAAGGGCGAGGAGGCGATCGTCGCCAAGGCGACCTCGCGCGACCGCGGCATCGGGCCGTTCAAGCGCCTTGCGCTGCGCAGCGCCACCGTGATCGACGGCACCGGCGCGCCGCCGATCGGGCCGATCGACATCATGGTGGAGAACGGCCGTATCGTCAGCCTGAAGAAGGTCGTGGGCTATGGCGCTGGCCCGAGCGAGCCTGCGGACCACGAGATCGACTGCCGCGGCAAATGGGTGACACCCGGCTTCGTCGATTGCCACGCCCATGCCGGCGTCGCCTATCACTCGGCGAACGGCTGGGTGCCGCCGGTCGACTACGTCTACAAGCTCTGGCTCGCCCATGGCGTCACCACAGTGCGCGAGATGGGCTCGATGAACGGGCTCGGCTGGGTGCTCGATCAGAAGCAGCGCTCGAAGGAGAACACCATCGCGGCGCCGCGATTGCTGGCCTACGCCTATTTCCCCGCCGTCAACGACATGATCAAGACCATCTACACGCCGGAGCAGGGCAGGGAGTGGCTGCGCAAGGTGGAGGAGCGTGGCGCCGACGGCATCAAGTTCTTCGGCGCGCCGCCGGCGATCATGGAAGCCGCGCTCGACGAGTGCAAGAAGCTCGGCCTGCGCTCCGGTTGCCATCACGCGCAGATGGCGGTGACGCGCATGAACGCGCTTACCACCGCGCGCTGGGGCCTGACCAGCGCCGAGCATTATTACGGCTTGCCCGAAGCGCTCTATGAGGACCGCGTCGTGCAGAATTTCCCGCTCGACTACAACTACACCGACGAATATTTCCGCTTCTCGGTGTCGGGGCAGATGTTCCGGCAGGCGGCCGAACCCGGCTCGCGCAAATGGGAGGAGACGCTCGAAAGATTCCTCGAGATCGGCTTCACCTTCGTGCCGACGTTCACGATCTACGACGCCAACCGCGATCTGATGCGCGCGCGCCAGGCCTATTGGCACAAGGATTACACCTGGAAGTCCATGTGGGACTATTTCACGCCGCAGCGTGGCGGCCATGGCTCCTACTGGTATCGCTGGTCGACGCAGAACGAGATCGAGTGGAAGGAGAACTATCGCCTCTGGATGGCGTTCATCAACGAATACAAGAACCGCGGCGGGCGCGTCTGCACCGGCAGCGATTCCGGCTTCATCTACCAGATCTTCGGTTTCGGCTATGTGCGCGAGCTCGAGCTGTTGCAGGAAGCCGGCTTCCATCCGCTGGAAGTTATCCGTTCCGCGACCTCGCAGGGGGCTGCGCTGTGCGGTATCCAGGACGAGGTCGGCACCATCGATGTCGGCATGCGCGCCGACATCCTCGTGCACGACCACAATCCGCTGACCGACTTCAAGCTGCTCTACGGTACCGGCGCGATGCGTTTCAACGACGCGACCAATGCCGTGGAATGGCATCACGGCCTGAAATATACCATCAAGGACGGTATCATCTACGACACGGAGGAATTGCTCGCCGACGTGCGCGAGCTCGTCAAGGCGAGTTTTGAGACCGACGTCCCCGAAAAATTCGTGCCGCGGGTCGCCGCCGAATGAGCGACGGCGCGCTCGACTTCTTCGTGCTGACGGGATTTCTGGGCTCGGGAAAGACCACGCTGCTGCGGGATTTTCTTGGGAGCCCCGAAGCGGCCGACACCGCAATCATCGTCAACGAGGTCGGCCAGATCGGCCTGGACGGGGTCGTGCTGCGCGAGGGCGGCGACGTACCGATGGCGATGCTGTCGAATGGCTGCGTCTGCTGCCAGGTCGGCAGCGATCTCGCCTTCACCATCGACCGCCTGATCATGAGCCCGCGCCTCGACGGTGCCGGGCCCTTGCGCCGGATCATCCTGGAGACCAGCGGGCTCTCCATGCCCGGACCGGTGTTGCGGACGCTCGCGACCTTGGCCGAGCACCGGATGAAGGTTGCCGTGGTTGGCACGTTCGATCTCACGCGCGGAACGGAAGTCGGAGCGTTCGAGGAAGCTATCGCGCAATGGGCAGCATCGCATCGCATCGTCGCGACCAAGGCCGACCTCGTCGCGCCGGATGTTTTCACCGAAGCGCCATCGGCGATCGCGAGCATCAATCCGCTTGCAGAGGTCATTGCGACGACCGATCGCGCGAGTGCCGTATTGACGGCTTTTGCGCCGCTTGCGACGACACCGCCGCTACGCGAGATGAGCGCGGGTCTGACCAGCGCGCATCCGCGGATCGCGCTATGTCTCGCCAGGCCAACCGGCGATGTCTCCTATTCCGATCTCGCGGCCTGGCTCGACAATCTCGCGGGCGCGCTCGGCGAGCGGCTGCTCAGGATCAAGGGACTGGTGCGCGTGACGGAAGCGAAGCAGCCGCTGCTGGTCGAGAGCGTCGGCACGATGTTCTCGCCGCCACGCCCGCTGCGTGTCGCGGACGGCGCACCATCGCCGTTTCTCGTCATCATTGCCCGCGATGTGGAGCAGGCGGAGCTTGAACCCGTTGCGCCGGCGGGATTGTTTCAATTCTCGTCCTGGAAGACGCCGGACTCTTCACGAAGCGATCGCCTGACGATGAAGGCCGAATGGGTCGTGTGAGCGATGAGTGATCAAGACATCGATCGTGCCTGGCGCGTGCCGCCGGGAAAATATCTCGCGAAGCGGCCCGCCGATTTCACGCTCACACAACCGACCTCACAATATGTCGCCATGCGCGACGGGTGCCAGCTTGCGGTAGACGCCTATGTGCCGCGACCGAAGTTCGGCACAAGCGCTCCGCACAGCTTCCCGACGATCGTGTTCTTCACGCCCTATTATCGCCGCTTCAAGCTGCGGCCAGGCGGCTCGGGCGAGGTCAATCCCAACACCGGCAAGTTTCGCGACTTCTTCCTGCCGTGCGGCTATGCCGTGGTGGTGGTCGACGTGCGCGGCACCGGCGCCAGCTTCGGCACCCGTGACAGTTTTCGGTCGCCGCGTGAGCGCGAGGATTCACGCGAGATCGCCGACTGGATCGTGGCGCAGCCCTGGTCGAATGGCACGATCGGCGCCACCGGCATCTCCTATGTCGGCGCGGCCTCCGACTTTCTGGCCTCGACCGGGCATCCCGCGGTAAAGGCCATCGCGCCGATCTCCGCGGTCTGGGACACCTATGCCGACAATTATTTTCCCGGCGGCATTCAATTGAAGTCGCTGACCACGATCTATGACGAGCTGATGATCGGGCTCGACCATGACCGGCGTGACGTGCTCAACAAGTTTTCCTATTTCAACAATCCCGATTTCGAGGGACCGCAGCCTGTCGACGAGGATCCCGACGGCGTCCTCGTCAAGCAGGCGGTGCGCCAGCATCTCGGCAATTTCCGCCAGACCGATTTCATGGCGGAATTCAAATTCCGCGAGGAGGGGCTGCCTTACGATCCCGACTTCTCATCGGCCTCGATCAGCCCGTATTCGGTCGCGCACGGCATCAAGCCCGACGTTGCCATTCTCTCGATCTCGGGCTGGCTCGATGGCGCGGGCTACATGAATGGCGCGATCGCGCGATACCTCACGAAGCAGGATAATCCGCGCCATCTGCTGCTTGGTCCCTGGGATCACGGCGCGCGCATCGACATCTCGCCGTGGCGCCGCGCGGTCGAGCCGGATTTTCCGCTGCTCGGCGAAGTGCTGCGTTTCTTCGACACCTATCTGATGGACCTCGATACCGGGCTCAAACAGGAAGCACCGATCCATTATTTCTCGGTGCATGCCGAGGAATGGCGGTCGGCGGAAAACTGGCCGCCGAACGAGACGCAGCAGAAATTCTTGCTTGCGCCGGATCAACGGCTCGCCGACGCCGCGCCTGGCGCGGGCGCTGACGAATATCAAGTCGACTTCACGATCGGCACCGGCAGCGAAACCCGGTACGAGCGCATCGCCGGTATCGACAGCCGCCATTATTATGCGGATTGGCAGGGACGCACGGCGAAGATGCTGAGCTACACCTCGCCGCCACTCGAGAGCGCAGCTGAGCTTGCCGGTCATGGCCTCGCCGATCTCTGGCTCTCCAGCAGCGAGCCTGATCTCGCGCTGTTCGTCTACCTCACCGAAGTCGAGGCCGACGGCACCGAGCGCTATGTCACCGAAGGGTTGCTGCGCGCGCTGCATCGCAACGAGCGGCCGGCACCTGAAAGCTATCGCGCGACCTGGCCGTTCCGCTCGTTTACGCGCGCCGACGCCGCGCCGCTTGTGCCTGGCCGGGTCGAGCGGATCCGCATTCCGCTTTTGCCGGTGGCGTGGCGGTTTTCGGCCGGCAGCCGCATTCGCCTGTCGATTGCGGGTGCCGACGATGATCATTGCGGACAGGTCCCGCATGGCCGGCCGCCGCGATTGAAAATGTTTTGGGGCGACGGCCACGCCTCCGCGCTGGAGTTGCCGCTCACAGCCAGAGCATGATCCGGAAAAGTGGGTAGCCGTTTTCCGAAAAGATCATGCTCAACCAAAAACCCAAAGCGCCGGGAATGTGGCCCTTGGGACAATTGTCTCGGCAGCTGTCTTGCGTCTTGAATGGACTGGCGCGCTCGAGCGTCGACCCCCGATCAGGAGCGCGCTGATCAGGAGAGCGGCCCCGGTCTCACCCAGGCTGGGGTCGCTCTTTGATCGTTCGGTGACGATCGGGTCGATCGGCTGGATGTGTGCATGGCGCATCCAACGAGACGGCCCCGCGTCGGGAGGAAGTGGGGGCCGGAGCCGCCTCGTCGGAGCGCGCCGCCGTGCCAGAGCCCCTCATGGCACGGCGCAGCGATGGATTAGACGACGGCGGCGCGATCAGCGCTATTGTCCCAAGGTGCCGCTGTCAGTCAGCCAGGCTGTCCCGGCTGGGTCGTGTATTGCAATCGCAAAGAACGCCACGAACGCAAATTTCAAACGACGCATGATTTCTACCTTCTGCCCTTCGCAGGAAGCGTTGTGGTGAATACCGTGCATGGCGTTGGCTGGATCAAGCCGGCATTGTTCGGCCGCGTCAGCCCGTTGTAGGCTGCCATGGATGGGCTCATTCTTGCGCAGAGCATGGATCTGCTGGCAGTGACGGACATGGCGGCAGGATCGATGCGGCGTCGCCTGTTCGCCGCAAGTGCGGCGTTGGCCGTGGTGGCCGCAGCTGGCGGTGCGGCGGCGGTGCCGCTGACCCCGTTCCGGTATGAAGAACAGGCGCAGCGGCATTGCCCTGGCGATACGATAGTCTGGCTCGATTTTCGAACACGCCGATATTATTCCAGCGGCCAGAAGCGCTATGCGCGCGGCTTTGACGGCAGCTTCGTCTGCCGTGAAGAGGCACGCCGCAGCGGCTATCGCCGCTCGCTGCTGGGCCTGCGATAGCGCGGGCGAATTGAGCAATTGATCAAGATCAAAAGAGCGGATTGATCTGCGGCTAGAGTGTACGAAAATGCTCGGGCAGGGAGGCAAGCCATGACAAGCCTTCTGGAGTTCAATGCTCTGGAGTTCAGTGCGCGCGCGGCCCTTTGCCGGCACTTTGCCATGCTGGAGCCGGACAGCCGGTTCATCTGGCTGGCAGAGGCGGAGCGATGGGCGCGCCTGACGAAAGAGAATGAAGACGAGCCGGAGATGCCGCGACATCGCGACGCGGGCCTGTCAGCCCTCGGCTTCGTCAAGCCAGGCCGGAATTGACGCGGACGGGATTACGCGCTTCGGCGACACCGGGTTGATGGTTCCCGCGATCAGTGTTTGGTCCCCGGCCTCGACCCTCGCTTGCGCAAATGCCTTTGCCTCGTCTTCGCCGGGAAAGGTCTTCGTTGCGCGAGGGGCACGATCGCCGAGCCTGCCGCCGCTCGCGATGTATGAGACATACCAGGTCATCGTGGACGTTTCGGCCATGGGACTGTTCGAAGTGTTGACGGCGGAACTGTAAGCGGCGCTCGTGGGCGTTCCGCGCTAATGTGGTGTCGCGGAAAGCCGTACGCTACCCCCGGTTGCGCGTTCCTGCGTCGACAAATGTGACAGTTCTCCTGGCGATCGTGCTCGGCCGGCGTGAGCCCCGGACATTGGCGGTTCTGCAAGTCATTGGCTCAAGGGCCAATTGTCCGGGCGATTTCGGTCTGAATGGTGAAGGTGACAACTGCTATGGACAGGTCATCACGAAGTGCTAGCTTCCGTCGCCAAAGCAAACCGCGGCTGATCCTTGCATGATCACCATTCCGGCGACGATGGCGCAGGCACTGGGCGCGTTCCTGGCCGCGGAGACGCGGGGCCGGTTCGGCACGTCGCACGCGCAACTCGCCGAATTTCTGCCCTATGCCGCGAGGCTGACGCTGGAATGCATCGGCAACAGCGACGCGCTCTATCACAACATCGAGCATTCGATGCTGGTGGCGCTTGTCGGCCACGACATCCTGATGGGCCGCGGGCTGCTGCGCCCCACCACGCCGCGTGATTATTCGAATTTCATCCTGGCCTGTCTCACCCACGACATCGGCTATGTGCGCGGCGCGGTGCAGGGCGATGGCGACGGGGAATATGTCGCCGATGTCACCGGCCGCACCATCCGCCTGCCGATCGGCTCGTCGGATGCCGCGATGGCGCCCTATCATGTCGATCGCTCAAAGCTGTACGTGATCGAGCGGTTCGATACCGTGGAGTACCTCGATGCCGACCGCATCGCCCGCGCCATCGAATACACCCGCTTTCCCTATCCATCGGCGTCGAACGAGGGCGCGGACGAACTCATCGAAGAGGAAGGCCTCCTGCTGCGCGCCGCCGATCTGATCGGCCAGCTCGGCGATCCCAACTACATGCGCAAGGCGAACGCGTTGTTCCACGAATTCGAGGAAATCGACCTCAACAAAAAGCTGGGCTACGCCACGCCGGCGGATGTCATCTATAAATACCCGCAGTTCTATTGGAAGAACGTCGCGCCGCAGATCCAGATCGCGATCCGTTATCTCAATGTCACATCCAGCGGCCGGCAATGGGTCGCCAATCTCTACAGCAATGTTTTCCGCGCTGAGCGCGAGCTGACCCAATCTGGTCCACAAATCTAGCGGCCGATCACCCGGGGCGAGCCGGAGCGTTGGGGCCCCCGTGTTGATCTGGATCAATATGCTTCGGTCTTCAGCATCGCACGCACGCTAAGGGGTAGTTCTCGCATTCCGACCGGCCCAGGATGGATGGTACTTTTCAGCCGATGGAGACCTGCAAAGAAGGGGCGTTGGTGTCGAAGAGCACAGGCAGCCAAACCGCTGCGCTCAAGTCGGAAGTGCTGCTGTTTCCGCAGCCGGCGCTAAAGCTCATCTACGACACGGCGCCGATCGGGCTCGCCTGCCTCTCGCCGGATTGCCGTTATCTGCAGATCAACCAGCGCCTGACCGAAATCTGCGGCATCTCGGTCGAGGACCATCTCGGGCGCTCGGTGCGCGACTGCGTGCCGGCGCTCGCGGATTCCGTAGAGCAGATCGTCCGCTCGATCATGGAAACCGGCGAGCCCGTGACCGGCATCGAGGTCGCCGGCCAGCGCGCCGACCAGGCGGAAGAGCGCAGCTGGATCACCTATTGGCATCCGCTGCGCGCGCCGAGCGGCGAGATCGTCGCCGTCAACGTGGCGGCCGAAGAGATCACCGAACGCAAGCGCAGCGAGATGGAGATGCGGCGCGCGCGCGAGGCCGCGGAGACGGCGCTGGAAAATCTGCGCGAAACCCAGGCTTCGCTGGTCGAGGCCGAAAAGCTCGCCGCGCTCGGCCGGCTGGTCGCAGGCGTCGCGCATGAGATCAACGGTCCCGTCGGCTCTGGCCTGACGGTCGCCTCCTCGCTGCAGCGACGGTACGAAGATTTCGCCACCGAGGTCGGGCGCGGCGACATCCGCCGCTCGGCGCTGAACGAATTTCTCGACGTGGTGCGGAACGCCTCGGTTCAGCTCGTTGCGAATCTCACGCGCGCTTCCGAGCTGGTCCAATCGTTCAAGCAGGTCGCGACCGACCGCAGCGGCCTCGAACGGCGGCACTTCGATCTGGCCGACCTCACCCAGCAGGTGCTGGTGGGCTTGCGGCCGGAATTGCGCAAGCGCGCCCTTGCGCTCGATCTTGACTGCGAGCCGGGCCTTGCCATGGACAGCCTGCCCGGACCCTACGGGCTGGTTCTGACCAATCTCGTGCTCAACTCGATCGTACATGCGTATCCCGACGGCAGGAAAGGTACCGTCAGTTTCCGCGCCCGTTCGCTCGACGATCACGATGTCGAGATCATCGTTGCCGATGATGGCTGCGGCATGAGCGCTCAGGTCCGACGGGCGGCGTTCGATCCGTTTTTCACCACTCGCCGTCACGAAGGTGCGACCGGGCTCGGCCTGCACATCGTGCACAGCATGGTGGTCGATCGGCTCGAGGGCCATCTCTCGCTCGACAGCGAGCCAGGTGCGGGAACCAGCGTCCGCCTGATCCTGCCCCGATCGATCAGCTTCGAATGCGATTCCGGAATCTCGGCCTGAGAAGCCCGCCGAGGCTGCTGCCGAGTCCGCTTTGATCTCGATCAAGGCTCGCCCCTCCTGCTGGTGTTCGCTGGCGCGAGCTGTGCGGTGGGAGGGTGACTATGGTGCGATGCGGAAGTTTGTTGTTGGCGTTGGCGATCACGGTCGCGACATCGCTCGGTGCGGCCGCTCAACAGCAGCCTGCGACCGCGCCACCGCCTGCCACGCCGCCCGCCACCGCACCGGCGCAGCCGGAACTGCTCAAGCCCGAGCAACTGGAGGCCATTGTCGCACCGATTGCGCTCTATCCCGACGCGCTGCTCGCCAACATGCTGGCGGCCGCGACCTATCCGCTCGAAGTGGTGGAAGCCGATCGCTTTGTGAAGGACAACAAGAACCTCAAGGGCGATGCGCTCAAGACCGAGGTCGACAAGAAATCCTGGGACGACAGCGTCAAGGCGCTGACCGCGACGCCATCGGTGCTCGACATGATGAGCGACAAGCTCGACTGGACCAAGAGCCTCGGCGACGCCATGCTGGCCCAGCAGGCGGACCTGATGGATGCGATCCAGCGCCTGCGCGAAAAGGCGAAGGCCAACAACAAGCTGTCCTCGAACAAGCAGCAGAAGGTCAGCGTCCAGCAGCAGGAGAACAAGCAAGTGATCGTGATCGAGCCGACCGATCCGAACACCATGTACGTTCCCTATTATGAGCCCGCCACGGTGTACGGCGCGTGGCCCTATGCCGACTACCCGCCCTATTATTTCGGCTATCCCTCCTACATCGGCGCCGGCGTGGTCGCGGCGGGCATCGCGTTCGGTACCGCCTGGGCGATCGGCCGCTGGGGCAATTACTGGGGCGGCGGCTGCAACTGGGGCAACCGCAACGTCTATATCAACCACCGCACCACAAACGTCTGGAATCACAATCCGGCGCATCGTCAGGGCGTCCGCTACAATAACGCGAACGTTCAGCAGCGGTTTGGCAACAACAACGTTCGCGCCGGCGCTGATAACCGCATGGATTTCCGCGGCAAGGGCGGCCAGCAGGTGCTCAACCCCGGTGCCAATCGTCCGAATGCGGGCGATCGCGCCGCCAACGTCGGCGATCGGGCTGGAGACCGAGCGGGCGATCGCGCAAGTGATCGTGGGGGTGATCGTGCGGGCGACCGTGCCGGCAATCGTGGCGACAAGGGCGGCGGCAACCGGGCGAATACGGCGGATCGTAACCGCGGCAACGCTGGCAAAGCTGGCAACCGCGCCAAGCAGGGCAGCGGAGGCAACCGCGCCGCGGCCGCAAACCGTGGGAGAGGCGGCGGCATGAACGTGTCGTCGGCCCGGACTGCCAACATGGCGTCGGCGCGCGGCCGGGCAAGCTTCGCCAGCGCCGGCGGCGGCGGTGCCCGTGTCAGTGCCGGCGGCGGAGGAGGATTCCGCGGTGGCGGCGGTGGCGGAGGTCGCGGCGGCGGCGGTGGTGGCGGCCGGCGTTCGGACATCGCGCTGAAGCACGACGTCGTCCTGCTCGGCTATCTCGACAACGGCCTCGGCTATTACCGCTTCAGCTACAACGGCAGCTGGAAGTCCTATGTCGGCGTCATCGCCCAGGAAGTGCAGGTGCTGCGGCCCAAGGCGGTCACGCGCGGGCGCGACGGCTATCTCAGGGTCTATTACGAAAAGCTCGGGCTCAAACTCCAGAGCTACAGGGATTGGCTCGCCTCCGGCGCGCGCATTCCCACGGGATCGAGGATATGACCATGAAACTGCTTCGGCTTGATCGCATCCGGCTTGCAGGCGTGGCAACGGCCGCGAGTCTGCTTTGGCTGATGCCGGCAAACGCACAGCAATCCTTCAATAGCGCCGATGATGCGGCAAGCGCGCTTGCCTCCGCCGTGAAGTCCGGCGCCAAACAGGACCTGCTGAAAGTGCTCGGCCCGAACGGCGAGGACATCATCGATTCCGGCGACGAGGTCGCGGACAAGGAAGCGCGCGAAAAATTCCTGGCCGCCTATGACGTCAGGCATTCGGTGAAGGTCGACGGCAAGAAGGCGTCGCTGATCATCGGCGCCGATGATTTCCCGTTCCCGGTCCCGCTGCTCCGCGCCAAGGCCGGCTGGCAATTCGACACCGATCGAGGCCGGCAGGAAATCCTGTACCGCCGTATCGGGCAGAACGAGCTCGACACCATCCAGACCAGCCTCGCCTTTGTCGACGCCGAGAACGAATATGCCGACAAGGATCGCGGCGACGGCGTCGGCGTCTATGCGCAGCGGATCGTCTCCAGCCCCGGCAAAAAGGATGGGCTCTACTGGCCGTCGGACAATAACGAGAGTCCGCTTGGCGAACTCGCTGCGGAAGCGACCGCCGAAGGCTACAAGGCCGGCACCGAACCGCAGCCCTATCACGGCTATTACTATCGCATCCTCACCCGGCAGGGGCCGAACGCTCCGGGCGGTGTGCTGAACTACGTCGTCAACGGCAAGATGATCGGCGGCTTCGCACTGGTCGCCTATCCCGCCGACTACGCCAATTCCGGCGTCGTGACCTTCATCGTCAATCACGCCGGCACCGTCTACGAGAAGGACCTGGGCGAAAACACCGAGGCCATCGTCAAGACCATGACCTCGTTCGACCCGGACAAGTCCTGGAGAAAGGTCGAGACCGCGAGTGAGTGATCATGCGTGCATTGATGCGAATGCTGGTCGTGGCCACGGCTGCGCAGGCGTCCTTGGGTGCA
>Ga0210403_10004999_pt1 | contig 11341 bp, 8 predicted proteins | sample IncBWC19MmetaG_FD_150863 | JGI IMG/M metagenome (GOLD analysis project Ga0210403, IMG submission 150863) | Forest soil microbial communities from Barre Woods Harvard Forest LTER site, Petersham, Massachusetts, United States - Inc-BW-C-19-M | ecosystem: Environmental > Terrestrial > Soil >... | reverse complement strand
TGAGACGTTCGATCAAGCCCAAAGCAAATCCGCGGCGGACGAGGGCATTAGCCCTTCCGTCTTCAGCACTGATGCTCGTTGTGCCTGCCGCATGTTGGATGCCTGGGTCGCTCGTTTTACGTGAAGCTACATAGGTTGTGGTTGCGCCCTTTGCAAGTGGCGGAGGTGACCCTGGGCGGACGATGCCCAGCTTCCGCCCAAGGGCGACGCATGGACGGTCTTTTTTCCGCCCTAACAGGAACAAACGGCTGAACAAACATTAAGAAACAGCGCGCGAAGACAAGCAAAGGAAAGCAACGCCAATGTTGTCCAATGAAGGCGCTGTGTACGATCCCGAAGAACTCGCGCTTCTCGGCAAAGTCCTGGATCAGGTGATACAGTCATTGCCGCCGAATCTGCGGACGCCCTACAATCGGGCCGAGATCGCCAAAAACATCCTGGCCTGCGCCTGCGGCGGTGAACGAGACCCTGACGTACTTTGCCGGGCGGCGTTGATGGACTCGACCGTCACGATGGCGGCCTGACGAGCTCATGGTTCACTCACCGGGCCCTCGCGGCGAGATGGAACGGCCGACAGCCGCGCAAGCTTCGTCCGGCAGGTCTGCACGCCCTCCGGACGCGAGGCTCGATCAGCGCAGCGGCATGCGGCCCACCACGGCGTCGGTCCATACCCTCCATTCGTTCGGTCGCAAGGGCGATCAGGTGGCGAGCGCCCGGCCCTCGATCGGCGGACGAATATTGCGTACCTTCACCCGGTTTGTTGTTACGATTCTCATCGGCGTCGGCGGTACGCTGGCCTGGCAGTCCTATGGTGACATGGCAAGGGAGATGGTGGTCGCCCAGGCTCCAACGTTGGCCTGGTTGCTGCCGCCGACCAGGTTGCCGGTCCTCTCCGCATCGCCCAACCCGGCGCAGCAGTTCGCGCCGGCGGCGTCCAGTCTCGATACGGTGCGTCGCAGTGTCGAACAACTCGCCGCCAGGCAGGACCAGATGGCTCAGAGCCTTGCCGCACTGCTGGCGATTGAGGCCGACGTCAGACAGAAGATGTCGTTCACGCCGCCGTCCGCAGCCACCTTGGGCCAGCCGGCCGCGCCCGTGCAGCAGTACAGACCCGCGCAACCCAGGGCACGGTGATCGGCTGGGCGGTTACACGCGGCTTAATGAAAATCCCGCGAGGGCGGCAGGATGCGCACATTGCGGGGGTGGCGGATTTTCTGCGCGGGACTATCCGGGTGGTCGCGACGATCGTCGTTGAGCGGCTCAATCAGCGCAGGACCTATCGGCACCGGCTCCTTGCGGAGCGCGTCATTCGAGAGGCCGATCAGGTCGTGGGAGCGGTCGAACATCCGCTGCGCCACCAGATGCGTCACCTCCTCGGGGCTCGACTGGATGTAGCCCTCGACCAGGATCAGCCGCGCGCCCATCACTTCTTTGCGGTATTTCTCCATCACCTTCGGCCACACCACGATATTGGCGATGCCGGTCTCGTCCTCCAGCGTCATGAACACCACGCCCTTGGCGCTGCCCGGGCGCTGTCGCACCAGCACGACGCCGGCGCAGCGGACGGAGAGCTTGTCGTTGCGGTGGCAGACGTCACGGCACGGAATGACGCGCTCGCGTGAAAACATTCCGCGCAAAAACTGCATCGGATGGCCCTTCAACGACAACCGGATGGTCTGATAGTCGGCGACGACCTGCTCCGGCAGCGGCATCAGCGGCAGCGGTTTGGCCTGCTCGTCCGGCTGCTCGCGCGCGGCTGCTGTCTCGAACAGCGGCAGCGGCACGTCGTCGGGCAGCCGCCGCACCGCCCACAGCGCCTCGCGGCGGTCGAGCCCGAGCGAGCGGAACGCATCGGCATCCGCAAGCAGGATCAGCGCGCGCTTGGGAAGTGCGGTGTCGCGCGCGAAGTCTTCCAGCGAGGTGAACGGCCGACGCTTGCGCGCGGCGACGATGCGCTCGGCCCAGTCGTCGACTTCGACTTTGTCAAGTAGCGGCATCGGCGGTGCTTCACCTCTCCCTTGGGAGAGGTCGGCGCGCAGCGCCGGGTGAGGGGTTACGCTCTCTCGTGGGACCTGAGCCCCGTCACCCGGATGGCTTCGCCATCCGACCTCTCCCCGTTGGGGAGAGGTAGATCGAGTTTGCGGCCACAATTCCACGACAGACGCATCCCGGAATGACGATGTGGATGGAGCGCCCCGGAATGACGACTGGATGATTTTCAACCGCTCCTCATCCGCGTCCTTCCAGGAAAACCCGTCGATCTGGCGGAAGCCGAGCCGCACCGCGCAATGATCGCCTACTTTCTCCTCCAGCGTGTTCTGCGCGAAGCTATAGGACACATCGACCTCGCGCACCTCGACGCCGTTCTTGCGGGCATCGCCGACGATCTGCGCCGGTGCGTAGAAGCCCATCGGCTGCGAGTTGAGCAGCCCGCAGCAGAAGGCGTCGGGGTGATAATGCTTCAGCCAGGACGAGACATAGACGAGCTGCGCGAAGCTTGCGGCATGGCTTTCCGGAAAGCCGTAACTGCCGAATCCCTTGATCTGGTCGAAGCAGCTGCGCGCGAAGGCCGGGTCATAGCCGCGCGCGACCATGTTGCCGACCAGCTTGGATTCATATTTGCCGATGGTACCGAGGTTGCGGAAGGTCGCCATCGAGCGGCGCAGCCCGTTGGCCTCTTCGGCCGTGAATTTTGCCGCCTCGATCGCGATCCGCATCGCCTGCTCCTGGAACAGGGGCACGCCAAGCGTCTTGTGCAGCACCCGGTGCAGTTCATCCGGCGGACCGTGCTCCGGCGATGGTGAGGGATATCGTTCCTTCTCGACGCCATTCCGGCGCCTGAGATAAGGATGCACCATGTCGCCCTGGATCGGGCCAGGGCGCACGATCGCAACCTCGATGACGAGATCGTAGAAAGTGCGCGGCCTTAAACGCGGCAGCATGTTCATCTGCGCGCGGCTCTCGACCTGGAACACGCCGAGCGATTCACCCTTGCACAGCATGTCGTAAACCTTCGGATCATCCTGCGGGACGGTCTCGAGCTTCCAGCGCTCGCGCTTGTGGTCGTCGATCAGGTCAAAACATTTGCGGATGCAGGTCAGCATGCCCAACGCCAGCACGTCGACCTTCATCATGTGCAAGGCATCGACGTCGTCCTTGTCCCATTCGATGAAGGTGCGGTCCTCCATCGCGGCATTGCCGATCGGAACGTAAGTGTCGAGCCGGTCCTGGGTCAGCACATAGCCACCGACATGCTGCGACAGATGCCGCGGAAATTCGATCAGCTCGGTCGCAAGCTCGACGGCGCGCACCACCATCGCGTTCTTGGGATCGAAACCGGCCTGGCGGACCTGCATCTCCGAGAGGCCATCGCCCCAGCTTCCCCACACGGTATCGGCGAGCGCGGCAGTGACGTCCTCGGTCAGCCCCAGCGCCTTGCCGACATCGCTGATCGCGCTGCGCGGCCGGTAATGGATGACGGTCGCAATGATCGCCGCGCGGTGGCGGCCATAGCGGCGATAGACATATTGCATCACCTCCTCGCGCCGCGAATGCTCGAAATCGACGTCGATGTCGGGCGGCTCCAGCCGCTCCTTGGAGATGAAGCGTTCGAACAACAGATCGACCTTGGTCGGATCGACCGAGGTGACGCCGAGCACATAGCACACCGCCGAATTTGCCGCCGAGCCCCGGCCCTGGCACAAAATGCTCTGGCTGCGCGCGTAGTGAACGATGTCGTTCACGGTCAGGAAATAATGCGCGTATTTCAGCTCGGCGATGAGATCGAGCTCCTTGCGTAGCGTAGCGCGCAACGTCGCGCTGATGCCATCTGGAAAATATTGGGCGACGCCGGCCCAGGTCAGGTCTTCCAGATGCTGCTGCGCGGTCTTGCCGGGAGGGACCGGCTCATCCGGATATTGGTATTTCAATTGATCCAGCGAAAAGCCGATGCGGTCCGCGAAGCGGACGGTCTCCGAAATCGCTTGCGGAAAATCGCGGAACAGCCGCGCCATTTCCTCCGCGGGTTTCAGATGCCGCTCGGCATTGGCCTGCAGCCTGGTGCCAACAGCCTCGATCGTGGTCTTCTCGCGGATGCAGGTCAGCACGTCCTGCAGCGGTCGGCGCGCCGGATGATGGTAGAGCACCTCGTTGGTCGCAAGCAGCGGCACATGCGCCGCCAGCGCGAGGCGATGCAGCTGCGCCAGCCTGCGCCGGTCATCGCCGCGATAGAGCAGGCTTGCCGCGAGCCAGACGCCGTCGGCGGTGGTCTGCTTCAACCGCGCCAGGATTTTTGACGCGGCCGTCGCGTCGAAGCGATGCGGCAGCGCCAATACCAGAAGCTGGCCTTCGGCAAATTCCAGAAGATCATCGAATTTCAGGAGGCACTCGCCCTTCTCGACTTTCTCGGCGTCGGAGCCACGCTTGCCGCGGGTGAGCAGCTGGCACAGCCGGCCGTAGGCAGCGCGGTCGCGGGGATAGACCAGGATATCCGGCGTGCCGTCGATGAAGACGATGCGCGCGCCGACCAGCAGCTTTGGCTTGTGCCTGACTTCCGGATTTTCGAGCTCGCTATAGGCGCGCACGATGCCGGCGAGCGTATTGTGGTCGGCGATGCCGATCGCGGCAAGGCACAGCTCGCTCGCCTGATGCACATAGTCCTGCGGATGCGAGCCGCCGCGCAGGAAGGAGAAATTGGTGGTGAGGCCGATCTCGGCATAGTCGGGCGTTGGCTCAACGCCGAGAATATTCATGCGAACAGCCCATGCACGAACCAGTTGGCGGGCACGGGCCTGCCCTCCTCGTCCCTGAGCTCGCTCTCGTAGAGCCCGTCGCGGAAGATCCAGAAGCGCAAGCCTTCGGCATCTTCGATGCGGAAATAATCGCGTGTCAGCGTCTTGCCGTCCTGCTTCCACCATTCCATGGCGATGCGTTCGGGCCCCTCGACCCGCACCACCGCATGCAGCGCGCGGCGCCAGGTGAACTGATGCGGCGGTCCGTCGGGCACGGTCGCGAGCGGAACTTTAATGGGCTCCGGCTTGTCGAACAGACGCAAGGGCCGAAGCGGCGGCTCGCCTGCCGCGCGCGCCGGCCAGCCGGCTGATGTGGCAGCAGTGAGATGATGCTGCGCGGGTGCGGCGAGCGCCGCGCGTTCCGGGATGTGCGTGTCCTGCGGCAGGTGCACGACCACGCGCTTTCCGCCGATCCGCGCGGCGATGCGGTCGATCAGCGCGGCCAGTTCGTCATTGTCGTGCACATGGCTGTCGAGATCGCGCTGCTGCTGCACCACGATCTCGGTGTGGCTCGCGGAGAGACGAATGAGATCGAAGCCGAACCCGGGATCGAGGGGATCGCTTAAGCTTTCGAGCCGCTCCTTGAACAGGCGATCGATGATGGCGGCGCGCGTTACCGCCTGGCTGGTGTCGACGAGGAGCGTGCGCACCACGCCGTCGGTGCGGAAGAAGCTCGCCTCCAGCCGCCGCGCGCCCTTGCCCTGCTTCTCCATCGAGGCAATCAGCGTGGCGGCCAGTCGCGACAGCGTCGCCGCGATCACGGTTTCGGTCGAGACCGGCTCGGCAAAGCGCTGCTCGACGATGTAATCCGGCAGCGGCTTGCGCGGGCTGATCGGCGCATCGCCCTCGCCCAGCGCCTGCTCCAGCCTTGTCGTAAAGGCCGCGCCGAAGCGCGCGGTGATCTCGTGGCGCGCGCGCGAGGCGACATCGCCGATGGTTTTCAGGCCGGCACGGCGCAGGCCGCCCGTGATCGTCTCCTCCGCGCCGAGCGTGAACAGCGGCAGCGGGCCGATCACCTCAGCTTCCTCGCCGTCGGCAATGATGCAGCCATGGACATGGCGGTTCATGGTTCGCGCGCAGATCGAGGTGGAGGCGATTGCCGCGCTGACGGCAAACCCCTGCGCGGTCAGCGCATCGCACAGCCGCCGCAGGATCGCGGCCTCGCCGCCGAACAGATGGGCGCAGCCGGTGATGTCGAGGAAGAGGCCATGCGGCGCATCGAGCGCGACCAGCGGGGTGAAACGATCGCACCAGTCGGCGATATCGCCAAGCGTCTTGGCATCCGCCGCCGGATCGGCATCGAACACCTGCAGATGCGGACAGATGGCGCGGGCATTGGCAAGCGGCAGGCCGACGGAGAGGCCATAGCGCGCTGCTGCGTCATCCAGCGCATAGATCACCAGCGCGTTGTGCTCTTTGGCCACAACGACGCTGGGTGTATCGCCGCAGCTTCGCTTCACCTCTCCCGCTTGCGGGGGAGGTCGGATCGCATCGGTAGATGCGATCCGGGTGGGGGAAAGTCTCTCCACACGAACAGTGTCACTCGCGGAGAGACCCCCACCCCAACCCTCCCCCGCAAGCGGGAGAGGGAGTCTACCGTCCGCAGGGTGAGAGGCATCTTCAACCGGCGAGGCGCTGTTTTGCGCGAGCTGCCGCTTGATGCGGTCGATGGGCAGGCGTGGCAGCCACAGGCTGAGGATCCGCCGCTTCGCTGAAAAGGCACTCATCACATTTCCATTCCATGATCCATCGCCCGGTCGGGCCATGACGGTTGCGAATAAGCTCGGCGTCGAAATGAGGGGCTCCCCATCCGCTCCATTGCACGTGCGGCGGCGAATGCGCCGCGCGCACGATCCATCTGGTCTCTGCGGTCGAAGGCAAAGGCGAAGCTGCGATCCGCAGCAGCAATCCGGTGACCCCGGAAGCCTGCGCGGTCAGTGTCAGCTTGCGGCTTGCGACCAGATCGAGCTGCCGCGCCTGCCCCCAGACTTCCAGCACCACGGCGCCGAGCGCATCGCAGGCGAGCGCATCCGCCGCGGTCCGCAGCGCGCTCTCGACATCGGCGGCGCGCACCGTGACGAGAGAGCGCGGGTCGAGGCCGAGCTCGGAAAGCCCGCTCATCGAGAGTGTGCCCGTTTCGAGATCGCAAAAATCCTGCCGCACCCACACCAGCGGCCGCCGCACAGAGACGCGCGCCGAGAGCCCCGCGATGAAACCGGTCGCGGCCGCGCTCTGATGGCCTTCGGCAAACACTTCATGCACAGCAGCCGTCGCCAGCCCGCCGCACAACACTGCGTCGGCCTCGGCATGGCCGAGCCCGACACGATTGGGCGCGGCTGCGCCGGTGGACGCCTCGATCCCTTCGATGCGTCGGCGTAAAGTCGCAAGCGTGCTTGTGCGTGCGCTGATCATGCGCCGCTTCCTCGAAACTGATGTGGCCGTCCCGGTTTGTTAGAGAACCATGGACCGGCCTATTTGTTCATGATACGTTCTAGTAAGCTAACATCGCCGAGAGAGTCAATCGGGATCAATATCTTATGTTTTTTACCAGCAATCCCAATGACTTCAGGAAACCACTTCGGACCTCGGAGCAACCCCATGACCGCACGCCCCACACTCGACAGCCTGCGTGAGCAGGCGAGCCACTGCCGCGCCTGCCCGCTTTGGAAGGACGCGACCCAGACCGTGTTCGGCGAAGGCCCGCCGCATGCAAAGGTTATGCTGGTCGGCGAGCAGCCAGGCGACAAGGAAGACCTCGCCGGCCATCCATTCGTGGGACCCGCCGGGCAGATGCTCGATCGCGCGCTGGAGGAAGCCGGCATCGACCGCGGCAGGGTCTACATCACCAACGCGGTCAAGCATTTCAAATTTTTTCCACGCGGAAAATTCCGCCTGCACCAGAAGCCAACCACGCCCGAGATCAAGGCATGCCGTCCCTGGTACGAGCGTGAGTTGGCTGCGATCAAACCAGAACTGGTGGTGGCGATGGGCGCAACCGCGGCCCAATGCGTGTTCGGCAAGACCACGCCGATCAACAAGAACCGCGGCCGCCTGATCGATGTCGCCGATGGTATCTCGGCGCTGGTGACGGTACATCCGTCCTACCTGTTGCGGCTGCCCGATGAAGCGGCCAAGGCAAGCGAATATGAGCGCTTTGTCGACGATCTGAAAATCGCCGCGGAACACTATCGAAAATCCGCGCGCGCCGCATGATTTGATTTTTAGCCACTATTACACCGCAAAGTCACACGCGTTCCCGTGCTGTGGGGAATAGCGCGTTCCAGTGTCACGTTTCACCCGCCTGTCACATGCATCGATCAAAATCGGGGGCATTGGGGACTGGTGCCGCAGCGGCACCAGAGTTCTAAGTTTGCAAGCGCCCATCCCTTTCCGAAGTTCGTGAAGGGTCGGCGCAGTGACGTGTTGCGGACTTCGGAAAAGCGGGCACTAGGAGAAATTCCAATGAGCGACGTAGCAGCGTTACCCGGTTCAATCGAGCCTGCCCTGCACAAAGGGCCTGATCTCGACAAAGGCTTTCATCCGCTGACGGGTGTTATTTATTTGGGGGTGGTGGCAGCCGCGCTGCTGTTCGTCGCCTACAGCATTTATGTTGATATCGACGCGACGGGCACCCGGGTCACGACCTACCTGCCCTACATCATGCTGTTTGTCGCGCTTCTGATCGCGCTCGGCTTCGAATTCGTCAACGGCTTCCACGATACCGCCAACGCGGTGGCGACCGTGATCTACACCCGCTCGCTGCCGGCGCACATCGCCGTGGTCTGGTCGGGCCTGTGCAACCTGACCGGCGTGCTGCTCTCGTCCGGCGCGGTCGCCTTCGGCATCGTCTCGCTGCTGCCGGTGGAGTTGATCCTGCAAGTCGGCTCCAGCGCCGGCTTCGCCATGGTGTTCGCGCTGTTGATCGCGGCCATCATCTGGAACCTCGGCACCTGGTGGTTCGGCCTGCCGGCCTCCTCCTCCCATACCCTGATCGGCTCGATCATCGGCGTCGGCATTGCCAACGCGCTGATGCGCGGCCGTGACGGCACATCGGGCGTGGACTGGACGCAGGCCGCCAATATCGGCAAGGCGCTGCTGCTTTCGCCGCTGTTCGGCTTCGCGCTGGCGGCGGCCCTCTTGTTCGCGCTGAAGACCGCGCTGGTGCGTGCAACGCCGGCGCTGTTCGCCGAGCCGGTCGGCAACCAGCCGCCCCCGCTGTGGATCCGGAGCATCCTGGTCCTCACCTGCACGCTGGTCAGCTTTTTCCACGGCTCGAATGACGGCCAGAAGGGCATGGGCCTGATCATGCTGATCCTGATCGGTACCGTGCCGACCGCCTATGCGTTGAACCGCGCCCTGCCGCAAAGCCAGGTCGAGGCCTTCATCCAAAACTCGGAGGCCGCGAGCAAGGTCATCAACGCCAAGGCTGCCGGCTACCAGGTGCTCGGTAACCCGCGGCCGGCTGTGACCAACTATGTCGCAGCACGTGAGATCAACGGGGGCACCTTCCCCTCATTGGCCGTGCTGGTGCGCGACATCGCCAAGCAGGTCAGCGAATACGGCACGCTGGCCAAGATTCCGGCTGAAGCCGTCGGCAACACCCGCAACGACATGTACCTGGTTTCCGAAGCCCTTCGTTTCCTGGTGAAGGACAAGGAAGCCGAACTGTCAGCCACGGATATCGCGACGCTGAACGCCTACAAGGCCTCGCTCGACAGCGCGACCAAGTTCATCCCGACCTGGGTGAAGATCGCGGTCGCGATCGCGCTGGGGCTCGGCACCATGGTCGGCTGGAAGCGCATTGTCGTTACCGTCGGCGAGAAGATCGGCAAGACCCACCTGACCTATGCGCAAGGCGCGGCGGCCGAGATCACGGCGGCGGCGACGATCGCGGCGGCCGATGTCTACGGTCTGCCGGTCTCGACCACCCACGTGCTGTCCTCGGGCATCGCCGGCACCATGGCGGCGAACGGCTCGGGCCTGCAATGGTCGACGGTGCGCAACATCGCGATGGCCTGGGTGCTGACGCTGCCGATCGCGATGATGCTCTCGGGCTTCCTGTATTTCTGCTTCGCCAACGTGTTCTGAGTAGCGAAGGCTCTCAAAGGCGAAAGGCCCGCGTCACCAGAGCGGGCCTTTTTTTTCTTCACACTCCCCAGCCCAGCTCGCCTCGTTGCCGCCTGAAGTGCGAACGATCACGCCGCGAGCGTGTTCTCCACCAGCTTGATCCAGTAGGAAGTGCCGTAGACGATCGCCTCGTCGTTGAAATTATAGGCGGGGTGATGCAGGCCCGCGCTGTCGCCATTGCCGCAGAAGATGAATGCGCCGGGCCGCGCCTCCAGCATATAGGCGAAATCTTCCGCGCCCATCATCGGCGGCGTCTCGTGCACGTTGGCCTCGCCCGCGACTTCGCGCGCGATCCGCGTCGCGAAATCGGTCTGGGCGGCATGGTTGACCGTGACGGGATAGCCATGGTCGTAGGTGAGATCGATCCTGGCGCCGGTGATCTGCGCCACGCCCGCGCAGACCTCGCGCACGCGCTTCTCGACCAGTTCCTTCACCTCCCGCGTCAAGGTCCGCACCGTGCCGCGCAGCACGGCGGTCTGCGGGATCACGTTGCGGGCATCGCCGGCGTGGAATTCGCAGATCGAGATCACCGCCGAGTCCAGCGGATCGACATTGCGCGACACGATCTGCTGCAACGCCGTGATCAGCTGCGTGCCGACCATGACGGAGTCGATGCATTTATGCGGCCGCGCGGCATGGCCGCCATGGCCCTCGATCTTGATGTCGATCGAGGCGGTCGCCGCCATGATCGGTCCTTGCCGGATCGCGAACGAGCCGACCGGGATACCCGGGCCGTTGTGCATGCCGTAGACCTGCTCGATCCCGAAACGGTCCATCAACCCGTCCTTGATCATGGCCTTGGCGCCCGCGCCGCCCTCTTCGGCCGGCTGGAAGATCACGACCGCCTGGCCTGCAAAGTTCCGCGTCTCGGCGAGATAGCGCGCCGCACCCAGCAGCATCGCGGTGTGGCCGTCATGGCCGCAGGCGTGCATCTTGCCCGGCGTCTTGGAGGCATAGGGCAGATGAGTCGCCTCCTGGATCGGCAGCGCGTCCATGTCGGCGCGCAGGCCGATCACCCTGATGTCGCCGTTGCCGCCCTGCTTCTTGCCCTTGATGACGCCGACGACGCCGGTCTTGCCGAGGCCGGTCGCAACCTCATCGCAGCCGAATTCCCGCAACCGGTCGGCAACGAATGCTGCAGTGCGATGCACGTCATAGAGCAATTCGGGATGCTCATGAATATCGCGGCGCCAGGCCTGGATATCGGGTTGCAGATCGGCGACGCGGTTGACGATGGGCATGGGATTCTCGGTGTTTGTTTTTGATTGATCTGTCTGTTTAGCACGCAAAATGCGTTCCACCCAACCCTCCCGCGAAGTGCTGTACAGGGGGTGGCCTTGAGGCTATGGCCTTGGGAAAAAGCAATGCCGGGTGAGGACTTATGAAAAGGCTCGAAGGTGATTTCGACTATATCGTCGTCGGCG
>Ga0210403_10004994_pt1 | contig 11347 bp, 10 predicted proteins | sample IncBWC19MmetaG_FD_150863 | JGI IMG/M metagenome (GOLD analysis project Ga0210403, IMG submission 150863) | Forest soil microbial communities from Barre Woods Harvard Forest LTER site, Petersham, Massachusetts, United States - Inc-BW-C-19-M | ecosystem: Environmental > Terrestrial > Soil >... | reverse complement strand
GGGACCCGAATCTCGCACCCGCACGAGCACGCCGCCCGGCTCCGCCTTCCGGCTGCTGATGAACAACTCTCGCCTTCCGTCGCTTACGCTGCTCATTGATTCGACGGCATTCATGATCAAATTGAGAATAACCTGTTGCAGTTGCACCCGATCACCTTCGACGACCAGCAAGCCGTGCGGGAGGTCCGACTGCACCGAGATACTGTCCTTCACCGCTTCGCCACGCGTCAGCTCGCTCACCTCGCGGATCGCCTCGTTGATGTCCAAGCGCTCGTTCCGGGCCGGCGCTTTTTTGATGAGAGCACGGATCCGGTCTATGACGTCGCCCGCTCGCTGGCTCGACGCAACGATATCCGCGAGGTACACGGCGCAGATGCCTGGTGTGGCGATAGTGCTTCATTTCGGGTCGATAAGCGGCCAGTCTGGTGGTTATTGTGCCGGAGCGGCGGGTAGTTCCAAGTGATAGTTTGTGGAAGCGGATCCGCATCGCAAATGCGATGCGGGCGGGGCGCCGAGGTTTGCCCCGAACCGGACCTCTCCGCGACTCAACGGGTATTTCGAATTGCTCGTCGGTCCAGCTCTTTTGGATTTAGGCCCTAAGTTCGAGCGTGCGACCGGCAACAAGCTCAGCAGGGTGGGCACTCTCGAAGATGACGCCCCTGAGTGTTTCCTCTTCTTCAAGCGAACGACGGGCGGCCATGTCACGCCACGGGGGTTCGGCGGGGCAATTTCCAGCCCGGACGGACGAAATGACAGGTGTAACCGTTCGGATTGCGCTCTAGGTAGTCTTGGTGCTCGGGTTCCGCCTCCCAGAAGTCACCAGCGGGAGCGACTTCCGTCACAACCCTGCCCAGCCAAAGGCCAGAAGCGTCGACGTCGGCGATCGTGTCCTCCGCGAGGCGACGCTGCTCATCGTTGGTGTAGAAGATCGCAGAGCGGTAGCTCGTGCCTACATCGTTACCTTGACGATTGCGGGTCGTCGGGTCGTGTATATGGAAAAAGAATTCCAGCAGATTTCGGAAACTGGTCTTGTCGGGATCGAATATGATCTCGATCGCTTCGGCGTGCGTGCCGTGATTCCGATAGGTGGCGTTCTTGACGTCGCCGCCCGAATAGCCCACCCGGGTGGACACTACGCCACGAAAATGCCGGATGAGTTGTTGCATGCCCCAAAAACAACCGCCAGCCAAAATCGCGCGTTCAGTTCTTCCAGCCATTGTTACGTCTCCTCTCTAGAAAACACCTTGATATGGTTCGTACCCCATTTCGGTTTTCATTCCGCTCACGAACTGTCGCGCGGAGCCAAGGCGGCTCGGAGCAAAGCAGTTTCAGGGATCCTTTCTGCAGACAGACAAGTCTGCGCGTCCAGCTTCATTTGCACCGATCATGCGTGATGCGCGGGTCGGCCACTTTCGCTCTTCAGATCACGTCCTTGCCAGGAACGCGGCTGTTGTCGGGACAGCGGCCGCCATTCCATCCGTGCGCGAACGATTCGGGGTCATCTCGGCAATCTCGACGCGAAGCGACATCCTCACGACATCCTGCTTCAGCAGATAGATCGATACAGCGAGAAGAACCACATCCTTCATAAGGAAGGGAACGTTGCCGGCCATCGCCGGAAACCCGGCAGACGGGTCCCATCCATTCGGCGCGAAAGGGATGATCGTGACGGTCGTGATGAACGTGACGCTGGAACCGATAGCCCCAAGAATTCCCAATCGCTTATCCCAGAATCCTGCGTACAACAGCGCGCAAATCGTCCATTCCGATGCACCCAGGAATCGGGCGGCTCCGCGGAGGCCGAACGCAGGGTACAGCCAGGAAATGAGAGGGCTGTGGCTAATGAAGGGGATCATCGCCTGGGCCCCATATTGATGCCATTTCGTATACCCAAAGAACAGGAACACGAGCACCATTGATGCACGGAGTAAATGATACTCAAGATCCCCTCTGAGAAGACCGAGTTTCACCAAACTCCAGACAAGATACCTGGTCGGAAAGCTGATGGCGGCGCCGCGCTCCGCCGAACGCGTCACCCTTACGACATCCTGCTTCAGCAAATAGACCGATGCTGCAAAGAGCACCACATCCTTCATGAGAAAAGGAACGTTACCAGTCATTGCCGGGAATCCCCCGGCAACCTGATCCCAGCCATTCGGCATGAATGGAATGATCGTCACGGTCGCAACGTATGTAATGCATGATCCGATCGCTCCGAGGACTCCCACTTGCTTGTTCCAGAATCCCCAGAACAGAAGCGAGCAGATCAGCCATTCCATCACACCCAGAAACCAGCTCCCTCCCCGAATTCCGAACGCTGGATACATCCATGAAATAAGCGGCCCATTGCTGATATAGGGAATCAGCACCTTGGCCTCGTATTCGAACCATTTCTGGTATCCAAACAACAGGAATACGATCACCATCGACGCGCGAATTAGCACGCAGTCGAGATCGTCCTTGAGAAGACCGGACCTGGACAATGCGTTGACGAGATAATTCATTGTTGATCGCTTTGCTGGAGCAATGGGCCCCACTCTTGACGGGGAATGCCCCGGGTCGGACATCTTCTTTCTAATCCCAATACGCAATGATCGCTTGCGCTACATTGCTCGCGTTGTGCTTTCTTGCGCGGAATCGTCGGGCTCCGATGTCCATCGTCGGAACGCCATCTGCTGATCGTCCGGCTCTCCGCCCTTGCGGGTGCAATATTTGCGCATAACCGAGCCGAAGCACGCCCTAAAGTTGGCGGCATGTCCGCCGGGTGTCCCCGGAGGCAACTTGAAATCTCGCACGATCGGCACACTCACGACAGAAACGAGCAAGCCAGGTCGAGAGTCAGTCCATATGTTGCCTACATCAGAGGACGCCTCGATGAGAACGAATGCTGTTTCTTTGCAGCATCGCTCGTGTGCTGGTCATCGATTGCGCTAGCCCCGCGATCTCAAACGATTGGCTGCTCGCCGTCATCCGGCGCAATGACGGGGACGCGAACGTTTGCTGCGACGGAACCGCCTGGACTCGCGGCCCCGGCGGGTAACCAACCTTCTGTTCCCGGACACCAAAACAGGTTGGGACAAAGCCGCCGATGAGGGCATTCCCGTCAAAACCGTGAAAGCCAAGCGGCAAGCTCAATATCTAAATGGAGACGATTGGTGAGATACAACTCTTTGTTACTCGGAATGTTCCTGATTGCATCAACCGGCACTGCTGCCCTCGCCGCTCCATATTGCGCCCGCGCCGCCCACCCTCGTCAAACAACTGGCTTTCCCTTTATGCGGCTTCGCAGTAACAGAATCGTGGGCTCCTAATGGTTGTCAATTCTGTGATCCACGGAACGAGTATCCCAATCCATCTGCCCCACTTGGCAAGCCTCTAAGGCGGCTCGGTCGCTTTCGGTGAGCAGCTGTTTTCTCGCATAATCTGTTCTGCTTTTCGCAGCTCAATCGCACTCGCAACGGAACTTCCGCCGTCGATGTTTTTGCCGTTGAGACATGAACTCCGCCTGAGCTGGACCGGATATATCTCACCAATGAGGTCACTATGCTCATTATCCTTGTCGCAATTCTCCGCAACGGTCAGCTATGCCTGGACAAAGTCGTCACTACAAGTGAGCAGTCGGGCATTACCATTGGCCGCCCGTCAAACAAACGCACAAATTGGTATTGCCGCATGGCTCGCTAGTGGTCCGTATCATGGGTGGAGGTTACAGGGCTACAAGCGCGTTATGGGCAAATACATTCCAAAACGCCCGTGATGCAGTATTCAATTAACGCTGCCCGCGCTCCTGTCCGGTGAGGGGAAATGTGGTGTGAGATACCCGTCGCGATGTATGACCGTATCATCTACGTGGCCTTAGAAGGTCCCTCGGGCCTGCTCAGTGCCGCTTGCAGACAGTCAGCCACGCGGCCCCCCTGCAGGTCGAGCGGTTTATGCAGGAAACAGACGGCTCCCGCGCTCATTGCTTTCGTTCGAACTACGTCGTTCGGGTATGCAGTTATGAAAATAATGGGTATGTCGAAACCCAACTGAGATAAACGTTCCTGAAGCTCGAGGCCGCCCATATTCGGCATTTGTACGTCCGCAATCAGACACTGAGTTTGTTTCACCCACGACGATTGCAGATACGACTCAGCGGAGGCAAATGCACGGGCTGTGAACCCGAGTGATTTCACGAGCTTCTCTATAGCCCCGCGAACCAAATCGTCGTCATCCACGATCGATATGATGGGAACCTCTGCCAACCGTTCGTTCCATCATCGGTAGAGAAGCGCACTGCCTACCACAGGGTGCCACGGCCCGGTCATTCGGGATATACTACCTGGGTTTTAGTTTTCCTATTTTTCTTGCCCCCGAATTCCGAGGTTCTCGGCAATGAGCACCAGGTCGGCCAGTGATTTCGTGCCCATCTTTCGCATGACATGACCACGGTGAATCTTAACGGTCATTTCGCTTATGCCGATTCTGAAAGCCACCTCCTTGTTCATAAGGCCGGCTGTCACCAGCGCCATAATTTGACGCTCACGAGGGGTCAGCGACTCAAACCGGGCTTGGATATCCAAATTGGACTGCTCTTCCCTACGATGCTTCAGATCGCGTTCAAGAGCACCGGTCACTGCCTCAAGCATCTCCTGGTCACGAAACGGCTTTGTTAGGAAGTCGACTGCGCCGGACTTCATTGCCTTGACCGACATTGGAATATCCCCATGACCGGTAATGAAGATGATGGGTATCTTCAGCCCTAATCGACTGAGTTCTGCTTGCAGGTCGAAACCGCTCAGCCGAGGTAGTCTGACATCTAAGACCAAGCAGCTGGGGACCGTAGGTAGTGGATGTTCCAGCAGTTCCGTTGCGGATGCGAACGTTCGTACGCTTAGTCCGACCGAACGAAACAAACTGCTGAGTGCGCCGCGGGTGAGCGGATCATCGTCGATCACAAGTACAGTTGGCTCGTCCGCTGTTGGGACGGTGGAAGCAGTAGGCTCGCCTTTTTTCATAGCGCGAGTTTCCGTTTCACATATGGAACGTTCCCGTTTTCGACCGAAGTTCATAGTCATTGTACCAAGACCGTGTGCTGGTCTATGGACGCCTAAGTAGCTGGCACCTTTCGTTTCAAGCCAGAGGCGATTGACAGGGCATAGTAACTCGCAGCGCCGGCAAATAGGCCTGCAACTTCCTCCGAATAAGAGAGGGCCATGTAGTGGACAACAATGGCGACCGTAGCTGCGAAGGTCCATGCTGCGAACGCGGTTGGGCAGAAGCTCGGCAGTTTTTCGATACCAGAATAGCGCCGGACAACCAATTGGTCTGTGATCATCACAGCGCCGATCGGTGGAACGAGGCCCCCCAGCAAGTTTAGCCAGTCGAGAAACAAGCTCCAGACTCCCGTAATGGCTGCGATACCGCCGATAGCGCCCAAGACGATCATCAGTATCCGCATTTTGCTACCGACAATCCGGCTCCATCCGACTGCTCCATTGTAAAGGCAGTGCGTACAGACAGATCCCAAGTTGACAAAGATGAACAGAACCGCGAGGGCGGCGTGCTCACTCTTCAGCGGTCTCAAGACGTTCCTGCGCAACTTTTAAATCCTGGATATCGGCACACACATATGCAAACGAATCGAACCAGATTTCGTTTCGAATGTGCAAGGGAACAGCGCGACCTACGTGTCAGTGATAGGCTCCATCGGCATGGCGGATTGGAACTTCATAGGCCCACCCTCGCCCCGACTCGAGGCTGTCCCAAAATAAATTGGCTGCGCGGTCTCGATGATCCGGTTGGACGCCAGAAAGAAACGGCGGCAGATCACGCGGTGACTTCTTCCACACCTCGGGAGGCGCGATGCAATCATCCGCGGACAGGCCTGTCGCCTTCAGGTAAAAGCGATTGATAAACTCGCACCTTCCATCGGGCGCGACCGTCCATATCATCCACGGAACGTTATCGAGAACGTCGAGCTGGGGTGGCGGTACGGCGCTCAAAGTTTCGTTTTGCCGAGCAACCTGACTACGCAGCGCATTGTTCTGTCTGCCAAGCTCGGTTATGCGCCGGCGCTCAGATCGACCGACAGAGATCGGCGCTTCGTGCTGCGCCGACGCCATGCTCCCACAAACCGCGACGGCCGTTCGGACGGGTTGCGACCATTTTGAAATGGGGCCAAGATCAGTTAATGCCCAGTCGAAGGATCGGAAGGGCTCGGCGATTTTGCCGCCGGCGCGCTGCGCCCCTTTCTGACGCGACCGGCCAAGCGTCTCCTGGTGGCGACCGTCGCGACTGTTGGGCCGGTTCTTTTTGCGCGGTGGCTTGTCCGACTCTCCAATTACTCGCACACCCGACCCCTCTTGATCTGTGCCCTTTTTTGACTGAGGCACCTTCCTTGTTATTCTCACAGAGGCGTGAGCGATTATAATGCTGTCGGAAATCCAGGGGCAAACATATTTAGCGGATAGTTCCCATCCGCGCGGTTCCAATCTACTGCGTGTTGCGAGAAAATTCTTGGGTCCAATCGATGAGTGGACCCGTGGCCCAAGGCCCTCCGTCGTGCAAAGGATTTGTGCAGGCCGTCGCGTTGACGTCGGGAACTCCGATCCCCTCCAGGTTTTTTCCGTTTCAATTTCTTATTGATTCTGTTCAGATTTTTTGTTCAGCATCCTCCGGGGATTGAGTTGCCCGCCAGGTGAGATAGCGGCCAAGTTTGGGGAAGATCGCACAAGCCAGAGGTTGAGTTTTACCGCAGTGAACTCGACAAATGCTGCGGGGCACCTATTCCGGCTTTGCACTTGCCGCGGATTGTCGCGTGAGGACGGTAAACATTCTGCCAAATTGAATGGTGACATCCGATAATCAACGAATGTGCCAACGTTGCGGTCATTGACTGCGATGTTGTTACGCGTATCCCTTTCAGGGATTGCTTGAGACTCACGGTTACACTCTTCGAATGCAGCGAAGAGTATTTGCGAACGGACAAATCTTCCGCGCCCAACTGTATTATGTTGGATCCCGGGCCGCCTCATACGGTCGGCTTGAAGAACTGGTGCCGCCAGCCCTGGCGCCTGTCGCGCCACGCTCACCCGGATACCGGCCTTCCGCGTCTGAAAATCTCTTGCATGGCCACGACTTGAGACCGAGAATTTCCGGATGACTATCGGCAGCGCCCGGCCGCTGGAAGACGCGGCCCGCGTCGCCTATCGCGAGCTGGTGCGCTGGATGAGCGCCGATTGCGGCTTCGACGAGATCGACGCCTACATGCTGCTCAGTCAGGGCGGACGGATCCAGCTCGGCAACATGGTCGATCCGAAATACACGATGGGCCCGTCTATCCTGAAGAAATATCTGGCCGCATGATGGTTCGACACCAACGAGGAGGGGTACGGCAATGAAGGTCAATCGCAGGAGGTTCTTACAGGGTACGGCTGCTACCGCTACCGCTGCTGCCGGCATGTTCGGTTCCAGCGCCTTTGCGGACGAACCGATCAACGTCGCGAGCATACACGATCTCTCGGGCGGGCTCGACATCTACGGCAAGCCGATGGTCGATGCGATCACGCTTGCGGTCGAGGAAGCCAACGCGGCCGGCGGCCTGCTCGGGCGGCGGATCAAGCTGATCAATTACGACACCCAGTCGAACATGCAACTTTATACCCAGTTCGCGCAGCAGGCGGCGCTGAAGGACAAGGTAGCAGTCGTTCATGGCGGCATCACCTCGGCCTCGCGCGAGGTCATCCGGCCGGTGCTCGACCGCTTCAAGACGCTTTATTTCTACAACACCCAGTATGAGGGCGGCGTCTGCGACCGCGATCAGTTCGACACCGGCGTCACGCCGGCGCAGACGGTGGAAAAACTCGTGCCTTACGCGATGAAAAAGTGGGGCAAGAAGGTCTATGTTGTCGCTGCCGACTACAATTACGGCCAGATTACCTCGCAGTGGGTGAAGAAATACGTCACCGAAAACGGCGGCGAGGTTTCGTCGATCGACTTTTTCCCGCTCGACGTCACCAATTTCGGTCCAACGATTTCCAAGATTCAGGCTGCAAAGCCGGACTTCGTATGGTCGGCGCTGGTCGGCGGACCCCATATTTCCTTCTATCGCCAATGGGCCGCGGCCGGCATGCACAAGAGCATCCCGATGGCGTCGACGACCTTTGCCTTGGGCAACGAACACATCGTGCTGTCGCCCGAAGAATGCAATGGCATGCTGATCTGCTACAATTACTTCCAGGATCTGAAGAACCCGGTCAACGAGGCATTCGTCGCCAACTTCCACAAGCGCTTCGGCGCCGACTATCCCAACATCACCGAGCTCGCGATGGGAACCTATCAGGGCTTGCGCCTGTGGGCGGAAGGCGTCAAGAAAGCGAAAAGCATCGACCGCCTGAAGGTCATCGAGGCGCTGGAAACCGGGATCAGCATCGATGCCCCCTCCGGCAAGGTCACGATCGATCCGCCGACGCATCATTGCATCCTCGATGTTCATATCGCCGAAGTCAGCGACAAGAAACTCAAGGTGCTGGAGGATTTCGCCCAGCAGAAGCCTGCCGACACCGCCGCGGTATGCAACCTGATCAAGAACCCGAACGACAACCAGCAATATGTGATCAAGACCTGATGGCCCGCCGGCTGTCAGACCCTGCTTGGGAAAGGTGAACGTGGATCTCGTTGCTCCCATGGAGAATATCCGCTGGTGCGCGACATCTATCTTGGCAAACAGGCGGCTGCATGATGCTCGATGTGCAGGGACTGCGAACCGGTTACGGCCGCATTCCGATCCTCAACGGGGTGAGTTTCACCGTCAAGATCGGAGAGTTCATCGGCATTCTCGGCCACAACGGCATGGGCAAGACGACCCTGCTCAAGGCATTGATGGGATTTCTGCCGGCGACCGGCGGGTCGGTCCGTTTCGACGGCGGAGACCTGACGGCGGCCGAGCCCTATCAGCGCGCGCGGCTCGGGCTTGGCTATGTGCCGCAGGGGCGGGAGATTTTTCTCGGACTTACGGTTTACGACAATCTGCGCATGGGCTGCACCAAGGAGACGGGCAGCGAGCAGGAAACCATCGCGGAAGTGCTCGAGGAGTTTCCTCGCCTTAAGCCGTTGCTCGACCGGTCCGGCGGCGCGCTGTCGGGCGGCGAGCAGCAGCTCCTGGCGATCGCGCGCTGCCTTTGCGGCAAGCCGCGTCTCATTCTGCTCGACGAGCCGACCGAAGGCATCCAGCCCTCGATCATCGACGAGATCATCGAAACCCTGCAGCGGCTGCGAGCCAACAGCGCGCTCACCATGATCTTGGTCGAGCAAAACCTTGATTTCATCGCGGCGCTCTCGCAGCGGATTCTCATTATCCAGAAGGGAGCGATCACCCGGGACGTTCAGCCCGGAGCTCTCGGCGATGCAAGCCTTGTTGGAGAATTTGTCGGAATCGCAACGTAAACCCGATCTCACGGGTGATCACAGGGAGACCAAGCCATGGCCGTCAGGAGACCCACTCTCGAGCAATTGCGCAGCGTAGCCGAGGACCTCGGCATGCATATGGGCGACGAGGAGCTCAAATCCTACGACACGCTGATGCAGGCGAACTATGCCGCCTACGACGCGGTAGATGCCATGCCGGATTACGTCCCTGCCGTGAAATACCCGCGAACGCCCGGCTATCGTCCCGAAGGCGAGGAGAACAAATACAACGCCTGGTACGTGAAGACGGAGATCAAGGGAGCCTCAAGCGGCAAGCTCGCCGGCAAGACCGTCGCGCTGAAGGACAATGTCTGCCTCGCCGGCGTTCCCATGATGAACGGCGCCTCGACGCTCGAAGGCTACACGCCCGATGTGGATGCCACCATTGTGACGCGCATCCTCGACGCGGGGGGCACCATCGTCGGCAAGACCCATTGCGAGTATTTCTGCTTCTCCGGCAGCAGCCACACCTGCGCGGCCGGTGCCGTCCACAATCCGCACAAGATGGGCTATTCCTCCGGAGGCTCGTCATCGGGAAGCGCTGTCGTGGTGGCGACCGGTGAAGCCGATATGGCGATTGGCGGCGACCAGGGCGGATCGATCCGCATCCCCGCTTCCTTCAGCGGCATCTACGGCATGAAGGGAACGCACGGCCTCGTTCCCTATACCGGCGTGATGCCGATCGAAATCACGCTTGATCACACAGGGCCGATGACCCGCAACGTCCGCGACAACGCGCTGTTGCTCGAAGTGCTGGCGGGCGCCGACGGTGTCGATCCCAGGCAGATCGCGCCCAAGGTCGCCAACTACACGGAAGCGCTTGGGGGCGGCGTCAAGGGAATGCGCATCGGCGTCGTCAAGGAAGGCTTCGGGCATCCGAGTTCAGAAGCCGATGTCGACAGTAAGGTCAGGGCCGGTGCCGACCTCTTCAGGAAGCTCGGCGCCACTATCGACGAGATTTCGGTGCCGATGCATCTGTTGGCGCCCGCGATTTGGCTGCCGATCGCCGCCGAAGGCGCCACCGAGTTCATGATGAAGGGCAACGGCATGGGGACCAATTGGCGCGGTCTTTACAATACCACCCTGCTCGATGCCCATTCTGGCTGGCGTTACCGCGCCGACGAACTGTCCGACAGCCTCAAGATCACGATGCTGCTCGGTCAATACTTCACCAAGCATTACCGCGGCCATTTTTACGCCAAGGCGCAGAACCTGAACCGCAAACTGCGCGCCGCGTACGATGCGGCGCTCGCCAAATACGACCTGCTGCTGATGCCGACATTGCCGATGAAGGCGACGCCGCTGCCGCCGCCTGATGCGCCGCGCGAACTCTATATCCAGCGGGCGTTTGAAATGATCCCCAATACCTTGCCGTTTAACGCAACGGGGCATCCGTCGATGAGCATTCCCTGCGGAATGAGCGATGGCCTGCCGATCGGATTGATGCTGACCGGCAAGTATTTCGACGAGCCGACCATTTACCGGGCCGCCGCAGCGTTCGAAGGCGCCGGCGACTGGACCAAGATGTAACTCGACAGGGCGGCCTGTCGACAAAGGCGGGCTCGCCGCATCAACCATGGAGGCGACGATCGATCTCGGACTAAAGGGAAAGAGTGCGCTCGTCACTGGCGCGAGCAAGGGAATTGGCCTTGCGATCGCCGAACTGTTCGTGGCCGAGGGCGCCAACGTGGCGATCTGCACGCGCAATGCCGATCAGGTCAACAAGGCGGTGAAGGGCCTGGCAGCAAAAGGCGTCAGGTCATGGGGCAAGGCGATCGATGTTGCCGACCCGGCGGCGCTGAAAGGCTGGATCGGAGGCGCGGCCGGCGAGTTCGACGGTATCGACAGCATCGTTTGCAATGTCAGCGCGCTGGTGGTCGGCGACACCGCCGAAACCTGG
>Ga0210403_10004992_pt1 | contig 11347 bp, 9 predicted proteins | sample IncBWC19MmetaG_FD_150863 | JGI IMG/M metagenome (GOLD analysis project Ga0210403, IMG submission 150863) | Forest soil microbial communities from Barre Woods Harvard Forest LTER site, Petersham, Massachusetts, United States - Inc-BW-C-19-M | ecosystem: Environmental > Terrestrial > Soil >... | reverse complement strand
GAGGTTTCGGCGGGCAGCGGGCGTCATAAGCCGCTTGCATCTGCCTGAGTTTGAGCACGCCATAGGCGACGGTCAGCGCCATAATGACAACCAGCGATCCGGCGAACCTCTTTTCGACGCTATAAGCTTCCTCCCGGTAGGCGATATAGCTGGCCACGATTAAGCAGAGAACGATGATGTTGATGACCCAGTTCACCGGCTTCCGCAGAACGAAGTGCATGGTCCCGAAGCCAGCGAGCTGGTAGAGCATGAATGGCAGGATAGCCACCGCTGGCAGAAGCTCGGAGGCACCCAGCACGACGTCGACTGCGCCCGGCGCCTTGGAGTGCAGAAGCGCGCTGTGCGCCAGTTCATGGAAGAGTGCCGGCACGGCGCACAGGAAGGGCACGACCCCAAGTAACTCGATCACCAGCGAACCGCTCCAAGTGCCAATTCTGGACGAAGTATCGGCCCCTGCGTCTGTGGACTGCGTGCCGATGAACAGGCCACCCACGATGGCCGCCGCGCTGGATAGCATCAACAACTCCACCGTGATGCCGAAGCTCGCCGGTTCGCCCGTCTTGATGAGTAGCAGCCCCATGAAACCGGGAGTGTAGAACATCACGCGCACAAGCCGCGCCCAAACGCGCGCGTCGCGTTCGGGCGGCAGGATTGGTAGCGGGAGTCCGTCGGTCCCGATGGTTGGTCTAGCTTTCGACATTCCAGTGTCCTATTCGTGCAAGCGATTCAAACTCAACACCTACGAGCCCTGGGAAACGGCGAAAAAGAGACCCGGCGGAGCAGAATACGGACTACATCGATTCCGCTAAGCCTTTGTTTACCAGGACCTTCACGTCCACACGCCGGTTCAGGGCGCGTCCCTGGGAATCAGAATTCTCCGCGGCTGGATGCGTCGCACCGTAGCCGGCCGGCACGAGGATACGCCGCATGGGTACATTACCCTTCTCGCGGAGGTATTTGGTGACGGCTGCCGCGCGTTCTTCGCTGAGCTTTTGATTGAGTTGCTTGGTCCCGGTCGTGGATGCGTAACCCGCGATCTCAATCATGTACCCAGTGAGACCCTGGGTGGCAGCGACGAGGGTGTCCAGATCCGCTTTGGCAGCGTCGTCCAAGGTCGCATTGTCGGCGGCGAAATAGATACCCGCTTCGGAAACCACCTTGTAGTCGTCCAGGTCCGAGACGCGCTTGTTGACGAGCAGGACTGCAGCGGCGTCCATCTGCGCCGCTGCGCCTGCAGCCTGCGCGTTGTTGTTGGCTGTATTAGCAGAGCTCTGTGCTGTGTTGGCAGAGCCTTGGGCCGCCTGGGCCTCCTGCACTCCCTGATTCGCAGTTGATTGGGCGTTCGAGGCTGCTTTCTGGTTCGCCATGATTTGCTGCTCTTCCGCTACTTCAATTGCAAATTCGTCAGGGGTAAAGGTGATCTTGCTGGCGTCTAGCTGCCCGTTGGCATTGCCGACGCCTTCTGCCTCGATGGTCAAGCCGGGCACCATGGCGGTCACATCCATGGACTTGTCACGGTGGAACACGAGGTTGCCCGTGTTGCGTCCGATCTTGGTACCGTCCACCAAGTTAACGACAACCATAGCGCCCGTCTTCTGCACCTTGACCTTTATCAAATCCCCGTTGCGGGACACGATGGTTCCTTTGACTTTGGCCTTCTGCCCGCTCGCGATTTGCGGCGGATTTGGCACCGCGGCCACCACCAAGCATGCGGCCAGCATGAGGGAGAGTACGACCCAGAACGCCGACATTTTCGATTTCAGGCTTCTAGAAATCATGTGAATCCTCCATAGATTTATTTGTCCGCGCCGACATCTCAGGCGTGAGATCCAGAGTCTATCGAGCCTAGGATAATCGGCAGACCTGCCACACTGCCATTGTCAGAAATGACAGACGTTCATGTACTTTTCCACATATCCTGGCGTGATTTGTCACTCATCTCCCTGCGGGCCTAGTCTTGCTTACAGCCCACGTCAATCAGGTATGGAGTGGTTTCTCGCCACTGGTGTTGCCTAAAAGGGCGGTGGGTGGAATCGGCCGAGGACGCTCCTGGATGCCCACTTGCCTGTCATTTCTGACAATGGTAACCGGGGGCCGTGGATGAAAGCCTCGTTCTAGCAATACAGTACATGCACTTGCGGGGACAATGAGAGAACGAACTCTGACCATGAGGGCTACATGATGAAGTGGATGCGGAAAGCCGGAAAACATTCGTCGCATCACAAAGTGGCTGCCGCTATCTCTTTGGTTCTATTAATTTTGATCCTCGCGCCGCTGGCAATGGCGAGAATAAACTTCGATTTTGATCCCAACCTGGATTTCTCACAATTCAAGACATTTGCGTATATCGGTGGCGTGAATACGCTGGAATTTCGGCAGCTGGATCCTAATCTTATCAGCAACCAAGTCCATGCCGGAGTGTCAAAGGCCTTGACGCAGCGCGGCCTAAAGGAAGTAAGGCCAGATCAGCAGCCGGATCTCGTCGTGCGTTATTTAGCCAACAGCCAATCCAAACTGGTCTCTGCAGCTGTGGGAGATTGGGTACAATTCGGCCCATATATCAGCGACTATTGGGCTTATACCTATGACCTGATGTCGGCCGAAACCAGCTTGGACGCTTCCCTCATCATCGATCTGATCGATTTGAAGCGGAAAGACCTGGCCTGGCGCCTATACCTGGACCAGAAAATCACCAATGACGATACCATTTGGCCGAAAGTAATAGGCCAGATTTCCAAAGGCTTCGAGAGTTACCCACCTTCCCAAAAGCAAATAGCCGAGAAGCGCAAGGAACGGGCCGAACATCCGCCCAAGCCATCGGCACAGTGAAGTGAAGGTAGGGACTGGCGATGTGCCCCGGATAAACCTCCTGACTGTAACTTCTGACAGTAGAACGCGCCCCCAATGAGGACTACATTTTCGATGAGCAAATGACTCCGCAGCGGCTGGTGTGCTCCCGGGCCATTGCAAGGAGACTGAGTGTCAAGATCCCTTATAGTTATGCCGGACGATACGGCTAAGCCGATTCTCGACGCCATCAACTCCGCGACCAAGTCGCTGCGCGTCAAAATGTTTCTTTTCTCCGATCCGTCTCTTCTGAAGGCTGTGATGGATGCCCAGAGTCGCGGCGTAGACGTCCGCGTCATGCTGAATCCAGCTCGGCGTGACGGAGAATCGGAGAACAAAGACACGCACAAAAAGCTGGTGGCTGCGGGCATCAAGGTCCTCGACAGCAACCCTGATTATGACGTCACTCACGAGAAGTCGATGGTGGTGGATGATACGACGGCATACGTGAAATCCCTGAACTGGGAAACGAAGAACATAACTGAAACTCGCGATTACGCGATCGTCACTTCTCATGCCCACGAAGTTGCCGAAATCATTCAATGTTTCGAAGCCGACTGGCATCGGAAGGCCTTCGTAGGAGACGAGAAGTCCCATCTAATCTGGTGCTGCGGCAACGGCCGAGAGCGCATTGCGAAGTTTATTGACGAGGCAAAGGATTCCATCTTCGTGCAGAACGAGCGTTACCAGGATGCAGTCATCATAGAGAGGCTCGTCCGGGCGGCGCGCCGCGGTGTGAAAGTTCACGTCATGGCTCGCCCTCCTCATAAATTGAAAAAGGAAAAGTTAGTCGAAGCGGTTGGCGGGATGCGCATCATGGAGGATGTGGGCATCAAGATTCACAAATTGAAACACCTTAAACTGCACGCGAAAATGCTTCTTGCCGACCATTCCCGTGCCATCGTGGGCTCGATCAATCTGGCACCCGGAAGCTTTGATAGCCGCAGAGAGCTGGCCATTGAAGTGGACGACAAAGATGTGGTCAAACGGTTATCAGAAATTGCCCACCACGACTGGAAGCACTCGCACCCGCTCGATTTGACGGACGAAGGTCTTCTCGGCGAAATGAAGAAACACAAGATGAAAGGTGTGAAAGAGCTGGCACTGTCGGGCAATGGCGAGAAGCCGAAAAAGAAAAAGAAGTAAGAATCCGGCTTTATCGATATCTGTTCTGGCCAAATCCGCGAGCGGCTAGGCTGTGTCCAGGGTCTTGGCGACTCTTTCTAGGCGCGCGGGAAGGTGAAGATCCAGAACGTGCTGATGAGCAGCAGAACGAAAGCCACGATAAGCAAAACGATTCGAGGCCCCAGAATATCGAATCGCTGCCCGAGGGCGGTCAGCAGAAGCACCGTCGCCAGGAAGACGCTTACCTTCACGTAATGGTCACCGGTTTCACGTGTGTTTACGCCCTTCTCGAAGTAGCCCTTCGCCTCCGCAGCCAGCTTTTTGGACTCGTCCGCATTTGCGTTCGTGTACTCCGGCATGAAGATGGGGCCCGACGGCGCGGAGGCGTTGTGCAATGGATCGAGTTTCTGCCAGGCCAGGAATGCCACGGTGTATTCGGGCCGAAATCGGTGCTCGTAAGTTGTCGTTAGTGTTTTGTTGCCGGCGCTCTGAGCGGCGATCCAACCATTAAAAGTCACGATGTCATATAAACGATCCTGGCCTGCCAGCGTCGCCTTTTCTTGCACTCTCATGTTCGTGCTTGCCGCGAGTGAATAATTCTGATTCGAGAGGGCGTCCCACTTCGTGGCTTGATAGCCGCTCCAAGCCGTAGCGACGGCCACGACCGCAAGCACAGTCGCCTCGGCGATCTCGACCAGTGGGGATTGGCGATGACTTCCCGGCCCGTGATGGTGAGCCTGTTCGTTGATTTTGTGTGCGAACTCGACGTTTGAGCTCTGCTCAGGCATCGTGGTGCCTCTCTCTATATGGCCTTGACGCAAAAACTCATGAGCAGTCGCAGTCCCTTCTAGAGTTTCGCCGAGCCGAGCCGAGTGTCCCCGCACAAAGCCAGACCACGCGTTCTACAGGAAACCGGCTGAGCAACCCTATCACCTAGCCCTACGGTTTTTTGTTGGCCGCCGGTTTTGCTCTTGCCCCTCCGACGTTGGGGCTGAGCAGGGTCAAGGAATCTTCAGCGTTGAAAGGAAACTGACGAACGGACTGTTGACCCGTACTGCTCAAGACAATATCCACCCGCCGGTTTTGGGCCAGTGTGACAATCTTTAGGTTGGCCAGGATTTTGTCCTTCTGTTCCTGAGTCAAGTTGGGATGTTTTTCGACCAGTTCTTTTACTTGTTCGGGGGGCATGTTGTCTTCCTCCCCATACGCTTTGACTTGCAGGCTGTCCGCCGGAATGCCGAGTCCAACGAGGAATTGTTTTGTGATCTCCACGCGACGTTCGGAAAGAGCTTGGTTGTATTCCGGCGTGCCGCGGTGATCCGCATGGCCTTCAAGCACGAGATGGGCATCCGGCTTAAGCGCGAGATACTCCTTGAAGTCGTTGGCCAGCGAGGTGAGTGTCTTTTGTTGGCTCTCAACCAGGCCCACGTTTGGCCTTCCAGGCGAAGGCAGGGCCGTCGGGAAATAGATGCTGCGGATGGCCAGTCTCGCTTCAACCGCGGGAGGCGGAGGCTGTTCGATGCTGAATTGAGCCTGGCAATCCGCCGCGCCGCCACGTCCGTCGTCCACTCGTCCCGTCACCGAATACTGCCCAGCTGCCGCCGCTGTGGTGTCGACCTGAACCTCTGCTCCCGATCCTGTGACTTGGCCACCGGTCGATTGCCAGGTGAAAGTAAGAGGATCGTTGTCCGGATCGCTCGCCGTGGCAGTGATACGCACGCGGCCGCCAGGACGAACTGAGCTTGGATCCACGGAGCAGCTCATCGTAGGCGGACGATTGGGCCGAGGCTCTACTTTGACATCCGTCGAGCAACTCGTAGCACCGCCGCGCCCGTCCGACACATTCGCTGTAACAGTGTAGCTGCCTAATGCAAGGCCATTGGAACTCCAACGGACTTGCGAACCCGCACCGTCAATGGTGCCTCCCGTGGCTGTCCAAGAATAAGTAAGAGGATCGTTGTCCGGATCGCTGGCGTCCGCATGCACAGATACCACTTCGCCCGTGCCGACGTAAACGGAGGCTGGATTTGCGGAACAGGAAGCCACTGGAGGACGGTTGGGTGGCGGAGGCGGAGCACCACCCCAACGCAAAACGATCCCGCTCTTCAACCGAAAGCTGTTCTGGTTGTTATTGTTGCTGCAGAGTTCGAAATTGCAGTTATTGCCGAAGCGGGTGTAGAGATACTCAACCTGTATCACTCGTATGGCAAATTTCCTGGTTATGTTGACGTCAAAGCCCCCACCTACCGTCATGGCGAAAGCATTCTTGCTATAAGAAGAGCCACTGCACGGAGTCCCGCTGTTGCAACTCAGACTGAGACGATTCCCGCCGAAGTTGATCTCGCCAAATGGTTGGATTTTGCTCTTACTTCGATAGGTAAATCGTGGCCCGAACATATACGTAAAATCATTCCCGCTAAGTTTTGCAGCTAAAGCGGGAATTGTTTGACCAACATATTTGCAGCCGCCCAAGTCAGCCGCTATACCAACCACACTACTGAAGTTGTAAGCGAGCGTGCCACCACCACCAACGCAGTTAAAGCTTTCGTTAAAGCTCGCACCCGGGGCAACCGGAGCCGTTGCCGGAACCGCGAAGGAGATAGGGGTGTGGATGAACATAAATGCAGGGGATGTTTCTACTTTTGGGTAATCCTGAGCAAACGCCATGGTTCCAAACAGCAGAACAAGCCCCAACAGAACTGCAACTCTGATCTTCATTTCTTTTCTCCTGATGGCTCGCGGGTTGTTTGGCCAAATGTCGGTGTGAGATCCTCACTACTCATCTCTACCCAATTAGGGAATCGCTAAGTAAGCTCTAGAAACTACAAGCTACGTGGAATTGCGAGTTCACGTGAACTGTCAAAAATGACAGAAGGCTGCAAGGCACTTTTGTCAGCTTTGACGAGTTCCCAGCCGGCTTGGCTGCAAACGTCAAAGATATGAATGAGGTTCAGATCTCCGGATTGGGCGGATCGGAGAGGAAGCATGTTTTCAGAGTTGCCTCTCTTGGGTAGGGACTGTCAGTTTTGACAGTATTCCTCTCGTATTCATCCCCGCAATATCCCAGCGCCGCACCAGTCCACGTCGACTGCGGCGGACCCATTCCGAGTGCGAGGATCGCACTTCTGAACTCGTCTGGAACGATGAATTATCGAACATAGTTAATCCGCAGTTCCCTAGAGGAGAAACAGATGAACAAAGAGAGAGCAGTTTGGGTGATGCTTCTGACGATGCTGACTTTCGTAGCGACTGGGTGGTCCCAGGATGCGACGCAACCCAAGAAAGTCGTAAAACCGGCCCCTACGTCGCCTGCCGCAGCCAATCAAAAGACGAACATCCAAGCATATATACAGCTCCTGCGCTCCGATGTCCGCCAGCAGAAAGCCGAGATCATGGGATCGGTAATGCTGTTAAGTGCGGCCGATGCTGCAAAATTCTGGCCGATCTACACCGAATACGATGCGGAATTGTCCAAACTGAATGACCAAAGGCTGGCGAATATTCACGAATATGCCCTTAGCTATGCGCAAATGACAGATGCAAAGGCAGACGAGCTGATTCAGAACGCGCTGTCCTATCAAAAACAGCGTGGCGAGCTTCTTGCAAAATACTACGACCGCGTCAAACAGGAATTGGGGGCGATTACCGCAGCGCGATTCGTTCAGGTCGAACACCAACTGCTTTCAATTATTGATCTTCGAATTGCTGCGGAATTGCCGATTGTTGGAGCAGGCTCTTGAATTCCATGAAAAGGAGACAAGAAATGCGAAAAGGATTTATTTGGGCCGCAACAATCCTGTTAGTACTGGCAACTGCATACCATGCTTCAAGCGCGGACTTTTTGAACGCTACGGTGCCGACGATCCCGATGGCGGCACCGGGCGCTCCGCAGAACGTAAAGAGAATCACGGTTCCAGCCGGAACACGTATCCTTATACGAATGATCGATTCCATCGATACCACCAAACAAAAGGCGGGATTTCGGTTCACGGCGAGCCTGGAGACGAATCTGCAGGCCGAAGATATGGTGGTGGCCCCGAGAGGGACGACAGTTTATGGCAAGCTCGTTTCGGCCGAATCCGCCGGCAGAATGAAAGGCAGCTCCGAGCTGACGCTCGAACTGACCGACATTATGATTAACAATACGGCTTATCCGCTTCTCACAAGTACGTATGAAATCAAGGGGAAAGGGGAAGGCTCGAATACAGCGAAAAAAGTTGTTGGCGGAGCAGGACTGGGTGCGCTTATCGGCGGGATAGCTGGAGGGGGAAAGGGAGCCGGGATTGGAGCACTCATCGGTGTTGCCGGTGGAACAGCCATCGCCGGTTCCAAAAAAGGCCAGCAACTCTCGATACCAAGCGAAACTCTGCTGGAATTCCGGCTCGAACAACCGGTGGCATTGCCGGTGGCAAAAAAGTAGTAGGACTCCAGCCACCCACCGCACACAGTGGGCTCCTTTCGCGTGCACCGCGCTAGATGTCCTGTGATAGCGCGGCGCAAAGCTGGGCTATGGCAGAAACAACGTCACAAAACCGAGGCTGGCAACGACAATTCGCAAGTTGTTGAGAATTCTGGTGGACGAGAGGGGATTCGAACCCCCCGCCTCCTCCTTGCGAATGAGGTAAATTCTAAGCTAAGACGCGGTGCCGTAATCACTTAGCTTTCGCAGCGGGGTCCTAGATGACCTAGTTGGACTACTGGGGAAATGGCCGGTGCGACTCCTCTCTGGCCCGCGAATCTCAGTAACACATAAGCACGCTCGACGAAAGGTGACTCTTCTTTCTGCCCTTGGGGCAGGCGCCGGCGGTACCCGCGGATGCTGAAGCGTGCGATTGCGGGGGCCGCAACGATCCGAACATGGTGGTCCTATCATTCAGTTTGGAATTGATTCGCCCCTTAGCATAGGCCGACATGAAGGTTTGCAAGTTCCCGGTTGTTTCCGGGTTGCCGACAATTCGCCGTCAATCTCAGTTCGAGGTGTGCGATTGCGGATTCGGGCGCTTAAAGCGCATGCACCGACCGCAAATGCTCTCGCATCGAACTGCGTTAGGAGGAAATGTTATGAAAGCTGCAGTCGTTCCCGCTGTCAGCAGTTCGTGGCAGATCAAAGACGTTCCGCAACCTCAGCCGGGACCTAACCAGGTACTGGTGAAAATGCATGCAAGCGGCATCTGCTACACCGACGTACATCTGACGCTCGGACACTTTCCCGGACCATTTCCCCGAATCTTAGGCCACGAGCCAGTGGGTGAGATCGTTGCCAAGGCTCCCGACGTCACGACGCGCAAGGTGGGCGACCGCGTGGGTACCGCCTGGATTCAATCCACCTGCGGGCGCTGCGAATGGTGCCAGCGTGGTCGCAGAATGTTCTGTCCCTACATGAAGGGCACAGGAATTGAGGCACAAGGCGGACACGCCGAGTACATGCTGATGAATGCCGACGCCACCTATCTGATTCCGGACAAGGTTTCCTACGAGCAGGCAGCCCCGATCTTCTGCGCCGGTTACACGGTCTACAGCGGGCTGCGCTGGGCCGATCCCCAGCCGCACGAGCGCGTGGCCGTGCTTGGAATCGGCGGCCTTGGACACCTCGCGGTGCAATACGCTAAGTCAGCGGGCTTTGAGACCATCGCCATTTCCCACTCCCCTGACAAAGACAAGTTGATCCGCGAGCTCGGCGCGGATGAAATTGTCCGCGACGGCAAGAGCCTTGCCGCAGCGGGCGGTGCCGACATCATCCTCAGCACTTCCAATTCGACAAAGTCCATGGTGGACAGCATTCAGGGATTACGGCCAGACGGCCGGCTGATCGCTATGGGCGCGGACGCGGAGCCACTTTCCGTCTCGCTGATGGATCTCATCATGAAGCGCATCCGCATCATCGGCAGCCAGCAGAACGGCCCCGAATATCTCTACGAAGCTCTTGATTTCGTGGCGCAAGGGAAAGTCAAAACGATCGTCGAGACTTACCCATTGGCCGAGGCCGCCAAGGCGTACGAACGCGTTGCGGAGGGCAGGGCTCGGTTCCGCGCCGTCCTCACAATGTAATCGGCGATACGAGCAGTCACTGCCGTTTTCGGACGAATCAACGAGCAACCCTTCCATACTCCGATAAGGGAAGGGTGCCGACGATTTGTTCAGGATGCAAAATTCAATGTTGACGCGCTACTTAAACGCTCTGGGAAGACGCTGCTCGGCGGCTCGGTCACTTCACGCATATCGCCCCGCTGGCGGTGTTCCTAGCGTCAGACGAATCAGCCTGATCACCGGGGAGGTTATTCGTGCCGCAGGCGGTCCCGCTGAAGCCACCTAAGTGCAATGTGCCGCAACTCTTGAAAGCTCCGCTTCGTAGGGACTCTTCATCGACGTCATGGTGCTAACACGCGTTTCCGGGATAATACCTCGGCCTCTGAAGGATCGCTTGCTGGCGAGTTTCGTCCTCTACAGAATCACAGTCGCTTCCTCAAAATTCAGCCGTGGATTACGTGGGTGGAGCTTGCTTGGGTCTCCATAACCCAGGTTGCAGAGAAGATTGACCTTCCACTTGCCATCTGGAAAGAATGCCGCATTCAGTTTAGCCGTGTCGAAGCCGGACATCGGTCCGCAATCTAATCCCAAAGCGCGTGCGGCAAAGATGAAGTATGCGGCTTGCAGTGAACTGTTTCGGAAGGCGTTTTCCTCAGTGAGAGGTTTATTCCCGACAAAGTACGACCGCATGTCAGCCTGTGGAAAAAGCCTCGGAAGATGCTCGTGGAATTCCGTGTCCCAGGCGATGATAACGGTTACAGGGGCGGCCATGGATTTGTCGACATTGCCGGGCGCAAGCGCCGGCTTAAGCAGCGCCTTGGCGCCTGAGGTTGTCAGAAAAACGAACCTGGCAGGCGAGCCGTTGGCACTGGTCGGCCCGAGGCGCGCCAATTCGTAAGCCTTGCGCAGGAGTTCGATGGGCACGGGTTCGGGAAGCCACGTGGAGTGGGTCCGTGCTTCGCGAAATAGCTGATCGAGAGCCTGCTGCGAGATCGGAGGTTTGACAGCAGATGGGTTCTGTGCTTCAGATTGATTGTGCATGTTGATTCTCTCCTTTAGGGGCGTTCAGCGCGAGCCGCGGGCATCGAGACTGAATGGCCCTGCACCGAACTGAGAAATCAGCAGGGCGCCGCCGAGCATGGAGACGTTCTTCATGAACAGAATTATCTGGATCTGCGCCATCATGGGATCGGTTACGGTCCAGAACTTGTGCATCATCAACGTGACCGGAATCAAGAAAAGCACGATGAGCCACGCCCCAAATTTTGCGCGGTATCCCAACAAAATGCTCAGTCCGCCTGCGATCGCCAGCAGGCCAGAAAGCGGAACCGCGATCGAAGCCAAAGGC
>Ga0210403_10004991_pt1 | contig 11350 bp, 9 predicted proteins | sample IncBWC19MmetaG_FD_150863 | JGI IMG/M metagenome (GOLD analysis project Ga0210403, IMG submission 150863) | Forest soil microbial communities from Barre Woods Harvard Forest LTER site, Petersham, Massachusetts, United States - Inc-BW-C-19-M | ecosystem: Environmental > Terrestrial > Soil >... | reverse complement strand
TTTTCGATGTCGCTGTGAATTTCGCCCGCGGCTTTAACGGCGTTCGAGCCTTTGCGGATCGTCCACGCACGCACTTCGGGTTCGCCGGCGGTAAAATATTGGATAAGCCCCATCAAATCATACGTGGCACGGATCAGCCGGTTCAGCCCCGGCTCCTTCAATCCGTAAGAAGCAAGCAGTTCCGCCGCTTCCTTCTCTTCCATCTCGGCCAGTTCTGCTTCCAGCCGCCCGCAAACTGCCACAACGGCGGTATTCGGTCTACCCTGCAGCGCGGCGAGTTTATGCTTCTCAACCGCCTTGTCCATGTCGGCAGCCTCCTCATCGCCAAGATTCAGCACATAAAGCATCGGGCGTTGCGAGAGAAAAAGAAATCCACCGATCGGTCGCCGCTCTTCGGCCGTCAGTTCGAGTTCGCGCAGAGGTTTTTCCGCTTCCAGATGCACCTTACACTTTTCCAGAACGTTTTTCTCCAGTTCCAGCAGCGGATCCTTCTTTTTCTTCAGGTCCTTTTCAACCCGCTCCAGCCGCTTCGAAATCTGGTCGTGGTCCGAGAGAATCAGCTCAAGGTCCAGATTTGTCGCGTCGCGCAGCGGATCGATGCCCCCCTCCGAATGCGGAACACTGGGGTCGTCAAACACACGGATGACGTGAGCAATAGCATCCACATCGCGAAGCGTGGCCAGGCTTTCGCGCATTCGCTCTTTCTGCACCCCCGGCAAATCCACATATTGCACAGTGGCGTAGGTGACCTTTTTCGGGTTGTACAGCTTGGCCAACTCCAGCAAGCGCGGCTCCGGCACCTTGGCCACGCCAACGTGGGCCGTCTGCCCACCTTTGGCTTCAACATGCGCTTTTGTGAGGATTCGGAAGAGCGTGGTTTTTCCGACCTGCGGCAGTCCGATAATTCCTGTTTGCATAAACTACAAATTTTAGCACATTGCCCGGATTGGTCGTGGCGGTGACCGCAGAAGTGTCGAAGGTGAGGATGGTGGTGCACTTTGAAGCAATCATCAATCAAGTCGCGTTGTTGTAGCCATCATAGCCCGAAGTATCATTGGCGAAGCGCGAGTATTTGCGCAGTCTTAAATGGTGACGCTAAGCTGCTGCTGGACAAAGGCGCCGACATTAAAGCCAAAACCAGCGCGGGCAGAACGGCTCTGATCGAAGCATCCAGCACGGGGAGAAATGATGTTGTGAAGTTGTTGCTCGAGAGAGGTTCCGAAACGGAAGCCGGGGATAGCAGTGGTCAAACAGCATTAGTAGGGGCTGCCGAGCATGGCCATGGTGACGTCGCGAGGCTGTTGCTGGAGAAGGGAGCAAAGATCGAAGCCGCGGATTACGCCGCCGGAACAGCGCTGATCCGCGCAGCTCAGTCGGACTACCCTGATGCGGTGAAGCTGCTGTTGGACAAGAGCGTCAAGATCGAAGTGAAGGATGTCAGCGGCAACACGGCGCTAATCTGGGCGACCATCGCTGGCAACATAGATGTCGTCAAGCCGCTGGTGGAAAAAGGCGCGAACATCGAGGCGAAGGATAATCGAGGCGACACCGCGCTCAGGTGGGCGGCCAAACGAACCACATTGACATCGTGCAATTCTTGCAGGAAAAAGCGCCCCGCCGGATAACGAAAAATAGGTCGTTCGGACGCGGGGGCCGTAGCACTGCCATGCCATAAAAGGTTTGGCGACCTCCCAGCATGCTTCTGGACACAATCGAAGGCCGGAGATACAAATCTATATTTCCGCAGAGGCAGGTTTGCGGCCAAGGCGCCGCTGAGTCCACAGGAGCCGCTTACCAAAGGGGAGTCGTCGTGCTATGTTTTTTCGTCGGCTATGACCATCAACACTCCACCAAATAACCTTGCTTTTGAACTACCCGACGCCGTCCGCCACCTTTCCGAACACGACGAAACTTTGCGGGCCTTGATCGCGGAGGTCGCTCCCTTCCAGATTGACGTTGCCGATGCCCAATCACCCTACGAGGTGCTGCTGGAATCGATTGTGTATCAATCCATTTCTGGCAAAGCCGCGGCAACAATCTTTGGCCGCATCAAGGCGTTGGGCACCGATGGCCGCCCGCCGTCGCCTCAGCAAATGCTGAAGTTCCCCCGAAAAAATTTGCGGAAAGCCGGATTGTCCGGCGCAAAAGTTCTGGCCATGAAAGACCTCGCGCAAAAAGCACTCGACGGGATCGTCCCGACGCACGAAGAAGCGCTCAAACTCTCCGATGGCGAACTGGTCGAACGCCTCGTCTCCGTTCGCGGCATCGGAGCCTGGACCGTTGAAATGTTTCTGATCTTCCGCCTGGGACGCCCGGACGTGCTGCCCATCCACGACCTGGGCGTGAAAAAGGGCTGGTCCGTCGCCTACGGCAAAAAGCACATGCCCAAGCCCAAGGAGTTGCTCGAATTCGGCGAGCGCTGGCGGCCCTATCGCACGGTCGCAAGCTGGTATATGTGGCGCGCCTTCGAACGCGCCGGCTACAAGGTAACAAACAAGATTCGCCCGAAACCCGTCAGAAAGAAGAAAGACCGCCAGGTGGAAGCGAACCGCAAACGCCGCAAGCGCAAGCAGCGATAGCTGCCGGTTTCTCCTTCAGGCAGCGAATATTTTCAGGGTTTTGCGGACTCGCGCACCAGCAGGAACGTGCCGGCAAGGCCCAACAGCAGCACAGCTCCTTCAAACGCGACCGAGCGGTGGTGCAGGCGATTGAATTCCACGCGCCGCGGATCCGTCTCCGGCGTGTTCTGCACCGACACCATTTCTTTTTTCAACGCTTCCATGCGGTCGCTCACAGAAAATTGCGACGCCGCCGTAAGCAGCACCATCAATACGACACTAAGTGCGGGGGCACTCGTGAAACTGCCAAAATTGCGAGTCCGCGCCAGCCGGGCAACCAAAAAGACCAGCCCCAGAGTAATTCCCGCAAAATGAAGCCGCGCCAGCGAAAATCCCACCATCATTCCCGCTGCATCCCGATTCCCCAAAATCGCAAACGCCCCCGGTGCCACCACAAAACTTAGGAACGCATCCGCTCCCAGCCACAGGCTCAAGCTTAGAAACTCAATCGTACGGAAAAAGGTTGTCATCAATAATTTCCATTAAACTATTCGGGAGCGAGGAATGGTGGGCGATAAAGGATTTGAACCTTTGACCTCTCGCGTGTGAGGCGAGCGCTCTAACCGCTGAGCTAATCGCCCGTCTATTAACGGGTACCCTTTGCAGGGGAAACATTCTTGCAATCGGCCGAGACGCTTCAGCAACAACGTTCATCTATTTAAGCAGGAACACCTGGGGTTTTCAACCGATGCCGACCGCCACCTCTCACATGGTCTCACAACTTCAACGCTCCATCGCCCGCGCGATTTTCGGGAAGGAAGACGTCATCCAGCTTTCCCTGATCACGCTGCTGGCGCGCGGCCACCTGCTGATTGAAGACGTTCCCGGCACCGGGAAAACCACACTAGCCCAGGCTCTGGCGAAATCCTTTCACTGCACCTTTCAGCGCATCCAGTTCACCTCTGACCTGCTGCCCAGCGACGTCCTCGGCGTCAGCGTCTACAATCCCGAATCGCGCGAATTCGAGTTTCGTCAGGGGCCGATTTTCGCAAACGTTGTGCTGGCGGATGAAATCAACCGCACCACGCCTCGCACCCAATCCGCTCTGCTCGAAGCAATGAACGAAGCCCAGGTGACCGTGGATGGACGCACGCTTACCCTGCCTCAGCCCTTTCTCGTGATCGCAACCCAGAATCCGGTGGAACACCACGGCACTTACCCATTGCCCGAATCGCAACTCGACCGCTTTCTGATGCGCATCAAGATGGGCTATCCCTCGCACGAAACCGAAAAAGAAATTTTGCGCAACCGCGCCACCGACGACCCCATTGAAACGCTGGAACCAGTTGCCGACGTCGCCGACGTGATGACCATGCAGCAGGCGGTGACCCGCATAAAAGTAGATTCGAGCCTGCACGACTACGCACTGGAAATTGTGAACCGCACACGCAAATCCGACCAACTGGCGCTGGGCGTGAGCCCGCGCGGCACCCTGATGCTGCAACGCGCGGCCCAAGCACGCGCATTTCTGGAAGGCCGCGACTTCTGCCTGCCCGACGATTTCAAGCAACTGGCCGTGGCCGTCTTTTCGCACCGTGTCGTGGCCAGCGCGCGGCACGCATCGCTGCAAAAGAAATCGGAAACCACAGAAAACGTTCTGCGCGAAATCGTGGAGTCCGTTCGCGTCCCGCTTTAAGGTGGTAACCGCAATCGCTGATTGCTTTTCTAGAAAATTATAGCAATGTCTTCTCTGATCGCTACCGTTAACGCACTCCTCGCAAAATCCGACCGCCCAGCCGTCCGCGCGTTTTTTCTTTCCATGGCCGCACTGACGATTGCGTTGATCCTGGCGCTCTATTCCGGCGCGGCGGCGCAACTGGGCAATCTCTTTTTGGCGAGCGCTTCGGCGCTCATGGCACTGGTCGTCGCCGGATGGGTTTCCGTTACCCTGGTGCCGACGCTTGCAAAACGCACTCCGCTTCGGTGGATCGGCTATCGCATGGAGTACCGCATCACACGCGATGGATGGATCTACATTCTGGGCATCGTGCTGGTAGCCCTCGCCGCGATCAACACCGGCAACAATCTATTGTTCCTGATTCTGGCCAGCCTGATTGCCAGCATCCTCATGTCCGGCATCCTGTCGTCCATCACGCTGGCCGGTGTGGAATTGAAGCTGCATCTCCCAGAGCATATTTTCGCCGGGCAATCCGTGCGCGCCTCCGTCGAACTGCGCAATGAGAAATTGACCTTGCCGTCATTTGCTCTGCGAGTCGAAGCAGCCAAAACGAAAAATCAGCCCGCCGCGGCAATGCTCGAAACGCCGGTGTACTTCCCCTACCTGCCGCGACAACAAGCGGTGAAGCAGACCGTTCCCCTGCTCTTTCCCCAACGCGGCGTTTGCCGCCAGGAAGCGTTCAAAATCGTCACGCGCTTCCCATTTGGATTCCTCCAGAAAGCCCGGCGCATGGATCTGGCCGCGGAGGCGCTTGTCTATCCCGCGGTCGCCGCGTCATCGGAATTTCTGGAAGTTCTGCCCGGCCTGCAAGGAGCCATGGAAAGCAACGCCAAGGGCCGCGGCCAGGATCTTTATGCGTTGCGTGGATATCTGCCGAACGACAGCGCGCGCCACGTTCACTGGAAAGCTTCGGCGCGATTTGGCGCCCTGATGGTTCGCGAGTTCGCCCGTGAAGACGACTGCCGCGTGTTGCTGGTGTTTGATCCGCAAAGCGCCGCAGCGGCCGCGTCGTCTCCAACAGGCGAGAAGGAATGTTTTGAACGAGCGGTAACATTCTGCGCAGCCCTGGCTTGGAATTTTCACGAACGAAACGCCCTGCTGGAATTTCGCAGCGCCGACGCGTCCACGCCGCCGGCTCCGGCGCCCGAAAATATTTTCGCGATTCTGCGCCACCTGGCATTGGTGCAGCCAATCGCGCCGGAATCGCGGCCCGAGCTCCTGAATCAACTCGCAGCGGACCCCAACTCCTTCAAAATTATCGTCACCTCGCAGCCCCGCGGCTCTATCCCCGCCGAATTGTGGAACACCTCCTACATCGTCTTCGCCAGCGATCTCTCAGCCTGAACATCCTCCCGTAGCGGCCACCTTCAGGTGGCCAGTCCTTCTTTTGAATGCGTCATCCAGGCCCCCCAAACAATTCCGCGAATCCTGTGCGAAACTTAACCAACATGCTGACTGGCGCGCCCCTCTCTCGTTTCCGGAAAAACCTTCTAGCTTGGTTCGCACAATTCCAACGCGACATGCCCTGGAGGCGAACCCTCGATCCCTACCGCATCTGGCTTTCCGAAATCATGCTGCAACAAACGCGCGTCGCGGCCGCCATTCCCTATTACGAGCGATTCCTGCAGCGATTTCCCACCGTTGAAGCTCTCGCCTGCGCCCCGCAGGAAGAAGTGCTCCGCCTATGGTCAGGACTTGGCTACTATTCGAGGGCCCGTAATCTGCAAAAAGCCGCTCAAGCAATAGTAGCGAAGCACAACGGCGCGTTTCCCAGCGAGCCGGCGGACGCGCTTGCGCTACCTGGGATCGGCGCGTACACGGCCGCAGCAATCCTCAGCATCGCCCACCAGAAGAAACTTGCTGTGCTCGACGGAAATGTCGCGCGAGTACTCGCCAGGCTGCATGCAATTCGCGGCGATCTGCGAGCGAACGGAATGTGGCAGAAACTGCAGAAATCCGCCAACCATTTGCTCGACGAGCAATCCCCGGGTAACTGGAATCAGGCAATGATGGAATTAGGAGCAACCCTCTGCACCCCGCGCTCGCCGCAGTGCCTCCTCTGCCCGGTCAACGAGTTCTGCGAAGCACGCAAAAAAGGACTCGCCGGTGTGATTCCCGCAAAGCGCATCAAACGTCCGAAGGTGGAAATCATGCTGGCATCGCTGGTTCTGGTGGATTCGCGCGGAAACACGTTGCTGCTTGCCCCACCGAAGTCCGCCAGAAAGTCTGCGCCGGCCGATGACGTTCCCACGCTGGTTTCGCGAATGTGGCATTTCCCTACAATTGCCGCACAGCAGGAGCAGGCAGCCGCCGTACTCAAGAAATTCGCAGAAGAGTCGTTGTTAAGCGGCCGAGAACTTCGAGCGGAACTGCGTCCCCTCAAAAAAGTGCGTCACGCGGTGACCTATCGCTCGATTACGATTTTCCCGTTCCGTGCAGAAGTGGAAAAACTCCCCAGAGTTCCCGCATCAAAAGGCTTCCCCTTGGAAGACCTATCGACGGTTGCCATTTCCAATCTAACCCGCAAAGTGGCTCATGCCGCCGGCGCACTGCAGTAGAAACTTCTCTTTATCCTTACGCGCCCGTGAAATTGCGCACCTCTCCGCAGATGCTATCCTGAAGATTCAACCGATGGCCTCCTCCGTCACCACCCCGGCGCAGCCACTTCCCGCGGAGCAATTCTTCCGCGCGGCCGTGTTTTTTCTAGTGTTGACGGCCACGCTCACACTGGTAAGCACGGGAAAACTCGACCTTTTCACCACTCTCGTAGCTCCGCTGGCGATTCTCTCCAAAGGTTTCCGCTGGTGGCGTGGCCATGGCCCCGAGCTCAAACAGACCACGGCAACCCGGTTGGTCATTGCCTACGTTTTCCTCTTCCCGATCGACGCGCTTTTCGTTTCGCGCAATCTGGCCAGTGGCACGTCCAACAGCGGTCTCTACGCGGCCTTGTTAGCGGCGGTGCATTTCCTTCTGTTTGTCACCGTGTTGCGCCTGTACAGTGCGGTAGCGGATCGCGACGCCATCTTCCTGGCGATGCTTTCCTTCGCGGCTATTCTCGCTTCCGCCGTTTTTACGGTGGACACCAATTTCTTTTTTCTGTTCGTCGTTTATCTTTTGTTCGGAGTAGCCACCTTTTTGGCCCTGGAAATCCGCCGCGGTGCGATCGGCGCGGTCTTTCCCCTCTTGCACGCTGATAACTCACTCGAACGCAAGTTCTACCGTGCCATGTCCCTCGCCGCGCTAAGCGTCGCCGGAGGCGCTGTATTCTTCGGCTCCATGCTGTTTTTCCTCTTCCCTCGATTCAGTGCCGGCTATTTCGCCCGCACCGGCTTTCAGCCTTCCTTAATGACCGGATTCACCGACAACGTTGAACTCGGGCGCATCGGCGAAATCAAACAAGACAACTCGGTGGTAATGCGGGTGCAAACCGGCACACCGGTGAACTATCCACTACTCCGCTGGCGCGGAATTGCTCTTTCGACGTTTGACGGCAGGCGCTGGTACTTGCAGGAAAAGCACCACGAACTGCGCGACGCCAGACAGGACGGCTGGATCCCGCTCGGTTCCCGATCGGACCTGAAAGTACCAGTCGCCGTGCAATTACGGTTCGTTGTTCTGCTGCAACCGCTTGCAAGCGATGCTCTATTTGCCCCCGCGCAGGTGATCGAATTGCGCGGAAATTTTTCGAATGACGCCGGCACCTACTATCGAACCGCTCGCCGCAGCGCGTTGGGAACCGATTCCGCGGGAGCCGTGTACAACCCGGCCCGCAACTATTCGCAGGTACGTTATGAAGGGTTTTCCCTGCTCCCGGAGGTGCGGCCCCTGAAAGCGCGAAAAGCGGGCACGGATTATCCTGAAGACATCCAAGAGCTCTATCTGCAACTGCCGGAAAAGTTGGATCCCCGGATCCGCCAGTTGGCCCAGAAAATCACCGTAACGGCCGACAACCCGTACGACAAATCGGTCGTGCTCGAAAGCTACCTCCGCCGGAATTTCGGCTACACGCTGAACCTTGCCGGAAAACCCGGCGCGGATCCGCTGGCGCAATTTCTTTTCGTAACCAAAGCCGGTCATTGTGAGTATTTCGCCTCGGCGATGGCGGTGATGCTCCGGACTCTGGGGATTCCTTCGCGCGAAGTGAATGGCTTCCTGCCGGGCGAATTCAACGACCTCGCCGGAGATTACATCGTCCGCGCAAGCGACGCGCACAGTTGGGTGGAAGCTTATTTTCCGGGCAGCGGCTGGGTCACCTTCGACCCCACGCCTCCGTCCAACGCCTCGGATGACGGCATTTTTTCGCGCCTCAATCTCTACCTGGACTGGATGCAGTTGACCTGGAACGAGTGGGTGATCAACTACGACTTTGCGCACCAGTTGGCGATGGCGAAAAACGTCCGGCAAAACTCGATGGATTATTCCGACTCCCTCCGGCAGTGGTTCCGGCGCACGCAAGAGCGTGGAATGAGCGGCCTCACGGAGTGGCAGCGCCGCCACTCGTATCTCAGTCTCGTTTTCCCCGTGGCGCTGGTGTTCCTGCTGGTTGTCCTCCGCTTCGACTGGATTCGCTCCGGCATCCGCTGGCTGGCACTGGCGCTGCAGATGCGGCAGCCCAAGGCGCTAAGAAATAATCCGCAACTCGCCTCCCGCCTGTACTCGGAGATGTTGCGAATCCTAGAAAAACGCGGCTACACCCGTGCCGAAACGCAAACGCCGGGAGAATTCGCGGCTACACTAACCTTGCAGCCAAGCCTCCGTTCGGCCGTTGGCGAATTCACCTCTCTCTACGCAGAAGCCCGCTTCGGCGGAGCAGTCTGCGACGCCTTCCGCCTGCGTGCCCTCCTCGAACAAATCCGCTCCACCTCGTAGCGGCCACTTTCAAGTGGCCCGGCACTCTTTTGTAGGGGAGGGGCTCGCCCCTCCCTCTTGCCTTTGTAACGGCGGCCGCTTGCCCTGAGCGTAGCCGAAGGGTCCGGGGCGGGCCCCCTGGAGAGCTAAAACGCCAGATGCAGTGCCAGCCAACTGCCCATGCTAAAATGAAAGGATTGGCGTAAAGGCGCCATTCTCACTGTATGCGTAAAGTCGGTTTTGTCTCGCTCGGATGCCCTAAAAACCTCGTGGATAGCGAGGTAATGATGGGCATTCTCGCGCGCGGAGGCTACGAACTGACCCCGCGCGCCGATGAAGCCGAAATCCTGGTGGTCAACACCTGCAGCTTCATCGAGCCTGCCCAAAAAGAATCCGTCGACGCGATCCTCGAGATGGCGGAGCACAAGAAATTCGGCGCGGCCAAAAAACTCATCGTCGCCGGCTGCCTGGTGGAACGGTATCGCGACCAGATCCTCGAACAGATTCCAGAGGTGGATGCCGTCGTCGGCACCGGTGAAGTCGAGCGCATCATCGAAGCCGTCGAGGGCGATTTAAAAGTTCTGCCCGCGCAACCACCCGCGTTTCTCTATCACGATCTGACGCCCCGCATCATCACCACGCCGAAGCATCAGGCTTATATCAAGATCGCCGAAGGCTGCGATCACCCCTGCACCTTCTGCATCATTCCGCAGCTGCGCGGTAAATTCCGCAGCCGCAGATTTGAATCGGTGGTGCGCGAAGCGGAAAACCTCGCCGCCTCAGGCGCCCGCGAAGTCACTCTGATTGGCCAGGACACAACGTCCTATGGCGAAGACCTCGACCTGCGCGACGGCCTCGCGCAGCTCCTCGATCGGCTCGCACGTGTAGAGGACCTGCTGTGGGTGCGCTTCCTGTACGCCTACCCAAATCGCGTCACACAAAAGATGCTCGAAACTCTTGCCGCCCATGAACGGCTTGCGAAATATATTGATATGCCGCTGCAGCATGCCAGCCGCAACGTGCTGGCGCGCATGAAGCGCGGCTGGCACGGCGACGCGTTCCTGAAACTTCTCGAACGGATGCGCGCCACGATTCCCGGCGTCGCCCTCCGCACCAGCTTCATCGTCGGCTTCCCCGGCGAAACCGAGGCCGATTTCCAGGAGCTTTACGATTTTGTCGCTGCCGCGAAGCTCGACTGGATGGGGGTGTTCGAATATTCCGACGTGGACAACGCCGGCAGCTTTCCCCTCGACGGAAAGGTGGACGCCGAAACCATCAACGACCGCCGCAACCGCCTGATGGCCCTGCAGAAGAAAATTTCCCGCGAAAACCTGCGCAAGCGGAAAGGCCGCACGGAAACGGCGTTGGTCGAAGGCCCTTCGAAAGACAATCCACTCGTCTGGGAAGCCCGCCTGGAATCAATGGCCCCGGATATAGATGGAAAGCTTTACTTGACCGACATCGAATTGCCCAGCGGCAAGGTCGCATCCTCGGGCGACGTAGTGAATGTGGAGATCACAAGAACGGACGCCTACGACCTGATCGGCCGCGTCATCGGAATCCAATCGCGAAAGGCAGTCCGCCCGATAGCGTCAAGCGAACCGAATACCGCACCGGAAAAACTAACCAGAATCGCAACCGGCGCCGCCCTGCGTGTACTCGGCTAACCCAAGGCGTCTAGTAGCGGCCTCTTTCAAGTGGGCCCGCACCCGCTTGTTGGGGAGGGGCTCGCCCCCTCTCTTGCCTATGTAGCGGGCCGCCGCTTCCCCTGAGCGTAGCCGAAGAGTCTGAGACGGGCGATCTTAAAGATTTGAACTAAAATCTCTCCCCCATTTTCTCTGCGCTTGTCCTGATTCCCTCCGGATGGTAAAACATTTTCTTCACAATGAAGCACTATTGCCCGATTTGCAAAAAGCCCACTGACTCCGCCACGGACGCGGACTTCCCGTTCTGCTCCGAGCGTTGCCGGTTGATGGACCTTGGCGCGTGGGCCGCGGAGAAGTACGTCGTGTCCGACCCCATCTTCGACGAAGAGGAAATCCTCGAGGCCGATGGCCGCGAGTTGCCGGAAGACGGACACAACAATGATGACACCATCCACTGATCCGGCCGCGACTCCCTCCCCAGCCGCCAAGCCGCGCTTCGCCTTCGCCATCGCCACGGTTCTCGGCACCGGCTACCTGATACCCGGTCCCGGCACCTGGGG
>Ga0210403_10004986_pt1 | contig 11353 bp, 11 predicted proteins | sample IncBWC19MmetaG_FD_150863 | JGI IMG/M metagenome (GOLD analysis project Ga0210403, IMG submission 150863) | Forest soil microbial communities from Barre Woods Harvard Forest LTER site, Petersham, Massachusetts, United States - Inc-BW-C-19-M | ecosystem: Environmental > Terrestrial > Soil >... | reverse complement strand
GCGCCCTTGGTGCTGGCGGGGTTCGTCCCATGGTGGATCACACATTGGGAGTTCCGGCCGGCTTTTTTCGGCTTTGAACTGACCCGCGCCATCGGACTTATGTTGATCATTGCCGGAGTGCCCGGAGTTGTGGATTCGTTCGCGCGGTTTGCACTGCAGGGGCTGGGAACGCCAGCCCCGATCGCGCCGACACAGAAGCTGGTGGTCACGGGTCTCTATCGCTACGTGCGAAATCCGATTTACGTCGGGGTCGCTGCTGTCATTTTTGGTCAAGCACTTTTATTCGGCGATTGGCGCCTCCTCTGGTATGCCGCGCTGCTCTGGCTCTTTTTCCACGTCTTCGTCTTGGTGTACGAAGAACCAACGCTCAAGCAGACATTTGGTGCGCAGTACGAGGATTTCCGGGCCAACGTCCCGCGCTGGATTCCGCGGCTCACGCCCTGGCGAGCCGCACGACGCCGGAATCATTCGTGACGCGGGCGCCGCCGCGGGAAGGGCGTGGTAGCGTGCCCCTATCGCGAAATGGCGCGCCACGGCCGATGAAGATGGCACTATTGCTTCGCCGTGGCGCTATGATGCTTTGGCCAGCCAGGCGCTACGATCGGCAAAGCTGCGACTCGCTACGATCTTGCGCTACGCCTCAAGTGCGGCGTCTTCCTTATTTCACAACCTAGTCTGCTTACGCTTCGACAGCGGCCCTCTTGATCAATCCCAAAATCGACGCGATGGGCCAGGAACAGAAATTCAGCTTTAACTAACCCTTCAAACTGACATGGTTTGCGCGTTTGACCAGCTATCGACCCGACAGAAACCCAAGGACAGCCGCGTTAAACGCCTGCGGGTTCTCCCGGTTCATGCCGTGCGCGGCCCTGGGTATGAGGATCGGCGCGCCGATGCTCTCCGGCAGGCAATCCCGCATCGCTCGAAGCATTTCGCCGTATCGCCTCGGACTCTTCTCGCCCACCAGCGGCAAGATCGGAAACTGGAATTTACGGATCACGTCGCACGAAAGCGCCGGTCTCACTTCGGGGCCAATCGCGGTTGCCACGTTGTCGGACAAGATTTCTTTTTGCTCCGCGCTGACCTTTTCCCATCGCCCCGGTCCGCTGAGCGCTTCGACGTAGGCGCGCAAAGCGGCTTCGCGGTCGCCTTTGGCGAGATCGGCCGCCAGGCGTTCGCTCAATTGCCGCACTTCGACCGCCATGGCGCGGCTCTCGGGCGTGTCCGGCAACAGCGCCTCCAGCCCGCTCGGGTCTGCGAGAATCAACGTCCTGATCACCTCCGGATGACGGGCGGCGACATTGAGCACGACCGCGCCTCCGCGCGAGTGGCCGAGCAAGTGAACAGGCCCGAGGTCGAGTTTTCGCGTGAACTCGGCGAGATCATCGGCGTGTTGGAGTATCGAAAAGTCCTGGCCGCGCCCGTCCCATCGTTCGGGGAAGTAGTGACGAAGGCTGACCGCGATGACGCGATGGTGCTCGGCAAAGACTCCGATCTGGTCGTTCCAGTATCGATAGTCGTTCATCGAACCATGGACCAGGACGAGCGGTGTTTCGCGTCCGCGCTCCTGATACGCCATGGGATATCCGTTCACCTCGACCGACGTGACGCCTTCCGGCAGCGGCCAAACGCTCTGCATTGCCATAGACAACCTCATAGATTGGAGCCGACGCACAAAGTCTAGGTCAAGTTGTGCTTTGGCGCACGGCGCTATCGAAAATATTAGTCCGCCTTGAGTGGCGAAGAACTCAACGTGAGCAAATCGAGTCCGCTATACCCCACGGTCCGGACCTCGATAGGGCAAGCAGAGACTTCGCAGAAGGGGTCAATCGCGGGGTTACGGTGACAGTGCACTTAACTCGTCATCCCGATACATTGAGGATTGAGAAACGCGCGGTCAGCGGATGCAACTCGACGGCTTGCATCGGGAGAACGGCGGGTTTCGGCGTCAATAGCCTATCGTGAAATGGCGCGCCCGACACGATTCGAACTTCTGCCCCCAGATCCACTCACACGGGCCGGCTGCGCTCGATGATGTCGGCCGCACCCTTGGCGAGCAGTTCCAATCCGACCGCGCGGCCGAGTTCGCGCGGGCGGTTTGCCGGGCCCGAACGCGACGCTTCGATGATGCGGCTGCCCGCGTGATCGAGCACGGACGCCGCCAGCGATATCTCCGCGCCCTTGATCTCCGCAAAACCGGCGATCGGAGAATTGCAGTGGCCGTTCAACACCCACAGCACCTCGCGCTCGGCGTCGGCGCAGGCATGAGCGGCGGCATCATCGATCGACGCGAGGATGCGGCGGGTGTCAAAATCCTGCGCGGCGCATTCGACGGCGACAATGCCCTGCCCCACCGCCGGTAGCATTTCCCGAACTGAGAATTCATAGGCGATGCGGCCAGCGAGACCTACACGTTCCAATCCCGAGCGCGCCATGATCAGCGCATCCGCCGGCCCCACCGCGCCGCCATCCGGCAGCCGCTGCTTCTCGCCGGCATCGAGCTTGCGCACGCGCGTGTCGGCGGCGCCGCGATAATGAATGACCTCGACCTCCGGAAACAGCCGCCGCATATAGGCGGCGCGGCGCACCGCATTGGTGCCGACCTTGAATCCCTTGCCGCGCGCGCGCGCGAATTCCTCGAGCGCCAAGCCCGGCCGCAGCACCAGCGCATCGCCGGGCGGATCGCGCGACAGCGTCGCACCGATCACCAGCCCGGGCGTGTCCTCATTGCCCGGCATGTCCTTGAGCGAATGCATCGCGGCGTGAAGCTTGCCGGCAATCACCGCCTCGCGAATCTGCGCGACAAAGGCGCCGCCCTTGCCGCCATGCGGCAACAGCTTGCCGGTCTGGTCGATATCGCCGGTCGTCTCGAACTTGACGATCTCGACCTCGATGCCGGCAACGGCGGCCTTCAGCCGGCGCGCGATTTCGTCCGTCTGCGCCAGCGCCATCGCGCTCTTGCGCGTGCCGATGCGAAATTGCGCCACTTAGGCCCGCTCCTCTTTCACCGCGCATCCTCCAGAATCATGTCGGAGGCCTTCTCGGCGATCATGATGGTTGGCGCGTTGGTATTGCCCGACATCAGGTCGGGCATCACGGAGGCATCGACGACGCGCAGGCCCTCGATGCCGCGCACGCGCAGGCGCTGGTCGACCACGGCGAGCGAATCATTTCCCATGCGGCAGGTCGAGGTCGGATGATAGACGGTGCTGCCGGTCTTGCGGCAGTAGTCGAGCAGGTCTTCGTCGGTTGCAGCCTTCGCACCGGGATAGACCTCCTCGACGCTGTAAGGCTTCAGCGCGGGGGCGGCGAGAATCTTGCGCAGGGTCTTGATGCCGTCGATGAAGGCGGCGCGGTCGGTTTCGGTTGCGAGATAGTTGATGCGGATTTCCGGCGGCGCGGCGGGATCGGCGCTCCTGATTTTCAGCGAGCCGCGGCTCTCGGGGCGAAGCTGGCACACCGAGGCAGTGAAGCCGGAGAACGGATGCAGCTTCTCGCCCATCCTGTCGGTCGAGAACGGAATGAAGTGGATCTGGATGTCGGGTGACGCCAGCCGCGGACTGGTCTTGAAGAACGCGCCGGACGTGCCGGCCGCGATCGTCAGCGGTCCGGAGCGCGAGAGCGCGTAGCGCACACCCGCCATCGCGCGGCGCACCGGATGATTGACGATGTCGTTGAGCGTGACCTTTTGCGCGCTGCGGGTGACGAGGCGCACCTGCAGATGATCCTGCAGATCGTTGCCGACGCCCTGCGCATCGAGCACGATGTCGATGCCATGCGACTTCAGGAGATCGGCGGGGCCGACGCCGGAGAGCTGCAACAGTTGCGGCGAATTATAGGCGCCGCTCGAGACCAGCACCTCCTTGTGCGCCCGCGCGGTGCGCAAGTTTCCGTTCTGCCTGTATTCGACGGCCCTCGCGCGGCGCCCTTCGAACAGGATGCGCTGCGCCAGCGCCGAGGTTTCCACATGCAGATTGCCGCGGCTCATCGCGGGACGGAGATAGGAATAGGCGCTCGAGGCGCGGCGGCCGCGCTGCGTCGTGGTCTGGAAGAAGCCGGCGCCTTCCTGCGTCTTGCCGTTGAAATCCGGATTGAAGGGAATGCCGGTCTCGACCGCCGCCTTCACAAAGGCTTCCGACAGCGGGTCTTCGTGGCGCCAGTCCGACACCGAGAGCGGGCCGCCGGCGCCGTGATAATCGTCGGCGCCGCGCTGCTGGTTCTCGGCCTTCTTGAAATAGGGCAGCACGTCGTCATAACCCCAGCCGACATTGCCGCGCTGGCGCCAGCGGTCGTAATCCTCGTGCTGGCCGCGTACATAAAGCAGGCCGTTGATCGAGCTCGATCCGCCCAGCACTTTGCCGCGCGGCTGAAACACCTGGCGACCGTGCAGGCCGGGCTCCGGCTCGGTCTGGTACATCCAGTTGACGGATTTTTCCTTGAACAGTTTTCCGTAGCCGAGCGGCACATGGATCCAGATGTTGCTGTCCTTCGGGCCGGCTTCCAGCAGCAGCACCGAATGCCTGCCGTTCGCGCTCAGACGATTGGCGAGCACGCACCCCGCGGAGCCCGCGCCAACGACGACATAATCGAACTCGGCGGTTTCTCCCGCGCCATTATCGTTCATGGACTCCCTCGCTCAACGCGCGACCGGCCATATCAACCCGGATTGGTTGCACACAATGCCCTTGCAGTGGGCCAATCGAGTGGGAAGAGGTAACGGCGCCCCAGCATAGGGTCAATTGCAAAAAGCTTCGTTTTCGATTGACGATAGCGGAAGCACAAAGCGACAATGCGCGCAAAATCGGGAGGAATTCAAACAATGAATCTATCGCGCCTTTTGCTGGCGATATCAGCGTTTTTGACTGTTTCTGCGGCCCATGCCGAGACTATCCGCGTGGGGCTGCCGACCAAGACCTATTGGCCTACCACCGTGGCCGAGACCGCGGTGCGGCAAAAGCTGTTCGAAAAGGAAGGCCTCACCGCGGAATTGACGATCTTCCGCTCCGGCGCCGAAACCTTTGAGGGCCTGGCGGCAGGCGCTGCCGACATCATCCTCGATCCGCCCTCGCTGGTGTCGGCGGGCCGCAAGAAGGGCGTGATGAGCAAGATCGTAGCGAATGCCTCGATGGGCAATTTCGGCTGGCAATTGATGGTGCCGGCGAAATCGACGCTCGATGTCAAGGACCTCAACGGCAGGAAGGTTGCGATCACCGCGGCCGGTTCGGGCTCCGACCTGCTCGCGCTCTGGACCATCCAGGACAAGAAGATCGATTTCACCCGCGTGCCGGTCGGCGGCGGCGGCCTGGTGCCGAACCTGCTCGCCGGCAATGTCGACGCCGCCGTGGTCTATTCGCCGCTCTCCTTCCAGATCCTGAAATCGGGCGAGGCGCGCACCATCCTCGATTATGCCACCGCGGTGCCGCCGAACCTCACCGCGGGCTGGATCGTGCTCGACAAGTTCGCGGAAGCGAAGCCCCAGACGGTGCAGAAGGCGCTGAACGCGCTCTATGGCGCCATCGCCTTCATGCGCAGCAACCGCGACGCCACCGTCAAGCTGATCGCCGATCTCTACGAAATCCCGCCCGACATCGCAGGGCTCGAATACGACAACTCGATCATGAAGCTCGAGTCCGACGGCAACATGGGCGCGGCGAATGTCAGGGATGCGGTGCAGCTCTCGATGGACCTCGCCAAGCTCGGCGGATTGAAAGACATCATGCCGACAGAAGACCTCTATTCGACGCAGTTCAAGCCGGTGCCGACCAAGCCGTGAGCGTGACCATGGCCGGACGTTTTGGACTCATCCTGTCGCGGATCGCGATCATTGTCGCGATCTTTGCGCTATGGGAGATTCTGCCGCGGGCCGGCCTGGTCAATCCGCGGCTGCTGCCATCGGCCTCCGACACGCTGGCGACGCTGGCCGATCTCCTGCAGCGGAGCAGCGTGCGCAACGATCTCGCCGTCACCGCGACCGAAGTGCTGGCGGCATTCGTGCTGGCGGTGCCCTTCGGCTGCCTGCTCGGCTATCTCATCGCCGAATACCGCTACTTCGCCGAGGTGATGAAGCCGCTGTTGTTCTTCGCCTTCTCGATCCCGAAATCGATCTTCCTGCCGATGTTCATCCTGGTGTTTGGCGTAGGCTTTGCCGAGAAGGTCGGGTTCGGCTTCTTCTCGACCATCTTCATCGTCATCATGTCGACGACGACGGCGGTGGAATCCGTGAAGGTCGATTATCTGACGGTGGCGCGCTCCTATGGCGCGACGCCGGCGCAGACCGCGTTCCGGGTCTATCTGCCGAGCATGCTGCCGGTGCTCTTGGAGGCGCTGCGCATCTCCATGATCTTCAACCTCACCGGCGTGATCCTCGCCGAGATGTATGCGTCGCGCGACGGCATCGGCCACCAGATCGCGACCTGGGGCGAGAATTTCCAGATGAAGCAGCTATTGGCCGGCGTGGTGATGATCGCGGCCGTCGCGATGGCGTTCAACGAACTGGTCCGATGGGTGGAAACGCGATGCAGCCACTGGCGAACGTGACGCCCCTGAAGCGCGCCGGATCGATCCAGATCCAGAATGTCGGCCAGGTGTTTCGCACATCCGGCGCGGAGGTGGTCGCGCTGTCGGAGGTCTCGCTCGACATCAAGCCGGGACGATTTGTCGTCCTCGTCGGCCCGAGCGGCTGCGGCAAGTCGACCTTGCTGATGATGCTCGCGGGCCTGCGCCAGCAGACCTCCGGAACCATCCTGGTCAACGGCGCGCCGATCGGCGAGCCCGATCCGAACCGCGTCGGCGTGGTGTTCCAGGAAGCGAGCCTGTTTCCGTGGCTCACCGCGGAGGAGAATGTCGAATTTCCGCTGGCGCTGCGCGGCGTCGCCAGGGGTGAGCGCCGCGCCAAGGCCGACGAGATGCTGAAGCTGGTCGGGCTCGAAGGATTCGGCAAACGGCATCCGCATGAATTGTCCGGCGGCATGAAGCAGCGGGTCTCGATCGCGCGCGGCCTGGTGCAGGACCCGCCGGTGCTGCTGATGGACGAGCCGTTCGCCGCGCTCGACGAGCAGACCCGCATGACCATGGGCGATGAGCTCCTGCGCATCTGGGCCGCGACCGGCAAGACCGTGGTGTTCGTCACCCACAGCCTCACCGAGGCGGTCTATCTCGCCGACGAGGTCGCGGTGATGTCGGCGCGGCCCGGCCGCATCGTCGATCTCCTGCAGGTGCAGCTTCCCCGTCCCCGCACCTATGAGATGCTCTCGGGCGACGCGTTCGGCTCGCTGCGCGACCGCATCTGGCGCCACATCAGGAAATCAGCATGAGGCGATCATGAAGGCATCGACACTGCGCTGGCTGATCGTAATCGCCCTCATCGTGCTCTGGGAGACGCTGCCGCGTCTGGGCCTCATCCCCGAGCTGTTCCTGCCGGCTTTGTCCTCGACGCTCGCGGCCGGCTGGAACGAGGCCGGTGAATATGGCCATGCGCTCGGCGTCACGCTTTACGAAGTCGCGATCTCCATGGCCTTTGCCTGCGGCGGCGGCATTTTGCTGGGAGCCATCGTCGGCAGCCTGAAGCGGCCGCGCGTCCTGATCATGCCGATGGTGTCGAGCCTCTACGCCGTGCCGCTCGTCATCCTCTATCCCGTCTTCACGGTGTGGCTCGGCATCGGCTCGGAATCCAAGATTGCGTTCGCGTCGATCTATGGCTTCCTGCCGACCATGCTCGCCACCGCCGCCGGGATCCAGACCATCGATCCGCAATTGCTGCTCGCCGCGCGCAGCATGGGCGCAACGATGAGCCAGCGCCTCGTGCGCGTCATCATTCCCGCCGCGATCCCGACCGTGCTATCGGGCTTGCGCGTTGGCGGCGCGCTGGTGATCGTCGGCGTCGTCGTCTCGGAGATGCTGATCTCGTCGGCCGGCATCGGCTATCTCATTTCGCGCTACCGCACCATCCTCGACAGCCCGCACGTCTTCGCCGGCGTGCTGCTGGTGCTGGCGATGGCGATCGCGTTCAATGCCGTGATCCGGCAACTCGAACGCAAGGCCGCGATCTGGCAGACCGGTACGCGCGGCGGCCAAAGCGCGGCGGAAGACATCGCGGCGGGCAATCTGCAGCCCGCGACCTGACAAGAAGAAGCAAGGAGAATTTCCGTGAACCTGCCCAAGCATCTGTTGCCGACCACGGTGGTCGGAAGCTATCCGCAGCCGGAATGGCTGGTCGATCGCGCCATGCTGTCAAAGTCCGTGCCGCGCACCCGCATGCACGAGATGTGGCGCCTGCCGGAGGAGCATCTGGAAGAAGCGCAGGACGACGCAACGGTCGTCGCGATCCGCGACATGGAGCGCGCCGGCATCGATATCGTCACCGACGGTGAAATCCGCCGCGAGAGCTATTCCAACCGTTTTGCCACCGCGCTTGAAGGCGTCGACGCCGACAATCCCGCCATGATCACCGCACGCACGGGCCAGAAGACACCGGTGCCGCGCGTGGTCGGCAGGATCAGGCGCACGGGACCTGTCGAATTGCGCGACATGCAATTCCTGCGCGAGAATACCGACCGTGCCGCCAAGATCACCCTGCCCGGCCCCTTCACCATGAGCCAGCAGGCGAAGAACGAATACTATAAGGACGACGAAGAACTGGCGATGGCGTTTGCCGAGGCAGTCAACGCCGAGGCGCTCGATCTGCAAAAGGCCGGCGCCGACGTGATCCAGCTCGACGAGCCCTGGGTGCGCAACAATCCCGATCTCGCCCGCCGCTATGCCGTGAAGGCGATCAACCGCGCTCTACAGGGAATCACCGTGCCGACGGTGGTGCACGTCTGCTTCGGCTATGCCGCCGTCGTGCCCGGCTCGACCAAGCCGGCCGGCTATTCCTTCCTCGCTGAACTTTCCGACACCAGCGCCGAGCAGATTTCGATCGAGGCCGCGCAACCGAAGCTCGATCTCGGCGTGCTGAAGGATCTCTCCGGCAAGAAGATCATGCTGGGCGTGCTCGATCTCGGCGACCCCAATATCGAGAGCGTCGACACCGTCGCCGACCGCATCCGCAACGGGCTGAAATACGTGGCCGCCGACAGGCTGGTGCCGGCTCCGGATTGCGGCATGAAATACATGCCCCGCCACGTCGCGTTCGGAAAACTGAAGGCGATGGCCGACGCGGCGGCGAAGGTGCGGCAGGAACTCGGCTGACGCGCTCCCCGCTCCCGAAAACTTGACGGCGCGTGAGTGATTGAGAGCCCGTATCCGGGTTGAACGCGGGGAACGGAGCGATCCAGAATGCGTTGGCCGGCACCGCAACCGCATGGAGAGCGGAAGGCCATGCATCGCAGAAACTTCCTCGCCACCCTCGGCGCGTTGGTCACTGCCGCCGCGCCGCTGCGCGCCCACGAGGAGACCGCGGCCGTTGCGGGACAGCTGTCGCAACTCACCAAATCCGGCAACGGAGACAATCGCGCGACCTATATGCCCGACGGCAAATCGCTGCTGTTCGTGTCGTCGCGTTCGGGACGGTCGCAAATCTGGTGCATGGATCCCAACACGGGCGCGGCCGAGCTCGTGCGCGAAAGCAAGGCCAACGATTACGGCCGCGTCGCGCCGAGCCCCGACGGCTCACGCCTCTGCTTCAGCTCCGATCGCGACGGCGAGAATGCCATTTATGTTCTCGATCTCAAGATCGGCGCCGTCACGCGCATTTCCGATCCCGCCTATTGGAGCTTTGGTCCGACCTGGTCGTCGCGCGACCTGATCGCCTATTTCTCGAAAAAGGGTGGCAATCGCATCAACACCTGGACCGTGCGCCCCGACGGCATCGCGGCGAAGCAGATTACAAACCGGCCGGGCGAAAGCCGCCAGCCCTGGTGGTCGCCGGATGGAAGCACGCTCGCGCTCTCGGCCGACAACGGCACCGGCGCGTTTCAACTCTGGCTCTCGGCGGAGGACGGCTCCAACGCACGCACGATTACGCGCGAGGGAAACTGGCAACAACCGTTCTGGAGTCCTGACGGCAAGCGCATCGCCGTCTCCGCAAAGATCGATGCGTCCGCATTCCGCATTCTTGTCATGAATGCTGATGGCAATGACATCAGGGAAATCGCGCAGCCCGAAAATACGGACAACGTGCATCCGGCATGGTCGCCGGACGGACGCAGCATCGTGTTCACGTCGGGCGAAGGCAAGTCCGGCGCGCTGTGGCGCTTTGCCTTCGCCGACTAGGCGTCACGTGAGCGCGTCGGATTTGGGGGCGGGCAAGTACCGCCGCCATCTTTCTAGACCGCAGCCAGTTCGTTCTTGCGGGTCGTGACCTTCGGCAACTCGGCCAGCAGCGGTTTTGCAAGATATAGCACCTGATACGCCGTGCCCTGCTCGCGTCCGTTCGGTTCCTTCTCCGACAGCAGGATACGCGTAAACTTCCAGTTCTGTGCATCGACGCCGACGGCGGCCGCGACCACACCGGCCTGTTGCGCGAGCTCGCGGTTGCGCGCGATCTCTTCGGCGAACGCCGACGTCAGATCGGTGTCGGGTGCGATGTCCTGCTCCTGCTTATAGAGGAAGCGGACGGCATCGCCGCTGCCCGTGTGCGCATCCAGCACGAACCGGGTCTCGATTTGCGGACGGCCAAAGCTGTCGGTGACGGATTTGGTGCGGCCGTCGACCAGGAAATTGCGGAAGCCTTCGTCCTTGCGCCAGAGGTAGAGCGAGGAATATTCGTTGGCGATTGCGCCGAACTTGCCGCGCTCGCGCAGGAGAAAACCCTTGAAGTAAAGTTCGGGAATGGCGTTGAACAGATGTCCGCGCGCCCTGGCGCGGTTGCGGATGATGTCGACGTCGTAATCGGCGGGCAGCCGGTGGGCGTAATGGGCGATGATCATGACACGGTTCCTTTTTACTTGCGGCGGGGTGCCGTCAGCTCTTGTCGGCCGCGTATTGCGCGATGCCGTTTCCGAACGACCAGTTTTCCGGCAAGACTTCGACGAGGTTGATGAAGACGTCCTCCGGCCGCACGCCGGGATCTTGCCTGAGGTTCTCGACGATCTGGCGGAAGAACGCCTTCTTCTTGTCGAGCGTGCGCGTGTTGTTGGCGGTGACCTGGATGATCACCAGATCATCGGTCCGCGCGATGCCGAGATAGCTTGGGCTGTAGTTGAAGTCCGGCTCGTCGTGCTCGGAGAGCACCATGAAGCGATCTTCCTTTGGCGCCTCAAAAGCCGAAATCAGGGCCTGGTAGATGCCATCGAGAATGGCCTTGCGATAGGCGGCGGGTTTGCCCCGCCGAAGGGAAACGCGAACGAGCGGCATATTGGCCTCCTGCTTTCGTGAGCTGGAAGAGAGATAGCGTCCCCTTGATCATTGCGAAACG
>Ga0210403_10004984_pt1 | contig 11354 bp, 7 predicted proteins | sample IncBWC19MmetaG_FD_150863 | JGI IMG/M metagenome (GOLD analysis project Ga0210403, IMG submission 150863) | Forest soil microbial communities from Barre Woods Harvard Forest LTER site, Petersham, Massachusetts, United States - Inc-BW-C-19-M | ecosystem: Environmental > Terrestrial > Soil >... | reverse complement strand
CGGTCCTCGCGGCAGCATGCGCTCGACGGCCTTCTCGACAATGCGCTGCGGAAACTTGCCCTCGAGGATCGAGCGCGCAGTGCGCTCCTTGATCCCGCCGATATAGCCGGTGTGATGATAATAGACCTTCTTCTCGCGCTTCTTTCCCGTGAGCACGATCTTCTCGGCATTGACGATGATGACGTTATCGCCGTCGTCGACGTGGGGCGTGAAGGTTGGCTTGTGCTTGCCGCGCAGCCGCAAGGCCACGATCGAGGCAAGCCGGCCGACGACAAGGCCGGTCGCATCGATCATGATCCAGGTCTTGCGGATGTCGGCGGGTTTGGCCGAATAGGTCTTCATGGCAGCCGCTTTCACTTTACGAGAAACGTCACGATGGTTGCGGCCTCATACACCAGGGAGCATCACAGCGTCAACGCCGGCTCAATTGGAGACAAGGCATTTCAATGACTTACTTTTGAGGTATTATTGTACCATCTATACCATCCTCCGTTTCCGCAGGCTGGCGCGGGGGAATGGAATAGGTGGAAGTCACGTGCGCGACCGGCCCGTCTACCCCGAGGCACCGTATGGTGACCTCCCCGGTCGCCAGCCGTTTGCCCAGCTTGAGCAGCCGAGCCTCGGCGGTGAGATCGCGTTGCAAAGGTTTGCGCAGGAAATTGACGCTCAGATTGATGGTCACCGCGAGCGGCACCGGCCCGATCGCAGCAAGCACCGCGACATACATCGCAAAATCGGCAAGGCCCATCATGGTGGGGCCGGAGATCGTACCGCCAGGCCGCAGCGATGCTTCGCGGAACGCCTGGCGTACGCGGCAGCCGTGCTCCCAGACGGCTTCGATGAAGAGGCCGCTCTGCGGGTTGAAGACCTGGGGAAATTCGGCAGCGAGGAAACGCTCGAGCTCGCCGACCGTCATCAAGACCGGCATTCGCCCCCTCCCCTCAACTCGCGAACGCTACCGCGTCATAAACTGCTCTACGCCGTCATTCCGGGGCCGCGAGCTAGCGAGCGCCCCGGAATGACGCGGAGAGTGGCCGACAGAGTTGCAAGGATCAAACCTGGATCACGTCCTGCCGAATTGCCTGCGTAACTCATCTTTGGCACGCGTCAAGGTTTGCTTGCGCTGCGCCGGCAGATTCCTCCCCGCGCGATTGATATAGAAGTTGAGCATCGAGAGCGCGGATCGAAACGGATCCGCCTTGCGCCGCCGGCTCCGCAGCGCGGAACGTCGCAACGACGATGCGACGCGCCTTGGGTCCTCGAGGGTAAAAACGCCTTTGTCGAGGGTAAGCGCATCGCTGTGCTCGGTAACCTGCCGTGACCAGCGCCGCCCTGCCTGCTTCGACCTTGGTTTTTTTCGCGCCGCGCTTTTGCGTCTTTGGGTGCTCCGGGGAGCGCTGCGTCCCCGCTTGGATACTCTTTGTGCAGTAGCCGCCATAAGTGATAAACCCGGTTGGGCGGAAACAGGTTCCAGCAGGGTGGGCAAAGGCGCGATGAGCAATACATTCCGGTATCTCGCCTTCGCTGCGTCTTGTCTCCTCCTCGCGCCGATAGCGGCAGCGGCGCAGACCTATCCCTCGCGCCAGATCACGCTGATCGTGCCGTTTGCTCCCGGCGGGCCCGCCGACTTTCTCGGACGGCTCGTTGGCCAGAAAATGGGCGAGGATCTGGGCCAGCAGATCGTCGTCGACAACCGGCCGGGTGCCAACACCATCATCGGTGCGCAGGCGGTCGCCAAGGCTGCTCCCGACGGCTACACGCTGCTCATGGCGATCGACGGAACGCTGGTGATGAACCCGTTCCTCTATACGAAGCTCGCCTACGATCCGTTCAGGGATTTCGTCCCGGTCTCGCTCCTTGCGCTCGTCCCCTCCGCGCTCGTGGGCAACATCGACATCCCCGTGAACTCCATCAAGGAGCTGGTCGACCAGGAGAAGGCCAAGCCCGGGACGTTCCAGATCGGCATCTCAACGCCGACCTCGCAGGTCAATGTCGGGCTCCTCAACATGATGGCCGGCACAAATTTTGGCATCGTGCCCTATCGCGGCGGCACGACGCAGATCACCGGCATTCTCGCCGGCGACATTCCCCTCGGCATGGAGAGCATCAACGTCGCGCTGCCGCTCTGGCGCGACAAGAGGCTCAAGATCCTCGGCCTGGTGAGCGCGCAGCGGCTTTCGCTCGCGCCGGAGATTGCGACCATCGCCGAGACGTTTCCCGGCTACGACCTCGGCATCTGGCAGAGCATCGTGACACCCGCGGGCACGCCGGGCGCGGTCGTGAACGTGCTGCATGCCGCGATCCGCAAGGTGCTCGCGATGCCGGAGGTGCGCGAGAAGCTTCTCGCCGCCGGGATCGAGCCCGCCTCGAGCGCAACGCCGCAGGAGTTCGCCGCCTTCATCCGCTCCCAGGCCGACACCCGCGCCAAGGTGATCGCGGCCGTCGGCATGAAGCTGGATTGACCCGTAGGGGCCGGTTTCAAACCGGCCCCTACACGCATGCGCCTAAACATCGTAGGGGCGGGTTTCAAACCCGCCCTGCAACGGCGCACGTGGTTGGCTAATGTAGGGGCCGGTTTCAAACCGGCCCCTACAGGCGCGGGTCGTAGAGGCGGGTTTCAAACCCGCCCTGCAAACTATGCCCTTGCACAGCGGGATTGTCGGGATCATCGGACCAGCGGGCGGGATTATTTACAATATATTCCCGAATGCCACTTAATGCTTTCTCATCGCGCACAACATGTTCGTAGTATCCGCGCTGCCAGAGCGGTGCGGTTCGCGTCTGCCGCCGTTCATTGATGGCACGTGCAGAAAACGTTTTGAAGCCGCGCGCGATTTCAGGCAACGGATATCGTTTGCCAGCTTCATCGCCCAAAATAATGATCCCATGGATGTGATTGGGCATGACAATGAATGCGTCCAACGCCGCATTAGGGTAGTGGTCGGGCAGCTCGTTCCATACCGCTGTTACGATCATGCCATATGAGTTTGGCCGCATCTGATGCGCGATGATCTCTCCGAAGAGTGGAATTCTCTCGTGCGTGCAGATGGTAATAAAATAGGCTCCAGGCTGGGAATAATCATAACCCTTGAGGCGGAGCGGTCGGCGAGGATCTGTGTGGCTGCGCATAGCTCTTTATTCTTTGTAGGGGCGGGTTTGAAACCCGCCCCTACAATGCCCGGCCTGGTGATGCTTGTCACCGTTTCTCCCGCAGCCCCGCGCGCTGCAGCCGCGGCAGCACCTCGTCGCAGAAGAACGGCAGCTCGTCGATGTAGTTGACGAGCGACACCGCAATGCCGGTCAGCCCCGCTTGGCTGAGATCGATGAGATGGTTCGCCACGTGGTCGGGGTCGCCGACGATCGGGAGCCCGCCCATGCCCTGGGCGTATCCCGTGCGGATCTGCGCAAATTTCTCCGCCGGCGTGTTCGCGGCGGTGATGTTCTTGAGCGTGAGGATGCTGTCCACCGCCGACCAGTCGGCGTGCTCCACGATGGAGTAATGATAGTAGTCCTCGGCCTCCGTTTTGGTCGGCCGGCAGGTGACCACGCCGACGGTATAGACGCCGAGCTCCCTCCCCTGCTCTTTCGCCTGCTCCTTCGCGGTCGCCACCTTCTGCGCGGTCTCCTCAAGCGACGTGCGCGAGGCCTGGAGAAAGAACGCATCGCAGTTGCGGATGGCGAAGGCCTGGCCCACCGGCGAGGCGCCCGCATTCATGATCACCGGCCGCGTGCCGCCGTAAGGCTTGGGCTTGCCGCGGATGCCTGTCATGTTGAGGTACTTGCCGTGAAAGTCGAAGTCCTCCTTGTCCGACCAGATCGTCTTGATCACGTCGATCCATTCCTGCGCGTAGGCGTAGCGTTCTTCGTGCTCGCGCTGGGTGACGCCGAACATGGCAAACTCGCCCTCGTTCCAGCCAACCACGATGTTGAGCCCGAAGCGCCCCTCACCGATGTGGTCGGCGGTGACCATCTCCTTTGCTGCAATCACCGGATTGAACAGGGGCGCATGCACGGTGCCGAACACGGTGATGTGTCTGGTCGAGGCCAGGAGCCCCGAGGCCCAGGTCAGCGTCTCGAGTGTTGCGCCCTGATAATCGGTGTCGCCGCCGTAGCCCTTCCAGCGCCCGATCGGGAGCATGAAATCGAGCCCGGCGGCATCTGCCATTTGCGCGAGCTTGAGGTTGTCCGGCCAGCTCCCGGACCAGCGCTCCGGAACGAGGGTGACCGCGCGGCCCGACGAGCAGTTCGCTCCGAAGAGGCCGATCTTGAGCCGGTTCGCATTGTGCATGGCCCGGCGGTCGGCTTGGGCGGCAGCGGGAGCGAGCACGATCTCTCCTCTCGTTTGGGGCTACGTTGATCGTACGGCGAGCCATGTCCCAAAGAAAGAACCTTCGTAGGGGCGACGCATGCGTCGCCCTGCTTCCACATCGGCGCAAGCCGAAAGAGGGCGAGGCATGCGGGGCACCCCAAAAAGCGCTGCGCGTTTTTTGGGGACCCGCGCCCACGACGAAGAAACATGGCTCCGTACGGTGGGCAAAGGCGCGCGCTCTCGGCCATTCACACGCCACGCAAGCGCGCGCCGTGCCCACGCAGTCCCGAGCGCGCGTAGAGCGGTTAGCGGCGATCTCGCCTTGGCGAGATCTCCCGCGTAACCCGCCGCCCGGCGCGGGGGAGAACGCTTGCGCTCATCCGCCTGCCTCAGTTCGGGAACGCAGCCGCAAGATCCATGGCACCTTGCAGCTGACTCTGCTCATCCATCACGGCCGCAGTTGCTGCGAGCAGCTGTGCAACGACGTTGTTGCGGGCGGCGACCGGATTGCGCTCATATCCGCCCTGATGAAAGAAGTTTGACGTGGGCACTTGCTCGCGCATTGTGAGGGGCAGCATGATCATATCCAAGCCGTTACCGTCTCCCGTCAGATTCATCATTTCCAGCTCAACCGCATCGAGCTGAGCATAGCCGTGCTCTCGGGCGAAGCTCACCGAATCCACGAGCTTCTGGACCTGGAGCAGCGGACCAACATCCACATCCAATATCAACGCGTGTATCGCTAGCCCGGCAGGGGTGCTGGCCAGCTTTTGGTGCTCGCTCCAACGGTCCGGCACGGATCGGCAGAAATCGACCATCTGCTCGAGCGCGGGGATCTTCGCCTCGAGTACCGCCTTCGCCTCCCCGGAGAGAGCAGCGGCCTTCGCCCGCAGCGAGGCGATGAACTGACCCCCCTTTTCTGCCAGGAGCCCGATACTGTTGGTCGCGAGCAACTGATTGTAACCCAGGGCGGTGCTGACAGCTTGCGCGCCTGGTGCCGGCTGCTCCAACCCTGCCTGGACATCGTAAGTGCCGTTGCCGCCCGCCTCGAACGCATAGATGCGAACCACTTTCTCCTTGGTCAGGCCGGCCGCCGCGGCAAGCCGCGCATAGGCCCGCTTGTATTCCATCTCATCCTGCGGCCGCTGCGGCGCAAAGTTAAAATGCTCCGCTGCTGATCTGAGAAAGTCCGCAACGACCGGCACATGTGGTGTGGCCGGCGTTCCAATCTCTTCCGCTGGAGCTGCGGGATTCATCGGCTTTGGCGGCCCAGAGTAGACCGGCGGCTGTGTCAGCACGTAGTCGTCGATGACAACAGCCTCATTATTGCGATGCTTGGCAATCCGTGCACGTCTTTTTTCGGCTATGAGGTTCCAGTGCGCCTCGCTGACCTCTTCGTATCGCTGCCGTGCGACCGTATACTCTTCCAGATCGCGTTGGTAATCGCCCGCGGCGCAAGCTAGTGGTACGCATGCAACGACAAGTACGCTCAATCCGGGAATGGAGCGCACGCGGCGCATCCACGCATGATGCATCATTGCTTAGTGAGCAGTGCTTGCGCTTTGGACTGCAATGTCTCGAGAAGCTGCATCCATTCCGGATTGTTTGCCCCCTCTGACAGCTTCTTCATAATCGCGACAGCGGCATTATACTGCTCGAGAGCGCCACCTGGATCTTGCTTCCAGGCCAGTTGATCACCAATTTTGTCATGCACCGACGCAAGATTTCTTTGCCACGAAGCGTCATTCTCGTCTTGGGTTGCAAGCTGTTGCGCAATCGTGAATGCCTTGCGGTATTCACCCAACGCAGCATCATGATTGTCTTTAGAAACGAAGATATCACCCATCTTCATCCGGCTATCGAAAGCTCTGCCCCGATAGGCGGCCGCTTTTTTCGGTCGATCCTTGGTTAAATTATCGGCAAGGTCCTCCAGTGCCAGCGCGGCGTATTCATAATTTTGCAACGCCTCGTCTGGTCGTTTAAGCAGTCCAAGTACCTCAGCAAGCGCGTAACGACTTGCCGCCAAGGTATCCTGTCGATCGACGTTCGTCGGATCTCGGATCGCAAGCCCCTGGCGAACGTCAACTGCGCGCTTATACTCATCAGAGGCAAGTGCCGACTCGCCTCGGGTGCGCAGAATTCTGCCGAGATCCATGTAGGTAGCCGCCAGCTGGATCGACGACGCCGCGTTACTGGGATCTTTTTCTGCGAGGGCTTCGCGGATCTTTTTGACGGATCGGAACTCCTCTAATGCCTTGTCAAGCTCATTTTTCGCCTCGAACAATCTCGCAAATTCGATATGGCTCAAGGCTAAATTGGATTGAATGACGTTATCGTTACTATCCGGACTCGCGAGTTTGCTTCTGATATCGAAAGCTATACGAAGGTGAGCCAGCGCGTCTCCAAACTCACCCTTGCCAGACAGGGCCTGCCCAAGACGACTATGGCAGTTTGCGAGGTCACGTTTCCAAGTGAGATTATCGGGCTCCTTATCGACAACTCTCGCAATAATCTCTAAGGCTTTGCTGTACTTGGCAATAGCGCGGTTCCAATCCGATTGTTCCTGTCGTATGTCGCCCATCTTTTGTAGAACGAACATAATGTCACGTTCACGCGCTGCATTGCCTGGCGCCATTTCTGCCATGGTTCGTGCGAGCTTCTCTGCATACTGAAATTCCTCCAACCCCTGGGCGAGCGTTTCCTCGTCACCTCTGTCCGCAAGCGCGTCTGCCATTCTCGTAGAAGTGGAAAATGCAAGGAGTAACGCTCGAAGATTTCGAGGATCTGCGTTCAGTAACGGCTGCACTAACGCCTTGGCATCCTGTGCTATCTGATATGCCTGCTCGAAGTCTCGAAGACTGTATCTGATGTCGGAACGCTTCAGCTGCAGGTTTATCATCAGCTCGGTTGTCTCAAGCGTTTGAGCGCGATCACGCACTTGATCAGCAATGGCCCCAGCCGTCTGCAGGAGATCTCTCGCACCTTTTACTGAAATCGAGCCATAGTTGAACGAGTCGCTAACCTGATTTAACAGCTTCTGAGCGGATTTAACGGCGAGCTCGAAATTATACACGGATGCTTCAACGGAGGTCCGATAGGTCAAATAAGCCCGGTATGTTGCTCCGCAGAGAACCACCAACGCTCCGGCCACCGCCGCGCCCGTCAGCCGAATCACTCGCCTGCGGGTGCGACTGGTATCGATAAGGCGCTTGACTTGCTCGAAGCTATTTCCATACCGCCCGGCCCACGCCGGTTTTTTATGAATTTCGTTCAACAGCTCGATGGCATTTGTGAGCCGTAGCCCTCGCAGCACGAAGTCGCCGCTGCGAGCGAGGTCGATCAATCGCCTCCACTCCTGCCCCGCATGCGTTTCTTTCTCGAGCCAGCCTGAAAGTCTTTTCCATTGTCGAATCAGACTCTCATGAGTGATATCTATCTTGGTCTCGTCATCGGGCTGCGGTTTCTGATCGATCTCGGGAAGAAGAAAATTGCAGCCAGGTGCTCGAAATGCGTTGACGACTGCCTCTACCATGGCTCTGTCGCCACCAGAGATTTTAACGAGATCGCCAAAAGCGGTTGGCCAGCGTACCGCATCTGCCACAGTCGCCCCGCTGGTCAGGGCGCGGAACACGGCCTCTATTATCGGCTCACGTTGGGGCCCGAGCAGGTTGAATATTGCATCGGCGTGCCGATCAAGTGCCCCGGACAAACCCCCGATTTCCGTGTATGCGTCGAGCGTGAGAACAACGTGCCGATCAAGGGCTTCGCCGTCACTTCGCGCCGCCTTTGCCTCGCTCCACAACTGATTTAAGGCATGTTGCATCAGCGGAAGCTGGTCGGCGCGGCGCGCGAGGACGTTGAGCTGGTCCAGCATTGCGGCTGGCCCGCGCTCCGGATCGCGGGGACTTTCGTCCCATGCGGCGAAATCCGCCAGATCATTCAGGAGCTTATTCACCAGCGCATCCTCGATGCCGATTCCGCAGACCTGCGCCGGCCCCCTGATTGCAAGCTCGCACTGCGAGCGCGTCATTCTGGGGGTAAGGAAAGCCCCTTCGTTGATGGCTTCGGCCAAGCCCGGGATGAGCGAACAAGCTCCGAGAAATTCCGATCTCATGGTAATGGTCACATAGATCGGAAACTCCTGCCCTTGCGCTTTTGCGGATGCGCTCGCTTTTTTGATCTCGATCAGCCGTGCAACGAAAGCTTCGGCTTCATCGCGCTCTGCATAGCTCTGATATCGAAACAGCTCCTCGAATTGATCTACCAGCACCAACAAGCTGGTCCCTTTGGGGAGATGACCCTCGTCACACCACGCATTGATAGCAGAGCGCTCATTCTTGAGTCGGGCGCGCAATCTACTGATGTCGATCTCGCGGTCCGGCTTGCAGAAATCTTCTCTGCCTATGTCGTTCTCGGTTGCAAGCAACGAGCGAGCGAGGTTGCGCAGTGGCATACCTTCCGGCCGGAAGCTGGCGATCCGCCAGTGTGATCCGGCCTGCGCCATAAAACCAAGCTCGAGCGAATCAATTAGTCCCGTATTGACCAGGGAGGACTTTCCTGACCCGGACGACCCTAGAACCGCCAGGAAATGAGTCGCAGCAAGACAGCTGACCATGGCATTGCTACAGTCGTCCCGGCCGAAGAATAGATAACTTTCGTTGCGTCGGAACGGCCGCAGCCCCGGATAGGGCGGGCCCGAACCGGGAGCATTGGCGATCATCCGCCGAGTTCCCGTATGAGTTCTCGGACTCTCTCGATGTCCACCCCTTGCTCCCAATTGATTAGCCGCTCACTAGGCCAAGGGATATCGCGGCTGCGCGGAGGTGGCACAAGCACGATCGCCTTTCTTCCGCGAGCAAGCGGCGCTTTTCTATTCGGAGTGAGCTTGACACAGCGCAAAAGGTGGTTGTCGACCCAGGTAGAGGAGGCGTGGCCATAGATCAGCCAAAGGGCCTCGCAATGCGTGAGATTCTCATCCAGAGCTGCCTGCAATTCCTTCGGTTTCCCCTCTAAAGGGCATCGTTTGACGATCCAGGACGGGTTTCCGACCAACTCATTTTGTGCTTTGGTCAACACGTCCTCGCCAACATCCAGGTCCTCGCGGGCGAGATCGATGAGCAGGATTCTTTCTGTGCGTGGTGGGGGCGGCGGCTCGGTTAGCTGGCGTATAATAGCGTCCTTGAATTCCTTGCTGGTTCCGACGAGGACATGCGGTCCCTCCAGCAAGGCTTTGTTCCAAGATGCAAGTGCTTCTGGGCGCATCCCTATCGGCTTGCGCCACTGCAGGACCTGACGCTCTGGATGGCGCAAATGAGCGTAGGCAACGTCCGATTGGATCTGGCCGCGACTGGGCTCGTTCGGATTGCGCCGCGCGTGGATCGCTTCGTCTTCCGGACTTAGCAGCTGTATGAACAGATCGGCTCGAGCAAGGTCGGCTTTAATTGCGGTAACAAGGGCGGCATCACTCCTAGGATATTCTCCTTCCGGGAGCAGCTTGACGCCGAGTTCCTTTCTTAGAAAAAGTCGAATCTGCTCCCATTCGGCATCAACACCGTCCTCCTTCTGCGCTAATACAATCGTCTTATCAAGAAAATCACCAACTGGTTCCCCAATTCTGCCGCCCCGCTCGCGACGCATCCTTTGCAAGACTACGTTGATATCCTCTGCAACAACTTGCAACTATTCCATGTATTCATCGCGATGTTTCCCGTGATGCGGCGTAAGGATTATGGACTTGCCTTGCACTTTTACGAAGAAGTTGTTCCTCTTTGGTCCGTCGAGCTCATCCGGGCGGGCTTCCGCGCTCACTGGCAGCAGTTCGATAATGACGATCCTTCGCTTGAAATCACCTGCGGCGCAAAATTCCCTCAGCTCCCGCATTGTGAATTTGTTGTTGTTGACATAGAGGGGCGAGGTAATCGGCAAAAACAACGCGGAATTGCGCGCCGCTTCCAGTAGGTCATGTTCCAGATGATCTGCTGCGTCGAACTTGTCGCGATCAAAATATATCTCGGGCTTGTCACCCAACCGCTGCTTGATTTCCGTCTCGAGCAGGCGACAAAACTCCTTCACCCATTGGAAATCGAGGGCGTCGCGCTCATCACTCTCGCGCGGATAGCTGATGAATAGATCCCACTCGAACCCTGGAACATAAGCCATGCCGACCTTCCCGCCCGCCCGTCGGCCGCTATTACATACGAATACCAGCACCTTTTCAACAGCATGTTTGGAACAGCATGTTTGGAACCGCAGGCGAGGGTCGCGTCCCGCAGGCATAGGCTTGGTAAGCACGCAAGGACACTACAGGCGATCGCACCAAGTCGAGTTGGGATACTGCCGATCAAGTGGCCGGCGGTCGAGCCTTTCGCGTTTTAGGCTTGGGCTATAAGTTGAGTTTTATGGCTATGGCTGGGCGCGTCATAGGCAAGTGCGACTACGAACAATGATCCCGTCGCCCGTCTCGCGATCTTACTGCTTGCTTCAGTCGACGACGCCAGGAACACTCTCCCGGAGTGCGTGCATCGAGTCGATCTCGCTGCAGGGCTGTTCCCGTGTTTCCAAATACTGGCATTGAGGCAGCCGCTCAGCAGCGGAAATACGGAAGGTCGATCGCGTCCACGGCGGGGTGCCAGTCTTTCCACTCCTCTTCCGACCCCTACCTCTCTGGGCAAGCGTAAGAGGTCACGTCCGCTCTAAGATGGGTAGTTCGTGCGCTAGCGGCTTCAGTCTGCCTACCCTCCCGCGACTGCGGCCGGAGGCACTCGTGCGTGCCGAATTGATAGCTCTACGCGGTCGATGGTGTCTGAAGCGCTCCTCTAAGAGCCGAATCAGCAACTAATGTCATGAGAGGTGGTCGGAATATAAGGCCGGCAAATGACGATCGCTCGGCAACCCAACCTTACTCACAGACGCGGAGGCGCGGTCTTGACCAAATACCTCTCGCGACGTCCCAGACGGGTTGGCCGCGCGTCCAGTAGCAGTTCGGAGTGTCGAGGCGTTCAGCGTAGTGCGATCGAGAAGGGATTGACGCACCCGCGGAGGGCGG
>Ga0210403_10004983_pt1 | contig 11354 bp, 11 predicted proteins | sample IncBWC19MmetaG_FD_150863 | JGI IMG/M metagenome (GOLD analysis project Ga0210403, IMG submission 150863) | Forest soil microbial communities from Barre Woods Harvard Forest LTER site, Petersham, Massachusetts, United States - Inc-BW-C-19-M | ecosystem: Environmental > Terrestrial > Soil >... | reverse complement strand
TTCTACTCCCGCAGCTGCCCCCTGGGTCTTGAACGGGCCAAGTTCGGTAAGATCCCCGGTCGTGGGATCGATTTTGAAAGAGTCGACTTGCCCAATGTAAGCGGCAATCAGATAGTCGCCATTGGGCGTGACTTTCATGCCGGACGGCGAACCGGGAACGGTGAACATTTTTAGAGCCGTAAGCGAGCAGTTGGAATTGATCCGCAATACGGAGATGCTGTTGTTATTAGTGTTTCCCGCGAACAAGAAATGGCTTCCCGCCGCCAGCCCCACACCGAAGTGCTGCGCGCCGGTCACTCCGTCCGAGAAAGGAGAACCATGGACGGCAGTCAAAGTTCCCTGAAAGAGATTGACCTGAAACGCTGCGATGGTGCTGTCTCCGCCGTTCGAAACGAACAGGCAAGTGCCCAGCCTGAGCTTGGCGGACGTTATCGGAGACAGCGCGAAGTAACCGCTGCCCGCGCTCTTTCCGCCGGTCGGGTAGGTCTTTAGTAGCTTTACCGCGCCCTTGCTGTTCACACTGAGGGCGGTGGTGCTGTTGCCAGTATTGGCTACGTTGTCGTTGGTAAAAAGATACTGCTGGGCAAGCGCGTTGACGGCAGAGAGTGCAAAGATACCGGCCAGACAAAAGATCCACGATGGTTTCAATAAGCGGTTCATATTCCCCCCTCGAACGCATTCTTCGTCCTTCGCCCCGGGGAAATAAACCCCCGTGTGTCCTCAGCCCTGTTTCGTTGCGAGTGAACTCACACGTGGGCCGGAGACACAAAAAGCCTTCAGCTCTACAGTTACGAGAGCCAACAGGCGGGGCGTTGGGAAAAGGGGGAGGGCAACGCACCACACACGGCAAATCGATTCAGAACGTATTACAGACGGACAGCCCTGTCAATGGTGTCGTGTTGCAGGAGAAGAAAGTCCCGTAAAAACGAAAGGCGGCTTGGGTTAGCCGCCCGTTCGCCAAAAATTGTAAGTGGTTTATGCCGGCTTCACGTTCTCGGCTTGCCACCCCTTGGGGCCCTTTACGACGTCAAACTGTACCTGCTGGCCTTCCTGCAGGCTGCGGAACCCGCCCGCCTGAATCGCAGAGAAGTGGACGAAAACGTCCTCACCGCTCTGACGGCTGATGAAACCATAGCCCTTGGCATCGTTAAACCACTTTACTGTTCCTGTTTCCATGGTGTTACTCTCGATTCCTTATTTGTTGGATGTGCGCTGTGTCAATGGCAGAACTTCTTCAGGCAGGTCACGCTGCTGTCGCGGGAGTTGCTGAAAAACTGCAAAGATCAAACGCAGCAGGATTGTACCTCAGGTATTCCTGAAATTGCCAAAGTATTTCATCAACTACGACGTAAGCAGCTGTATTATTAACGATTTACGGTCGTGACGGAAATGAGCGCTGTCGCGACTGGAAACTTTACTGACTTCGCTGCATCATGGAGGTATGCGTCTCCGTTATTTTGCGATTCTGCTTCTGCTCTCATCTCTTGCGTTTGCCGACATTGTCGAAGACGTTCGTACCGCGCTCGCTCAGAGGAATTTCGCAGCGGCGGATTCCGCCCTCCAAACTTACCGCGCTCAACACGGCGCCGATCCGGAGTACCTCGAAGCTCTCTCCTGGGCGGCGCGTGAAGAGCTGGCCGCCAACCAGCTCGATAAGGCCGATGCGGCTGCCAAGGAGACTGAGACACTGGCCCAAAAGCTACTTCAGAAGCGATCCCTCGACGCCGAACCGCATCTTCCCGTCGCTCTGGGCGCGGCTCTCGAAGTTCAGGCGCAGGTTCTGGCGGCTCATGGCCAAAACGCGCAAGCTGCCGCCTTGCTACGGCACGCTCTGGTGTCCTATGGAAATACTTCGATCAGCCCGCGCCTGCACAAGAATCTGAACCAACTCACCCTCACCAGCCAGCCCGCGCCGGTGCTCAGCACCGCGGAGTATCTTGGATCGCGCCCGGTCCCGATGAGCCAACTCAAAGGATCCCCGGTTCTTCTGTTCTTCTGGGCTCATTGGTGTGTCGACTGCAAGTACGAGGGGCCGATCATTACCCGCCTGAGCTCTGAATTCGGCGCGAAGGGATTGACTGTTCTTGCTCCCACCCAACTCTACGGGTACGCCGCAAGGGGAGAGGATGCGAAGCCTAAAGATGAGATCGCTTACATCGGTCAGGTGTGGGAGCACTTTTATCCCGGACTGCAAAGCGTTCCCGTGCCCATCAGCAAAGCCAACTTCACTAATTACGGCGCCAGTACCACGCCGACACTGGTTCTGGTCGACCGCAAGGGCCGGGTGTCGTTATACCATCCCGGCCTGATGCAATACGACGACCTGCGGGCCGCGATCGAAAAAACGTTGTCCAACTAGGGACTCTACATGTGGGATGGGTCTTTGACCCGTCCCAGCCGAGCGAAGCTCCGAGGGCAGAGGCTCGTCTTGCTCCCCCGGACGAGGCGTCCGGGCTGCGCGTGCATTGTTAGTGGAAGACGTACAGGATGCCGAAGTCAGCGACCGCACTTACGTGATGCGACGGGCTTACCTGATTCGGGTTGCGATAAGCATAAATTCCAACCCGCTCGCGTAGGTAGAATCTTTCCTTCAAGTGCATTCGCATGTCAAACAAAGGTCCGTTCAGGCTGTAGTCGGTTGTCGTGGGTATCAGATATTGTGCATTGAGGCGAAACCAGTCCTGCTCAAACATGGCGCCCGCGGTCGGCCAAACAGAATGATTGTCGTATTGGGATGTGAATAGCTCGGTGAAGTGAAACCCACCTCCCAACCGCCAGTGTTGCGTTATCCGTCCCATCACTACTCCGGCGGCACGAAAGGTGGTGCCATTGTTGAGGCCAGTTGGATTCGCGGTGTCCGCACCGACTTCGCCTTCGACGAATATAGGACTACGGTCCCCCCAGTCCACGCCAACGTCGCCAAAATAGTAGGGTGATTGAAAGCTAAGACCGTTAACGCCGATTCCAGCGTCTGCGTAGGGTGCTACCTGAGCGCTGCCAGGAGCGCAGCAAAAGATGACCGTCGCCAGAAGAGTTGGAACGGCTTTCCTCAGTTTTGCAAGCTCCTCGCGGTATGAACGCCGCCATTGCATCGCCCGAAATGGCCCGACTGTGGCCTTTGCCAAGTGTACCCATTGGAAATGCTGTCGCTATTTACCAATGCAGAACGTGGTGAACTGCCGAGTCAGGCGTCTGAGGAAGTAATTCGGAAGCGAAAGTACGGTTGGAGCTATGTCGGATTGTCCGCCAGCGGGAGGAACACTTGAAAACGTGTGTTCCCCGGCCTCGAATCGACCTGAATGTTGCCGCGGTGCTTCTTCACAATTCGCTGGACTGTGTCGAGGCCGAGCCCGGTTCCTTCGCCCACTCCCTTGGTGGTGAAGAAGGGTTCAAAAATGTGCGGCTGGACCTGGGGCGAAATTCCTGGACCATTGTCGCCGATCTCAACCACAACGCAACCGTCGTCGCGGTAAGTTCGAACGCGAAGCTCACCCTTCCCGCTCATTGCGTCGATGGCGTTGTCGATGATGTTGGTCCAAACCTGATTGAGCTCGCTCCCGAACGAATTCACCAGGAAAGGAATTTTCTGGTAATCGCGCTGCACGACCACTCCGCGTTTGAGCTTGTAGTTCAGGATGGTAAGGGTGGTTTCCAGGCTCTTAACGATGTCCACGTTTTGCACTGGCGCCTGGTCCATGTAGGTGTATTCCTTGATCGCGAGGACCAGTTCGGAGATACGCGATGTACTGCTCTCAATTTCGTTCAGCAGGTTCGCGATCTCGACCGAAGCCGCGATCCTTACCAGAGCAGCCCGGGCGGTGTCTGGATCCAGGGCGGCGAACAACGATTCCAGTGCTGCGGGCTGGACGCACTTTCGCGCCAGATCGGCTGCCAGTTGCCACAAGTCGCTCTGCCCGTGGCTGCGCAACAGAGAATCGATCTGCTCTTCCAGGTCGCTGGTGGTTAACGCGTCGGGCGGATGTTGGTTTTGCTGGACGAATGAAGCTTCCAATTTTTCAATTTCCGCTCTCTCGGCGGAGGTGAGATTGTGTCGGCCCAGTTCGTGACTCGCGTCCCTGATTCGGATCAGCATGTCGCGCAGTTGGACTGCGGCACGTTTAGCGGCGGAAGCGGGATTGTTGAGTTCGTGAGCGAGTCCTGCGGACAATTTTCCCAGGGAAGCCAACCGGTCGCGCTGTTGTTCCATCCGCGTGGTTTCACGGATCCGGTCCGCCATCAGGCCGACGAGACGCTGGGTTAGCTCGGGCATTTTCCGTATGAGTTCCGGAAACAGCGAGGCAGGAAAGCGCAGGATGCGACTGTCCGCCTCTGCTCGCCCGCTCACCGTAAACTGCTTCATCCTCGAAAACGGCAGTACTCCGGTGACGTTGCCCTGGCTTATTGTAAAGATGATGGTTTCGCCGCCAATTTCGCCCCGACCCTGAAGTTGCCCTTCCAATAGAACAAACATCGCATTGGCGGGATCGCCTTGGCGCGCGTAGCCTTCACCCGCCTTCAGGTGCAATTCCTGCGACTGGCTAATGAACCAGTCGAGCTGATCGTCAGGCAAATCCGCGAATATGGGGATGCGAAGTAGTTCCGATTTCTCGACCATTTAGACCTTGCTCAAGTACTGATGAATGAACTGTACTGCAACCGATCCTTCGCCAACTCCGGAGGCCACTCGTTTCACCGAACCGTGCCGCACATCACCCACGGCGAACAGGCCGGGAACATTGGTCTCGAGCAGGTAGGGATCCCGGTCGAGAGTCCATCCTTTGGGGCGTTGGCCGTCACGAATAAGATCGGGACCGGTTAACAGGAAACCGCGCTCGTCTCGCTCGACCAGAGTTCCCAGCCAATCGGTTCGGGGCAAAGCACCGATGAAGATGAACATCGCGCTCGCGGGCACCCGCTCCACATTGTTCGTATCCGAGCAAAGCACTGAAATTTCTTCCAAGTGCGTTTCCCCATGCGCCTCGGCCAGGCTGGCGTGTGCCCACAGCTGAATGTTAGGGGTCTCCTTGACCTGGTCAATCAGATACTGCGACATCGTACTGGAGAGAGAATCGCCTCGCACAAGAATGATGACGCGATCCGCGTATCGAGCAAAATTCATGGCGGCCTGGCCCGCCGAGTTCGCGCCTCCCACCACGTAGATGGTTTCGCCCTTGCAAGAGAGCGCTTCGGTGGCGCCGCCGCCGTAGTAGACGCCTGCGCCCTGCAGCCGATCGACTCCCGGAGCTTCGAGTCGCCGCCACTGTACACCGGTCGCGATCAGCAACGCGTGGCAGGAGATCTCGTTCCCATCCCCCAGCTTAATAATCCGGTAGGACCCTTCGGTGCGGACGCTGGTCGCTTCCTGCGGCGACAGAATCTCCACTCCAAAGCGCATCGCCTGGGCGACTGCGCGCCGAGCCAGATCGTTCCCACTGAGCCCGGCGGGAAATCCCAGATAATTCTCGATGCGCGAACTCATTCCTGCCTGGCCTCCCGGCGCTTCGCGCTCGACCATCACCGTACGCAGACCTTCCGAAGCTCCGTAAACAGCGGCCGCCAGGCCCGCGGGACCGCCGCCAATAATCGCGAGATCGTAGAAGTCGGTTTGCGCGCGTGTGCGCAACCCAACCTTTTGGGCGACATCTGCCGGCACGCTCTCCAGAAGCTTTGTCCCATCGGGGAAAAGTACGACGGGAAGATTGGCGGCCTCCGGGCCCAGAGCCTCCACCAGACGCTTGGTCTCAGGATCGTTGGCAGAAACCTCGACGTCAATCCATTGGTAGGGAACGCGATTCCGCGCCAGAAAGTCCCGCAGTTCATACGATCGTGGCGACCACCGTGTGCCCAGTACCCGAATTCCCTGAAAGACTGGACGGTAGGATGCTTGCCAGTCGTCGAGCAAGTCATCGAGTTGCGGGTAGAGGTGCTCTGCAGGAGGATCCCAAGGCTTCAAGAAAAAATAATTGATGCTGGCTTCGTTGATAGCGCTGATGGCAGCCGTGGTGTCGGCGTAAGCGGTGAGCAATGCCCGCTTCGCATCGGGAAAGAGCTGCATTCCTTCCTGCAGAAATTCGACGCCGTCCATGTGCGGCATGCGTTGGTCGGCAAGCAGCAAGGCCACGCTATCGTTCCGGACCTTAAGCTGTTTCAGGAGATCCAGCGCTTGTACGGGAGAATCGCTAGCGATCACGCGGTACTCAGCGCCGTATTGCGACCGCAAGTCGCGCTCAATCGCGCGCAATACATCCGAATCGTCGTCCACGCTCAATAGAATTGGCTTTGCCATGGTCGGTCTCAGTTTCGTGACGAAGAGGTGCTTCGGACTTCCGCACTGGCTGAATAACCTGATTAGATACCGAAACTCCCATTTGGTCGCTGAATTGGATCAGAAATTTTGTGTCGAAGCTGCCAAACACCATTCTACTTTCCGATGCAGAATGTACTGAAGATAAGGTTTAGGATATCGTCGGTGGTTGTGGCCCCCGTGATCTCATCGAGCGCCCGTAGAGCACTGTAGAGATCGAGCAGAAGCATTTCATGGGGGACTTTGCCGTCGATTGCCGCTCTTGCCGCCGCAAGCGCCGTAACTGATTCCCGCACACGTTCCTGGTGGCGCAGGTTGGTGAGGAATCCAGTCTCGGTCTGAGCGTGGGCCTCCCCGCCGACGTGACGCAGAATTTCGCTTCGGAGTTCCGGGATTCCTTCTCCCGTGGTCGCGGAAGTCCGCACTTGAACTCTCCTGCCCGTTAGGTCTTCGGCAGCAGCGAGGGAGTCGCCTCTGGGCCATGCCGCGCTTTGCGCGGCTGGACAGCCGGGGGCGGCTGTCCCCACGTGATGATTATTGATGAGATCGCATTTATTGGCGACCGCAATCGCCGGGCGTCCCGCGACTTGCCCTAACAGGTCCTTGTCTTCGTTAGTGAGCGGCTGAGAAGAGTCGAACACAACGAGGACGAGGTCGGCGTCGGCCAGAGCTTCCATGGATTTTCGGATGCCAATGCTTTCCGCCTCGTCGAGAGCACGGCGAATGCCCGCCGTGTCGACGAGTTTGATGGGGATGCCTCCGATGGCGACGGTTTCGCTGACCAGATCGCGAGTGGTGCCGGGAGTTGCAGTCACGATCGCGCGTTCGCGCTCGACCAGGCGATTAAACAAGCTCGATTTGCCGACATTGGGCCGACCCACGATGGCGAGCGTAAGACCTTCATGGACGATCTTTCCATAAGCAAATGAGGCGGCAAGATCTTCAAGCGGCGCGCGGATTGCGGCGACGCGCTGGAGTATCTGATCAGCGGGCAGAACCGAGATGTCGTCTTCGGCGAAATCGATCCCGGCTTCGAGAGTCGCGATCAGCTCAATCAGTTTTTGTTTGATGGGCTGCAGGCGGCGCGAGAGTGCGCCTTCCAGTTGCTGCGCTGCAATCTTGGCCTGGTAGAGAGTTTGCGACTCGATGAGGTCGCGGACCGCTTCCGCCTGCGTAAGATCGATGCGCCCGTTGAGGAAGGCACGCATGGTGAACTCGCCGGGCTCGGCGAGGCGCGCACCCCGAGCCATCGCCAACTCGACGACGTGTCGCAGGATCACGGGCGATCCGTGGGCTGAGATTTCTACGATATCGTCGGTGGTGTAGGAGTGAGGCTTGGCGAAGTAGGTGACAACGACTTCGTCGATGCGGCCTGCCGCGCTTTGCGCGGCTGGACAGCCGGGGGCGGCTGTCCCCAGGTGCTCATCGGTGGGTTCAACCAACTCTCCGAACACGGCGTGTGCGGGTTCGAGACCGTGTTTCAGGCGCAGCATGGGCAGGGCGATTTTCTTGGCGTCCGGACCGGCCAGGCGAACTACGCCGATGCCTCCTCGACCGGGCGGCGTAGCGATGGCGACGATAGTGTCGTCGAGGTTCACCGGAAGATTGTAGCGGTTTTATTCTGGCGAGCTGCTACTACTACGGCTCACGGGAGATTCCGCGACGCAGGGTTGCTCGCGGGTTTGTAGTTCTTCGGGTAGACCACCAGGCATCGTCGCCCGCCTTCGCCCTGGCTCTCGGTGTGCAGGTCGGCGTGATCGCGCAACGCCAAGTGCACAATGCGTCGCTCGCGCGAGGACATGGGTGCAAATTCGTACGGCAGATTTGTCTTGCGAACTCTTTCCGCAGCTACGCCAGCAGCCAAACGAAGTTCCTCCAACCGCATGGCACGCTGATTCATGCAGTCGAAGCTCACTTTCTCATGCTCGTTGCCAGGCAGGCGGAGCATCTCAATCGCCAGGGTTTCGATGGCACGCAGCAGTTGGCCACCTCGTTCCAGCACCAAAGGGGAATCGGGTCCGGAGAGTTCGACTAAAATCTCGGGCCGTTCCCAATCACGCTCTTGGGAGAGCGGCGGATCCACGGTGATCCGATATTTGAGATGAAGACCACCGTGGGTGACGACAATACGGAGAAGTGCATCGATTTTCTTGGCAGCTGCGATTTTGTCAGCAATGGGCACTAGCTTCTGGCTCCTAGCTTCAACCTCAGACTTCCGGCGTTAGACTTGAGCCAGAAGCTAGAGGCGAGAAGCTATTTCTCTTTCTTTCTGGCTCTCTTCGCCGCTATCTCGCGCATCTCGCGCCCCAGGCTGGTACGGTTCATGACCGCCTGTTGCGCGATGGCAATCAAGTTTCCTTCCGACCAGTAAAGACATAACCCGGAGGCGAAGTTCCAACTGAGAAATCCCATCATGACCGGCATCATCACGTTCATCATTTTCTGCTGAGAGGGATCCATTCCCGCCTGCGGCGTCATGCGCTGCGTGATCAGCATGGTGATGAAGATGCCGATTGGCAGTATATGCCAGGGATCGGGTGACGAAAGATCATGGATCCACAACCAGGACGCGTGGCGCAGATCGAGCGCCGAGCCCAGCATGCTGTAGTAGGCGATGAGGAATGGCATCTGAATGGCCAGCGGCAAGCATCCACCGACGGGGCTGACGCCTTCCTGTTTCATCAACTCGCCGATTTCCGTATTCATCTCCTGTCGGCGCGGATCGCGCATGCCGTACTTCTTGTATTTTTCCTTGATCGAGTTCATCTGCGGCTGGATCTTCTGCATCTTGAGCGCAGACTTCATGCTGGAGATGCGTAATGGCATAAGTGCCAGGTTGATGATCAGAGTTTGTAGGCAAATCGCCCAGCCCCAGTTCCCAACGATGCCTTCGATCCAGCGGAGCCAGATGAAGAGCGGACGCGCAATCACGCCCCAGAAACCAAAGTTGATGAGCCCGCGCAAGTCTGGGTCCGCGCCGACGGTGGTAGGCACCGGCACGGATTCCAAAGTCGCCAGTGCTTTAGGCCCGACATACATTCGCGCGACGGTCGGACCTCTGGGATTGCCAACAGCCGCTCCCAGCACGTCCACGGGAGCCGTTTCCAGCGGGTTCGGGTTTTTCGCATTCTTGGGAACGTTGAGCGGGTTGCGCAGAGTGACCAAAGCGGAGTTCTGCGAATCGTCCGGAATGAAGACAGCGGCGAAGTACTGATCGGTCACTCCCGCCCAGTTGAACGGTATGTGGAGCGTGTTGCCTCCGCTGATCTTCTTGATCGCGAGCCGTTCAGTGCTGCTGTTGTACTGGTAGTCAATTTGACTGGCCGCGTAAGAAGAGGGGGTGGATTCGTCTCCGAAGCCCGCGGGCCATGCGGGGTATGCCGCGACTTGACTTCCCCTGGAAACGACCGAGCTTTCGACGCGCACCACGTAAGTATGGTCGAAGCTGAAGCTCTTGCGGACGGCCACATCACCGTCGGCGTATTCAAACGTGATAGTGACGGGTGCTTTTACCGCACCCGAACTTGATGACAGGTAAAGGGCGGAATTCAGCTTGTTGCGTTGGCTTTCGTCGTAGGTCCAGAGGGATAGCGGGTAGCCATATTTTTCCGCAGCGAGCTTATTGACCAGATCCAGCGGTTGTTCTTTATCGTCAGTAAATTTCTTCAGGATCCAGGACTTGACCTGCGCGCCACGGTTGGTGAACGTGATACGGTACAGATCGTTCTCAACCACAGTTTCCGATTCGGAAGCTGCCTGCTTGGTCGCGCCGGCATTGAGCGCCGGAACTACCGGTTGCGCTGGTTGGGCCCGATTAATGGCAGCCGCCTGCGGCGCTGTCTGAGGCTGGCTCTGGGTTTGCTGTGCGGGAGTCGAAGGTTGTGGAAGATATTTTTTGATTATCGGCTGGAACAACACGATGACCAGGAAGGTCAAAGCGAAGACGAGGAGCAGCCGGCGCTCCATGCCTGGTTCTTGCTGAGGATTTTGGAATTCTGCCAAATTTACTTTCTCAATGACTGCAAAGCTCGGTTTCGCTACCGCCCTGAACCGGCACGCCGCAACCCGTCGGCTTACCAACTTCCAGCTTGATTACAGGATCCAGCCCGCCCTTCGCGAACGGGTGGCATCGCATTACTCGCCAGATTGCCATCACGCTGCCTCGAGCAACTCCGTAATGATCGATCGCTTCCATCGCGTACTCGGAACATGAGGGCACATAGCGGCAAGCCGGCAATAACATGGGCGACACAGCCCATTTGTATGCTCGGATTACGAACAGCACGACCGTTTTAGAGATCTGGCTCATTTGTATTCGTCAGGAAAAAACAAACCCTGTCGAGCTTTGCTAGGTTTAAGCAACTAACGAACCATCCTGTCATTCCGAGGAGCGAAGCGACGAGGAATCCTGGTTTTCGCCGGACCGGCGAAGAACCCAGATCCCTCGCTTCGCTCGGGATGACAAACAACTCGACTACGTGGTTCTTTTTCCTACCGACTTTTGAATTGCTTCAAAAGCGCCGCTGATCTCATTCTCTAAAACGGCAAAGTCAACTTTGAGCACTGATTTCTTTGGATTGATCACCACATCCACCGGAACCGGAACTCCCGGCCAATGCAAGCGGACCGACTCTCGCAATCGCCGTTTCATACGATTTCGATCGACCGCCCCGCCCAGCACACGTCCTACGGTAAACCCGATTCGAAGCCCTTCGCCCAGCCCCCGCAGCAGATAAAATACCGTCATGTGCGCGGCGAAGTGGCGACGGCCCTGTTTGTAGACCCGCTCGAAATCGGCGTGCCGGAGCAACCGCATGCTGCCCGTGAATCGCGCTCGTTTGCCGGCGCCGGGCAGATTGGGACCGCCGTTCGGAACGAGACCGCTCACAATTCACGATCCAGACTCAGGTTGCGGAATTGCCGCCAATTCCGGAAAAGGAAATCGGCTACTCACGGAAGCCGGGCTTCACCGACACCCGCTTGCGTCCCTTGGCGCGCCGGCGCGAGATCACCGCTTGGCCGCTCTTGGTCTTCATCCGGGTACGAAATC
>Ga0210403_10004980_pt1 | contig 11358 bp, 9 predicted proteins | sample IncBWC19MmetaG_FD_150863 | JGI IMG/M metagenome (GOLD analysis project Ga0210403, IMG submission 150863) | Forest soil microbial communities from Barre Woods Harvard Forest LTER site, Petersham, Massachusetts, United States - Inc-BW-C-19-M | ecosystem: Environmental > Terrestrial > Soil >... | reverse complement strand
GCAATTCTGGACGGAGCACTTAATGGATACCTGGATGCGCACTTGCGCCTGGCCGCTGCGCTGTTTGGCTTAGACGGAGGGCGGATGCCAAGGTAAGCAATCGGGGCATGGATCGGTGGGAGTGGAAAGATTCGCCAGTCTTAACTTGACAATCGCTGGGACCGGGCGCAGAATCTTTAAAGGCGAATAAAAAGCGAAAATGCCTCCGGGGCTTCCAACGCCCCGGCGTTCCCTGAAATCTTCCCGAGGAATCTATGTCTTCCGCAGTGGTTTCCACTTCGGCGGCCCAGGGCCGCCCTTTTGTCTTTGAAGTTGAGGATGTGGTTGAGGGGCGCCCGCCGCAACGAGCTTTCTCCGGAGCCTTCAAAGATGCGAGACTGGCCGGCGTTACTCCGGCTTCGCGGCTGGCGGTGAGGCCTGCGCCGGAAATGGTTTCCAGCGGCATTGCCGCGATGGATGCGCTTACCGGAGGCCTGCCGCGCGGCTGCCTGACAGAAATTTGCGGTCCGGCCTCTTCCGGCCGCACCACCGTGCTGCTGGCCGCGCTGGCTGCGGCCACACGGCGCGGGGAATGCTGCGTGCTCGTGGACGCCGGCGATGCTCTTGATCCCCAGTCCGCCGCCGCTGCGGGGGTTGAGTTGGAGCGGCTGCTGTGGGTGCGCTGCGGGGAAAGTTCTCCGCAGAAGTGCTTGGAACAACTACTGCGCGCGGCGGACCTGCTGCTCGAAAGCGGAGGCTTTGGATTGATCGCCCTCGATCTCGGCGATCTGCCGCCGCAGACGGCGCGCCATATCCCGTTGACTATGTGGTTTCGTTTCCGCCGCGCGGTGGAGCATACGCCCACCGTGCTGCTCGCGATTGAGCGGCAGTCCATCGCGGGGAGTTGCTCTTCCTTATTAATCAAGCTGGGGCCGCAAGGAAAGTGGATAAAAGAATCCACGAACTCTCAATTCCCGGCGCCGCCCACACACGCGCAATTGCTAACCGAAATGGAAATCACGGCGGAGTTGGTGCGCTCCCGGCTGGAGCGCAAGCCGGTTCGCTCCGCTGAAAAAACAAGGTTTCAAAGTTTCAATGTCTCAAGGTTTCAAAGTTGAGCAAATTATTTTTTGAAACCTTGAAACCTTGAAACTTTGAAACCCGGCTCTATTGGGTACTGCTTCATGTTTGCCTGCATCTTCGTGCCGAATTTTCCCGTGGCCGCGGTTTTTCGCGTCGAGCCGGAGTTGCGCGCGCGGGCCGTGGCCATTTTCGAAGGCAAGCCTCCGCTGGAAAAAGTTTTTGCCGTGAATGAGAGCGCAGGCCGCGTGGGCATCGCACCCGGTATGACGAAAGCCCAGGCGGAACTGTGTTCGGAATTGACGCTGCGTCCGCGTTCTTTGCTACAGGAATCCGCGGCACACGCCGCCCTTCTGGATTGTGCGCAGTCCTTCTCGCCGTGCGTGGAAGATGCCGCAGCCGACACGGCAATTCTTGACCTGACCGGTATGGAATCTCTTTTTGGTGCGCTGCCGGAAATTGCTTGTGACATTTTCCGCCGTGCCGCAGACCTTGGACTTGATGTGAACGTTGCCGTTGCTTCGTATCCCGATGCCGCCGCGCTCGCCGCCCACGGTATTTCAGGTGTGACCGTGATTCCGCCGGGGGAAGAAGGCGAATCTCTGGGATCGTTGCCGGTAGAAGTTTTGTTTACCGGGACAAGTGAGGACAATGATGAGCAGAAAGAATCAGCGCGCCTGCTGGCAACTCTCGAGCGCTGGGGCATTCGCAATCTGCGCGCTCTGGCTGCGCTGCCGGAAGTTGCGCTGAGCGAGCGTCTGGGACATGAAGGCTTGCGCTTGCAGCAACTGGCGCGGGGCGCGGCTTCCCGCACGCTGGTTCCTGTGGAAGCGCCGGCGGTATTTGAAGAAGCCGTCGAGTTGGAATATCCCATTGTGTTGCTGGAGCCGTTGGCCTTTCTGCTGAATCGTTTGCTCGAGCAGATTTGTGCACGATTGGCTTCGCGTGCTCTGAACACGCAGGAGTTGCGGCTCACGCTGGAACTCGAAAGCTTCTCGTCGTTCAATCAACAATCAGCAATCAACGATCAGCAATCCCGGCCAAAACGGTTTCATCGAACGCTTCGCCTGCCTATTCCCATGCTTGATGCCAAACTTTTTCTTAAGCTGTTGCAATTGGATTTGAACGCGCATCCGCCGGGCGCGCCCATCCTGAAAATTCATCTCGCGGCGGAACCGGCGCGGCCGCGATCGGCTCAGGGCGGGCTGTTTCAGCCTCCGTCGCCGGAACCTGAAAAACTGGAACTCACGCTGGCGCGCATTGCCGGACTGGTCGGCGAAGCCCGCGTGGGCTCGCTGGAGTTGCTGGACACGCATCGGGTTGAAGCCTTCCGCATGCGGCGCTTCATGCCTGAGGCAGATTCAAAAGTAAATCGGCAAAAAAGTTCCGGCGAAGAACAATCAGTCACAGCCCTGCGCATGTTCCGTCCGCCGCTGCGGGTCACCGTGACTTTGGAAAATGGGGAACTGGCGCGCGTGGTCTGTACGAAGAAAAAAGAAGTACAGGGCAGTGTGCTCTGGAAGGCAGGCCCCTGGCGCAGTTCCGGCGATTGGTGGGAACGGGAGGCCTGGGCGCGCGATGAGTGGGACATCGCTTTGCAAAATGCAGACAGTGTCGCGCTCTACCGCCTTGTGCACGATCTGCTCGGCGGAGGCTGGTATGTGGAAGGAAGTTATGACTGAAAACAGTGGCCAGTGGCCAGTGATCAGTGGCTAGTTAAAATCTTCCGCTTTTCCTGGCCACTGACCACTGACCACTGATCACTGATGTACACCGAGCTTCACGCCCGTTCCGCTTTCAGCTTCCTCGAAGGTTCTTCCCTGCCTGAGGATCTGATGACAGCCTGCGCCCGGCTCAATATGCCCGCCATGGCATTGCTCGATACCGACGGGGTCTACGGTGCGCCGCGCTTTCACCTGGCAGCAAAGAAACTTGGGATCAAGGCGCACATCGGCGCGGAAGTCTCAGCCAATCTTTTTTCATCACAATTCCGTCTTCCTCTTCTCGTTTCCTCACGCGCCGGTTATCAAAATCTCTGCCGCCTGATCACTAAAATGAAGTTGCGCGCGAAAAAAGGCGAAGGCGCAGTGTGCAAAGAAGAATTGGAAGAACATGCGGACGGCCTCATCTGCCTAACTGGTGGCGGGGATGGGCTGCTGGCCGCCGCTTTGCAACACGGTGGTATTGAAGAAGCTCACAAACAAGTTGAACAACTGGTCGGATTGTTCGGCCGTGGCAATGTGTACATCGAATTGCAGCGGCATTTTCATCGCGAAGAAGAAACTCGCAATCGCGCCGCCATCGCAATCGCTGGCTCACTTAATCTCCCTCTGCTTGCAACCAACGGCGCATGCTACGCCGCCGCGAAAGATCGCGAACTCTGCGACGCATTTACTGCCATCCGTCATCACCGTACCTTGTCAACAGCCGGACGTTTATTAACGCGCAACTCCGAGCGCCACCTGAAATCATCAAAAGAAATGCAGCAGCTCTTCGCCGACCTTCCTGAGGCCATCAGCAATACGTCGGAACTTTCTTCGCGCCTGGAATTTACGCTTAACGACCTCGGCTACGAGTTTCCGCGTTATCCCGTTCCCGAAGGCGAAACCATGAACTGTTTCCTGCGCGAGCGTGCATGGGAAGGTTTTCGGCGGCGTTATGGACGCGCTGCGTCTGACATGCAAACCAGCGCCCGGCGCCAGATTGAGCGTGAACTCGCACTCATCGGAAAACTAAAACTTGAGGGATATTTTCTCATCGTGTGGGACCTGGTCCGCTTCTGCCGCGAGCAAAACATTCTGCTGCAGGGACGCGGCTCGGCCGCCAACAGTGCCGTCTGTTATTCGCTCGGCATCACGGCCGTCGATCCCGTCAGCATGGAGCTTCTCTTTGAGCGTTTTCTTTCTGAGGAGCGCGGTGAATGGCCCGACATCGATCTCGACCTGCCCAGCGGCGACGAACGCGAAAAAGTTATTCAATATGTTTACCGGCGCTATGGCGAGCGCGGCGCGGCCATGACGGCGAACGTCATTACTTATCGCAACCGCATGGCGGCGCGCGAAATGGGCAAGGCTCTAGGCCTCGATCCGGAAACGCTCGGCAAAATTTCCGCCGCAGTCACTACCTGGGAATTCCGCGACGAGAACGACGCGCTCGACCGCCGCTTCCGCGATGCCGGGCTCGACCTCAAACATCCGCGCCTGCGCAAGTATTACGAGCTGTGCCTCGCCGTGCAGGACATGCCGCGCCATCTCGGCCAGCACTCCGGGGGCATGGTCATCTGCCAGGGACAACTCGATTCGGTCGTTCCGCTCGAACCCGCTTCCATGCCCGGGCGCGTCGTAGTGCAGTGGGACAAAGAAGATTGCGCCGACATGGGCATCATCAAAGTCGACCTGCTCGGCCTGGGAATGATGGCCGTGCTCAAGGATTCCATCGAACTCATTCGTGAGCATTATCACGAAGAGGTTGATCTGGCGCATCTTCCGCAGGATGATCCCGCGGTCTATTCCGCGCTGCAGCAGGCTGACACCGTGGGCTTGTTTCAGGTGGAAAGCCGCGCGCAGATGTCGTGCCTGCCGCGCCTGCGTCCGAAACATTTTTATGACATCGTGGTGCAGGTCGCGATTATCCGGCCGGGGCCGATCGTCGGCCAGATGGTCAACCCTTTTTTGCAACGCCGCCAGGGAAGAGAAGAGGTGACGTATCCGCATCCTTCGCTAGAACCGGTGCTTAAACGCACGCTGGGCGTACCGCTTTTTCAGGAACAACTGCTTCGTCTGGCCATGATCGCTGCCAACTTCACCGGCGGCGAAGCGGAAGACCTGCGCCGCGCCATGGGCTTCAAGCGCTCGCAGGCACGCATGAAGGAAATCGAAGCCAAGTTGCGCGCCGGCATGACGCAGAATGGAATTCCCCAGGAGGCGCAGGAGAAAATTATTCTCTCGATTACTTCGTTTGCTCTCTATGGATTTCCTGAATCGCACGCCGCCAGCTTCGCTCTCATCGCTTATGCCAGCGCGTTTTTGAAATGCCATTACCTGGCCGCGTTTACCGCCGCCCTGCTCAACAACCAGCCCATGGGATTTTATTCTCCGGCGACCATCACCAAGGATGCGCAGCGTCATGGATTGAAAATGCTGCCCGTGGACGTGATGCGGTCGGAGTGGAATTGCAGTTTAGAAGCAGTGGTCAGTGGTCAGTGGCCAGTGGCCAGTAAAACCAGTACTGCCGGCGGGACAGCGCTGCGTGTGGGGTTGCGTTACGTTCGTGGGCTGCGCGAGGAAGCTGCTCAGGCTCTGGTACGTGAGCGCATGCTTGCTCCGTTCAGTTCTATTCACGATCTCACCCGCCGCGTTTCTGAACTGCGCAAGGACGAACTCACTACACTGGCGGAGATCGGAGCGCTGAATGCAGTGGCGAGTCCCGAGTCCCGAGTCCCGAGATTCCTCAGCCCCTCGCATTCGCTCGGGGGTTGGAATGACAAAAGTTTTACTCGGGACTTGGGACTCGAGACTCGGGACTCGAAGTTCCACCGCCGCGACGCGCTCTGGCAAGTGGAACGTGCCGTCCGCGGTTCCGGGCCGCTGCTGGAACAGTTGCCGGAGCCCGATTCGCCTTCGCCGCTTCAACCCATGAACCACGAAGAGCGGCTGGTTGCCGACTTCCACGGCACTGGCCTCACCGTCGGCCCGCATCCCATGGCCTACCGTCGCGAATGGCTCAAGGCCATGGGCATTCGCCGCGCCAGCGAACTCCGCGACTTGCCCAATGGCAAGCGTCTTCGCATCGGAGGTTGCGTCATTACCCGCCAGCGTCCCGGGACCGCGAAAGGTTTCGTGTTTGTCAGTCTGGAAGATGAAACCGGAGTGGCTAACGCGATCATCACGCCTGATCTTTTTCACCGCCACCGCCTGCTGCTGGCCTCAGAGCGGTTTCTGGCCATCGAAGGAATTCTGCAAAATCAGGACAACGTGATCTCGGTCAAAGCGGAACGCGTGCAGCCACTGTTCGTCACTAAAGCTGAGACGGTTTCGCACGATTTTCACTGAATGAATCCTGGAAACGAGAAGCCGAGAAACGAGAACTGCACTCTTGACGGATTGTCGACCTTCCTCCATGCTCTTCGGCATGGACCCGCACATGTTTGTTGCCGAAGTCTACCGCCGCATGTCCTTGCGCAATGTCAACACGAAATACCCGCCACCTGCTCGTCAGAGAATTGACCAGGTCGCGGAAGAATACCGCCATTTCTTGCCTGGAAATAAAGACGCGGCGATCCTGGACATCGGCTTCGGTGACGGCTGCTTTATGGCTGCCTGCTTGCAACTGGGCTACACAACTATTTCCGGAGCCGATTTCGCGCCGGAGAACAAACCGTACTTAAGGGAGTGGAATGTCACTTTACATAGGATCGAAAGCGAGATCGGAGAGTTCCTGGCGAAGCATCCCGATGAATACGATTTCATTCATCTGTCCCACGTAATTGAGCACATCCCCAAGTATTCTCTTCTCTGGATAGTCGATGCACTGTACCAGGCATTGAAGAAAGACGGCACGCTTTTTCTTCGAACGCCGAATATGGAAGGACCCTGCGCCAATTCTTGTTATTATGTCACGCTCGCCCACGAGTACGGCTTCAGCGGCTCGAACTTGAGATCGCTTCTGTTCAATTGTGGGTTTGACGACATCCGCCCTCACGCCCCTTCATCGCCCAAGCGCTTGCGCCAGCAATTTGGCGCTTTACTCCGGTGGCCATTTATTCAAGAAAGCCGAATTCGGCATCGCTTGTTCGGAGTGAACGTTGGCGGCCATTTTGGCTCTGAACTCATAGTCACCGGTCGTCGCGGCGACTTCCCTCCTTTTTTTGATGAGAAGTACCGCTAAGCGCGGCCAGCTGGATGAGCCTCTGAGAACCGAAAACAGGAAACCGAGAACTACCCTACTGTTCGGGCGCCGGCGTTTCTCCGGGCTTGCCATTCTCCGGTGGCGCGAGCGGCAACCTCGAAGCTCCACGCATGATTTCACGCTCCTGCGGCGAGAACATGCCCTTAAACCGCTCAGAATTGATAATCTGTTCCCGTTGTTCGGGAGGCATCGCGCTCAGATGGTGCACCGCGGTTTTCACCATGGCCTGCCTCTCGGGAGGAAGTTGCTGTAACTGGCCGTGAACCTGACGGGCCTGCTCCTTCTGCCCCGGCGTCAGATGTTCCCAGGTTTCCATGCGATTCAGCACGCGCTGCTGCTGCTGCGGTGGCAGCCCTGAGAAATGCTGCAGCCGTTGCCGCAACTGTTGCTGCTGCGCCGGAGACAAGTGGCGGAATGCGGGATCCCTCTGGAGCGCGCGTTCCTGCTCGCCCGGCGGCAGATTCTTGTAGCGGCGCAGCCAGTCGCCGGCATGTCCTGGTCCAGGGTTCGGCGGCTGCTGATGATTCTGATTTGGACGACTCTGATTCGGAGGACTCTGATTCGGATGACTCTGATTCGGATGACTTTGATTCGGGTGATTTTGACTCGGCGATGACTGCCGTGCCTGCACGGAGGGGTATGTGCCGGGCTGCGCCAGGCAGGTAGACAGAGACACCACAACGGTCGCTGCCCACAGCACAGCCGTGGCCACCCATCCCGTCATGAAATTTGCCCGCCGCATTCTCCCCGCCTTAGGTTCGCCGCACTTCTCATGCAGCCACTTCAGCCCGGCTCTTATGGATTCGCCTGCACATCGTGCTGCACTTCCAGGTCATCCAGCAAATCGAAATCGGAATACAGATCATGATTCTTTTCCAAAGCCTGCAGATCGCTGACCGCCGTACCCGGCCCCTGAGGTTCAACTACCGCTAGCGTGTCGTCGCCCGAGTTGTAGATACCGCCGTTCTTGCTGAGGAACAAGCCCAAGCCAATCGCCATCAGCACCGTGAGCGCCGCTGCCAGCACCGGACGCCGGAACCAGGCCAACCAGCCCGCCTGCGGCTTGGCCATCTCTTCCCGCAGACGTGCTTGTAGACGCACGTCGAAATACGGTGACGGCTCCGGAGCCTTCCATTCGTCCAGCAAGGCCATCGTCTGCCGGAATTCTTCCAGCTTTCCCGCGCACGCGCCGCACCCAGCCAGATGTCCGCCGATCTCCGGCGTCATTCCCATCAACCCGGACGCCAGGTCCGGCATCCTATCGTGAATCTCTCCGCACTTCATAACCGTGCTCCCCTCAATTCTCTCTTCGCCTGTCACTTCGCCAAATTCCAATTGTCATCCTGAGCGAGCGCTCTTTGCTCGCGAAGGATCTCACACAAATTCTTTTAACTGGTCCCGCAAAGTTTCGTAGGCCCGGAACAACAACGATTTCGTCGCCGACTCACTCAACTTCAATACCTCGGAAATCTGCTTGTAATCCATCTGCTGGTACTTGTGCATGATCACTGCCAGCCGCTGGCGTTCCGGCAATCCCTCTACTCTGCTCCGGATCGCCGCCATCCGTTCCCGCCGCACCAGGGCTTCTTCGACCGTGATCGTGCCATCGGCCACGTCCATGGTCGTGCCCGTTTCCTCATCCGGCTCGTCCAGGCTGACCGTCACTTCCGGCCGCTCCTTGCGGGTGTCGCGCGCGTGATTGACCGCCAGGTTGGTCGCAATGCGATACAGCCAGGTGGTGAACTTGGCGCTGGCTTCGTAGCTCTGGCGCGAGCGGTACACGCGCAGAAAAACTTCCTGCGCCAGATCCTCCGCCGCGGCCGTGTTGCGCGCCATCCGGTACATGAAGCTCACCAGCGGCCGGCGATACTTCTGCACCAGAAAGTCGAAAGCGGATTGGTCCCCCGCCTTCACCCGCAGCATGACTTCAGCGTCGGTATAGCTTTCGGCGCCGGCCATCACTGGTTGCAAGGCGCCTGCCGGGCCCGCCCCCAGCGAGGCCGTCAGAACGCTCCGGTTCATGGCGGCAGTGCTCACACTTGATTGAACCCGAGGTTGAGCGGAAAGTTGCCCTTCTTCCGGTTCTGCCGGATCCTTAGAAGTTCCCCCAGATGAAGGGGATGCGGCGGGTCGAAGTGGCCGGGCAGGGTCGGGCATGAAGGGATGCTCTGGCCAGGGGTGATGGGCGGACCAAGCTACCTCTCCCCTGCCGAGCATAGGCTACCACGGCGGGTTGCGGCGGCCAAATGCCGGGCCCTCGGGACCAACTCCATGTGCGGCGACGGGTCAAGCTTACCGCCCGCCCCGTCCTCTGTGTGGCCTTATTAGTCCCTGAACAGGCGGGCCTGACCCAGCCCTGTGACTATCGTTCAGGCTCGTCCGCAGAATCATGAACTGTCGGGCGACGTTGCCCCCTTCGCCTGCGGCGACGGAGTGCAGGAACCACTCTGCCGCACGATGATGACGCGTCCGTCGAAGTATGAACCACATGCCGCCGGTCGCTGCTGCACCCAGCAGGGTACCGCCGGCCTGCCCCGGTACTCCCGCATGAACAAACGGCTTAACCAGCGGATTGAGTTCGTCATAGCGCCTCTGGTAAAGAACTCTCGTGGTGACGCTGTCCGCGACCATTTCGGCCCCGATGCCGGCAAACGTCGTCCACGTCGCCTTCGATATCGGCGCATCCGGCAATCCCTGAGCGCCCGCGACCCTCGCGCCGCCCAGCAGTAGCATGACTAAGACCCGGCTGCCCATCTGACCATCGCTCCTTAACGGAGCCATCGGTCAGGTTCTGCCTATCCGTTAGCGGCCGAGCCGGCAAACCAAATCTTTCGTTTCCCCAAATTCCCGTAGCCTGTCCTGCACGATGGAGCGCGGCGACGAGCAAGAATCCTAGTCCGGAACTTGTGTATAATGATCAACTTACCGCATCAAAGTGGGCGCTTAACTCAGCGGTAGAGTGCCATCTTCACACTCTAACGAGACACGAAGAATCAAGGAGTTAGCAAGCACACAGGGAACCCAGAAGCACGGAAAGAGCACTCGGTTCTGAGTTCGGTTCCCACATTCGTTCCCTAACTTGCATCGCTCTATCCGGGAACAGTCAGGGAATCAGTGACAAACCGCGCAGGCGGGTATCTGGCACTTTTGAACGTCTCCACTCGATGAATCCACCTCGTATCGACGCCAAAGGACAGCGACGCCTAATGGACCGACATTTCGGCAGCATCGAGGTAAACGAGGGTAAGCAGCCGATTTCGCTCATTGAGAATCTGGCCGACTCGCGTCAATGAGTGAAATGGCGATGTTACGCCAAGCGACAGATGACCTCATCATTGCTTAATGAGCGTAGTAATGTCTTTTCTCTTTCCCCCAGCCCAGAACCCTTGCCTGATGCAGCAGTCTCCGCTCCTGTGCTTCCTTTCGGTAGACTCTCTCCCACTCGGCGATAGGAATTTCCTTTGTCCGGTCGCCACCCCCGAGCCGCGCAAGTCGGTCCTGAAGGGCTCTGGCCGGATGCTTGAATAGATACTCACATTCGGCGCGTTCTGCGCGAATATCGAAGCGCACTTGCTGCTGATGAAGTGCCCAATCCATGAGTGGCCTAGTATGTGGGGGTGGAGTCTAGCGACCTTACGCAAATTGCTTCTGTCGATTTTACCCCAATGAGTGTAATGGCGATGTTACGCCAATCGACACTCCGCTGCGGTTTCACTCCTGAGCAAATAGGCGCATAATGCTGCGCATGAGTCCAAGACGGGCGTTCTGGGAAGCGGTTGCCACTGTCTGCATCCCGACACTTGTCATCTGGGGAGTGCTTCTCTATTTCGTAAGAACCAATGCTCGATCGGACGAATGGCCCTTGTATGCGGTCTTCATAGTCCTGCCACTTCCCCTGATTTTCCCAGTTTACAAGCGATACCTGCGTGGGCCGAGAACTCCGAATGGAGGAACGCCGCGATCGCAGTTCATTGCGGCGACCGTTTCGGCATCTTTGGGCTTTGCCTACGTCATTTTCACACTAGCGCATCACAGGGACACCGGGGACTTGGTGTTTCACGTCGTGCTGGGCATCGGTTGGCTGCTCATCGGAGGCGAGAGACTACGACGTGGAATCAGAGCTAGGAAGAGTCTCGCCGGGCAAGTGACCAGCTAACTGCTGCAATCGGGCGATTCACTCAAAACCCCCGGCAGGGGCATGATGAGTGCTATGGCGATTTTGCGACCATTACCGCCGGAGGGTAAGATACTGGAAGGTACTACGATGTCTCGCATCGCCAGAAGCTGCACGCTCTTTCGCTTCGCAGTTCTGTTGCTGTGGCCTCCGCTGTTCGGCCAGTCTGCGCCCCCTGCAACACAACCTATGACGTTTCATATCACTGGAGCGATCCA